>Ga0123333_10001389_pt1 | contig 25503 bp, 17 predicted proteins | sample BioC12SIPDNA_3_FD_89957 | JGI IMG/M metagenome (GOLD analysis project Ga0123333, IMG submission 89957) | Anaerobic biogas reactor microbial communites from Washington, USA - Biogas_R2_B C12 SIP DNA | ecosystem: Engineered > Bioreactor > Anaerobic > Unclassified | place: Washington, USA... | reverse complement strand
TCAGGGAAACGGCGGATGCCGCGCCACCCGCACCCAGGCGGCATCGGTCCGATCCGCCGCCGCGCCATGCCACAAACGCTGGAGTCCCAACCCGCTGAACCCAACACCTTTCCTGCCTGACGGCAAATTGATGGTGCCGCCCCTATCCGCGTCGCAAGCCTTGACTCGCCTCAACCCGTCGGCGCACCGGCCCGGAACCGGCGCAACACAGAGGGCCCGACGAAACGATCGCTCGCTTCGCCGAGCCCAATCCCCTTGCCGGCCATCGTGATGCCGGCCTGTTGCCCACACTGTCAGCAGTTCCAGATCACGCGTCGGACCAGGCTACTCCTTGTGCTCCTGCTTCTGCTGTCTGTCCTGATCCTTTTGCTTCTCCTGATCCTGCTGGCCCTGTTGCCCCTGGCCCTGCTGTTGCATCTGCTCGAGCTGGCTGGCATCCCACTGGGGCTGGCCCTGCTCATCGCGCAACTGCAGCGTCTGGTCGTCCTTCTGGACCTGCGTGGCCATGATGATGGACTGGCCCTCATGCTGCGCGGTCGCGCCCTGGATCTGGACCTGATCGCCCTGGTTGAACGAGAGCCCCTTCTGCTGGACGAAGGCCACCGGCCCCAGATGGACCATCTGGGTCTGGCCCTCCTGCGCCTGGACCAGCAGCATCAGCCCCGGCATCGCGCCGGCCTCCGGCTGGAACATCCCGACCTGCTGGACCGTGCCCTGGACGCTCTGGACCTGGTCGGCCTTGAACTGCTGGTTGTACTGGCTCTCAGCCTTCCAGGCATCGACCGCACCGCCTGGCCGGCCCTGCCCTTGCTTCTGTTGCTGTCTCTGGCGGTCCTGCTGACGCTGCTGGGCGCCCTGCGGCTGGCCTTCCTGCGCGCTCTGGCGGAACTCGCCGCCGCGCTGCATGCGCTGCTGCTCCATCTGCTGGAGCTGGTTGGCGTCCCACTGCGGCTGACCCTGCTCGTTGCGCAACTGCAGCGTCTGGTCCCCCTTCTTGAGCTGCGAGGCGAGCACCACGTTCTGACCGTCGATCTTGGCCTGCGACCCGGTGATGGTCACCTCGTCGCCGTAATGGAAGTTCAGGCCCTTCTGGCTCGCGTAGGCCCGCGGACCGGCGTGCACGATCATGCTCTTGCCGTCCTGGGTTTTGACCCGCAGACGCAGTCCCGCCGTCGAGCCCGACTCCGGATGGAACGTCCCGACGCTCTGGATCGTCCCCTGCATCGTCTGGACCTGGTCGGCCTTGAACTGCTGGTTGTACTGGCTGTCGGCCTTCCACGCCTCGATCGACCCGGCCTGTTCCCGCCCGGGCACGTACCCGTAGACCTGCCAGTACGGCTCCTGATCGAACTGCTGGTAGAGGTTCATCACGTAGCTGCGGTCGAACTCCGGATACTCACCGCCCTCCAGCTTGGCGGCCTCGAGCATCTTCTGATCCGCGTCGATCCGCGCCACCTCCTGGCGCGGCCGGATCGTCACCGAACTCCACGGCACCGCCGACATGTCCTCGCCGATGCCAAGGACGCCGCCGTACGAGATGATCGCGGCCACCAGGTGCCCGCTGTTCGTGTCGATCATTACGTTCTCGATCTCGCCGAGATCCTCAGCCTGGCGGCCCTGGACCTCCGTCCCGATCAACTGCGAAAGCCGGCGGGTCCAGAAGTACTCGCCCTGGCCCTCAGCCCCGCCGCGGCCCGACGCGCTCTGGCCCGTCTCCCCGCCACGGCCCCAGCCGTCGGTCTCGCCTTCCTCTTCAATGATGAGCACGTCCGTCTCGCCATTGTCCCCGCCGGTCAACGCCTCACCGCTCCGTCGGCCGCGCTCCATGCCGCTCTCCCCAGCCTCGCCGACGTCCTCCGCCCCGCGACCGACGTCTTCGGCTCCGCGCTCCGCGGCACGGCCGACGTCCTGAGCCCCGCGGCCGATGTCCTCGGCTCCGCGCTCCGCCGCCCGGCCGACGTCCTGAGCCCCGCGGCCGATGTCCTCGGCCCCGCGCTCCGCCGCCCGGCCAACGTCTTCAGCCCCACGCTCGATCGCGCCCTGGTCCGTCCGGCCGCGCTGCTCCATGCCACGCTGACCCGAACGCTGCTGGCCCTGGCGGGTCTGCGACGAGTAGAACTGCCCCACCTCGCTGCGCCAACGCGGGTTGCCCATGTCCGGCCAGTTGTCCTCGTTGAAGCCGGGCGCCTGCTCCAACTGCTCCTTGGAGATCGACAGAGTCACGTGATCCGCGCCCTTCTGAATCTGCACCGCCGAGAACGGAACCGCAAACAGCTTCTCGCCCATCCCAAGCAATCCCCCGCGCGAGAGCACCAGGTACGAAACCTGGTTGCGGTCCGGCGTCAGCACCAGATCCTCCACCGATCCCAGTTCCTCGCCCTGGTCGTTCTTGACCGTCATGCCGATCAGCTCATTGGACCCCTGAACCGCCAGCGAGGTCGGCCCCTGCTGGCCCTGTTGCTGCTGGCCGCGCTGCTGCGCGCCCTCCTGGCCTTGTTGGCCCGGCTGGCCCTGTTGCTGCATTCCTTGCTGACCCTGCTGGCCTTGCTGCTCCTGCGCGCCGACCGGCGTGCCGATCATCACCACAAGAAGCGCCGCCAGCGCCGCACATGCACACACCTGACACCACTTAGAAAGACTCATCCCTTGTCTCCTTTCAAGTGGAAGGTAGGTGGCGCCTCAGCCGACGGTCACGCGACCGCCATATGCAAGCACTGGAGACGCCTTCGTTACCCCCTTGCGTTTATCCACTCAATATAGAGGGCCCCTAAACCGTTCACAATCGGGGCACAGGATGATTCCCGTATCAGGCCCTTCCCTTACGCCTCAGAAGCTCCCAAACACAACACCGCAACCTCATCCCGCAAGGCATTCACAGCCGAATGGCCGCGACGGGGATGAGGAGGAAAGGAAATGGAATGGATGGCATGTCCGACAGAAGCGGGCAAGACCACGTGAAAGCACAAATAATCAGAAAAACGACCGGACGTGGTCCTAGCGGCGGTCGACGCCGGCGGAAAACTCCTCACTCGCCGTCTGGTCGGAGAGCTTCTCCAGGTGGGCCTTCCACGAGACATCGAGGCGGTCGATCGGCCCGAACGCCGCCACGATCTCCCGGCGGATCGCCGCCCGGTCCCTCCGCCCCGGCTCCAGCTTCGAAAGCGCCGCTAGATAACGCCGCAACTCCTCGCGCCGATCCGAAAACAAGAACCGGAACACCGACCACGCCTGGGCGTAAACCTCCCGCGTCGCCGACGGGTCCGACGCCGGCAACCGCGTGAGCGTCAGGAAATCCTCCAGCGGCATCAGCCGGCCGCCCCGATACGCCTCGACCAGACAGCGGCGGCGCACCGGATTGTCCTCCCGAAGTCCCGTTCCGCCCGTCGCCTCCCGCTCGAAGCTCGTGGCCAGCCCCTCCGATACCCACATCGGGTACATCACGCCCCGTTTCTGTATCCCGCTGTTGAACGCCAACTGGTGCGACAACTCGTGCGTCGCCCGGCTCTCGTCCACCGCGATCGAATCCTCCGCCGCGACCTGCTCGCCCCCCTCGCTCTCCGTGACCGGATACAGGTCGCTGTTGCCCCGCGACGCCTTGAGGGCCAAAGACGCCTCCACGCCGCCCTCGCGAAGAGTACTGCCCTTGCCCGGTCGCACCAGGGCCACACGGTTCGTCCTCGCTGAGTAGTAGCCGTCCGACCACGACATGTCCATCCGGTCCGCCCGACGGGCGTAGTCGTCGAAGTCCCCGTAGCTGACAAAGCACACCCACGTCAGCCGCCCCTCAATCGGCTTGGGGTCGAACCCCGCCTCCCGAAACGTCCGGTAGAACTCCTCGTGAGTCTCCTCCAGCACCCGACCCATCGCCAACGCCCACGCGTGGTCCGTCGCGTAGATCAACGCGAAGTGCCTCGTCGGATGCATGAAGAACCGCGGCCCGAACTGCTCCACCAGGTCCCGGCACTCCGCCGCCTCGGTCACCGGAACCATCCGCGAACCCGCCTGCGCAATGCCCGTCCACAGCGGAACGCCAAGGAAAAGCTGGCCGAACAGCCATAGGCCAAGGGCGAGGCCGGTCAATCGTCCTGAACCATCCATCTGCGCTGCTGTCGTCCTGTCGGGAAACCGAACGCTTCTTCTGCCGCAAAAGTCCATTGTACATACAATCGGCTTATACTGTCAACCACTTAAATCAGTTATTCTTAAGCAGTTACACTAAGCCGACACCGTGGTTCTGACGCAGCCCACAGCCGACGCCAGCTCACGACTAGATGTTATCGGACCTTCCCGCGGCACTCCTTGAGCTTTTTACCGCTCCCGCATGGGCAGGCGGCGTTGCGGCCGCCGGGAGCGGCCGGCTGGGGCGGCGAGGGACGCGCAATCCGCGCCGCCACCCGCGCCGCCGTCCGCGCGAACCATTCGTAGGTATGGTTATAGAATATCTGATAGGATGGACAAAGGTAAGCCTTGCTGCTGAACGTGCCGCCGGCCCGCTCGCGGTCCTTCAGGCACCCGCCGTGGCAGAGGCTCAGAAACCGGCACGCATCGCACTCCCGGGGCCAGACGCCTTTGGCCGCCGCGAACGCCGTTGCCCCGGCCGCCGCCGCCAGCTCCGGCAGGTCCGACTCCCCGATGTTGCCGATCCGCATGTCAGGCCGGACAAAAAAATCGCACGGAAATACGTCGCCGTTATGCTCGACCACCAGATAGTGGTCGCACCGTTTGTCCATGATGCAGTTACCCGCCGGCGCCCCCGCCAGCCGGCTCAGCACCGACTCAAAGAGCCGCACGTACACCTTGCCCGGCCCGCCCTCCTCAACCCACGCGTCGAACACCTCGCACATGAACCGCCCGTAGCCCTCCGGCGTCGGAGCAAAATCCCGCGGTCGACCGTGCTCGTCCGTCTCCACCGCGGGGATGAACTGGAGAAAATCGAATCCCTGATCGCGAAGCCAGCGGTACACCTCGCGGCCGCGGCCTTCGTTGGCCCGGTTGACCACCGACAGAATGTTGAACTCCACCCCCGCCGTCCGAAGCGCGCCGACCGCCCGCATCACCCGCGCGTGCGTCCCGCCGCCGCGGTACACATCGTGCAGCGCCGCCGGACCATCCAGCGAAACGCCCACCAGGAACTTGTACCGGACCAGGAAGGCCGCCCACGCCTCGTCGATCAACAGCCCGTTGGTCTGCAGCGCGTTGGCCACCGACTGGCCCGACCGCCCGAACTGCATCTGAAAGTTCACCGCCTGCTGAAACCACTCCAACCCCATCAGCGTCGGCTCGCCGCCCTGCCAGCAAAACTGCGAGACCGGCAATCCAAGCCGCAGCATCTTCCGCGTCACCGTCCGCAACACGTCCACCGTCATCCGGTGCGGCCCGCCCGCGAACTGCTCCGCCGCCACCGCATAGAAACAATACGCACACCGGGCGTTGCAGTCCGGCCCAGCGGGTTTGATCAGCAGCGAAAAATTCGGCGAAATCATCCGCGACTCCTTAACCCCCATTCCATCCGCAACGTCGCCAGGAGAGCCAACGACCGTCACTCCGCCGCCCGCGACGCCGGCCCCGTCGTCGGCCGCTCCACCTGGACGATCTTCGTCTCCGGCGCCGCCAGAATCACCCGGCCCAACGACAGCAGCTTCGCCTCGTCGAGCTTCTCAAACCGCGTGCGCTCCAGCTCGCCGATGACGATGTACTGAACGTCGTATTGATCCAGCAATTCCGCCGTCCGAACCGCGTCATCGGATTGATAAATCTCCGCCACGTCCGCCGACCGCTGCCGAACCACGCCATAGTCGTCGCGCCACAGCCACTCGTGCACCTGCCAACCCAGCACCGTCGGCAGACCCGTCGCCATCGAAATCCGCCCGTGATCGGTGTAGCTCTCCCCGTCCGACTCCAACACCACCGGCCGGCCTTCCATCGACTCATTGAGCCAGCGGATCGCGATCGCGTCGCTCGGATGCGCCTTCCGCATGAACCGCAACCCGTCAAGCCCCTTGTACTCCTCCACCGAAGGAACCGAGTAATACCCATCCACCGCGCGGCCCACGTACAGCATCGCCGGCGACAGCGCCCCGACCATCACAACCGCCAACGCCCCACGCAGGATCCGCGACCGCGGCGCAGCCGCCACCCGCACCGCGATATACGCCATGCACAGCGAGAACATGATGAACGCCTGATACGTCAGCTTGAACATCGTGTTGGCCCGATGGTGCGTCTTAAAGTAGATGTCCCGAACGAACACCACCTCGGGAACGATCACCAGACCGATCGCGCAAACCGCCAGCACCGCCACGTACAGGTCAGCCGCCGCCATCCGCCTCGGCCGAAGCGCCCGCCGCGCCGCCAGAAAAACCAGAAACACCCCAGCGAACAACACCGGCTGGCCCCACAGCACCAGCAGTTGCCGCACCGGGCTCCGCGACATCACCCAATCCACGCCATGCGCGAAACTCTCGAAATTCAGAATGAACGGCGAAGCCGCCGCCAGGCAGATCGCCACCACGCCCAGCGTGTGCACGATCGTCTCCGTCAGCCAGCCGTGCACCGTCCGCGCGGTCAGCATCGCCCCAGCCGCGAACACCGCCGCCGTCACCGTCAGGTACACCGCCACGTCCCACAGGTTCGTCATGTACATGACCGCCGACAGAAACCCGATCGCCGCGATCAGCGGCGCCGCCGTCGGCCGCGGACTCGCCATGTCCGGCGCGTCCCGCTCCTCCCGCTTGTGGCCCAGGTACGCCAGCAGACACGCCAGCAGCGCCAATACAAACGGAATGTCCAGCACGTGCCCGTGCAGGTCCGAGACCACAAACGAATACGACGGAAACTCGTGGATCGTCCGATCCTCGCTCCCCTCGAAGTGGCCGATGTATCGCGTCGCGTTCGGATACCAGTAGGGCGTCACGGACCCCTCATGAATCCCGTGCCGCTGGGCGAACGGCAGCGCGTACGCGAACACGAACGCGTGCAGATTGCCGCCGAACGTCAGCAGCGCCGCCGCCAGCAATCCGCCCGCCACCGCCGCACTCCGCCGCGACCGCGACAGGTGCAGCAGCGTTGAGCCGAGCGAGAACGCGCCAACCGCGCTCAGCGCCGCCAGCGTCGCGATCATCAGGTTATACCCCACCGCCGCCGGCACCCCCGAAAGCCGGATCAGCAGCGCAGTCAGAAAATGCCCGAAGTAGTAATAGTTGATCGCCTTGCCCGCAAACCACATGTCCGCCGGCGGCATCCACTCGGCCCGCAGCGCCGAATTGACGAACCCAAAATCCATGAACTTCTCCAGCCCATGAATATCCGGCTGCAGGCTCCGCACAAACGACCAGCCGACCAACACGGCGAGGAACAGCAACTCCTCGCCCATCCACAGCCGCCAGCATTCCCCGACCGCCCGCCGCAGCTCGCCATAGTCGGTCAAAAACACTCCCACCGCCAACGCCACCGCCGCGGTCACGATCACGCCCGCCGTCCCGCCGAACGCCAAAACCCGCAGCGACGAACCAAGCCACACCAGATATCCCACCGCCGCCAATCCGAGCACCTTCGAAAAAACGTACCCGCGATCGAAAAACACTCCGAACAGCCGATTCCCCACCGGCAGCAGCACCAACCCCATCACCATCAGCACCGCCCACCACGCCGCCAGATGACCAGCGTGCTGCGCCGCAAACGGCCTGACCAACTCCGACAATCCCGTCATCCCGCCGCCTCACCAAATGATGCAAGCATCCGCGCCGCCTCACGGCCCAACCGCACCGCGTGATTCTGCCCCCGATCCTCCGGATACACCTGCGCCATGCTCGCCGCCACCACGTTCGGAAGGGCCGTCCGCATCGACGGAACCGCCTTCGCGTATCCCGCCAGCGCCACCGGCTGGGCGTACGCCGCGCGATACACCCGAAACTCCCTGACGCTCTCCCGCCGAAAACCCTCAAACACGCCGCCGAGACGCCCGAGGAAAAGCTCCGCCACCTGCCCGTCCTCCATCCGCCACGTCGCATCCTGCCGATCCACGTACGCCGAAACGTACACCACGTGCCCGTCGTACCGCTCCGCCGAAACCAGCTTGGTCTGCTCGATCACCGCGACGAACGGAAAATCCCGCTCCGCGATCGACGTCCAGTAGTACGGCGAAAGCGGCCGATCCAGCACCAGCATCAGACACACGTTCGCCTTGTACCGAACACCCCGCAGCGCCTCCGCGTACGCCGGCGCCGACGCGCCGACCATCTGGGCCAGCACCGGCGGCGCCACCGTCGCCACCGCGCCGTCAAACGTCTCCGCGCCGCTGCGGGTTTCCACCTCGACGACGCCGACCGCTGCCGCGATCCGATCCACCCGGTGCCCGCAGCGGATCTCGCCGCCGCCCGCAACGATCCGGTCCGCCAGCGCGTCGTACAGCGTCGCGAAACTCCCTTCCATATAACCCAACCGCTCCGCGCCCAGATGCCAACTCCGGCTCGACGATCGCTGACGGATCCGACTCCACAGCCACGCCGCGCTGATCCCGTCCGCGTCGTCGCCGAACTTCGCCCGCAACAGCGGCGACCAGATCCGCTCATACACCGCCGATCCCGCCGACCGCTCCACCCACCCCCGCGCCGTCACCGCATCGAGCCGCCGCCAATCGCCGACCAGCCGCACGCGAAACAAAAATGCCGCCAGCGCCATCCGCTCGCCCAGCCTCAACCCTTCCAATCCCAGCAGATCGATCGGCGAACTAAGCCGCTGCAGCCGGCCGCCCACAAAAATCGCGTTCCGCGGCGAACTCCACCGCAGCTTCGACGACAGACCCAACTCATCAATCAGACCGATCGCCTCCGCGTCGCCGGTAAAAAGATGATGGTAAAACTTCTCCACCCGCCCCGCTCCCACCGCCGCTGTGCCCAACAGCCCGCCGTAATTCTCCTCGACCTCAAACACAACCGGCGCAGCCCCGCACCGGACCAGCTCGTACGCCGCCGCCAGCCCGGCCGGTCCCGCTCCGATCACCGCTATCCGTCTCGTCTCAGCCACCGCGGTCCTTTCTCGCTTCGTCGGTTTATTCTATAAACCACAACCACCGCCGACCAACTTTTCCCGACCCGCACCCGGCTCCGAATCCACCCGTGCATTCCATCCCGACGCCCGCTAAACTTCCGCTGTGGGGTTCACGAAATCTCGATCGGGAGGACCAACCGATGCGCCTTTATCTCGTCCAACACGGAAAGGCCGAAACCAAACAAAACGACCCGCAACGCCGCCTCACCGCCGACGGCCGCGCCGAAACCGACAAAATCGCCGGATTCCTCAAACCCGTCCAACTCGGCGTCGCCCAAATCTGGCACAGCGGAAAATCGCGGGCCCGCGAAACCGCCGAAATCCTCAACCGCGCCGTCCCCGCCGACGACGGACTCATCGAACGCGAAGGCCTTTCGCCCGACAGCCCCGCCGAACCCATCCGCGAAACCATCGCCACACTCCAGGGCGACCTGATGATCGTCGCCCACCTGCCGTTCCTCAGCAAACTCTGCTCCGTCCTGCTCCTGGGCCAGAAGGACGCCGATCCGGTAGACTTCCGAAACGCCGGCATCGTCTGCCTCGAACGCGACGCCTGCAACATGTGGCGACTCCGATGGATCGTCACACCCGAACTGCTCCCGTGACCGTCGGTACAAACAGGATAAGCTGCTGTCATTATCGACGCACCAACCGGCAACGGTGGCCCTGTGCCCACAATCTCGATATCATGTGATATCGCTGCCGCCGGCTGCACACAGGAGGCACGCCCATGACCGTCACTCTCTACACCGTCGGCCACTCCAACCAGACCCTCGACCAGTTCCTAACCCTGCTGCACGCCTTCCAGATCCGCCGGCTGGTCGACGTCCGACGATTCCCCAGCTCCCGCCGTTACCCCCATTTCAACCGCGAAAACCTCGCCGAGTCCCTATCCGACCACAAGATAGAGTACCTCTGGTGCGAAGCCCTCGGCGGCCGACGCCAATCCGAGGCCTCCGCCGACTCCCCCAACTCCGCCCTCCGCGACCCGGGCTTTCGCCACTACGCCGATTACATGATGACCCAACCCTTCACACAAGCCATCGACCACCTGATCGACCTGGCCAAAAACGCCGCCGCCGCTGTGATGTGCGCGGAAAAACTCCACTGGCGGTGTCATCGCCGGTTGATCGCCGACTACCTGACCGCGGTGCGCAGCGTCAGCGTCCAGCACATCCTCGACCCCGGCCGCACGCTGCCCCACGTCCTGACCGAAGGCGCAGCCGTCGAGAATCAGCGCCTAAGTTACCCTCAGCCAACGCTTTTCGACCATTCGCATGATCGAAAAGCCGACTAACGCTGGTACGTCCCGGTCAACTCGCCCTGCCCGATGATGTTCCCGGACATCCTGTCCAGCAGCTCATCCTTCGTCGCCCCCGGTTCGGTCATCACCGGCTGATCCAGCGCGTAAATCTTGAAGTGATAGTGATGCACGCCATGCCCCTTCGGCGGGGCCGGGCCCTTGTAGCCGATCGTGTCCCAGGTATTCCTGCCCTGAACCGCCCCTTGCGGCTCAGCCAGCTCCGGCGTCGCCGGCGACGCCTCCGGCAATCCCGTCGCGCCGGCTGGAATGTTGTAGATCACCCAGTGCACCCACGGCTTAGGCGTCGGCGCGTCCGGGTCGTCCACGATCAGCGCCACGGCCGCCGTCCCTTCCGGCAACTCACCCCAACTCAGCGGCGGGCTGACGTCCTGCCCGTCGCCGGTGTACCGCATCGGGATCGCCTGACCCTCCTCGAACGCCGAACTGCGCAGCGCGATCCTCTCCACCGTTCGCCTGTCCATCACTTGGCCCCCTTTCCGTTTCGCCTCGCCCGAACGCGCCCCGGACCTATCACAGCCGATCGGCGCAAACAAACACGCCACGATCAGCAACGCCGAAACACCACGGGCTGCGCATCTCATGCCGAAACCCCCAAACAAAGTCAACTTCAAGAAGCTCCCCGAATATGCCCATCTTACCGCACCGGCGTCCGAAGATCAAACGCTTTGCCGCCGGCAGCCAACCGCTATCGGGCCACCGGTTTGCGCCTGCGTTTGATCGCCGCGCCGCGCTCCTCGGCGGTGAGCTCGAACACCTTGTCCCACAACGCTTCGTCGACTTCGGTCCAGGTCACCTTGCGGCGGCTCATCGCCGTTTTGGCCGTGGCGTACAGGGCCCGCTTGCCGAAGCCCTTGGTGATCACGCCGTTGACCAGCCACGCGAACGACGGGATCGACTTGGGCAGCGGCTGGCCGGTGGCCATCAGCAGGCACATCGAGCCGACCACCGCCCCGGTGTTAAACAGCGTGCCGATGCTCGTCTTGGTATGGTCGCCGATCATCGCCCCGACCTTCGTCGAGCCGGTGTCGATCGTGCGCCCGTTGAGCATCACCTCGACGCTCGTGTAGTCGTTCTTGAGGTCCGAGTTCGTCGTCAACGCCCCGAGGTTCACCCACTCGCCCACATACGCGTGCCCGAGGAACCCGTCGTGGTACTTGTTCGAATAGCCGTGGATGATCGACTCCTCGACCTCGCCGCCCACCCGGCACTCCGGCCCGATCGTGCAGCCCTCGCGCAGCTTGGCGCCCAGCAGCAGCGACTTGGGCCCAATGTACGCCGGCCCTTCGATCCGCGTGTACGGATGCACCTCCGCCCCTTCCTCGATGTACACCGGTCCGCCGGTCACGTCGATGCACACGAACGGATGGATCGTCACGTCCTTGCCCACGTACAGCCGGTCCTTCGGCCCGCGCACCGCGTGCGGCTCCTCGATCGTGCCGTTCACGCCATACCGACCGGCGGCTTGGAAGTCCGCCGCCAGACCCGCCCCGTTGGCCAGCATCAAATCCCACGCGTGCTTCGCCATCGGGGCTTGCACCGTGACCTGCTTTGCGTTGGCTTTTCCGATCAAGTCGTCCAGCGACGCGACATTCTCGGGAACGTCCTTCTTCTCCAACCGAAGATAGACCAGATCGCCCTTAGCCGTCACGCCGCGCTCGCTGGGCCCCGCCCGCGGCAGCGCGTAATCGTTGCACAGCACCCGCCCGTTGACGATCAGCAGATCATCGCCCGCCAGAAAACTCACGTCGTTGACCGGCCGCTCCAGCCGCCGCTTGACCACCTCAGCCAGCCACTCGCGACAAAAATAGCCGATCGCCGACGTCGCGTACTGCCGCTCGATCTTCTCCGCCAGGCTGTGCCACCCGCACTTGAGCTCGAACACCGCCCGACTCAACGCCAACGGATAGAAGTCCTCGAACCGCGAATCCTCGAAAATCACCAGCTTCATGGTTGCCTCCCTTCGGCGCCGCCTCCATCCAATACCAGTCCACCGTCGCGACCGCCACCCAACGGCCGCAACCTTGTGAACTCCGACGCAACCGGCCCCTATCGTCAACGCGTTAACGATACGCCGCGCAAAGATCAAGCAAAATGTCCAAAACCGCCCCGCCAAGCCCCCCATCGCCGGCAGTTGCCTCTTGCCAAATCCATGCCTCTCGATACGATGGTGGCACGCCGGTCGGAATATCCGGATCGAGGAGATCGCATGCTCAAACAACCGTCGTTCACCCAACAGGAATACCAGGACCGCCTCGCCCGCGTCCAGCGCGCCATGGCCGATCGCGGCCTCGGCCTGCTCGTCTGCCACAACCTGGCCAATATCTGCTACCTCTGCGGCTTCCAGACCCTCGGCTCCTACGGCTACGGCTTCTACGAGCTGATTGTCCCCGCCGACGGCCAGCCGACCCTCTTCGCCTCCGACTTCGAAAGCCACAACGCCCGAATCTTCTCCTGGCTCGCCGACGTCGTGACCTACGACGTCCCGCCCGACGCCGATCGCGGACCGGTCGCCGTCCTGGCCAACCTGCTGACCGACCGCGGATGGGCCGAGGCCAGGATCGGCGTCGAGACCGGCCACTACGCCATGACCGTCGGCCAGTATAGGCAGTTGACCGCGAGACTTTCCAAAGCCGACCTCGTCGACGCCACCGACCTCGTCGACACCGTCAAGATCGTCAAATCCTCCGCCGAAATCGACGTGCTCAAACGCGCCGCGGCCCTGACCACCGCCGGAATGCTCGACGGCATCGACGCCGCACGACCCGGCGCAACCGACAACGCCGTCGCCGCCGCCATGTACGCCCGCGTCATCCGCGACGGCGGCGAGTACTTCAGCCTCCAGCCCATCGTCACCACCGGCCGCCGATCCGGCATTCCCCATTCCACCTTTCGCCGCCAGACCCTCGCTTCCGGCGACAACGGCTTCCTTGAACTCTCAGCCGCCGTCGAACGCTACAGCGCGCCTTGCCTGCGGACCGTCTGCCTCGGCCAGCCGTCCGACGCGGTCAAACGCGCCTTCGACGGCTGCCTCGCCGGCACCGACTCGCTCATCGAGAACATCCGACCCGGCGCCTCCGGCCGCCAGGTCGCGCGACGCGCCGCAGCCGCCCTTCGCGCCGTCGAACCCGACCTGCTCTGGCACGGTTACTACGCCTATTCCGTCGGCCTCACCTTCCCGCCCGCCTGCTCCGACTGCGTCAGCCCCTGCGAAATCACCGAAAAAAACGACCTGACCCTCGCCGCCGGCATGGTCTTCCACGCCAGCATCTCCCTCCGCCAGGTCGGCCAATTCGGCGTCACCCTCGGCGATACCGTCCTGGTCACCGAAACCGGCTCCCAGCGCCTCACCCAAGTCCCCCGCCAACTCTTCGTCCGCTGACATGCCCGCCCGCGGCGATCCAGCCGGGCGGGTCGCGGCCGTCTTGCCGCTTCTTGCCCGCCGACCATTGCAATGCCCGTGCCCGCCCCATAAAATGCGCCTCGTCCGCGAATGGCCGTAATCCAGATTCCAGGCGTTCAACGAAAGGTCAACCGATGGCCGAGCAGATCTTCGAACCGTTGCCCAAAACCGAAGTCATCAAGGCGGTCGAGCGAAGAAACCCGACTCGAATCCCGCTGGTCATGGCCCGCTGGTGGGGCGAAGGACTCACCGAACAGTACGGCGACCGCCTCCGCCAGCTCGACCGCTATCCCGAAGACGCCGTCATGGTCACCGCCGACTCCGTGCCCTTCGGCCAGATGGGCCTCTCCTGGTACGACCCGCAACAAGCCGCCAAAGCCCTCGACGCCCGCGCCGTCCTGCCCGACTGGAAACACCTCGACGAATTCATCGACAAAATGCCTGACCCGGACCGCCCGGGACTCTTCGACGACCTCAAGCGCCAAGCCGACCAGCACCGTAAAACCGACCGCTACGTCCTCTTCACCCTATGGAACCTCTTCTTCGAAAAACCGTGGGTCATCCGCGGCATGGAAAACCTCATGCTCGACTACTACGAGCATCCCGAAGAGGTCCACCGCCTCCACGACGCCCTCTGCCGAAACTACGTCGGACTCATCCGACGCGCCAAACGAGAACTCCAACCCGACGGCTTCTGGACCAGCGACGACCTCGGCAATCAGCGGCAACTGATGATGAAGCCCGACCACTTCCGCGAATTCCTCAAACCCTACTACTGCCGCGTCGGCGACGCCTGCCGCGAAACCGGCCTCCACTTCTGGCTCCATAGCTGCGGCGACAACAGCACCGCCCTCGACGACCTGATCGACGCCGGACTCGACGTCTTCCACCCCGTCCAGAAACACACCATGGACGAACGCCAGACCGCCAAACGCTTCGGCGGACGACTCGCCTTCCTCGCCGGCTTCGACGTCCAGCACATCCTCCAGGAAGGCACGCCAGACGACGTCCGCGCCGAGGTCCGATTCCTCATCGACACGTTCGACCGGCCCGACGGCGGCATGGCCCTCGCCGCTGGAAACGGCATCGTCGCCGGAACCCCCTTCGAAAACATCGAGGCCTTCCTCGACGAAGCCGTCCGCTACGGCGCCCAACACCGCCGCCAATTCAACCCATGACCCGCGACGCCGACCGAAAGGAGACCGCCGTGACCCGCATCGGCATAGCCTCGCTGATCTGCCTCCTGCTGATCGCCGGATGCGGACGGCCCGACAAACCCGGCAAACACAGCCGCAAATCCCGACACGCCCAAACCCAGCCGGCGAGCATGCCGGCCATCCCGCCCGCCCAGCCGCTGCCCGCCGACCTCGTCGACGAATTCGACCTCCGCGATTTCCCCGAACCCTCCGGCCTCGTCTTCCATCCCGCCCGCCAGACCCTCTTCGTCGTCGGCGACGAAGGAGACCTCGCCGAAATCGCCACCGACGGCACGACGGTCAACCGGGCCGAAAATCCCCGCCGCGGCGACTACGAAGGCGTCGCCGTCGATCCCGCCACCGGCCTCCTCTACGTCGCCCAGGAAGGCGCCGAAACCATCCACGAAGTCGATCCCAACTCCTTCGCCTTCCTCCGCAGCTTCCAGATCCAACGCCGCCTCGGCGAACAACTGATCCTCAAGTACGGCAACCAGGGCATCGAAGGCGTCGCCTACGTGCCCGACCCCAACCACGCCGACGGCGGAACCTTCTTCGTCGTCAACCAGCAGTTCAAACTCAAGGATCCCGAAGACCTCTCAGCCGTCGTTCAGGTCGCCGCGCCCCTGCGCCAAAAAACCGAAGGTTCCAGCATCGTCCCCATCCTGCGGTTCGTCCAGATGCCCATCACCGACCTCGCCGACGCCGCCTACGACCCAGCCTCCGGATGCCTCCTGATCGTCAGCGACGAAAACGACCTGCTCCTCAAGATGACCCCCGACGGCCAGGTCGCCGCCGCCTGGACCCTCCCCGGACGCGACCAGGAAGGAATCGCCCTCGACGACCGCAGCCACCTCTACATCGCCCAGGACACCGGCGGAATCCTCAAACTCAAACTCCGAAAACCCCTCTAACCCCGCCGCCCTCAGCCGCCCCTTCAAGACAATACGGACCACGCGGAAAAGCAGGACTCTCATGTAGATGTTATCAGGTCCGCCGCCTCGGCGGACTCTTCCTTCATTCTGACTTCCGGCTCCCGGCTTCTTTTCTCTCGTCCGCGTCGTCCGCGTGCTCCGTGCCGTCCCCGAAATCCGTCAAAGGCAGCCCATCGCCCGGCGTCAGCCCCTACGGGCAACCCTGGTGGTTGCCCTTCGCACGCGGCCGACAGCGAGAACAACGGCCCGCGCCAACCGTTTTTGAAAACCTCCACCGCCCGATCCGTCGATAGAACCGTAAGGTGCATCCTCCGGACGCTCCAGTCCATCGCGGATCAGGAAAACAACCATGGCCAACAAACCATCACCAACACCCTCAAACCCCCAGCCGACCGCCGACCGCGCCAAACACCCCTACCTGCCCTATCTCATCTACGCCGTCCTCGCCACCGCGCTGACCCTCGGCGGCGGCGCGGTCATGATCTTCTGGTCGATCCCCGCCTATCGCGAATTCCACGCCAGCCGGGCCTGGCCCCAAACCGACTGCCGCATCCTCGCCAGCCACGTCGAAACCCACAGCGATCCCAACGGCGCCACCTACTCCGCCCAAATCGAATACACCTACCAGGTCGACGAGCAATCCTACCGCGCCGACCGATACCAGGTCATCGACTTCTCATCCAGCAGCAGCCGCCGCGCCGCCGCCGTCCGCGAACATCCCAAAGGTTCTCAGCGAACCTGCTTCTACAATCCCGCCGATCCAAGCCGCGCCGTCCTCAACCGCGACTACAGCGCCGGCCTCCTCCTCGGCGCGATCCCGCTCATCCTCTTTGCCGCCGGATCCCTCATGCTCGCCGTGCCCGCCGTCAGATCCCTCCGCGCCAAACGCGACTCCGCCGAACGCGGCCTCCGCCGATCAACCGACCGGCCCCGACCCGTCACCCTCACCTCCACCGCCGCCCGCGTCAAAAAACTCCTCATCCTCGCCGTCATCACCGCCATCTTCGCCGGCGCGCTCGCCTTCATCGTCTATGAAATGAGCGGCGACCTCAAAGAAGGCGTCTCCTTCGACGCGATTTTCGCGATCATCTTCATCGGCGGCTTCGGATTCGTCAGCCTCATCCTCCTGCTGTTCCTCGTCTCGACCGCCCGCTCTCTCCTGAAAGACCCCAAATTCACCCTCACCCTCGACAACGACCGCCTGACCGCCGGTCAAACCATCGAACTCCGCTGGCAACTCACCGGCCAAACCCGCCAAATCGCCCGACTCGCCGTCCACCTCGTCGGCACACGCTACGAATCAGCCGCCCGCCGCGGCAAAACCGAAGGCCGACAGGTCCAGTTCGCCAGCCACCAACTCCTCGCCGTCGACGACCCCCTCCGTATCCTCCGCGGCGCCGATCAAATCGACCTCCCAGCCGACCTGCCGCCCACCTCCGGACCCTTCCGCGGCAACGTCAAATGGACCCTCAAAATCAAAGCCGAAAACCACAACGGCAAAAAACTCTTCGATGACGACTTCACCATCCAGGTCGCACCGTAACCGCAGGATGGAACATCGTCGCGCCTCCGGGCTGAGATAGGGCGAGCCAAGTCTTGTCAGAAAGCCTGTTGTTTTCAGCGGTAGGATGTCTGGGTATAATACGTCCTTGGCAGAGAGTACTGGTGGCCCCATGTATTTTTCGGAGGTGCGGCACATGGCTGGTCGGAAGCAACCTGTCATTCATCTTCTTGCTGATGGCAACAACGAAAGGGGTGATCTGTTCACTCGGCTCATGACAAAGGTGCTCGATGAGCATGGCTACCAAATCATAGGGTGCAATGTCCACAGCACTGGCTATGAAATAGATATTCAGGCAAAGGCAAAGTTCGGAAACCAGCCTCTCTACGCCGAGTGCAAAGCACACGCTCAACCTGTTTCGGGCGAGGTCATCAGCAAGTTCTACGGCGTGTACGCCGATCGTTACGACAAAGACAAAACCTGTTCAGGAATGATCTTCTCGCTGTCGGGATTCAACGGCCCGGCCAGAGCCTACTACGAAGAAAAGCCCCCAGAGGTCAAAGAAAGATTCAAGCTCTCCGACGGCACGGACATTCTCCGTCTTCTCCAGACCCGAAAGCTGATTTGTTCAGAAGATCTAGTGGTCGACAGGATGAAACGGGAAGTGCCGAACCTCCAGACTGCGAGGGCAGAACTGGCCTACGGAGAACACGGGCTGGTTTGGCTGGTGATCCTCGCGGATCAAGGCAAAGAGACGCATTTCACGTTCCTCAACGCGACTGGGGATAGGCTGCACGCTGATATTGTCGGGGACTTCGCCAAATATCTGCCTGGATTGGCGGCTCTTGCCCCTTTGTCTTGTGGGCCGTCCATCGATCTGGAGGCGCAGAAGACCGCGTATCTTCAGCGGCTGGCCGACGCCTTTGAATGGGTGGACATGGGTGGTTTGGCTCCGCAGGCAGGGCCTGAACTGCTGCGTGTACGACTCGATGACATCTACACGAACCTCCAGGTTCAATGTGATGTTCCGATACTTGAGAGCTTTGTCCGGAGTGACTTTGATATCCGGCGAAGACTTGTGGAGCGAGGTGCTTCACCGTTGGATATCCTTCAGGAGCTGGAAATGGTTTCGCTGCAAAGCTCTTCACGCACATCGGGCGAAAGCTCTTCGCCGCATACGACGATTCCGGCGACCAATGTCGTCAAGGGCAGACGTGTGGTTGTGCTTGGTGATCCAGGCTCAGGCAAATCCACTCTTCTGCGCCACATTGCACGCAGCGTTGCTCTCGGCCGTGAGATCGCAGGTCTCGAGCGACCATTGCTGCCGGTCTACGTGCGCGTTGCCGAGTACGACGACTACTGCACCAAGCACGCTGCTGTTCCGCTGGCGGATTTTGTGCCGGTCGGGGCCAACGTACGTGAAATCCCCTTGTCGCGAGAGCTGCTCGAGTCACACCTGAAGGCAGGGCACTGCCTGTTTCTGCTCGACGGGCTTGATGAGATCGTCGATCCCGGCCGCCGTCGACAGATCCGCGATCGTATTCAGGACTTGAGCGACACGTGCGGAGAGTGCCACGTGATCGTGACATCCCGTATCGTAGGCTATAGAGAGGTGCAGCTTCTTCAGGGCCCTGATGACTTTGAACAATTCACACTCTGCCCTTTTGATGATGAGGCCATCAAGGCCTTCTCAAAGCGGTGGTACGAAGCTATTGGTCAGAGTGGTGCCATTGTGGACCCCACTCGGCAGAATGCTGGAATGCTGGCAGGTGGCATCCTTGCTACTGCTAGTGTACGGTATCTGGCGAGCAATCCCTTGCTGATGACGCTCATTGCCTTGATCTATTGGCGCGAGGTGCGACTGCCTCGTCGCCGGATTGAGTTGTACCGCAGTGCTTGCCAGATGCTGCTGAGCAAATGGGTCCAGACTCGGACGCCGGATGTTGTGATAAGTGAACGAGAGGCACTGACGCTTCTGATGGCGATTGCGTTTCACATTCACTCCACCAGTAGCTCAGGGCTGATATCCAAGCCGGAGCTAGAGCGTTTGCTCACCGCCCAACTGATTGATCCGGCGCGGAGCGGGCTCTCCGAAATGGAAGCTGGAAACAAGATTGAGGAGTTCCTTCGCATTGTCCCTCAGCACGTGGGCCTGCTGTATTCGAAAGGATATGACGACCATGGTTGTGAAGTTTTCGGCTTTCTGCATTTGACGTTTGAGGAGTATCTCACAGGCAGGGAGTTGGCTCGCCGGTGGCGACAGAAACAACTGGACCTGCCCCAGTACTTGCACCTTCCGCGCTGGCAGGAGCCAATCTTGTTGGCCTGTGCCCACCTTTCCGATGAGGATGACGAAGACACATCTAATCGTTTTGTTGAGGAGATATTCTCCGCTTCAAGTCCGTATGAAGACCTATGCCATCGCGATTTGGTGTTGGCGGCTCGATGTATTGGGGACGACGCTAGAGTGCTTCCTGGCTTGCGGAACAGGATACTTCAGAAGCTTGACGAAGTATTCCCTTCGCGCCTGTGGCCGCTCAACAGAGCCTTTGGCGAAGTCCTGCATGACATTGCTGCGAGCACGTCAGCGGTTCTCGCCAAGAACCTGATTCTCCGGAAGTATGATAGTGAAGACGCATATGTCCGTCGTGTTGCTATCGAAGTCTTGCTTCTGCTCACGGTACATGCGACTGACACGTGGATATTGGAGGTACTGCTGAAAGCGTCGCGTGATCCTGCGTCACATGTGAGAAGCTCGGCCCTTCTAGGATTGGGAAGCACATGCTCGCACGCGGACGATCCGAGGGTATTGCAGGCCCTGACAGGCGCGCTCGATGATCCTGAGTGGGCTGTTCGTGGCTTTGGTGTCCTGGCTCTAAGTCGGCCGGCTTCCTGGACCAAGGAGACTGCGATGGCAGCCGCTTTCAGGGCACTTGACGATACGGAGGATCTTGTTCGCACCTTCGCCATTATGATCCTGGGAAGAAGAGGCGATCTCGTGGTTGAACTGCACCAGTTGGGTGCCGTGATTGGTGGGTTAGAAGACGAGTCATTCCTTGTGAGGCATCAAACAGCTGAAGTCTTAGGCCAAATAGGAGGAGGTCGGTTTGAGCCCAGTATACTGGCAGCTCTCCTTAAGGCATTGGGCGATGCGAACGATCAAGTGCGGAAGGGTGCTGCGTCCGCCCTAGCACTGATTGGCCGCGGCCCAGGTGAAGTCTATGTGCTGCCCGCGCTATTCAACGCGCTGGCTGATCCAGCAGAGAATACTCGAGTTGCTTCGGCATCTGCTTTGGCAGAGATGGGTGGGGACTCACCGACGCTGCAGTTGCTCGAAGGGCTGCTCAGGGGGCTGGGAGACCCGAACGCCAATACGCGGACTTCAGCTACGTTGGCTCTTGGACAGTTGAGGCCCCCGGTCAGTGATTCACGTGTGGTGAGCGGGGTGCTCAACGCGCTGAAAGACCCGGACGCGAACGTGCGGAATTCAGCCGCCATCGCTCTGGGACAGATAGGGCAGAAGCACGCCAAACCAGACGTCGTGGAAGAGTTGCTTTCGGCGTTGACTGATCCGGACGCGAATGTGCGGAGTTCGGCCGCTTCCGCTCTAGGCCAGATCGGGCCTGCAGCCAACAGACCATGTGTGGTAGAGGGGCTATTCAGGGCACTAGACGATCCGGAACTGGGAGTAAGGGGCTCCGCTGCTCTCGCCCTTGGCCAGCTCAGTTCTGATGTGGCTGAGCCGCGAGTTGTGCAAGCTCTAGCCAAGCTCTTGAAGGACCCACAATGGGCTGTCCGGGGGTTTGCCGCCGAGGCCCTTGGCGAAATGGGTGAGCATACGGTGAAGCTGGGTGGCCTGGACGCGCTGCTTGAAGCTCTGACTGATCCGGAAGAGTTTGTGCGAGTTTCAGCCGTTTCTGCTTTGGGGCAGATGGGGACTTCTGCGGCCACTTCTCGCGCTGTTGAGGCTCTGGTCAATGTACTCACCGATCCAGAGGTCGGTGTACAGACTGCGAGTGCCTTGGCTCTTGGTCGGATGGGTGAACATGTAGCTAAGCCACAGGTGATTGAGGCGCTTGCCAAGGCGCTGGAAGCTTCGCAATACGCCTCAAGGGAGAGTCTTGCCGAGGCGCTGGTGGCGGTAGCAGTACACGCACCTGATGGGCAGATTCTGGAGACACTCGCGCACATGGCCTCAGAAGCATCGGATGACATCGAGGGTTCGCTCTCGAATGTGGCCTGCAGCGCGCTGTTGCGGTTGCTCCCTTACGTTCGCACAGGCAACGTCACCTAGATTCCGCAAGCCGTTGTACGCATGTGTCTCTGGCTGCACCACTGTACACCTGGGCGCTATTGGGCCGACGGTACACAGCCCATTTCAGACTCGGCGAACCTTGGCATCGGTTCCGCCGTCCGCCTTCGCCTTTCCTCCTGATTCACCTGACCCCCTGACGCCCCGACCCCCTGCCAGACATTCCCACAGACTTTCCCACCCGGCCGCCCGCACATCCACAATCTCTCCTGCATTTCTCCAGACCAATCCGCCATCTCTCTGCGCCCGTTCCCAGCCGCCCAAACCCGCCCCCAAATAAAATTATTTTTTTCTCCACCGCAACCGACCGCCAAGCCGCCACTTACATCAATCGCAAGCTCCCGCCCAATCGCCCCGATTTGCTTTTCGACAAACGTCGGACATCTTTATCGCGGACGGACCGGCAATCGCCGCCGCCCGCGGAGAAAAAACAATGGCCAAAACAAAAACCTCAACCAACAACAATACCAGACCAAAAACCTCCCAAGCGAACCGGAGCCGCGCACCGGCGACCCCAGGGGTCCAGACGCCGCGGGAACCTTCCCCAGCCGACGACCCCACCCGCCATCAAACCCCGCCTTCCCAGCAGCATGGCCCAAACAGCCCGACCCCGCCTCCGGCTCCACCGTCGGGCCAGGTCGATCCTCAAAACGGGGCCAACCGCCCCGATGCACCGTCCGTCACGCACCCGGAACTCATCCGGCAGGTGCGCCGAGACCAGCGGAACGACCTGGCCATGCTGCGCCTCGCCTTCGGAGCCATCATCACCCAACGCGACGACTCCGGCCAACTCAAGCTCGCCCAACTGACCCCCTCCGAACTTAACCAACTCGTCACCCTCGTCGGCCGACTCCACGAAGCCGAACGGGCCCTCCTCGGAATCGAATCCCCCGCACAGGACCAACACACCGATGACAACTTCGACTTCCTCGACGAAATGTCCACCCGCGAGCTTCTCGACTACTGCCGCGCCGAAGGCATTCGTCCGCCGCGTACGTGCCCGGGCGACCCTCCGACGCCATATCCTGATCGCCCTGGCCCGACGCGACCCGTGGGTCTTCCTGACCCATTTCTGCCGGACCCTCGACAGCCACGACCCGATCAACCCGATCAAACGCTTCCCCCCCAGGGAATACCTCTTCGAACTGACCGTCCTGTGGATGCGACATCCCCTCCTGGTCGTGGCCAAGTCCCGACAGATGATGGCGACCTGGCTCTTCGTCTGCCTCTACCTCTGGGACGCGATCACCCGCGACGGCCGCCTGATCTTCCTCCAGTCCAAACGCGAGGAGGATGCGATCGGCAGCCACCACGCCGCCACGGGCCTCCTGGGCCGGACCCGATTCGTCCTCGAACGACTGCCCCCGCGCCTGCGGCCGCCCTTCAAGGCGACCGCCAACAAGATCGAATTCCTGACCCGACACAGCGCGATCTGGGCGATCCCACAGGGCGCCGATGTGATCCGGCAACACACCGCCTCGGGGATCCTCTCCGACGAGATGGCCTTCCAAATCCAAGCCGAGGAGACCTACACCGCAGCCATCCCGACGATCGAGAACGGCGGCCGATTCACCGCGATCTCCACCGCCAACCCCGGCTTCTTCCATCGACTCTACACGGATGACCTCGCCTGCTCCGCCTGACAAACCGTCCGCCGAAGGCGGACTCCTAAAGCCTAAAGCCTAGAGCCTAAAGCCTACTCCCATGCTTCTCCAAACCCGAACATGCCGATCCGGTTTCCTCGCCGTCCGCGTCCACTACTCCGTCGACCCGCAAACCTGGACGCCCGACCGCATCGAAGCCATCCGCGCCGCCCTGCCCGGCTGGCGATGGCGAAAGGAATACGAAATCGACTTTACCGCCCGCGGCGGCCAGAAGGTCTTCGACCACTTCGACCCCGCCGTCCACGTGCGGCTCTGCCCCTTCGATCTCGAAAGCGGCCACCGCTACCGCGTGATCGACCACGGCCGCCGCAACCCAGCCGTCTGCCTCTGGTGGGCTGAGGACCGACGCACCAACACCGTCTACTTCTACCGCGAATACTACCAGGCCGACGCCACCATCGCCGACCACTGCCGCGCCATCCGCCGACTCCAGCACCCCGCTGAGACGCGAATGACCCTGATCGACCCGTCCACCCACCGCCGCACCGACGCCGGCCTCTCCACCGTCGCCGATCAGTACGCCGCCTACGGCGTCCGCACCATCCCCGCCGACAACAACCTCGCCGCCGGGATCGAAGCCGTCACCGTGGCCCTGACCGCGAGTCTGGCCCGATGGTCCCTCGAACACAACCGGCCGCACCGCTGGTTCGCCGATCGGCTGACAAACGCTTCGCGGATCGAGACGCTCGCCGACGATCGCGCGGTCTACTTCCACCCCTCGATGACCAACACCATCCGCGAACTCCAGCAACTATCGTGGGACCAGGACGCCGACCACGACGACGGCCGCGCCCTGTGCGAACGGATCCGCGGCGACGACCACTGCCCCGACTGCGTTCGCTACGCCCTGCTCAAAAACCGCGCCGTCCGACGCGGCGTGATCGGCCGCTCCCTGAAACGAATCTAAGACCTCTTTCTACCACGGAGAACCACATGGCCCTCTGGCGACGCATCGGAAACTTCCTGGGCTTGGCCGATCAGCCGCGGTCGCGGCAACTCCTGGCTGAGTTCGACAGCGTGCAGCGCCGCGCCCGCTTCTTCTCGGCGATTATCGCCAACGTCCTCGAAAACCCCGACCAGATCCTCTCGCGCTACGCCGCCGGCGAAGGCGTCGAGCTCTACCGCAAAATGGAGGCCTCCGACCCGACCATCTCCTCGGCCATGACCACGCGACGCGCCGCCGTCGTCAATCGCGGCTACGCCGTCGCCGACGGCGAGGCGCGCAGCGACGTGGCCGCGTACGTCCGCGAACTCATCGCGACCATCGAGAACTTCCGCGAGGCCCTCGAAGAGGCGCTCGGCGCGCTGACCACCGGCTTTGTCCCGCTGGAGATCTTCTGGACCGTTCGCAGCGGCCGCTGGTTCATCAGCCGACTGGTCGCCCGCGATCCGGCCCGCTACGTCTTCGACGTCGACGGCCGCCTGCGCCTGCTCACCGAATCCGAACCGGTCGAGGGCGAGCCGGTCCCGCCGCTCAAGTACATCGTCCACCGCCACCGCGCGACCGCCGACAACCCCTACGGCCGCAGCGTCCTGCGGCCGCTCTACTGGCCGGTGACCTTCTCGCGGGCCGGCTGGAAATGGTGGGCCACCGCCATCGAAAAGTACGGCATGCCCATCGTCACCGCCTCGTGCCCCGAGTCCGGCTCGCCCGAAGACCGCTCCCGGTTCGAGGAGTTCGTGCGCAGCCTCCAGGCCTATTCGTGGTCGGTCGTGCCCGAAGGATACCTGGTCGAGCTGCACGAGGCCAAACGCGCCAGCGGCGACGACTACCTGCCCTTCCTCCAGTACGCCGACACCAAGAAACTCCAGGTCATCCTCGGCCAGAACCTCACGGCTGAGGTCGCCGACCGCGGCTCGCGGGCCCAGGCCCAGGTGCACAACGAGGTCCGCCACGACATCACCCTCGCCGACGCCACCGCCCTGGCCGAGACGATCAACCGCCAGCTCATCGCCCCAGCCGTCGAGCTCAACTTCGCCGACCCCGGGCCGCGGCCGGTGTTTTCGATCCCCACCCATCCGCCGTACGACCTGGAAAAACTCGCCCGCACCTACGACGTCCTGGCCCGCCACGTGCGAATCCCCGAACGCTTCATCCGCCAGGTCTTCGGCATCGCGGAGTAAGC
>Ga0123333_10001388_pt1 | contig 25506 bp, 17 predicted proteins | sample BioC12SIPDNA_3_FD_89957 | JGI IMG/M metagenome (GOLD analysis project Ga0123333, IMG submission 89957) | Anaerobic biogas reactor microbial communites from Washington, USA - Biogas_R2_B C12 SIP DNA | ecosystem: Engineered > Bioreactor > Anaerobic > Unclassified | place: Washington, USA... | reverse complement strand
GGAGGCGTGGCCCGATAGCCCGGAGACCTCCACGACGGTGTGGCTCACGCGCACCGTGCGACTCTCGGTCTCGGCCTACCTTGACGCCAACGCCAATGGCCTGTGGGACGCGGACGAGACCGAAGCCACACAGGCTCGGCTCGTCTGGCGCGACGGGACGGGGACGACCGTGGCTGAGACCTTGGGCGCCTCGTGGGACATCACGCGCACCATTGAGGGCGGCCTCAATATCCTCGACGCTCGCCTGGCCGACCAGGCGTTCGCCATAGAACGCTTCGCTGTCATACCTGGCACCACACCGGTTTCGGTGGAACTCATCGTGGGCCTCCGACCCGTCCGCGGTCGTGCCTATCTACCGGTCATCGAGCAGCACGACTGAGCGCTCCGCGATATGGCGGCACGGCCTCACCCGCTCGAAGCGTGCGCCGCGGCACGGGCTTGCGGCCCGGGCATGGAGTCATGCGGGCCGGGTGACGATGTGCGTCACCCGGCCCGCGCTGCCGGCTGGCATCCCGGCCCCACCCTCAGATGCACGCCATTCTATGGTCAGCGTAGCAGTACCCCGTGCGGGACTCCGCACAGAGTCGAGTGCGAGCTGCGGGCTTTGGGGCGCGGGGGCTTCCGTTACGAGACGGGGCAGTTTATCTCGCCGGATGGAGGATCGCTGTGCTTGGACGCAGGACCGGCCACTGGATAGCGCTGGGCCTGTGGCTCCTGCAGGCGTGCACAGGCCCTACGCCCACGCACGACCCGCTGGGCGCTGACCTGGCCACAGCTAACGAACTGGCCGGTGCCGGAGAGCGGTCGGCTGCCGCGGCTCTCTACCAAGACGTACTCCGTCGCGCGCCGCCGGACGATCCCAGGTCCGCTCTGGCCCTGGCAGACCTCTACCTGCAGTGGGGTCGCCCCAGCGAAGGCTTGGCCGCCGTCGAGGAAGCCGCGCAGCGCGGTGCATCAGGCGACGACGTCCTCTCCCGTCGCCTGGCGCTCCTCACCGCAGCTGAACGCTGGGACGAGGTCCTGGATCTCGCAGCCGGCCATCCCGACGACCGTGCGATGCTCGGCGCCACGCTCCAGGCCCACCTAGAGCGTGGCGACTGCAGGGCAGCCACCGTCGTTGCGGCCAACATACTCGCTACGCATCCCAACGACGTCGTCGCGAAGCGCGTGCACGGGTTGCTCTCCGGCGACTACCGGCTGCTGGCTGCCGTCGCTCCCGACTTGGGTACCAGCCCTGAAGGATGCGACGCCGCCTGCGAGAACGCCATCGCTCAGCAGCTGATTCGCGCCGGTGAGTGGGGGCTAGCGCACTGCGTCCTCTTGCGCGTCGTCGCACCTGGCCCAGCCCAGCCCGATGCGCACGCCTGGTTAGGCGAGGCACTTGATCGCCTGGGGCAGACTGGCGCCGCTCGCGCCCACCTACGCGAAGCGGTGACGCTCGCTCCCGAGTCGCCCTTGGCCTGGTTGCTCCTCGGCCGGCACTACCTCGTCGCCGGCGAGCTTCATCTGGCGCGCGTTGGGTTGCTCAACGCGCACCGGCTGGATCCCGGGAATCCAGCTCCCTGCCTCGCCCTGGCTGAGCTCAAGACATCGGCGGGCCTCTACGATGAGGTCGACAAGTGGATCGATGCTGCGCTGGCGCGCGCTCCGGCGAGTGTCGATGTGTGGAAGTCCGCCGCGCGGTTCTACCTCACCCGTAACCTATCAACCGCGGAGCGTCAGCTCGCCATAGCCCGTCACGCTACGGAGTTAGCGCCGGACGATGCCGAGGCACACCTGTTGCTGGGATGGAGCTGGCTACATGCCGGCGACCCGCAGCAGGCGCTCGCCGCGCTGGATGAGGCACTGAGCCTGGCACCGACGCTTGCCGAGGCACACCACCTGCGGGCCGTTACCCTCGAGGCCTTGGGCGACGTCGAGGCAGCGCGCGCCGCCCGCATCCGTGCAGCAGACCTTGGCATTCCACCCTCCGGCACGACGATCACCACCGGTCAGGCACGCCCAGACGCGCAGCAACAAATACCTGCGAAGTAGGCCTGCCAGCGTCCGCTCGGGCTTTCGCCACCTAGCACTTGCGGGCGCTACTCCACGCGTACCACGCCGATCGCGATGCCGTCCTGGCCACTTGCGGTCTGCAGGCGGACCCCATCGGGCCCATACATACCAACCCGCACCTCATAGACGCCCGGTTCGGCATCGGCGGGCACCCCCAGCGATCGCACGTCTACAACGACCTCGCTCACCGCCCAGCCGGTCGTGGGGCGCGTCCACGCCACGGGCTCGCCATCGTCCTGCGTCAGGATCCTCCCGCCGGGTTCGATCAGGTGCAGGTAGACACGATAGGAGATATCCATCTCCGCCAGGGCCTCCCAGGCCAAGGCTACGTCGAGCCTCTCCCCCGCCGCGACAGTGTCCGCGGCGATGCGATAGCCCGCGAGCGCCACGACCTCACCAAGTTCGGCGCCGCCTCGCGTAAAGCCCTGTGGTACCCGCCAGGCGCGCTCGGGCGCCTCGACAGAGAGAGGCCATGAGCCCAGATCACACCCGGCCAGTGACAGCGCCAACGTGTACACTCCACTCTCGAGCGAGCCAGGCAGCCTTATCTCGGCGCGCCCCACCCAGCGCTGCTCGCTCTGCCAGAGCCGCGTGGGCCACCACGCCGCCACGGGGGGACGGTCCCAGGTCCGCACCTCAGTCCCGGCCTCATCTCTGAGCACCAGCGTCACCCTCATATCTTCCGACGGCGCCAACACGGCTTCCCAAACCATCCGCAAGGTCACCAGATCGCCAGGCCCGGCGCTCTCTCGGTCAAGGCCCGCTTCCCATAGCATAACAGGGCCACAACGCAGGGGATCCGCTGCCTCCACATCCAGTGACGCCAGGTCGGGCGGCTCGTCCGGTGGTAATAACGTCACGTCGCCCAGCGCCAGCTCCGGCCCAACTGGGTTGCCCTCCGCGTTGAGCACCGAGACGGGCGTCGCGGTGGCGCGGTCGAACAACGCCATAACCAGTGTGTAGGTTCCCGGCGGCATGCCTGGCGGCACGTCCATATGGAAGTCCATACGCGCGTAGCCGTCCCGCGGCCACTGCACGATCCTTGGTGGCGTCCGCGCCCACCGGGCTGACCGCAGCCCCACCGCCCATCGTTCTCGCGCACTTCCATCGGCAACTTCGGGCCCGACCAGTGTTAGGCCAACGTGCCAGTCTTCGCCGGTGGGCGTCAAAGCCCGCCAGTACAGCGTCATATCGGGCGCGTGGTCGGGCCGAAAGCTCTCCGGGAGCGCCTCGATACCCAGCAGCACAGCCTGGCGCCCAAAGGTCACATTGCGTGGTTCAGCCGCACCCGCCAACTGGCCATCGTGCTGCAAACGGGTCCCCCGCCACAGCACCTGCATCCGATCGGCGACGCCCACCTTGACCACTACCATCGCCACCGTCACCGCCAGCAGGGCCAGAGACTGCCTCCAGCCGTGCGCCGCCTCGTCGCGCTCTTCCCGACTGCTCGCGGTCGCTCGCGACGCCTTGACATACGCCCAGGCCACCGCAGCGACGCTCACCACCGCAAGCACATCGGCTGTGCGCCGCAGGGGAGTCTCGCCGAAGGTCACTTCAATTCGGTGCTGCCCCTCCGGGACCTCGAACGTGAGTAGCCCAGTCTCGGGCTCGGGCCTTCCATCGGTCGGCTGCCCGTCCACCGTGACGCGCCAACCCGGATAGAAAAACGCCAGATACCGCGCCCGGAACGCAATGGGAGTGGCTAGCTCAATGGACGCGTCGAGCGCGCCGTACTCGGCAGCCAGAATGCGCCCGCCCGCCGGTAGCCCTTCCGCCGGGAGGCGCTCAAGCGGCCATGTCACGGTGCCGTCCGCATCCACTGGCGCATCGGGAAAGCGCTGCACCCACACTGGCAGATACTCGCCCTTCGCCGTCGTGCCGATCGTGTCGGTGGCCCGCTCCCATGCTATCATTGCCGCAAGCGATGTATCCCCCACGGCAGCGCAATGCGCCGGATAGAACCAGCCCCACGCCGAGCCGGCAACGATCGCTCCCACCACTCCCGCCAGTATCGTAACCCGCCAACTCGTCCCCGCCCAGCCCACGCGATCCGCCAGCGCGCCATATCCAGCACCAATCAGCAGTGCCACGCAGAACGCCGCAGGCCCCAGGCATCGCCACGGGAATTGGACGTACGCCAGGAGCGGTATGCGCTCCCACGCCGGTAGCGACAACGGCAACGTCAACAACGCCATCAGCACAACCAGACCCCACAGCGAACCGACCTGCCACCGCGCCCAGCGCCGCATCCGGCGCCACCCGATCGCTGGGAGCAGCGCAACCAGAACCGGTACCAGCCCCAGCGACTTCTCGGGCCAGTCGTTCAGGAGCAGTGGATCTGCTGCGCGCGGCGGAGCCAGGAGATGTCTCCAGGAGAGGAAGTTGTAGCGAAAGTCAAAGACCCACGTCCCCAGCAACCGCTCTGTCTGCACGTACCCGCGCTCGAGCAGCGGCGGGAGCCAGAAGAACGCCGTCACCCCGAGCGCCAGGACGCCCACCAGCACGCCCCGCGCGACGACGTTGCGGTCCCGTCGCGCAATAGCTTGGGCGATCACCCACACCGCCAAGACGGGACCAAACAGGAACGCGAACACGTGGTGGCTCAACACGGTCGCCGCCAGGCCGCCCACGCCCAGTAGCAGAAACCGCCGGTCGCGCTCCACGGCCCACCGGTGGACGCCCAGCAAGGCAAAGGGCGGGAATGCCCAGGCAAACCCTTCCCACAGGCTTCCCCGGTTGAAGACGTCATAGGCCTGAAACGGTGCATAGACATAGGCGACTGCAGCGACGAACCCGATCCCCACGCTTACCGGCCACGGACGACCTCGTCCGAAGACGCCCTGTGCCAGCCAGAACATGCCCAGGCCGCCGAGAACCATGCCCAGCGCAAACGTCGCGTTCATCGCCCGCGCCCATGCCAGGCCGACACGGTGCAGCAACGCTACGAGAGATGCGGGGAATGGTGAGGCGAACAGGAAGACGGGAAAGCCAAACCCCTGGGCCATGTCCGGCGCCCACCGCGAGTACACGACGCCCTGCCTCCACAAGGCGTCGATCTGAACCGCGCGCCAGAATTGGAATGTGTTATCGTAACCGCACGTCAGGTCATCGCTGAGGAGCGGCTGCAGCGCCGGCACCATGGCCAGCAGCAGCGCCGCAGCCACGACCACGACCCGCGCCGCTGGTGCACGCTGTCGCACCAGCCTCCCGGTATCGTTCACTCCGACCTCTTCATTCTGCTCCACAGCACACCTCAGGATCGTCCCACAGACGTATCGTTGCCTACTGAACTGCGTCGCACCTCACGCACCACTGGTACGTTCACTCCCCAATCTCGAACACGGCTACCACAGCGCTCTCCGCACCATCGGATGTCTTCAGGGGCGGCCCGGATACTGTGTAGAGGCCGGCCCGCAGTTCGTACTGCCCTGTGGGCGCATCGGCAGGTAACGTCACAATGCGTGTCTCGCTCACGACCTCACCCTCGGCCCAGCCCGTCGTTGGTCGCGTCCAGTCCGCGGGTTCCCCGTCGCTCTGCGCGACAATACGATCGTCGGGTCCTACCAGATGAAGGAACACGCGATAGGAGCTATCCATCGTGGTCATCGCACGCCACGCCAACCCCACCTCGACGGCGTCGCCCCTCGCCGGCGCCGTCGGCTTCACCGTCGTACCGACCAGAGCGACCTCGCCGCCGAACTGAACATCCCCTGGCACGTACCCTTCCGGAACGATCATCGTCCGCGCAGGCGCAACCACCGCGACCCGCTCGCTGGCAAGTACGCCGGGACACTCGGCCAGCCGCACCGTCAGCCGGTATGTGCCGCTGTCGAGATCCCCTGGCAACCGCACCACGTGGCGCCCAACCCACCGCTGCCCCGCCAGCCATCGCTCAGTTGGCCACCATGGCGTCGCTGGCGCGAGCTGCCATGTCTTTGCCGTAATGCCTGCCGCGTCGACAAGCTCGAGCACGGCGCCTGCTCCTCCTGACCCCGCCTCCGGGGTGCGGAGCACCTCCCATACCCACCGCACCGCGACGACATCGCCTGGCACCGCAGTGGATCGGTCCACAACCATATCCCAGAGCGCCAATGGCCCACAAACCACGGGCTCAGCCTCGGTCGCCACACCCAGCGCCGCAAGCTCCGGCGCTTGGTTCGGCGCCACGACCTCGATCGTGCCCAGTACCAGATCCGGCCCAAGCGGTTGGCCATCGGGATCAAGGCGCGATGCAGCCGCCAGCGTCGCTGCGTCGAAGACCCCCACCACAACGTCGTAGCGTCCCGGCGGCGTCCCGGCGAACGGCGCCACCGCGTGTGGATCATAGGCGTACTGTCCCGGCTGCCAGGACGTCGTCGCTGGCGGCGACTCGTATCCCCGCGGGCGCGCCGTGCCTGCCGGGCTCCAGAACTGACCATCGGCCCCGCGCAGTAACACCGAAGTGCGATAGGCCGCCCTCGGCGTGTGGCGGGCCTGCCATAGCAAGTCGACCTCCAACTCACCGTCCGCAGGAATGGGATCGTCGGGCAACGTATAGCCTAGCAACGTTAGTCCGCCATCGTAGTCGTGCACAGCGTAGGTCTCCACCTCGCGGTATGAGCTGCCCGCTTCTCGCGACGCGCGCCAGAGCGCAAAGGGCCCCCAGCGGATTGCCACCAGCAGCACCGCGACCACCAGCAACGCGGGCCCGACGGCATCGAGGCCGTGCACCTCAGGCAAAGACCACCGGTCCGAATTCCGCCGTGCCAGCCAGCCCAGCGCCACAGCGCCAGCGATTCCCGCTACGCCCAGTGCGGCGCCGGCCTCCCGCGCCGGCGTGGCGCCCAGTCGCACCGTCAAGTGATGCTCGCCCCCCGGAACCGCGAACGTCATCAGACCCGTATCGTCCTCGGCCCCTAACGCCACCGGTTCGCCGTCAATGCGCACCTCCCAACCCGGGAAGTAGAGCCCCAGCCAGCGCGCCTCGAACGCCTCGGGCGAGCGCAGCGTCAGATCAGCACTGAGCGGGCGGTACGATGCAGCCGCCACCGTCGCGCCCTCCGGCAGAGATCCCGTGTCAAACCGTTCCGGCAGGCGCCCCGCGATGAACGCCTCCGCCAGCGCCGTATCCGACGGGTGCTCCTCCACCCAGATCGGGAAGTAGCTGCTCTCCGGGTCGATTCCCAGCCAACCGTCCAGCTCCAGCGCATACAGCTCCTGCAGCCCCGGCCTCTCCGCTGTGGGGCACATGCCCTTCGGAGGGTGCATATCCGGCCAGGCAGCCACCGTCAGGCCCACCGCCACGACGCCTATCAGGCCCCGGCCTAGCCACACTCGCCAACGCGACGCTGCTCTGCGCTCCATAGCTGCGGCGAGGACTTCGATGCCGGCGCCCGCCAGCAAGCTCGCAGGCAACAGCGCCCGCCCGACAAGCCGCCACGGGAACTGCACAAACGAGAGTAACGGCACCCCTTCCCACAGCTTCACCGAACCGGGGGAGGCCAGCCATAGATATCCACACGCACTCAGCAACCACAGCCCCGTCGTCCATCGCTGCTCGCGGTCTCGTGGCCAGATCATCGCCACCCACGCCCCGATGGCCGCCAATACACCCTGTCCCACGCCAAGATAGACCCGCATCGGCGGGTTCAGATAGGCCGGCTCGTGCGGCACCGGCACGGTCGCGAGCATCTCGCCCCAGCCGACGAAATTGTAGTGGAAGTCGTTGTTGCGGGTCGTCCGCGAAAGGTGCAACTGCGCCCAGCCTTGCTCCGTGAGCGCGGGCAACCAGAACCAGGCTGTCAGCAGCACGGCGACCGCAACCGCCCCCAGGGCGTAGGGCCACCCACCCCGCCGCCGGTAACGCAATCCGATAAGGACCACATACGCGCCGAGAAATGGCGCCAGTAATAAGGACGAGATGTTGTGGGTCAGGAACAGCGCCGTCAGGAGCAGGACGGTCGCCACGATTGATGCACGACGCCGCTCTACCACCACCCGCCGCGCCACGACGAAGAGCCAGGGCGCTAGCCCCAGCGCCACACTCTCGGGCATGTTCCCGCGGCGCAGCGCGTCGAGCAGCACGTAGGGCCCCAGCCCGTAGGCCAGCCCGGCGACCCACGCCGCGCGCTCCCCGTAGATGTCTCGCGCCAGCACCGAGGCGCCCCACGCCCCCCCAACCATGGCCGCAACGTAGATGAGGCCCAGAACCCACGGAAGCGGCACCCCCAAGGCGAACAGGCCCTCCCCAACGAGATAGGGCAACGGCTCGCGGTAGTTGAAGAAGGGATATCCGTAGCCGAGCGCCAGGTTTGGCAGCCATCGCGAGAACAACCACCCGTGGCGCAGCATTTCGCGCAGGGCCACGATGCGGAACCCGTGCCACAGGTTGTCGTGGGTACATGGGAGCGCGTCGCCCCGGAGCAACGGCATCAGCCCGGGCAACTGGAAGAGCGTCAGGGCCACGAGCCGGATACCTTCGCCCAGCCGGCGCGAGCGCGTTGCAGCACAGCGGGGGAGATGCATACCCTACGGATCGAGCCTCGAGACGCGATACACGTGAACGAGCCGCTGCATCACTGTGAACCATGTCAATGCCACGAGGAGGATCAGGATAGGCTGCGTCCACAACGTCACCAGGGCGACGCCCAGGAGCAGCACGCGCATTGGACGCGTCAGCAAGCCCACCTTACACGCATACCCCACGCCTTCAGCCCGGGCGCGCGTGTAGCTCACCATCACCGAGCCCAGCAGGGTCAGGGCCGTAGCCAGAACCCCGAAGACATCGCCCCGGTTGAGCATCCACGCCAGCATCCCAATCAATACTGCGCCTTCCGAGAACCGGTCCAGGGTGGAATCCAGGAAGGCACCGAACCGGCTCTGAGTGCCGGAGATGCGAGCCAGCGCGCCGTCGAACGCGTCGGTCGCCGATGCCACCAGCATCACCACCCCCCCGATTCGGGGCTGCCCCAGTCCGACGATCACGCCCGCGACCACGTTGAACACGAATCCCACGATTGTGATCGTGTTCGGGTGGATATTCAGCTTGGCTAGCCCTGTTGCCACGGGGTGTGTCACTGCGGCAGCCTGCGCGCGCAGCCAGTCGTCGGACATGGGTCGCGACCTGTTCTCTCGCTTCATCTTGCCCTCCGTGTAGTGCATCCATCGTAGCCGATCAAGCGAAACAGTCAACTGGCTTGCTGTTTCACCCGCGCTGCGCTAGAATCGACTCGATAGCGTGAACGGAGATCACATGCCCATCAGACTCCTGTCCGAGGCCGTCGCATCGCGGATCGCCGCTGGCGAAGTCGTTGAGCGCCCCGCGTCAGTCGTGAAGGAACTGGTCGAGAATAGCCTTGATGCGGGTGCCGCGCGCGTCGAGGTCGAGACGCACGAGGGCGGCATCGCGCTCATCCGCGTACGCGACAACGGCGGCGGCATCCTCACAGATGAACTAGCGCTCGCCTTTCGCCGCCACGCGACCAGCAAACTGGAGACCGCCGACGATCTGGAGCACATCGCCACCTTGGGATTTCGGGGCGAGGCGCTGGCCAGCATTGCCGCCGTAAGCCGCACGACCTGCATCACCCGTCACGCCTCCGAAGCCACCGGTACGCGCATTCGCCTCGAGGCGGGCGAGGTTGTTTCCCAGGGGCCGGTGGGGCGCCCGCCCGGCACCGAGATGGTGATCGAGGACCTCTTCTACAATGTCCCCGCCCGCCGCAAGTTTCTCAAGACACACCGCACGGAGCGCAGCCATATCGACGCGTTCATCACGCGCTACGCGATTGCCTACCCCCGTACTGCATTCACCGTCGTCCACGACGGTCGTGAGGTCCTGACAACAGCCGGTACGGGCGATGTGCGTGACGTGCTGCTGAGCGTCTACGGCACCGATCTGGGCGCCGCGCTGCTTGAGGTGCCCGCAGACCTGACTCTCGGGCAGCCCATCTGTGTTGGCGGCTTCGTCGGCCCCACCAACGTCCACCGTGCCAACCGGGGCTACCTTACGATCTTCGTCAACGGGCGCTGGATCGAGGACCTGCGGCTCGCCTATGCCATCATCCAGGCCTACCACACCCTGCTGCCCGTCAAGCGCTATCCAGTTGCCTTTGCCACCGTCGAATTGGCCGCAGAGGACGTCGACATCAACGTTCATCCGGCCAAGTCCGAAGTTCGCTTCCGCGATCCCGACGCTGTCTTCCGCGCCGTCCAGCGTGCGGTCCGTGCCACTGTGCTGCGGGAGGCGCCGGCCACGACATCATGGTCGCCCGAGGCCACCGCGGATCACGCTGCGGCCCCAGCTTCGGGCCTCCTCTCAGCCTCCCGCCAGCCGGGCGCCGAGTCCGAGAGCATACGCGCCCGGCTCGCTTCCCTCGCTGCGGCCCAAACTCACATACGCTTCGGTGACCCGGAGCCCACATCGTCCGGACTCGGCCCCCAAGAGCCGTCGCGCAGCACCGTCAAGTTTGGGCCAGCCGTCGCGGCGCCACAGGCCGACCCAACGACCGCAGCGGAGCGCAGACTCCCCGTCCTCCGCACGGTGGGCCAACTCGCGACCATGTACATCATCGCGGAAGGCCCCGACGGCCTCTACCTGATCGACCAGCACGCAGCCCACGAGCGGGTGCTCTACGAGCGGCTACTGTCCGACGCCCTGCGTGGCCAGATAGCGACGCAGCCGCTGCTCTCGCCTGAAGCGGTGGCGCTCCCGGCCGACGAGGCCAGCCGCCTCGAGGAGCTCTTGCCAGCGCTCGGCGCGCTGGGCGTCGAGGTCGAACCGTTCGGTCCCAGCACGTTCCTTGTCCGGGCGCTGCCCGCGCTCCTCACCCACCTCTCGCCAGCCGATCTGCTTGCCGACATCGCCGCCACCGCTGGCGAATCCTCCCCCGTTCGCGAGGAGCTGGAAGAGGCGATCATCCGCCACATCTGCAAGCGGGCAGCGGTTAAGGCCGGTCAGGTGCTGTCCCGTGAGGAGATGGAACATCTGATACGAGACTTGGAGGCCACCGGCAACCCGCGCACCTGCCCTCACGGGCGCCCCACCATCGTGCAGATATCGACACACGACCTCGCGCGCCACTTCGGTCGCGACTGACGCACGTCGCGATCCGCATCGATCTCTCGACAGACGCCGCGCACGCCGGGGCCATCCGCCTGCATCGCGTCGCCCCAGCTTACACCACGCTGACCCCAAATGACATCAAACTCACTTGGCGCGTCGACGGGTTAGCGGTACAATGACTCTAGACCCTGTGCTCTCGGCTCAACGACACCGGTTCCGCCGGCACGATCGCAGCATGGGGCCAGCCGCCAACACCGCGCGAACCAAAGACGCCACCCCCCCCACATCCACGACCATCGTGCCCACACGGTCAGGACTGGCCTCCTCACGCGTAGCCCGGCAGTCATCGTTTCACCAAGCACTGTGCAGAAGGGAGTCGTTATGCCAAACACAATCGCGCGCTGGTTGTGCCTGATCGTCGCGTTGGCCAGCATCTGGTCAGTGATGCCTGTCACGGGCTCGGACCAGGAGAACGGAGAACCTAGCGCCTGGAGCTATCTCGGCCCTCGCGGGGGGATGGCGCTCTCGCTCGCCGTCTCGCCCAGCTTCGCCAGCGACGACCTCGTGCTGGCGGGGGAGCACCAAACGCTGAGCCATCCGATGCTTCAGGTCGGCCTCGGCATTCGTCGCTCCCCGGACGGAGGCGTGACGTGGCACCCGACCACGGTTGTCGCGCCGGATGCCGCGCTCAGTGCCACGCTTGCCGTTCAGGATCTCGCTTTCTCCCCGGCGTTCACGATCGATTGGACCGTCTTCGCTGCTACCTGGAGCGGCCTCTTCCGCTCGAGTGACGGAGGTGAGAGCTGGCACGCCGTTGAAGACGGGCCCGAGCAGTTCATCACCAGCGTTGCCGTCGCGCCCGACTTCGCTGCCAGCCGGCACGTTATGGCTGGCTATGGCTACGCGATGGCTCGCCTGCTCTACGTCAGCGAGGACGGTGGGCAGAGCTGGTCCCAGCACAGCGACGTCTCGGCCAGCACCGACATCGCCTACTCACCCAACTTCGCGACCGATGGCACAGCCCTTGCCGCCGGCGAGGGGATCTACCTTACGACCAACCGCGGCATCTCGTGGACACAGGTGCTCACTTCCGTGACCTATGCCGTCGCCTTCTCACCGCTGTTCGCGACGGACGCCACCCTCTTTGCCGCGGGTACCGACGGAGTCCGCATCTCCACCGATGGCGGCACAACGTGGATCAGCCGGACGGTGGCGACAGACACCACCTGGGTTCGGGCGCTGGCGATCTCACCGGCCTTTGCCAGTGACGCCACAGTCTTTGCCGGAACCCAGCGGGGGCTCTACCGCTCCACCGACCGCGGCATGCAGTGGGCCACCGTCGCCGAGTACCCAGGCCCCGACGTCTACGCCATCGCCCTGGCCCCCACCTGGGTGACGACGCCCACCCTCTTGGTCGGGAGCACAGCCGGCGTCTACCGCAGCGACGATGATGGCCATACCTGGTATCAGGGCGAGGGGGTGGCCCCCCTGCGCGTCCCGCGGTTGGTGCAGGGGCCCGATGATCCGAGGCGCCTGACAGCGGTTACGGCCTTCCACGGCGTCTATCAGAGCGACAACGGCGGCGCAACGTGGCGCCATGCCGGACTCAGGCGCCCGACCGGCATCGCGAACATAGCCCTCTCCCCGGACTACGTCCGCGATCAGATGATGCTGGCAGCCGTCCCCGCCGGCGGGGGCATGAACTTCTACCGTACCCTCAATGGCGGCGAAGCGTGGGACATCCTCGGCTCCACGGACTATCCGGGCGGCGGACTGGCCTTCTCGCCAGCTTTCCCCACCCACCCTGTCGTCTTTGCCACCGGTCAGCACGGAAAGGTGCTCAGCTCCACCGACCTGGGCGAGACGTGGCAGCCCGTGGGGGCGCCACCCACCGGCACGACAAGCCTCGAGGCGTGGCACGTTGCTGTGCCACCGACCTATCCATCCGATGGCACGCTCTTTGCTGGCGGTGCCGGGTTCTGGCGGCTTCCACCGGGCGCCCAGACCTGGCAACCCGCCGCCACAGGGCTTATCACGAATACCCAGGTCACCTCACTGGCGGTCTCGCCCGACTACGCTGTGGACCAGGTCTTGGTTGCGACCGGCCAACGCACCGAGCCCGACTGGACCACGAACAGCGGAGTCTACCGCTCGACCGATGGTGGCGTCACATGGATCCGGCTCGCCACCGGACTCCCCCCGGCCGATGCCCAGTCGCCTCCCCGGCGCGTTGCGTTCTCACCGGACTACGCCGCCGATCGCACGATCTACGCGCAGACCGAGACTCAGCTCTACCGCTCGACCGACGGCGGTGACACCTGGACGGCCATCAGTGTTCCGCCGAGCGCGCGGCCACTTCAGGATCTCACCGGGCATACGCAAGGGCGAGTCCATGTCGGTGGCGAATCCGGAGTGTGGCGCTACACTCTGTTGTCGCGGCGCCTCTACCTGCCGCTGGCCCTAAGATAGCCGGATGCGCGGCGTTCCCAACACGGTGCCCAGCCCCTGTACCCATTGAACAGCCTTGCGACGAAGGGAGTTGATCGATGACCGACGAATCAGGACCCTTGGCCAGTATCTATCGTCTCCGGGATTTCCGCAGCAAGCGGGCGTCGAGTTGGGATAGAACGGGAGGGAACACGGATTGGGTGGTGGTCCAGCCGGGCCAAGCACACACCCTATTGGATGAGGCGACTCCGGGATGCGTGAAACATATCTACTGGACGTACATCGAGGACGACGAGGCGCGCCGCCTGAATATCTTCCGCGGGATGGTCCTGAGGGCGTTCTGGGATCTGGCCGACACGCCCAGCATCGAGGTGCCTCTGGGCGACTTCTTCGGCGTCACCAATGGCCAGGTGCGGCCCACCAGGTCACTGGCCTTTGTCACCAACCCTGGTGCGTCCCCGTACGGCCACACCACCTGGGGGTTCAACTGCTATCTACCCATGCCGTTCGCCACGGGGGCGCGCATCGAAATCGAGAATCAGGGCGCCACTGACGGACGCATCTGGTACCACCTCGACTACGAGGTCTACGCCGCTGAGGCCAGCCTACCCGAGAACTCAGGGCGGTTACACGCTTGCTGGACGCGCGAGAACCCCACGCAGGCCATCGCAGTGCCCCAAGGCCAGGGCGAGATCAAGAACCTAACCGGCGATGATAACTACGTCATCCTTGATACGCAGGCGAACGGTCAGTTCGTCGGCTACTTCCTGACGGTGGTCAACCACCAACGCGAGTGGTACGGCGAGGGCGATGATATGATCTTCATCGATGGAGAGGGATTCCCGCCATCGATTCACGGCACAGGAACGGAGGAGATATTTGGAGGGGGTGCCTGCCCCAACGAGGAGTACTCCGGCCCCTACACCGGATTCCACTGCATTGAGAACCGCGGTAGGTACTCATACTGGGGCACGAATGGCATGTACCGGTTCTACCTGGTGGACCCTCTGAGGTTTCGGGAGTCCATCCAGGTGACGCTCGAACACGGGCACGGCAACGACAAAGCGAACGACTACGCGAGCGTTGCCTACTGGTACCAACAGGGCACGAACGGGGCGCTGCCACCACTCCCGCCGCCCTCGGCGCGGCGCGTCAATCTGCAGTAACCCGTCCGCGTCCATCGAGTCCGCGAACTGCCGCTAGCCCCTCGGCCCGTCCCGGCGCCGAGATGCGGGTCTCGCGTGCCACGCCCGCGACGACTGACTGCCCCGGCAGGACGTAGGCATAGGCCAGGTTCGGTGTGTTGTGAGCTAACCCCACCCGCCCCCGCCGGTCGATCAGGATCACGCCGCCGTAACCGCGCACGCGCTCCCACAGCTTCCCGATCACGGCATCAGCGGCCTCCTGGGCCGCCAAACCCTCGGCCATCATGTCCACCGCCGTCTTGCTCGTCACGATACGCATCAGAGCCTCGCCTACCCCTGTGGCTGCTGCAGCACCTGCCGTATCGTCGGCGTAGGCACCACACCCAACCAACGGCGAATCGCCCACCCGTCCTGGCCACTTGTCGGGCGTGCCTCCAGTCGATGTAGCCACGGCGAGCCGTTCGCTGACGTCGAGCGCCACCGCACCCACCGTGTCGCCCGCGCCTTGCACAACCGTCAGATCCGGCGGGTCGACCGCGGCGTGGATGAGCCCTCCTTCCGCTGTTGGATCGGTGACAATCCGGTACCTTGGGGGCGACCATGAGCCCTCATTGATCCTCCCCAGCAAGTCGTCTGGGTCGCACAGCGGAACGCCATAGGATTCCGCCAGCGCCTCGGCCCCCGCACCTACCACGAAACGGTGCTCGCTCCGCTCCATCACCAGCCGCGCGAGGCTAACCGGGTTGCGGATGCGTTCCACTGCCGCCACAGCGCCAAAATCCAGCGTCCGCCCATCCATCACGATCGCGTCCAGTTGCACCCGCCCCGCGCTGTTCAGGTAGCTGCCGCGCCCGGCATCGTAGGCCGGGTTGTCCTCCAGCACCCGCACCGCTGCCTCCACCGCGTCCACCGCCGGCGCACCACCCTTCAGGAGCTCCCAGCCGACCAGCGCCGCCTCTCGGCATCCCGCCGTGTGTCCCTCCACGTCTCTATCGCGGATATACCACGCGCCGCCGTGCACAATGATCACAGGGTAGTTCAACACTGCCTCCATCCGTTGCTCGTATTTCCGGCGTGCGCCCACCGGCTACAGGGCGCCCTGAAGCACAGAAGCCCGGTCGCCGTCTTTGGCGCCGCTCGCCCGCCCCACCACCCAGGCACTGAGCCCCGCCAACACGCCCGCGTGCAGGTGGACGTCATTGACCAGCAAGCTGTCAACCAGGCTGTGAACGGCAAAGTGGGTCCAGGCAGCCAGCAGGCCCAGTGCCAGCACTCGCGTCCAGCCACTGGCGCGTCGCAGCGCGCATAGAAGCCCCACAAGCTGGGTTGCCAGCCACACCATGTACACCACGAACCCAAGGATGCCCACCTCGGCCAGCATATTGAGATAGGTGTTGTGAGCGTGCCCAAGCGGAAGCGGCCAGTTGATCAGCCGGAACTCCGGATAAGCCGCTTCGTATCCGCCCAGCCCGATGCCCAACCAGAAACGCTGGCGCCACATGGCCAACCCGGCCTGCCAGTGCGCCATTCGCTCGATCACCGAGAAGTTGGCGTCCGTGATCCCCACTCCCCGTACGTCTTCGAAGCGCACGTAGGCCAGAAAGCCCGTGAGCCGCTCAGCGACTGGCGCCGGCAGCCCGCCGGTCACATACAGCCCCACGGCGGCTGCCACCAGGGCCGCCACCGCGATGACGCCCCAGATACCCTTCCGTGGCAGCAGCATCCCCACGACCAGGGTCGCGGCGCCGAACCCCATCCAGCCCCCGCGTGACCACGACGCGCCCAGTGCCGCAACGACCACCAGTGCCGGCACGCCGAAGAGCACGGTCTGGGCCAACCCACCCTGCCCCGTGCCACCACGCCACCACGCCACCAAGGTTGCGAGCGTCACGCCCACCAGTAACGCCCCTATCAGCCCCATCAGCCCGGCGAACGGATTCGGTTGCTGGAACGTACCGTAGGCCCGATAGAAGCGCGCGTTGATCGCGAACTCGGCGACGCCCTCACCTCGCAGGCCAAACTGCCACAGTCCAATGAGCGCCTGCGACAAACCCGCGCCCGCCAGCATCGCGACGGAGCGCCGCGCTCGAATCGGCTCGCGGGTTGACCATTCTCCGCCACTCACGGCTTGCCGGTGTAGCGAGAATGCACGGGGCAGCCGGATCGCGTCGTCCTCTCCCGTGATCCGGTCATAGACCACGACCCCCACCAGCAACACCTGTAGCCACTTGACCCACTCCAACAGCCCTGCCCAGGCGTCGACGGGGTTCCATAGCGAAACCAGGCCCATCGCCACAAAGGCGACCAGCGGATTCAGCATTGTGGGCACCGGCACCCGCAGCGACCGCCGGGCCAGCTTGCGCGCCAGGTACGCTGCGAGCGCCACCACCAGCACAGCCTGACCCACCTCGGGCACCGGGCTTGGCGCCCGGATCGCCAACCACGCGCGTAGCGGCCCGACCAACAGCGCAGCTCCGACCCCCACGAGCGGCTCAACGACGCTTCCCACCACCAGCGCAATCCCGCCCACGCCAAGCGCGAGCAGGGGCAGGGGCAGCCTCGCCACCAGCAGCCCCAGCGCAACCGCCACCAGCGCCCACGCCCCAGGGCGGAGGATAGCCCCATACTCGGAGAGCCTCTCAGACTCTAGCGATCGGATATGCACTGACGGCGTCCCCCCTCCTCCCCGCTCTACCCCGCCCGGCACAGGCAGCATCTCCTAGTACGCCACCCACGTCACCAGCCGCAGATCGGCATCGTAGACGAACTTCGCCTCGAACATCCTCCCCGCAGCATCAAGCACCCGTGGCGCGAATACGGCATCGGCCTGGGGGATCGGCAGCCTCGTGTAGTAGGTCTCGAGGTCCACCCACGCCAGGTCGCCCTCACGAGAATCGCCGTGCAACTCCCCCGCGACCTCGCGCGTCACGTAGATGAACAGCAGCCACTGCCAGTCGGGCCTTGGCGAGACCTCCGTGCAGAACCCTCGCCACGCGAGCGCCCCGGCGGTCAGTCCTGTCTCCTCCAGCAGCTCGCGTCGCGCCGCGTCGTGCGGCGACTCGTCAATCTCGATCTTGCCTCCCGGCGCAATCCAGAGCCCCAGGTTCGGCTCCTTGTTCCGCCGCAGTAACAGGATCTGTTGCCCCTGCAGCGCGTAGACCAGGACCGTCGCGATGCGCGCCATCAGCCCAACCCCAGCTTCGCGCGGAAGTAATCGATCGTCCTTTCCAATCCCTGCCGCAACGGCACCCGCGGCTCCCATCCCAGCAGCTCGCGCGCCCGCGTGATATCGGGGCAACGCTGCTTGGGATCATCGCGCGTCCGCTCGTCTTTGGGCACCACGAAGGTCAGCTCCGACCCACTCCCGGCGACCTCGATCACAAGCCGCGCGAACGCCACGATCGTGATCTCCATCGGGTTGCCGATGTTCACCGGACCCTCAACATCGACTTCCATCAGCCGGACGATACCGTCGACCAGGTCGTCAACGTAGCAGAAGGCTCGCGTGCGCTCGCCGTGGTCGTAGACTGTCAGCGGTTGGCCCCGCAGCGCCTGCGCGATGAAGTTTGGAACGACCCGGCCGTCGTCCGCGCGCATCCGCGGCCCATAGGTGTTGAAGATGCGCACGATCCGCGAATCGACGTTGTGATAGCGATGATAGGCCATCGTCAGGGCCTCGGCAAACCGCTTGCTCTCATCGTAGACCCCCCTGGGGCCCACAGGGTTCACATTGCCCCAGTACGATTCGTCCTGCGGATGAACCAGGGGATCGCCATAGACCTCAGACGTGGACGCCAGGAGGTAACGCGCGCCCTTTGTCAGCGCCAGCCCCAGCGTGTTATGGGTGCCCAGAGCCCCCACCTTCAAGGTCTGGATCGGGTAGTTCAGGTAGTCCACCGGGCTTGGGAGCGAGGCCAGGTGCAGCACCATGTCCAGCGCGCCCGCCACGTAGATGTACTGGGTCACGTCGTGTTTGATAAACGAGAAACGCGGGTGACCCGCCAGATGCGCGATGTTGTCGGTGCTGCCGGTCCGCAGGTTGTCCATTGCAATGACGTCGTGGCCGGCCTCCAGATAGCGGTCACACAGATGTGAACCGATGAACCCCGCGCCGCCCGTGATGAGAATGCGCATAGTGCCTCCTTGCTAGGATGAGCCGTACCGATTATACTGCATGCAGACGCCCAGTCATCTCACACCAAGGATCTCGAAATGGCAAAGTCCCTGTTGTTGACCGGCGTGCCAGGCATCGGCAAGACGACGATCATCCGCCGTGTCGTCGAAGCGCTGGGCGAACGCGCTGGAGGCTTCTACACCGAGGAGATCAAGGGCCCTGGCGGTCGCCACGGCTTCAAGCTGATCACCCTGGCGGGTAAGGAAGCGACCCTTGCTCATAAGGACTATCACGACCCCGACCAGCCCCGCGTTGGGCGCTATGGCGTGGATGTCCAGGCGCTGGAGCGCGTCGGCGTCCGTGCGCTCCAGCGGGCCATGGACGAGGGTAAACTCCTCATCGTCGACGAGATCGGGGCCATGGAGCTCTACTCACAGGCCTTCCAGGATATCCTTGCCAAAGCCGTGCTGGGACCGCACCATGTGTTGGGCACGATCATGTCGCGTCCCAATCCCGCCGCCGATGTGTTCAGGCACATCGCTCAGGTCGAGATCTGGGAGGTCGATCGCCGCAACCGCAACGACATTCCCGATCGCGTCCTCAAGTGGCTCAGGACGCACATCGACTGAGCACCCCCCCCTCTCGCTTCGACCCTATCTCCTGGTGAGGCTGCTCCGTGCCGGTCTGCCGGCAATCGACGCGATCGGCCCCGACGGTCTCCCGGCAGCGGCCCCCAGCGTCTGGCCTCTGACCTTCCCCTCCGAACGCTACCGCCTAGCCGGTGGCCCTCGGCGCTTGCCTTCCCGCGTCCGGTCCTGGGCACCCGGGACCAAGCCTCACCCCTCCCCGCGTCTTGCCCGCGCCTCGAACAGCCGGGCCGTCTCGTCGTCGATGTTGCAGAAGCGCACCTCCGCGATTCCCGACTGGGCCGTCTCTGCGAAGTAGCCCACCACAGCCTCCCAGATCACATCGACCGCCAGAGGCTTTGGAAAGCCGAAGATGCCCGATGAGATGGCAGGCAGCGACACCGTCTGCACGCCGTGCGCATCGGCCAGCGTCAGCGCAGCGGCTACCGCCGAGCACAGCAGACCCGGCTCGTCCCCTGCGTTCCGCCATGCCGGTCCCACGGCATGGATCACGTACTTGGCTACAAGCCCACCGCCGCCGGTGATGGCCGCCCCGCCTGTGGGAACCGGACCGTGCTCGCGTACCCAGAGATCGCTCTCACGCTGGATCTCCGGCCCGCCGCGGCGCGCGATGGCCCCGGCGACGCCGCCCCCATGGTCCAAGCGCCCATTGGCGGCGTTCACAATCGCGTCGACCACCTCCAACGTGATGTCACCGCGCACCACGCGCAACTTCTGACCCGTGGTCAACGTAATAGTAAGCAGGACCTGATTGGATGACATGCAAGCGCCTCCCTTCACGCCGCGTACCCGCGGTTGCGCCGGTTGGCATCGCGCGTTGCGCGGCTTCACACATCGGCGTTTCCATGCTACAATCGGTGTTAGAAATGGCCAACTCGAGACGTACTGGCCTCGCCCGGTCACTTAACAGGGGAACCGCAGGAGGGATAGGATGAGTCTGCTCGACAATGTCAAGGACGAGATGTTCGGCCTGGAGAAGCTAATCGCCAAGATTCCCGGCTACAAGGGTTACAAGGAGAAGGAACAGCGGCGTGAAGCGGACAGGCTGCTGCGCGATCACATCGTCAACCGTATGCGCACGGTCAAGACGCAGCTCGACGTACTGCAGACCGACCTGATCTCGGCGGGCAAGATCGACCTGCTCGACGAGACGGGCAGTGCCGCCACCCAGATCCAGACCTTCATCGACCGCGTGCGCACCGCTGCCTATGGCTACAGTGGCCTGTTCGACGCCGTCCGGATCAAGGAAGATGATCTGGACCGGGTCTATGAGTTCGACTCCGCACTGCTGAGCTACACCGATCGCATCGAGGGCGCCATCGCCCGCGCCCGTGAAGGGCTCGCTGGTGAGGACGCGCGCTCGCTCATCCTGCTCGTGCGGGATCTGGCCCGTGAGGCCAATGCCACCTTCGATGAGCGTGCCGACGTTCTCCGCGGCACGGCCCAGTAGCGCCGGATGCCCTGGCGCACTCGCTAGTTAAGCCTGAATGGAGGTATAGACAATGGCACGCGTTTTCGACATTATCGAACACATGGATGAGGGCCAGGATGAAATGGTCCACCGCTTTCCAGAGCGGGGAGGAGGCGACTTCCGCATCGGCAGCCAGCTCATCGTGCGCGAGTCACAGGCCGCTGTGTTCTTCCGCGACGGGAAGGCACTGGATACCTTTGGCGCCGGACGGCATACCATTACGACCGCCAATATCCCCCTGCTTGTCGACCTGATCGGCAAAGCCTTCTCGGGACAAACCCCGTTCAAGGCCGAGGTCTACTTCGTCACCACTCGCGAGTTGACCGACATGAAGTGGGGAACCCCCCAGCCGATCACGATCCAGGACCCGATCCTGCGGATGGCCCGCGTGACAGGCTATGGCACATACGCTGTCCAGATCACGGACCCCCAGCTCTTCGTGTCCAAGATCGTCGGCACCCAGAACCTCTACCGCACCCGTGACATCCAGGGGTTCTTCCGCAGCATCATCCTCACCAAGATGATGGACCTCATCGGCGAGATGGGCAAGTCCATCATCCAGATGGCGGCCTTCGCCGAAGAGCTTTCGGCCGGGGTGCGCGCCAAGGCGGCTGAGGAGTTCGCCTCCCGTGGCGTCACGCTCAACTCTTTCTACATCGAGTCGATCTCCCCCACCGAAGAGACAGCCAAGGCGATCGACACCGCCGCCTCGATGGGCGCGATCGGCGATATGGGGGCCTATATGCAGTACCAGGGTGCGCAGGCCATGGTCGAAGCGGCCAAGAACCCCAACGCCGGTGCAGGCACGGGTGTTGGCCTTGGCGCGGGCGTCGGCCTGGGCGCTGCGGTGGGGCAGATGTTCGGCCAGTCGATGCAGCAGGGACAGCAGCAACAGGCTGGAGCCGCAGCACCGCCGCCCGTACCACAGCAAGCCACCTTCCACGTGGCCGTTGGCGGACAGCAGGCCGGCCCATTCGACATGGGCACCATGCAGCAGAAGATCCAAGCGGGCGACGTTCAGCGCGACACTTTGGTGTGGAAGCCCGGGATGGCAAGCTGGACCAAGGCGAGCGATGTTCCGGAACTCGCGGGCCTCTTCCCCCAGTCGCCGCCGCCTCTGCCCTAACACAGGATCTCCTGGTTGCTGTGGGTTCTGACGATTCCCCCAGCGGCCCTCTGCGACATACAGAATGGGGCCCTTCCGAATACTCGGGAGGGCCCTGTCTTTGACGACACCTCATCTGGGACGGTGCTGAGCCTAGGGCAGAAACCTCTCTGCGTAGTGACACGCCACCCTATGGCCCGGCCGCAACTCTCGCAGCGGCGGCACCTCCACAGCGCAGTTCGGCTGGGCGATCGGACAGCGCGGGTGGAACACACACCCACTTGGCGGGTTGATCGGATTCGGGATCTCCCCCTCCGGCATGGGTTCGGCACGACGCGCGTGGGGGTCGGGCACTGGCACCGCCGCCAGCAATGCCTGTGTGTACGGATGCAGAGGATACTGGTAGACCTCACGCAGCGGCCCGATCTCCATGATCTTCCCCAGATACATGATGGCGATCCGGTCGCAGATGTACTTCGCCGTCGCCAGATCGTGGGTGATGAACAAATAGGTCAGGTTCAGTTCGCGCTTCAGCTCGTTCATCAGGTCTAGCAGCAGCGCCCGAACACTGACATCGGCCATAGCAATCGGCTCGTCGGCCAACACCAGATCGGGTTTGGTCACCAGCGCCCGCGCGATCACAGCCCGCTGACGCTGGCCACCAGAGATCTGATGCGGAAACTTGTTGTAGAAGAAGTTCGCCGGCGACAGCCCAACGCGCTCCAGTATCTCCACAACGGCATCCCGCCTGGCGTCGGCATCCATTTCGGGAGCGTGGATCTCCAGTCCGTAGCCGATGCCCTTGCCGAGCGACATCCGCGGGTTCAGCGACGCCATTGGATCCTGAAAAATCACCTGCATTCGCCGGCGCAGCTTGCGCAACTCAGTGCTGCTTAGCTTCGCCAGGTCCTGCCCGTCGAAGATCACCTTGCCGGTCGTCGGACGGCTCAAGCCCAACACGACCCGCCCCGTCGTCGACTTGCCGCTCCCACTCTCTCCTGCTAGCCCAAAGACTTCACCGCGTTCGATCTCGAAGCTCACGCCGTCAACCGCGCGTACGTGCAGCGCCTTTTCGCCAAACAGCCTGTGCAGGAAGCCCTGCTGCACAGGGAACCACTTCCGCAGGTCACGCACCTCGACCAGGATGTCGCGTTTGTCTGCGTCGCTCATACCATCTCCTCCCAGTTGTCGGGGTGCTTCTCGTACAGCCAACAGTGCACAAGATGGTTCCCTTCAGGATCCACCGGTAGCAGCGTCGGCCGAAGCTGACTGCAGATCGGCATCGCCCTTGGGCAGCGTGGGTGGAACCGGCAGCCTCGCGGGGGGCGTGTCAGGTTCGGGGGCTCGCCCCCCATCTTGTAGAGTTCCTCGCGCTCGTCCAGCTCGATGCTCGGCACCGACCTGAGCAAACCCACGGTGTAAGGGTGCAAGGCATTATCGAAGAGCTCCGTCGTGTCAGCGATCTCGGCCATCTGCCCCGCATACATCACCGCGGCGCGATCGGCGATCTGCGCCACGAGTGCGATGTTGTGCGAGATCAACAGGATCGTTAGGTTGTATGCATCGCGCAGGCGTTTGAACTCATCGACCAGTTTCGCCTCAACGATCACGTCCAGCGATGTCGTGGCCTCGTCTGCCACGATGAGGTCGGCATTGAGGACCAGGCCAAGCCCCGTCATAACGCGTTGGCGCATCCCTCCCGAGAGCTGGTGGGGGTAATCTCGCAGCCGGTTGGTGCGGATACCCAGGGTCTCGACCAGCGTTCTGGCGCGGTCCAGGGCCTCTCGCAGCGGAGTCCGCGGTTCGTGAACCTCGATCGCCTCGGTGAAGTGCTCGTCCACCCGCTGCACCGGGTTCAACGACGTCATCGGGTCCTGGAAGATCATGCTGACGCGGCGCCCGCGGAAATCGCGCATCTGCCTGTCGTCGTAGCCCATGATATCTTCGCCGTCGAAGATGATCTGCCCCCCGCTGATCTCAGCCGGCGGGGCGAGCAGGCGCATCAGAGCCTTGCCCATGGTGCTCTTCCCGCACCCACTCTCTCCTACCAATCCCAGAATCTCACCCTTGTAGATGTCGAACGACACCTCGCTGACCGCGCTGAGTGTACCCAGCCGTGTGTGGTAAGTGACCGAGAGATCACGCACCTGCACCAAGACCTCTTTCTGCTGCTCCGTGGTTGTCATACTACACCTCCGACAGCCGCGGGTTGAGGATCTCAGAGAGGCTCTCACCCAGCATGCTGAACGCGAACGTCACCAGAGTCACCATCGCGCCGGGGAACGTGATCAGCCACCACGCACGCCGCAGATAGTCCTGCCCGCGCGCCAGGTCGATGCCCCAGTCTGGCGTGTCCGGCGGGATCCCGAAGCCCAGGAAGCTCAGTCCCGCTTCCGTCAGGATCGCGTCGGCCACGTTCACGGAGAAGATGATCACCACCGATGGGATCACGTTCGGGAAGATGAAGTCCTTCATGATCCGGAAGCCTGTGGCTCCCAGGCTGCGAGCGGCCTCGACGTAGAGCTCTTCCTTCACTGACAGAGTCTGACCCCGCACAATGCGGTAGTAGGTGGGTACGTAGAGCACAGCGATAGCGATGATGATATTGCCGATCCCCGTACCCAACACAGCAGCGATCGCGATCGCCAAGATGAGCCCCGGGAAGGAGTACAGGCTATCCATCAACAGCGTCATGACTCGGTCGAAGGTACCGCCCACGTAACCACTCAGGATCCCCAGGGGCACGCCCAACACGAGCGCCACGACCGCCGAGCTCAACCCAACGATCAACGCGATACGAGTGCCCCAGATGATCCTGCTCAACACATCCTGCCCAATCTGGTTAGTGCCCAGCACGAACCCGCGTTCGGCAGCCTCGCGGAGCCCACTGGCAACTTCCAGCTCCCCGAATCCTTCGAGAACGCCCTCCAAGTTGTCCGGTGAGGCAACCACCGCATCGATCTCCCCGGCTGCCAGCGCAGCCAGGGCCTCATCGATTACCTCATAGCGGCTGGGCCGTGGGCCGTAGGGAACACCAAGCCCCTCGGCGCGTGCCTCTGCATTGAGCTCGTCCACAGCCTCACGCAGCGCCTGCGCCGCTGGTGTGCCCAGCACGTAGCCGACTGTATGGCTACGCTCCCCTACCTCTGCCAACATCGTAATGGCGTCCTCGACTCTCGTCACGAGCACGTATTCCGATGGCGGATCACCCGGCGCCAGAAGTGAGGGACCAACTTCCTCGCGCGGGTCGTGGGGTGCAAACCATTGAGGAAAGGCCCCAACACAGATGATGAAGAGCAGCAACACGGCACTGATCGCCACGAACCACCAGTCGGCCCCATACCACTTGCGCGCCAGGAACAGCCGTCGCACGAAACCCACGCGATCCAGCTCCAACTGCCATTCAGGCACCTCAACGTCAGCCACCCGTTGTGCGCCGGCGGCCGCTTCTCGTCTTCGTTCGCCCATTGTCGTATCT
>Ga0123333_10001383_pt1 | contig 25550 bp, 15 predicted proteins | sample BioC12SIPDNA_3_FD_89957 | JGI IMG/M metagenome (GOLD analysis project Ga0123333, IMG submission 89957) | Anaerobic biogas reactor microbial communites from Washington, USA - Biogas_R2_B C12 SIP DNA | ecosystem: Engineered > Bioreactor > Anaerobic > Unclassified | place: Washington, USA... | reverse complement strand
ACCAGCTGTACCGAGTTGGAGGACATATGAGCCAGACTGAAAACCTTGAGGCTGTGTTCCGCCCGCATATGTTTCGCATCCCGAGCTATCAGCGCGGCTTTGCCTGGGAGCCTCGTCACGTAGAGGCTCTCCTGGACGACCTAGACCTGATGCGGTCCGATGGCCGCCACTTCCTGGGCACGCTCGTGGTGAAGGATGCCGGCGACGGCGTCTTCACCGACGAGGAGGGCAACACCTACAGAACGTACGACGTGATCGACGGTCAGCAGCGGCTGACGACGCTTGTCATCCTGCTCGACGCCATCCACGATGAGTTCGAGCGGCTCGGTGACGCTTTCGCCACCGGCCTGCGCAAGACCTATCTCAGCCTGCGTGACCGCGACGGGCAGCCGCACACGAAGCTGACGGTGAATGAGGACTGCCAGGGGTATTTCTACGGCGACGTCCTGGGCTTCGCGCCTTCTCTGGAGGGACCGACCACCCGAGCCCACCACAATCTGTCGGAGGCTCGCCAGCGTTGTCAGGCGTACCTGGCGCAGGCCCAAACACGCGAGGGCGACCGCTACCCGATCTGGCTGGACAACCTTCGCCGGAAGGTGACCCAGGGCCTGCAGGTCATTTTCTACCCGGTCGAGCGGGACGCCGAGGCCGGCGTCATCTTCGAGACGATGAACGATCGCGGCAAGGCACTCACGGATCTGGAGAAGATCAAGAACTACTTCCTTTATCTGGCGTCGAAGCTGGAGCTAGCCGAGGATCACGGCCTTGACAGGAAGGTCGCCAAGATCTGGCAGGATATCTATGAGATGCTGATGGCCTCCGGGTTGGGCGATGACGCAAATGAGGATCAGCTGTTGCGCACGCATTGGCTTGCCGCCTATGACCCACTGCCGAGAAACTGGCACGGCTACTCGTCTGTCAAGGAGCGCTTTGCACTGAAGGGCTACCGCGATCAGCATCCGCTGCTCCTGGCTGACCTGATGCGCTATCTCGATAGCCTCCACGATACAGCGCGGGCCTACTGCGACATCGAGACGCCCAGGAGGGGGGGCGCCTTCAGTGAGATCGTGGACGCTGAGCTGCGCACGGCGGTTCTGGCCTACAGCGAGAAACTGGTCAGACTGGGCACGAGGGCGGCCTTCCTGCCCCTGCTGTGTGCGGTCCGTCTGAAGTCGGCGGACGCAGGTGCTACGTATCTGCAGGTGCTCAGGCTGTGCGAGCTATACGATTTCCGAGTGTATGAATGGCTGCGGCGAAGGGCACAGACCGGTCAGAGCACGCTCTCCGGTCTGGCGAACCGGTTCTACCGGGGCTTGCCACCGGACCAACTGATGTCTTCCCTCACGGAACTCATCTTGCGCTATTGTCCGGGCGACCGATTTCTGGAGCGGTTCAGCTTGGAGACAGAGGACTGGTATCACTGGTCTGGACTCAAGTACTTCCTCTATGAGTATGAACTCCACCTGGCCCACCAGGTCCGTGAGCCCGTCCACATGCACTGGGAGGACATCACGGACACCAAGCGCGACACGATCGAGCATATCCTGCCGCAGTCCCCGACGTCGGAGTGGGGGCGGGCCTTCCCAGACGAAGCGCAGCGGAAGCGATGGACCCACGACATCGGCAACCTCACGCTGACCTACGACAATAGCTCGCTGGGCGTCAAGCCCTTCGCCGAGAAGAAGGGCGAACCGGGACTGCCCTCGTGCTACGCCAGCTCGTCGTTCTTCGTAGAGCGACAGGTGGCGACCTACCCACGGTGGACGGGGCACGAGATCAGGGAACGGCGAGAGCGGATTCGTGCCTGGGCGGTAGAGCGATGGCAAGTCGATGAGACGGCGATCTTGCGCGACCAGGAACCCGAGATCTCGGTGGAGGCTGTAAGGTCGCTGGCGGAGGATGGAGGCGTTGAGGATGTCTTCGACTCGATCTACGCCTTTGCGACTTCGCACGGCCTGGTGTCTCGGCCATACAAGGCCTCGGTTGGCTTGGCTACCCCGCGGAATCACAACAGGCCGCTTCTGACGGTGTGGCCCAGGGATGGGTATCTGCACGTCGGCGTCTGGTTCGGGAACTTCCAGAGGATGCTGCAGATTCCCGAGCGCGACCTGCAGGTGGCCTTTGAGACCCCCGAGGAGCGATTCTGGACAAAGCTCACGCCGAGGGACACTGATGACTTCTGCACAAGACTGGATCGGGTGCTACCCGGGACCATTGGTGCAAACCAGGCAGACAGCCAGGACGCAGGAGATGCGAAGGAGGCGTCGGCTGGGACTAGTGTGATTCTGCAGGAGTTCTGGATGCAGCTGCTGGCGGCGGCACAGCACCGGACCACGCTGCACACTGAGGCTACACCTAGTACCAGGGGCTGGGTCAGCACCAACGCCGGTAGACGTGGGCTGTGGTACAGCTACGCCATCCGTCGGCACTCGGGGCAGATTGAGCTGTACATCGACCGGGGTAGAGACAGCGAGGGTGAGAGCAAGCGGATCTTTGACACACTGGCGGAACATAGATCAGACATCGAGGCCGCGTTTGGCGACAGCCTGGAGTGGCAGCGTCTGGACAACAGACGCGCCTGCCGCATCGGCAAGCGCATCGCTTTGGGCGGGTATCGCGACCATGGGAAATGGCCCGAGATCCAAGATGAGATGATAGGCGCGATGGTCCGCCTCGAACAGGCTTTGCGACCGCATATCGCCAGGTTGCCCAAGTAGGCGACCGGCAATAACCCTCTGCACCTGAAGGAGGCACTATGCTTCAAGGCATCTTCGGCAATGCATCTGAGGTTGACGTCAAGGGCATTCAGGCGGACCTGAGCGCGATTTTGGTGGAAGGCGAGACAGTCGTCCGCGCCTTCAGGATCATCCGCGACATGTTCATCTTCACGGACAAGCGGCTGATCCTGATCGACAAGCAGGGCGTCACGGGGAAGAAAGCGGAATACCACACAATCCCGTACCGGTCGATCAGTCACTTCTCAGTCGAGACTGCGGGCACGTTCGACATGGATGCGGAGATGAAGATCTACATCTCCGGCAATATGACGCCGTATGAGCGGGAGTTCAGGAGAGGCACTGACATCAAGGGAGTCCAGAAGACGTTGGCGCAGTTCATCCTGCGCTAGCCGGCCTTCCGGTTCTCTGACATACACCGCCTATCGACGCGCCGGCTGCCATTGCCAAGCTGAACCCGGCTGGCAGCCGTATTCAGGCCCAGCACAGCGGATCGCAGGATCCTGGTGCTCAATGGAATCGTTCCTATGTCGCCTTGCACGGAAAGGGGGGCGCTAGGCCTCGCGGGTAGGTGTTATCTCGCTAACGGCCCTCCCCACTGTACGACAATTCTGGTTTGCTTGATAACGAGATCTCACGAAGCCCTTGGAGTCGCTGCGCGTCTCCCCGTCATAGAAACACGGGGGTGCTGGTTTGAGCGGTTCCGCCGCTTCGCTAGGGAAGGAACCCAGATAATGACCCGCAGCACTACAGAACGGTGACTGCAAGCACTGGAAGCCGCTGCGAGCACTAGAGATGCCAAGACACGGCTGGCTGCTGGGGAGCATTGCGTTGTCGCGGGCGACAGCTACTGGTGTGTTGATGCCAACGGTCACCCCATCTACGACATATCCCTGGACAAAGCAAGAGCACTGTGGACTTAAGCCTATCGGAGCGGCGTGCTATGGGCCAGCCCGCTGGAGGAGCAACGACACTCAGCAAGCGCTGCCAGGGGCGACGGCGATTCCCACAAAGCTGCCGCCGACGCCGGCAGGGACCAGCATTCCCCCAACATCGACTCCAATGCCTACGCCTCTTCATGGGCACGCCGGGCGTTGCGCTATGCTTGGCACAGATTAGCGCAGGCTACGCACCTATTCCACCACCGTCTCGGCTGCCAGCGCGGTTGCCTCGGGTAGACCCGCGTCTCCGCCGTCTGGACCGGAGTCAGGCAATTTGAACTTCGCCCACATCAGCGGCAACATGGCGACCATCGCCACCAGGGGGATGTAGAACGGGAAAATCGGGCTGACCGCATCCCACAGCCGCGCGCCGAGCCACGGTGCCGGGAGCGAGATCAGGCCCAGGCTCGTGGAGAACAGCCCGAAGGCAGTGCCACGCAGCTTCTGAGGAACAGCCTTCGAGATCAACGAGCTATAGGCAGGCTCGACCAAGGCCCATCCGATGCCACTCAGGATCTGCATAATGATGAAATGCCAGAACAAGCTTCCCCGCACAAAGACCAGCCATCCCAACGCCATCGCGCCGAATCCACCGACAATGCTGACTCGCTCGCCCTTCTTGTCGGACAACCAACCTGCCGGGCTCATAAGCGCCATGGCCACAATCGCGGAGATCGAGTTCAACGCACCGATCTGCAGGAGGGTAAGGCCGGCGATGTCCTGGAAGTAGATCGGCATCAACCGCCAGACCAAACTGAAGGCGATATCGCGCACGCCGTCCGAGACAAAGATCCAGGTCACGATGCCGCCACCGACGAGCAATCCAAAGACCGCTTTCATCGTCCCGCGAAACTGCGACCAGGTATCGCGCTCCCCGCGCGGTGCTTGGTGCGCGGAGGCTTTGCGGCTACGGCGCGCCATGAGCACCCGAAAGAGCGCCGCCGTACCGTAGAGGGCTGCGGCGACGATGTACATCGTCCTGAAGCTCGCCTCCTGGGCTACGACGCTGCCCAGGAGCGGCCCGATAATGTTGACCACGGCGTACATGGTGGCGGTGACGCCGTAGACACGCCCACGGGTCTCTTCGGCGGATTCCTCAGCCACGAAGGCCTGAAAGCTCGGCGCTACGAACGCAACAGCCATCGCCGTTAGAATCGAGGAGGGCAACACCCACTGCCAGGAAGGGGCAAAGATGTAGAAGAGATAAGCCGCTGCGCCCGCCAGGCTCCCGATCGCGATGGCCTGCAATCTCCCCACGGAATCGGATAGATAGCCACCCAGGATCTGCAAGAAAAGCGGCGCGATGGCGGCCACGGTGAAGAAGAGCCCCACCTGGCCAACGGATGCCCCTAGCTCCTGAATGTAGAGGGATTCCAGCGGCATGATCATCTGCGCGGCGATGTTGGCCAGGATCATCGTCCCCATGAATGCCAGCAGCCGTGGTGAGAGTAGACGCTTCTTTGTTTCAGTCATTGTATCCTCAGGGTGCAGTGTAGATGGTTGAGCATCGTTCGACGGGGCTGCTTCACGCTCCCGGACGATGCCTGACTCAACGGGAAGACTACCTGAGCGGCCAGGACCCTATACGAAGAGGCAGCGCCGCTCGCACCTGGCATCAGGGCGCGCGGAAGCGCCTAAGGTGCTCCGCCAGCGCGGCGAGAGCTGTCGTGTTGATCGCGTAGTACTTCATGCTCTCCTCCTTGCGCACCTCCAGCACCCCCCCCGTCACCATCAGTTGGAGATGACGTGACACGGCGGACTGGCTGATATCGAGCTGATCGACGATCTGCTGAGCGTAGAGCTCGCGTCCATCCAGGATCGAAAGGATCTGCAGCCGCGTCTCGTCGGCCAGGGCCTTGAGAGGAGGAAAGAGATCGAGAATCGCTGGAATCTCTTGCGTGTCCGGAGTACTGGCAGGTCGGGCATTGTAGTGTATGACCAGCGTGTACCCCTCGTCATCGCAGGGGCTCAGCATCACATAGGGTCCAATGTAGCAGGAAGGCACGAAGATGACCCGCTCAGCCCTCTTGTGTTCCTCGTGCCCCTTCGGAAAGCGCCGTCCTGTGACGGCGACAAACGTGGTCACTAGATCAGCGCCGTAGCTCTGCGCGCGATGGTAGGTCACGCTGCGCTCAGCTATAGGCAGACAGCGTTCGAACTCCTGCCGGTAGTACTGCTCCCAGAAGCGCGAGAGCACGGCAACCAACTGGGCCTTGAACTCTCCTGGGTTCTGATACATCTGGATGAGCCGCCCAATTTGCAGCTCATCCAGCATCTCACCATAGCAAGCGCGCAGAACATCGATGGGTTCGCCTGACGACACAGACGAGGCTAACTCGCAGTCGGCGCGCAGCATAGCGATGAACCCATCGAGAAGCTGCTGATAGTCCGACACCGGGAAGCCCTTCAGCCACGCGAGATAAGCGGCGAAATCGCGGTGGGCTGGCGCATCAGGTGGCAGATGGCTGAACCAACGATAGTACGCGGTCGACTTCGTCCCAAGAATCAGGACCGGTGCCATGGCCACCCGCATCTCCTCGGAGAGGGCACTGTGGGTGGTGTAGACCCATTGGTCCAGACCCTCAATCGACGGCGCATCAAGCACCAGCGACATTGCACTCAGCATGTCAAGGGCCAATGAGATACGGAACTCAGTAGCCAGCGCAGGTTTTTCCTGAATCAGATCGATGTCGAGCATACCTTACTCTCCCGTCCCACCAGACCGTGACCCGCTCGGGGTGCTCTGCGAATTGGGTGCGCCGAGCTCATCTCTCACAGACCCAGCTCACCCGATACGGAGATATGACTATATGGTGATATTAGTATATGCGGATACAGCGAAGACGTCAAGGGTGTAGCGGGAAGACGGGCGATGTGTATACTTATCAAACACTCATAGAGGAGCGTCCTTACTATGCCACACTTTGTCTCCAACGGCCATCGCATCCACTACCGCGAGCAAGGCACCGGCCCACTGCTGCTGATCCTCCCCGGCAATACAGCGAGCTCCGCGTGCCATCTCGGTGAGCTAGCCTACTTTGCTGCGCGCTGCCACACCGTTGCGGTCGACTTCTGGGGCACAGGTTTGTCAGACCGGCTCGACCTCTGGCCCGACGATTGGTTCGAGCGAGGCGCCCAGGACGTTCTCAACCTGATCGCACACCTCGACGAAGACCCCGCCATCGTGATGGGCACGAGCGGGGGCGCCTGGGTCGCGCTCTGGATGGGGGTCTTCGACGCCTCATCCGCAGACCGTCGTCTCGTCCGCGCCATAGTCGCGGATAGCACGATCGCCTACTATCCACCCGCCAGCCTGCGTGCCGAAATGCAGGCCCGCCAGGCACGAACGCCGGACCAGATCGCGTTCTGGAAGGCGGCCCAGGGTGACAACTGGGCGCAGGTCGTCGACGCCGACAGTGACATGCTGTTGCGGCAAGCCGAGCGTGGGGGAAGGATCGCGCCCGAGCGCCTTGACACAATCTCCTGTCCCGTGCTGTTGACCGCCACGCTGGATGACGGGTTGCTTCATGAACCGGCCCGACAACTACCGGAGATGGCCGAGCAAATCCCCGACGCGCGCGTCTACCTGGTCAAAGGCGGCGGACATCCCCTGATGTGGAGTCGTCCAGAGATTTTCCGTGGAATCGTCGACCTGTTTCTGCAGGAGATCGACGCCTGACCCGTGCATGGAGAGGCGCGCGCCTAACGCTCGCAGGCATCGGGCCGAGACGCTCCGGTTCGAGATCACGCAGTCCCCAACCAGTGCCGTCACACCACACGGAGGCAGCAGCGGCGCCTCCGTGTTTGCGCGACCTCGTTAGCAGAGTGTCTAGAGCAAGTCCAGGCCCAAGTCGTGGTGCAGATAGCGCACGGTAGAGGCAACCTGATCTTCTGGTATGCAGAAAGAGACACTCGTCTCGGTCGCTGCTTGGGCCACAGCAATGACGCGCGTGCCCTGGGCGCCCAGGGCGGCGAAAGCGTGGGAGACAGTGCCCCGTTCGTTCCAGCCGGGCACGCCCACAACGGACACCGTCGCCACCTGTTCTTTGGAATCCAGTATGCACGCTTCAGTTGACAACTCGTGCTCGAACGCCGCGCGCAAGGTCCGCAGGCAACGGGGCTGGTCCTGACGGCGTATGATCAGGTTGAGGCTGTGCTCAGAGAAGGACTGCGAGAACATCAGGACATCAAGACCCGCGTCAGTGAGCGCTCGCAGCGCCCGCGCCACCATCGTCAGCGACCAGGAGTCATCCGCGCTGCCAAGGGCGATGCGGCTCAGCCCTGTCGTGGAGATGATCGCCGGCAGGCGTTCGCGGTCAGTGCCGGGGTGCTCAACGATGAGCGTCCCGGGGTCATCAGGGTTGAAGCTGTTGAGGATGCGCAGCGGGATGCGACTCTCGATCACAGGCCGGATCGCCTTGGGATGAAGCACATCGGCGCCGTAGTAAGCTAGTTCGGCGGCCTCCACGTAAGAGAGCTCGCGGAGCGTTCGGGCGCCGGTCACGAGGTTGGGGTCGGCGGTGAGAATGCCATCAACATCGCTCCAGATCCAGACCTCGTCAGCATCCAAGCCTGCCCCGACGATGGCGGCGGTATAGTCGCTGCCACCGCGCCCCAATGTCGTCGTGACGCCCGCCTCGGTGGCGGCGATGAATCCCGTGATGACCGGGACGGTCCCTTGCTGCAACAGCGGCCTGACCCGCTCCTGCAACCGGGCACAAGTCTGGCCCATTAGCGGCGTCGCCCCCTCAAAACGGTCATCCGTGACGATCAGATCGGTGGCCAACAAGGCCATAGCCGGCACACCGCGCTGGCGAATGGCTGCCGCAAGGATATGGACTGAAAGCTGCTCGCCAAAAGCCACCACGTGATCCCGCCCGCGGGCAGTCAGTTCGCCCAACACGGCGATGCTGCCATACAGCCGCTCCAGATCCTGCAGGCGCGTCGTCACCCATTCGGTCAACACCCCATGCTCCACGCTTTCGGCGAAGTAGGCGTCAACGACCCCCAGGTGACGTTCGCGGAGGCCACTCAGGATGCGGCGGCACTCCTCTTCGCGACCCTCGGCGGCGGCCCAGGCTCCCGCCACCAACTGGTTGGTCACGCCACTCATCGCCGACACGACAACAGCCGTGCCCGCGTAGCGCGTCCCCAGCGTCGCCTGGTGGCGCGTTGCGACGATCTGGGCGACCGCCGCAAATCGCTCCACGCTACCGACCGAGGTCCCGCCGAACTTATGAACGATGGTCATGGCTGATCTTCCTAGACAGCGTCCAGCGCCTGCGCCAGATCGGCGATCAGGTCGTCGGCATCTTCGATCCCCAGGGCATACCGCACCAGAGTGTCGCTGACACCGGAGGCCTCACGCTCGGCCATGTCCAACGAGATGAAGAGCGCCTGCTGCTGTACGATGCTCTCGACGCCTCCCAGGGTAGGCCCTATGTAGGGAATACGCAGCGCGTCCACGAAGCGCGACGTGCGCTCCTTGTCACCCACCAACTCGAAACTGACCACGCCCCCAAACCCCGCCATCTGCCGGCACGCGATCTCGTGATCGGGATGACTCGGCAGGCCTGGATAGTAGACACGCGCCACTGCGGGATGGCCCTCCAGGAATCGGGCCACGCGCATGCCGTTCTCGTTCTGCCGCTGAACCCGCAAAGCCAGCGTCTTGAGCCCGCGCAGCAGCAAGTAGGCATCGTGTGGCCCCAGCACTGCCCCCAACATGCCGCGGGCATACTCGATCTCGGTCACCAGCCGGTGCGGGCCAATGACGACACCGGCAAGCAGGTCATTGTGCCCGGCCAGATACTTAGTCGCGCTGTGAACGACCAGATCGAGCCCCAGCGCCAACGGTTGTAGGTTGAGTGGGGTGGCAAATGTGCTGTCGACCATTGTGAGGATGCCGCGCGGGCGGGCCAGCGCAGCCACGGCCTCAAGGTCTATGATGCGTAGATGCGGATTCGTGGGCGTCTCGACAAAGATCAGGCGGGTGTTGGGGCGGATTGCCGCGGCCAGACCGGCGAGATCGTCGATCGCCACGGACGTTGTCTCCGCGCCCCAGCGCGGCAAAAACTTGTCGGCGAACTCCCGCGTCCGGCGGTAGCAATTGCGGACCACGATCGCGTGATCTCCGGCAGAGAGAAGCGCCAAGAGCGCGGTCGTGATTGCTGCCATCCCCGAGCCAAAGAGAACGGCGCCCTCGCCGCCCTCCAGGGCCGCCAGCTTGCGCTCAGCTGCCTGCTGCGTGGGGTTGCTGTAACGACCGTACTCATCGCGCAGCTCGAGGTCGCCGCCGGCTTCGCGCGCCGAGGTGCGCTCCGCCTTGCGGGCCATGAAATCGAGGACGGCATCGGTGTCCTCGAAGGTGTAGGTGGATGTCTGGACGATGGGACTCGTCAGCGCCCCATAGGGCTTCCGTCTTTCCTCTCCAGCGTGGACCGACCGGGTGCTTGAGTGCTCGCTCATTGTGATCTCCTCTCTCACTCTTCTCAATCCAACAGTTCAGTTTCCCGAGCGTGCCAGGCCCCAGGCAAAGCCCCAGGCGCCCAAGCTCACGGGAGGTTCGAGTCGAGAGAGGGAGCGTCCGCAACAAAAAAACGCCCCTCCAGCGGATAGAAGAGGCGCTTAGCCGAGATAGCCTTGCTCTCATCTTCCAGAACCCGCTTCCGCTGAGGCTCTGCCGGATTTGGCACCTACGGCTCGGCGTTCAGCGACAGAACGCCGTCCGGGTTGCCGAGGTTTCATAGGGCCGGTCCCTCCACCTCTCTCGATAAGAATCTGGCGCAACTATACCATAGACAATCACTCTGTCAATCCTGTCTCTGTCGCTCACATATCAGGCGTTTGTCACGGTCCTGTCACAGGAGATCTTTACCGCCAAGGGGCTTTCGGCTACAATCTAGATGACGTTGCGTGCCGATGGCAGTAGGGACCCATGGCCGATGGCCCCTACACCGGCCTGAACTGCCAGCGTGGCGGTGCGAGGGTGCCGTCCGAGGGCGCCGACATAGAGTGCAGGTATTGCAGGGCACGTTATGACCACAAAGATCCTGATCGTCGACGATGAACAGCCAATCATCGACGTCCTGACCTACAACCTGAGGCGAGGTCAGTACGACGTGGTCGTGGCGTGGGACGGGGAACAGGCCTTGAGCCTGGCACGGACTGAGCGCCCCGACCTCATCATCCTGGACCTGATGCTGCCCAAACTGGACGGCATCGAGGTCTGTCGCACATTGCGGCGCGAGCACGATGTCCCCATCATCATGCTGACCGCACGCGACGAGGAGATCGATCGCGTGCTAGGCCTGGAGCTGGGCGCCGACGATTATGTTGTCAAGCCGTTCAGCGTACGCGAACTTATGGCACGGGTCAAGAACGTGTTGCGCCGCACCCTGGAGCCGCCGCCGGTTGCCGAAAGCATCGTTCGTGCGGGTGACGTGATCGTGGACCGCGGTCGCCATGAGGCGCGCGTCGGTGGCACGCCGCTCGACCTGACGAGCCTGGAGTTCGAGATGCTCGACGTCCTCGCCCGTCACGCGGACTATGTCCTGAACAGGGAGCAGTTGCTGGAGCTCGTATGGGGCTACGAGTACCACGGTGATCAGCGAGTGGTCGATGCCGTGGTCAAACGGCTCCGTGCCAAGCTCCGCGAGGCTGCGCCCGATCGCGAGCTGGTTGCCACGGTGCGCGGCGTGGGCTACAAGCTGGAGCGCTGATCCGTGCACCCGAGCCTGCGACTCAAACTGATCTTCAGTCACCTCAGCCTGATCGTGCTCGCGATGGGCCTGGCAGGGCTGTTACTCCTCACGTCACTTGAGCGTTACTTCCTGGAGGCTACCGAGCAAAGCCTGATCGCACAGGCACGTATCACTGTGCAAGCCCTGATTCCCGGTGCAATGGCCTCCGGGCCTCAGACGGGCGATCAAACCCCGCTGATGAATACCCTCCAACAGCGCCAGACCAGCAACCTCGCACTCCAAGCCGAGAACCTGACCCTGCCGAGTGGCACAGTCACGCTGAGCGACCTGGATCTCAGCTACCTCGCGAACACCTCACTTCAGCTCGGGGCGCAGCTGGAAACCCGGATCCGCGTGCTCGACGCGACCGGAGCGATCTTGGTCGATTCGGGGAGCGTTGCGGCGGACCAGAGCGCGATCGACGATTCCCTTGTGGCCCGGGCCCTCAACGGCGAGTACGCCAGCCGCAGCGTGGCGCTTGGTGGGCAGCAGGCCATGGCAATAGCGATGCCGGTGATGGTGGAGGGCGAGCTTGCCGGCGTCGTCTACCTGACCCAACCGCTGCGTGACGTGAACCTGGTGCTGCGCGATCTGCGTCTTCGCTGGCTCTGGTCAACAGGGGCCGCACTGGCACTCTCGTTCGCTGTGGGGCTCCTCCTCTCTCGCGCCATCACCCAGCCGCTGCGACGGCTTACCGCGGCAGCGAGCGCCGTCGCCGAGGGCCAGTTCGACGACCAGGTCCCCGTCCGCTCAGGAGATGAGCTCGGTCGCCTGAGCCGTGCCTTCAACGACATGACCCGCAGGTTGCAGGCAGCCCGGCAGATGCAGACCACCTTCGTGGCCAACGTCTCCCACGAACTACGAACCCCTCTCACTGCGGTCAAGGGTACGGTAGAGACACTGCGGGGCGGCGCAGTTGAAGACATCAGCGTGCGTGACCGCTTCCTGGCAACGGTCGAAGCCGAAACTGACCGGCTGATCCGCCTGGTCAACGATCTGCTCGTTCTCACACGTGCCGATGCCGAAGCCCTCAACCTGCGGCGCGAGCCACTTGATCTGGCAGAGCTCGTGCGGGTAACCATCGAGCGACTGACACCTCAGGCCCATGCGCACGACATCGTTCTAGACATCCGCACCGATTCGGAGGCGCCACTCGTCTGGGCCGACCGGGACCGCATTTCCCAGGTGCTCGTGAACCTACTCGACAACGCGATCAAGTTCTCCCACCCAGGTGGGAGGGTTACCGTCGAGTTCGGGGCGCACGACTGCGCCGGGTGCGCGCTGGTCGAGGTGCGGGATGAGGGGATCGGCATCCCGGTCGCGGATCTCCCCCAAATCGGGCAGCGCTTCTACCGGGCGGACAAGGCCCGAACCCGGCGCCGGACAGAGGAAGCGCCCTCGGGTCAGGCCCAAAGCGGCAGCGGACTGGGGCTTTCCATCGCCACGGCCCTGGTCGAAGCCCATGGCGGGCAACTCGAGATCCTGAGTGAGGAGGGCCGCGGCACCACGGTACGCTTTACGCTGCCCGCTGCCTAAGCTGGCGACTCCATCTCCAGTCCGCTGGATCTGGCCTGGCCCTCAGGTCAGAACCTGAGGTTCACCCTCGATCAACCAAGCAGCATAGCCGGCAGAACGCGCTGCAATGCACCCCGTCCCCACGTGGGGCTTGATGGAAACTCACCCGGACCTATAATAGAGATACAGTCGCAGTTCCCCAGAGGTGCACTCGTAAGGAGGCAACCTATGCGCAAGTTCCGTGCTGCCACAAGGGTATGGCTCGCCGCCACGATGATCATGGTGTCGCTTTGTTGTAGCGCGGTCGAGCGAGCACTCGAGCGCCCGACCCCAGCACCAGCGGCGTCGACGCCGGAGAGTGGCTTTACCGCGCTTCCTCCTGAGGGCACAGCAACGTTGCCTCCGAAGGCCGACGTCCCGGCTGCGCCGAAGGTTGTCTTCGCCGTCTTCCGCGAGCCTATCGTCGATGTGGAGCCTGCGCTGTCGATGGAAGAGGTGCAGCCCGGGCTCGAGAATGTGACGGTACCGTTTGTGCTTTCTCAGGCGCAGACCGAGCGTCTGGCTCGCGACGGTTTCGTCGTGTCGCCTGGCGCCGAAAAGGAGTTCTTCACGCTCTACGAGAAGGCGCGCTACCAGAACCTGCCCATCTTTGTCACCAGCGATTCGCTGCTCCACGTCTATCACCTGCTCTTCGACAAGGTGTTGCGCACAGCCGAGACCGCACACTTCATCCCGTTGCTGCGCGATCTGAACCGGGCTATGGCAACCCAAACGGATGCCACGTATCAGCAACTCAAGGGCGGCCCGTGGGAGGACGCGGCCCGGCGCACGGTTGCCTTCATCGGTGTGGCAGGGCGACTACTGGACCCCGGATTCCCGGTTCCAGACTATGCCCGCGATCTCGTGGAGGCCGAGCTGGCAAATGTCCAGAGCGCAGCCGGCATAGTACCCTCGCCACTCTTCCCGGGATTGGAGAACGGCGAAGACTACACGCAATACATTGCTCGCGGCCACTACACCCGCAGTGAGGACCTGACCGCCTATTTCAAGAGCATGATGTGGTACGGGCGGATGACGTTCAGGCTCGAGAGCAATGACCCTGAAGTTGGGCGTGCGGAGACGCGGTCGGCGCTGCTGTTGGTCCACGCGCTGCGCACCGCTATGGTGAACGGACGTCCCGCCCTGGATAGCTGGCAGGATCTCTACGGCCCCACGGTCTTCTTCGTGGGACGCAGCGATGACCTGACGGTGCTGCAATACGGCGAGGTGATGGACGCGATCTACGGCGAGAACGTCGCGGTCACCGACCTGGTGGATGAGGGCCAGCTCGATGCCTTCATCGCACTGGCCAAGCAGTTGCCGCCTCCCGAGATCCTCGGCATCGTCATCATGGATACCGACGATGAGGAGGCCGTGACGAAGGGGCTGCGCTTTATGGGGCAGCGCTTCGTGCCAGATGCCTACATCTTCCGCCAGTTGATCTACCGCAATGTGGGCACGCGCGATAACCGCCGCGGCCTGCCCAAAGGACTGGACGTCTTCGCCGCAATGGGGTCAGAACGCGCCTATCTGCTGCTCGAGCGGATGGGTGAAACCGCCTACCCCAACTATCCAGAGCAGATGTCAGAGGTTCAGAGCTGGCTCGCAGGGCTCACGGTTGAGGACTGGACAGAGACGCTATACAACACATGGCTCTACACCTTCTACCCGCTGTTGGAGGAGCCCGGCCCCGGCTACCCGACGTTCATGCAGTCAGAGGCCTGGCTCGACAAGCAACTCAACACGACGCTTGGCAGCTGGGCAGAGCTCAAGCACGACACTATCCTCTACGCCAAGCAGGTGTATGCCGAGTTAGGCGGCGGGCCGCCGCCGCCACCGCCGCTCCCACCCCTGGGCTACGTCGAGCCGGTGCCGCTCTTCTACGCACGGCTTGCGGCGCTCACGTCTATGACCCACGATGGACTATCGGACCGGGGCATGCTCACAGAGCAGGACGCCGACAGCCTGGCAAAGCTGGAAGACCTGGCACTCTCGCTCCAGGCGATGGCCGAGAAAGAGCTGCGCGGCGAAGCGCTCACCGACAAAGAGCACAGCCGCATTCGCTACTACGGCGGAGAGCTAGAGAACCTGACTATGGCCGCCGCAGACTCAGAAGAAGGAGCACTCACCGCCGGCGGGTACCTGGAAGAGGAGCCCCAGGCGGCAGTCATCGCCGACGTGGCGACCGATCCTGGCGCCGCAGATGGCCCCACGGTTCTGGAGGTCGCCGTGGGCCGCATCAACGAGATCCATGTCATCGTCCCGGTCGTTCAGCCGAACGGCACGACGATCCTCCAGGTAGCCAAGGGCGGCGTCTTCGCTTACCACGAGTTTCCCTGGCCTGCCAGCAACCGCCTCACCGACGAAGCATGGCGCCAGATGCTGGATGACGGCACTGCACCGGCCCAGCCCGAATGGACAAGCAGCTTCCTCACCCCCGACGGTGAGTTCGCCGAGATCCAGTCCACGGTGCTCAACTTCCAGAAATCGGTCACCTCTGCCTACTGGGAGCAGCGTGAGAGCTTCCGCGATGACGAAGCGGCACTGGCGCAGTTTGCTCCCGATATCTTGAGCCTCAAACGGGCGCAGCGCTACATGGGCCACCAACTCGTTAGCACCCACTTCCGGTCGTTCGACCGCCAGTCGGACACCCGGGTTGTCGTGACCGTGCGGGAGACCTGGCAGGACGCCATATACACGTATTCGGGCGAGTGGCCCGACTATAGTGAGGATCCGATTGCCCAGCGCGGGCCCTACACCGTGGATGTCACCTACACGATCGAGTCACAAGAGCTCTCCTACGGGACTGTCTGGCTGGTGACCCGCGCCGCCTATGCCAATGAGCCACCCGGCTGGTGAGACAGCGCCAGCCGTCGCCGTGGGCCGCTCCGGGGCTGGTCGCCGTAGACTGCTCTGGCTGGCCTTCATCGTGGTCACCGCTGCGACCCTGTTCGTCGCGACCGTCAGGCCGGGACCGGTGCTCTGTCCCGGCCTGAAAGCCCTTCTGCACCCCGACCCGGAGTCCGGCACACCGCGCGCCGGCACTGTAGGTTTCGCCTGTGACACCGACACGTGTCGCGCCATAGACGCAGCCCCAACCACAGCCCCCGGGCGTTTCACCGCCGGCGAAGTCGACCTGACGGGCGATGGCTTGCTGGAACGCGTCACACTGTCGGGCACCCAAGTCAGCATCGATGAAAACGGCGCACTCGTCTGGGAGAGTCCTCCGGAATGGACCGTGGTCGATGTCGCCCTTGGCGATCCCAACCATGACGGGCGGGGCGAGCTCCTGGTAGCGTTCTGGAAGGATGATTCGGAGGGAATCGCGCGCAGCCACCCCTTCATCATTGGCTATCGCGGGGGCATCTACCGCACCCTCTGGGGCGGCTCGCCTGTCGCTGAAGCCATCAGCGAGCTGGCGCTAGGCGACGTAGACGGCGACGGCGAGGACGACCTCGTCGTCCTTGATTACGCCGAAGACAGCGACCTTACCGTCTCCGTTTGGCGCTGGCACGGTTGGGGCTTCAGCCTGATGTGGCGCAGCGCACCGGGGGCGTATCGAGACCTGATCCTGGTGCCGGGCGAGGATGGCGCACCGTCGACGATTGTCGCTGTGCTTGGCCCGTGAAGCCGGGCACGACGGCAAGCTAGTACCGTCGCGACGACCTGGGATAGGTCTGGAACGGGGTCCGTGGCTCCTGGCTGACCCACTCGCCCGCACGATCCAGCCGCGAGAGCGATCGCAGCAGATCAAAGGTCACCCAGCGTGACGCCTGCGGTGGCTCGATGTCCCATAGGCCATACGGTCCCAACAACCCCTCGACAAAGGTCACCACGCCCGCAACGCGCGCATCGTCCGGCGTTGCGCCGACCCGCCAGCAGAGGTCGAGGATCTGGGCGAGATCGAACCGGGCGTAGAACGTCAGGAAACCGCGTGCCGGCTCGGCTCCGATAAGCCGGGCTACCTCGAAACCCAGTGTGCTGGCCTCGCGGGTCTCCCGGCCCAAGACCAGATCGAGCGCCCGCTGCGCCTCGGGGCTATGACGTCGCTCGGGGTGGTGCGCCAGGCACAGCAGGGCGCCGGTCGTGTTGGAACGGCATCCCCAACGCGAGCGTGGCATCCTGCGATAGCCTGCGACGCGACCGTAGGTGCCGCCGCCGGCGATGCCGGTAGGCCAGGCGCCGTCGCTCAGCCGTTGAGCCAGCAACCAGTCGTAGCCGCGTTCGGCACGTGGATCGGTCGCGTAGCCGCACATCGCCAGCGCGCGCAGGGGCAGCGCCGTCTGCAGTGGAATCATCGAGTATCCTTCGCCCTCGCCAGAGTCCCCGTAGCCACCGGGCCTTTCCCAGGCACCATCCGCACGCTGGAGAGAGAAGAGATAGGCCGCGCCGCGCGCCACCACAGGATGTGTGCCGTCAAAGCCCAGATACCCGAGCCGCATCAACGCCAGCATCGTTGGGCGCATCAGGTCAGCCGGTTGCAGCTCATCGTCGCCTTCTGCCCTACCCTCTTGGGCCGAGGCTTCTTCTCCGCCGCGCGAGGCATCCTCGCCATCTGGCCCCAATCTGGCGAGCAACGGCGCAACCAAGGGGTCGCGCTCGCGTTGGGCTGCCAACTCTCGAACCTCAGAGCCGTCGTCCGCATGCTCGAGCAGCTCGCGCAGCACCAGCCAGCGCAAACACGGCGAAGGGTCAGCGAGAAGCAAGGGAATCCAGGTCATCGATCACACCCCTACAACGTACGCCATGCAGACGGGAACTTGCACCAGGCCCCTAGACCGCCAGGAGCTCGCGTAGATAGGGTGCCGTCGGCGTGTTGCCCGCTGCGACCATCTCAGGCGTTCCCTGAGCAATCACACGTCCACCATCGGGACCGCCGCCCGGGCCGAGCTCAACCAACCAGTCACACGCCGCCAGCATATGTGGGTGGTGCTCCACGACACACACGGAGTGGCCTTCGTCGACCAGACGATGCAGCACACCACTCAGCCGGGCGACATCCTCCAGATGCTGGCCCAGAGTTGGCTCGTCCAGGATATACAGGGTACTGGCGCGCGATGCGCGCGCCAGTTCGTCGGCGATCTTGAGCCGTTGCGCCTCGCCGCCGGAGAGCGCATACCCGGGCTGCCGCAGTACCAGGTAGCCCAAGCCCACATCCCGCGCCGCCTGGAGCTTGCGCCCGTAGGCCGAGTCGGCGCCAAAGAGGTCCCCGAAGCGCTCCCAGACCTCGTCCAGTGTCAGCCCGAAGCAGTCGGGCAACGCTACGCCCCGGAGATGAACCTGCCATGCTTCCGGGCGATAGCCGGTCCCCCGGCACGTCTCGCACGGCACGTGAACACTCGGCAAGAAGCTCATGTCCAGCGTGAGTGCGCCCCGACCGTGGCACGCAGAGCAGTGCTGACCCAGCGTCCGTGCATCCAGGCCCAGGATGCGCGCGTCCTCGGTCTCGGCATAGTGCTTGTGCAGTGGCTCGACTAACCCAAGAAAGACGGCAGGGCTGGTCACGCCGGCCCTTACCTGGTCGACCAGCAGCGTACGCTTTGGTGCGCCCTCGATTGCATCGTGCGGGCCAGGCTCGATCGGCTCGAAGGCCACGGATGTGGTATGCTTCTTCGGCGCCAGGGCACGGCCCAGGGTGTCGATCAGCAGCGTGCTCTTCCCCGACCCGGAGACCCCGCACACGCCCAGGAGAAGCCCTTTGGGCAGGCGCACGTCTTCGCCGCGCAAATTGTGAGCGCGTGCCCCGCGGATCGTGAGCCAGCTCTTGGGCGCCCGACGCGGACGGACCACGTCGGGCTGTCGCGCGCCGGTGAGCCAACGGGCGGTCAGCGTGTTCGACCGCAGCACCTCCGCCGGCGGACCCGCGGCGACAATCTCCCCGCCTGCGGCTCCGGCGCCGGGCCCCACGTCGATGAGATAGTCAGCGGCGCGAATGATGCCGGGATCGTGCTCCACGACCACGATCGTATTGCCTTCAGAGCGCAGATCCATCAGCGCCGCCACCAGAGCCTCGACTTCCGAAGGGTGCATACCCCGGGTCGGCTCGTCAACGAGCACGGTCAAAGACGTCAAGCTGCTCCCCAGCAGCCCGGCGAGCTTAACGCGCTGAGCCTCGCCCGCCGAGAGCGTCGCCGTGTCCCGGTTCAGATGCAGATACCCCAGGCCAACCTGCAAGAGAAAGTGGAGGCGCTTGCGCACCGTCTCCAGGCTGGCGGCCACAGTCGCCATGACCTGAGGGCCGGGCGATGAACCAGAGCCCGTGCGCTCGCCCCTCTCCAGCGAACCGGCGTCGACATCCGCCATCACCTCCGCGAGTCGGCCTAGTGGCATCTCATACAGCGCATGTACCGTGGCGCCCACCAGCTTGACGGAGGCGTACTCGGGACGTAGGCGGGCACCGTTGCACCCGGGGCAGACCTCTGTGTCGGTGTAGGTCCCCCCTGTATCCCAATCACGCACCCAGCCGTAGAACCCGGGATAGCGCCACCGGTGTATGCTCGTGGATCCACTGCGACTCTGATGGATCACATCAAGCTCGTCGGGATAGCCGAAGAGGAATGCATGTTGGGCTTCGTCACTCATCTCGTACCAGGGCGTCGTCTCGGGATCGAAGCCGAGATGACGCGCCAAGGCCTGCAGCACCTCGTAGCCGCCGTTCATTGGCTTGCACAGATAGCCCTTCGGGAAGAAGCCCGGCGAATGCATGGCTCCGCCGCAGAGCGGCTTCTCGGGGTGAATCACCAGCTTGCCAGGGTTGGGCACCCGTAGTGTGCCTACACCGTGACACGTCGTGCACGCCGCAGCATAGACCGATGGGGAAAAATGCCGCGGTGCGGCGGCCGGGTAGGACTCGCCACACGCCGGGCAACGCCAATTCGCAGCACGCCCCCGCTCCGCCGTCTGCCGGCTAGCCCAGACACGGGCCAGCGGGGTACCGCAGACCGGGCAGTCGCGATCCCCCAGCCAAGAGAGAAGCACCGCCAGATGGTGGGCGATCTCCGTCGCTACGCCTACCGTGTGCCGGCGACCGAAAACACCGCGACCGCCCTCACCCACGGTCACGGTCACGCCCAGGCCGGTCACCGCGTCGACGGCCGCCTCCGGGCCCTCGCGGGTGCCTTGCCGTTCGTACATCGAGAGCGTCTCCAAGAAGCGCCGGCGCGCCTCAGACTCGAGGACATCGCCCACAAGGCTAGACTTACCGGACCCCGAGACCCCGGTTACCACGGTCAAGCGGCCCTTGGGGAAGGACACGTTGACGTGTTTGAGGTTGTTGGCAGAGGCGCCCACGATGCTGATCTCCCCGACGGCCTCCGGTCCTTGCGCTGGATCCGGCCTCGAGTTCGCACAGTGCGGCACCGCAGACTGCGGCACCGCACTGTGCGGCACGATCAGCCCTTCGTCACGCAGAGCCTTGCCGGTGACCGATCCCACAGCGCTGAGGAGTCCCTCAGGCGGCCCGGCGTAGATCAGATTGCCCCCCTCAGGGCCGGCGCCCGGTCCAAGGTCGACGATCCAGTCTGCCGCGCGGACGACGTCAGTATTGTGCTCGACGACGACGACGGTGGCGCCAGCGCGCACCAGACGGTCGAGCACCGTCAGCAGGCCCGAAACGTCTTGAGGATGAAGGCCTGTCGATGGCTCATCAAGGATCAGCACGCGGTCAGCGAGTCGGCGCCGCCCCAGGAACTTGGCCAACTTGACCCTCTGGGCCTCGCCACCCGAGAGCGTCGGGGAGGGCTGCCCAAGCGTCAGGTATCCCAGGCCAATGTCGCGCAACGCGCGCAGGATGTGTCGCGCCGCTCGCTTCTGCTCTGGTCCAAGGTACTCGGACGTACGCAGCAGCTGGCCCACCTCGGCGATAGGCAACTTGTAGAAGTCAGCGATCGATAGCGCCGACCAGGGCCCAGAACCGTCCTCACCGTTGCCAAAGGCAACGGTAGCAGCCAGAACCTCTTCCGAGAAGCGCTGCCCGTCGCACGCTGCGCAGGGAATCCATGTGGAGGGGAGGTACCGCATCTGCACCTCGACCGCCCCGATACCCTTGCACTCGGAGCACGCCCCCTCGGGCCGGTTGAAGGAGAAATGCGATGCCGACAACCCTGTGGCCGCAGCGAAGCCATCGCGGATGATATCGGAAAGCTTTGTGTACGTCGCCGGGTTCGAGCGCGGATTGCGGCCGATGGGGCTCTGGTCGACCACGACCACCTGCAGCGTGGGCCAATCCTGACCATCCGGACCTTCGACGCGATCACACCCGACGGGCTGCCGTTTGCGGAGCGACGCCGCCAGCACATCCTCGACAAACGTGCTCTTGCCCGATCCCGACACGCCGGTCACAACGGTCAGACGGCCCAACGGAATCGCCACATCGATGCCACGCAGATTGCGCAGCCGCGCACCGCGTACCGTAAGGGATCGGTCGGGAGCAGGCCGAAGCTGAGGCATCTGGACCCGCTCGCGGAGGCTGAAGTAGCGGCCCGTCGGCGTATCTGAAGCCCAGAGATCCGCGGGCGCACCCGTAAACGTGACCTGACCACCGGCTCGCCCGGCCCCAGGCCCGAGGTCGATCGCATGATCGGCTGCCGCGGCGGCCACACGATCGTGCTCCACGTAGACAACCGGGCCACCCAGCTCCTTGAATGCGGGCATCAGGCGCATCACGTCGGCCGGGTGTTGCCCAATGGTGGGTTCATCCAGGACGTGCAGCACATCCTCGAGGCGGCTGGTCAACGCCACGGCCAGGCGCACGCGCTGCGACTCTCCACGTGAGAGCGTGGGCGACGGCCGATCCAGCGCGACGTAGCCCAGGCCCACGCGATCCAGCGCCGTCAGCCGCCGCGTGATCTCCGCTTCCAGGCGGGAGGCGCTGCGGGGTAGCGCTGCTTCTGCGAAGCGTCGGATCAGCTCTGTGACCGACAGGGACAAAAGATCCGGCAGGCGCATACCCTGCCACCGGACGGCGGCCGCCTCCGGATGAAGGCCTGTGTCGCCGCACCGTGCGCAGCCGCCCCCCGCACAGTGTGGGCAAGGCTGGTGAAAGTACACGGCTGTGAGCTCACCGGACCACGTGCCGCACTGCACGCACACCGGCGCACGTGAGAGGGTCAACGCCGGCTCCGGAGAGCTCTCGCCGAGATAGGCCAGCACGGCTGTGGATCCCAGCGCCCAGGCCCGCTGCACCGCCTCGCGCACCTCACCGGCGCCGGCTCCACGTTCCAGGCGCGCTACCACAACGTCCAGATCATGGGGTGCTTCTGGGTCCAGAAAGCCCTCGGCCGGCATCCCGCCACGGTCGGCAATGGCGCCATCGATGCGCAGGGCCCCCAGGCCAACTGCTCTCGCCAAGAACGACAACAAGGTTCGATGGCTGCCGGGAGTCCCGTGCAACAACGGCGCAAGGATCGTCAACGGAGCTGCATCGGCCGCTGCCACGACCCGCTCAACAATGGTGTCTTCAGCCTGCACGAGTTGAGGCGCTCCGCAGCGGGGGCATGCGCGCTCGCCGAAGTGCGCGTAGAGCAAGCGCAGGAACGGGTGTAAACCGGAGGCCGTCGCCAGGGTCGACGCCGGGTTGCGGTTGAGCAAGTTCTGGCCCACTGCCACCGCAGGGCCCAACCCGCTGATCCTGCGGACGTCAGCCGGCGAGAGGCGCTCGCCCAGCGAGAAGATCTCCAGGAAGCGCCTCCGAGCCTCGTGGTAGAGTGTATCGAAGACGAGCGAGGTCTTCCCCGATCCCGAGACCCCGGTTACGACTGTTAGGCCATCCCCGATCTCCAGATCGACATCTTTTAGGTTGTGCTCGCGCGCACCCTCGATACGGATCTTCATTGTTGTTCCGGAACCAAATCCACAACGACAATCTCGGGCCTACAGAGGAACCGCACACGGGGCGCATGTCCCCGCTCCATCCCGACCCCGCGCGAGACGATCAGAGTCTTCCCCGGCGCGATCTCGGTTACACCGGAGGCCCACGCCCGCGGCACCGCCGACAGGGTTACCAGTGGCCCGATCAAGGGAAGCTGTACCTGGCCACCATGGGTATGCCCGGCGAGGAGCAAGTCGGCCTCTACCTCTCCAAGGCTGAAGTTGGGGCTGTGTCCCAGCACGATGTGGAACCTATCGTTCACGACGTCAGACCCAGCCGCGGTCGCGGGCACAACTGCCTCTGCCCTAAAGGAATGCTCGACCCCTAGCGCCGTCAGGGCCACTGGCCCAAGATCATAGCGCGTCGTCGCATCAACCAGCACTGCCGGCACGCCGTCGAAAGCCACGCGCCAGCCGTTATGCCGGTCAATGTTGCCGGCGACGGCATACACCCCCAACGGAGCTGATAGTCCCGCCTCGATCATCAGATCACGCAACGCTCTGGCTTCAGCCTCGTAGCTGCGGCTACGGGGACCAAGGTGTATATAGTCACCGGCGAAGAGGATCAGGTCGGGACGCTCGGCCATCACCTTTTTGAAGGCCCGCGCCTCGTATCGCCCAGGTCGATCGGTTTGGACATCGGCAACCAGGACCAGCCGTACTGGGTCCTGCACCTTTCTCGAAGTGATCGTGATCCGGCTCACCTTCAGCCAGCGAGGCTCGATCAGAAAAGCATCGATCGCCGCCAGGCCCGTGCACGCAGCGAGCACCAGGGCAAGATAGCGCATGCGGCGTAGCACACCGCGGGTCTCATTCATATTTCCACGCCCACCGCGGCAAGCTGCGCCGCCAGCAGATGTGCCAGATAGGGCTTGACCTCCCAGTAGCTGGCGAGCGCATGGTATTCTGCCACTTGTTGTGGCTCGCCCAACGGCAGTTTCTTGACAGCGCGAATCATCAAGTTCCTGGCAGTGTGCTCGGACGAGACGAATTGCACCACATCCGTACGGTAACCGAGAATGCGCAGGATCTGTGCGCGGAAGCTGTCGGTCAGCACATCGCCCAGACGCTCTTTGAGAATCCCGTGGCGTAGCACAGGCGTGAAGACGGGAGGCATCGGATGCTCGCTCATCTGGGCTTGTAGATCGTGATGACAACAGGGCGCGCTGAAGATCAGTTTCGCGTTCCATCCAACTGCCTGCGCCAGTGCTTCGTCCGTGGCAGTATCGCACGCGTGGAGTGCCAGGACGATGTCCGGGGGCGCCACCGGTTGGTAATCGACAATGCGGCTCACCTCAAAGTGGAGCTTGTCCTGCCAACCCAGTGCGCCGGCAAGCGCATTGTGCTTGGCTACCAGATCCGCCTTGATGTCAACGCCCACAGCTTCTGCGGGAACGCCACGGATGTGGTTGAGATAGTGAAAGGCGGCGAAGGTGAGGTCGGCGCTGCCACAGCCACAGTCAACGATCCGCACTGGCGGCTGCAGATCCTCCAGTTCCGCAGTCCCCACCACCAGCCGCAGGAATTCATCGATCTGGCGGTATTTGCGGCGCTTATCAGCGCGCAGGTGACCGGCTTCGGTTTGGATGCCAACCGCCTGGAGGAACGGATCAGGCTCATCGGCGGGCAAGAGCCGCTCTTTGCGCCGGTCGTGGGCAAGCCGCGGCGCCTCACGCACTCCCGATGTCTGCGTCTGATGTACCCTGGCGATCCCCTTGCGCGAGATCCGCACCTGCACCTCTCCGGTCGTCGTGACTACGTGGATTTGGGAGAAAGGCAGGGCCACCAGCTCGTCGATCTTGCCCACCACCGCCTCACCGGTGAAATTCTTTGTGACGTCTTGCCGTTCGTCGATGTACGATATCTGCACGTGTCTCTCGCCACGGATCGCGACAGGGCGAACCGTGACCCGGCGCCAAGGCAGCTCATAGCCGCGCCGCCGCCCACTGAAGGTCGCCTGCACAAAAGCATCCTCGTCGAGAATCAGGTCCCTGACCTGATCTCTGAACGCCAGGGGGTCATGCCTGGTCTCCTTCGGGCCTGCCAGATCGGAATCGGCATCATCCATACCGGTATGGTCAGTCAATGTCATAGCCTACTTCCTGTTTCCATCGTATAGCTACGCCTCCAACCAGTCCAAGCCTGCACGGTATTATACCGTCCGGGGCCGGTGGCTCAATGGCGGCCTGGTCAGTACGCTACGCCAGAGAACACACCCATCGTGGCGGTGGATGCTGCCTTGAGGAAGCTGGACCACGCGACCCACCCTATCCCAGGCACCGGGACAAGGGCGCCATCATGCAAGCCGGTTCCACGTCGACCACCTCGATCGCATCGCACCCGTTGAAGGCGGCAAAGGCCGTCAGTTTCTCCACCAGCAGGCCCAACACGGCTTCGTAGGCATCAAAGTCGGGCTCGAACGTCAGCCGGTGTACCAGCAACGTCCCCGACCTGCGGTCGGCCTTCGCGTCCATCCGACCGATAAAGCGGTCGCCCCACAGAATTGGAAGGACGAAGTAGCCATACGTGCGCTTCTCCTTCGGCAGGTAAGCCTCCAGGCTGTAGCGAAAGCCGAAGACCCGTTCCATCCAACGCCGGCGGATGATCAGATTGTCGAACGGCGACAGCACGTACAGATGCGGCTCGGTTTCCGGCAGAGCGTTCACCGCATCCAGTGCCACGGTCCACGCAACCCATGGCTCGCCATCGTT
>Ga0123333_10001382_pt1 | contig 25551 bp, 17 predicted proteins | sample BioC12SIPDNA_3_FD_89957 | JGI IMG/M metagenome (GOLD analysis project Ga0123333, IMG submission 89957) | Anaerobic biogas reactor microbial communites from Washington, USA - Biogas_R2_B C12 SIP DNA | ecosystem: Engineered > Bioreactor > Anaerobic > Unclassified | place: Washington, USA... | reverse complement strand
GGGCGGGCGCATCGGCGGCGCCATCAAGTGGGCGGGTACGCTCTTGAGGATCAGGCCCCTGGTCTCGATCAACCACGAGACCGGACTGGTGGAGCCGGTCGGGCTGGCGAGGACGCATACGGCGATGGTCGATCTGCTGTTCCGGCGGTTCTGCGAGCAGTTCAAGGGGAAGAGCGACGTGAGGGTGGCCGTGCTGCACGGCGACGTCCCGGACGAAGCCGAGGCGCTGGCCGAGCGCGTCCGCGCGGCGCTCAATCCGATCGAACTGCTGATCAACACGACAGGCCCGGTGTTGGGGATCAACACCGGCCCGAGCGCGCTGGCTCTGTGCGGCTACGCGGAGGGCCAGGGATTCAGCGGGAGGCAGGCGTGAGATAGGGCGCCAGCGGGGCGTCGTCCCACACCTGCGCCTCGATGTAGCGGTCGGGGCCGAGAGCGCCATCGGGGTTGACGTCCTGCGGCAGGCCGAAGCGCGCGACCAGGTCCGGCAGCTCGTCCAGCAAGTAGACCTGACCGCGGGTGGCTTTGCCATCCTGGTAGCGCATCGCGGGGAAGGTGTCGCCGTAGGTGAAGCTGACCACGGCGGGATCGAAGGCCGCGAGCGGGATGCGTAGCTCGCGTCCGTCGACGTACCACCCCAACACCCAGCGACAGGCGCCGAGGATCATGTAGTGCGGTTGGGCGAGCCGGGGCCGCCCACCCCGCGCGACGAACAGCGCGCGCACCCGCGCCTCAAGCTCGCGGCGGATCGCCAGATAGTCGGGCGCGCGCCGGCTGGCGAAGGCCTCGCCCCGGCGGCGCAGCGCCGCTTGCAGGCGCTCTCCCTCGTCGGGCGCCAGGCGCGTGAGGCTGCGGAAGGGACCGTGCGCGGCCTCGTAGTAGTGGCTCAGGAAGGCAGGGAGGGTCATCCGGTCATCTCAGGCGGCGAGACCTTTGAGCTCTTCTTGTCCAGCCGTCACCTGCTCCAGCCGCAGAGCTCAAAGGTCTTTTTCCCTGGCGTCGCACGGCGGGTCAGGCCGTGGCTGCGGCTTCCCAGTAGTAGACGGGATGGTCAGAGACGGCTTCGAAGCCCAGCCGGCGCGCCAGCGCATCGGAGGCGGCGTTATCCCACCAGCACTCCCAGTTGGGCACGAGCCCGCGGGCGAGGCACTGCTCGATGCAGGCGGTCGCAGCGTGCGAGGCCAGCCCGCGCCGCAGGTAGGCGTCCGCCGTATGGACGCTGATCTCGGCCGCGCGCTCGCTCACCATGACGGTGAGGCAGACGCTGGCGACGACGCCGTCGGTCTGCGGGTCGCCGTCGACCACGCAGGACCCAATACCGCGCGCCAGGAAGTCCTCGAGGCTGGCCCAACCCGGCCCGAGCTCCGCCACCAGCGCGGCCGAGATCTCGGGGCGCGCGCTGGCCAGGAGCGCGCCATCGATGGCGCGCACGGTGAACCGCGCGGGCATGGCCGCGGCCTGTGCGCGATAGGCGGCGAAGCGCTCGGGATGGAAGGCGTAGGTGCGACGGAAGATCCGCACGGGCATCCACGTGCCCAAAAGGGTGCCGACCTGCTCCTCCCAGGCGTGGGGGCTGGGGTAGAGGATCAGGCCCAGCTCGCCCGTGGCTGCGGACAGGGGCACAAAGTCCCGCGCCAACCGCTCGGCGAGCGCGGCGTTGAAGGCCGCGTTGCCCGGTTCCCCGGCGAGGTAGTAGTATCCCCAACGGGTCCACATGAAGGCAACGCTGGGCTGGTCGACGTCGTCAACATAGACGCGGCCGGGATTGTGTCCGGAGAGGACGGCGTGGGCCGGCGCGCACCGCGGCAGCCAATGCTTGAAGAGCGGGCGGGCAACCACAAACCGCTCAGGCGACAACTCGAACATATCCAGCCTCCTGGTACCCATGAAGGCGACCGCACCGGACTACGGCGCGTATAGAGACGGTCTTGGCGATCGTCAGGCTGCGTTGGCATCTTGCGGATGCGACGACCTGTGTGGGCGATGTGGCAATCACGCAACGGCAGCGCGGCGGACGCCGGACACCTTCCAGGGATACCGGCCCCAGCAGGCCGCGCGGTGGTCGCAGTATACCACACTGCGAAGAGACGGCGGCGGGCTCAGCGGTTCCAGAACCACATCGTATCGAAGCCGTGCGCCTCCAACCAGGCCTCGTCGGGGCCGTCCCAGCCGAAGCGCTTGAGGTCGATGCGCTCGCGGGCGTCGAACTCGATCCCCTCGGCCTCCAGCCGTTGGCGTTGGTCGCTGCCCGCGAGGCTGATCTTGCCCTGGCTGTTGACCACACGCTGCCAAGGAACGCCCATACCGGGCTTAAGCGCGCCCATCGCATAGCCCACGGTGCGCGCATCGCACCCGCCGACGATCCTGGCGACCTGCCCGTAGGTGGTCACCCTGCCCGGCGGAACCTGGCGGACGACCATGTAGATGCGCTCGAAGACCGACTCGCCCTCTTGTCTCTCTGGCATCGCCACCTCCATTCAGCCCCATGCGCCCAGCCGGCACGAGGTCGGGGACGCCCACAGTGGGTGCTAGCGGACAGACAGCCCAGACTATACGCGGCTTGTCCGGCGAAGCAAGCCGCAAGGTGCCGAGCGCGGGTCGGGCGCGCGGCCGCGACCGGGGGCTTGTCTCGGGGCGCGATCCCTCTATACTCTCTGCACCAGTGCGCCCAGCGCAGGGGCAAAGTAACACCGATCAGGTCCGGGGGATGATGCCGCGCTCGGTCGCGCGTCACCCTGGACACCCTCACCTTGCCGAGCAGCACCTACCAGATTCGAGGTATGATGAGCGATTCAGAGAACGTACCATCCGATCCAATCCAGCAGTCAGTTGCGCAGGCCCGCGGCGCCGCGGCAGACGGCGATTTCGCGGCGGCCATCGCGGCGCAGGCGCAAGCGGTGGCGCTCTTGCGGGAGCGCCTCGACGCGGCGGGGGAGCCCCGGGCGGGGCTGGTGCAGCTCAGCGTGCTACTCTACAACCTGGCCGGCTATCTCGGTCGCGCCGGGCGCTTCGACGACGCCGTCAGCGCCATGGAGGAGGTCGTGGGGCTGGACGAGCGCACCGGCCACGAGGATCTGGCGACCGACCGCGAGGTCCTGGCCGGGGTGCGCGCGCTGGCGGAGGCCGGGGAGGCCGAACAGCAGGCGTGGCTGGAGGCCCAAGCCGCGCGGACGCGGGGCGCGCGGACGCGGGCCGCGCAGGGTGCCGGGGGCCCGGAGGCGGGGGGCGTGCAGTCAGCCGAAACGGGTGCGGGAGCGGGCTCGCGTGCCGCGATGGAGCGGATGATCCGGCTGCCATCGTCGGTGCTGCTGGCCAACAGCTACGCGCAGGTGGCGCGGATGCCCGAAGGGGATCGAGCCGCGGCGGAGGCCGGGCTGCGCGAGTTCGCGGCGCGGTGGGACGCCATGGACGCCGACGGGCGTCGCGCCCTGCTGAAGGAGATGGCCGCCGTGCAGCAGACGGCGGACACCGGCTCCCAGCTCGCGCAGTTGGTGGATCAGGCGCGCAACGGCGCGATCGCCGCGCTGCGGGGTGAGATCAACCCCGCGGACTATAAGGCGCAGACCGAGGCGCTGGCCGAGCAGGTCGCGCGCGGGCAGGCGCCGGGCTCGCCCGGGGACGCGCTCGCGGCGTACCTGCGCGCGCTGGTGGCGCTGGTCCAGGGCGAACCGGTGCCGCCGGTCGCGGAGCGCTATGCGGCGCACGTCGCGGCGGTGCAGGCGGCAACGCGGGAGCGGGAGGAGTAGGGGACAGGCAAGTTGCCAGTTGTCAGTTGTCAGTTACCAGTTGGCGGAGGGGATGGGCGGGCGCGGGCGGGTTGCGGCGTTGGGTTGCGCGCGCGGGCGATCCGCGTCTCTGTGTTGAGGTCCGCCCACGTTCATAGCGGGGTCACACGCTCAATGATCCGCGTCATGGTGCCGCCAAGGATGGCGCGCTTGTCGGCCTCGGAGAGCGCGGCGTGGGTGACGCGCCCGAGCTGGTGGGCGTTGTCGTTGAAGGGGGCGTCGGTGCCGAAGACGAGGCGGCCGGCGCCCACGGCCTCGACCCACTGCTCCAGGTCGCCGTAGTGGACGCGCGAGAGGCAGGTGTCGAGGTAGACGTTGGGCCGCGCGGCCAACACCACGGCGAGCGCCTCGGCCAGCTGCGGGTCGTAGACCGCGCCGGTGTGCGCCACGAGGAAGGTGACGTCGGGATAGCCCGCCGCGAGCGCGTCGAGCGTGCGGGGGTCGCCGAAGGTGTGGCTCAGGATCAAGCCGCGGCGGACCTGCATAGCGGTATAGACGCGGTGGTAGGCCGGGGCGTCGGGCGGGGTGCCGTGCTCGGTGGGATGGAGCTTGACGGCGAAGAGGCCCCGCTCGTCGAGGCAACGGTGCAGCTCGCGCTCGATGTCATCGGGATAGGTGGGGTTGATGACGGCGTACCCCAGGAAGCGGCCCGGATAGCGGCGGACGGCATCGGCGACGTCGTCATTGCCGTGGCGGTAGTCGCCGCCGAGCGCCTGGAAGGACGAGAGGCACGCCGTGGCGATGCCGATGCGGTCCATCGAGGCCAGGAGCCCCTCCGCGTCGCCATGGGCCGCGTGGATCGACGGGAACCTGCCCAGGTGGGCGTGCGCGTCGATGATGCGCAGGCCTTCGAGGGCGAGCCCCCGGCGGGCAGTCGATTCGATGGTCAGGGTCTGCATCTTGTCTCTCCGATCTCGCTGCGCGTGGCGCCAGGCGCTAGACGCAGCGCGCTCACGGGGCGGCGACGCACGGGGTTGAAACCCCGTGCTACGCAGCGACGCCCGGTGAACCGGGCTTCCCGACGCGCCGATTCGCGGCCCAATTGACGGGGCGTGACCCATAAGCCCGGCGGTTGGCCCCCGGGGGTCGCCGTACCCCAGGGCGATGTCGCACGGGGTTGAAACCCCCGCTACGCAGCGACGCCCGGTGAACCGGGCTTCCCGACGCGCCGATTCGCGGCCCAACTGACGGGGCGTCACCCATAAGCCCGGGGGTTGGCCCCGGGCGGCGCGCCCACCTCACCACAATGTCGCGTGGTCGCGGCTCAGGCGCATGAACTCGTCGGACATGGCCTCGATGGCTTCGCGACGGTGGCCGGCGCCCACGGGGTCGCTGTACCACATGGCGATGAAGCCGCCCTTGGGGCGCCCCAGCGTGGTGACGAGCTTGCGGGCGTAGGCGCGGATCTCGTCGAGCGTGCCGCGGACCATGGTCTGCTGGATGTCGACCGGGCACCAGAAGCTGATCCGCCCGCCGAAGCGCTCGCCCAACAGGTCGACGCCCATGTTCTCCTGCTGGTCCATCTGGATGACGTCGAGCTCGGCCTCGATCAGGTCGTCGAGGATCGAGACGATGTGGCCGCAGCTATGGAGGAAGTTGAGCATGCCGGCCTCGTGGGCGGCGTGGTAGACGCGGGCGTAGCGCGGCTTCCAGAGCGCGCGCCAGGACGCGGGCGAGATCATCAGCCGGTCCTGCAGGCCCCAGTCGTCGCAGAAGATGAAGCCGTCGGCGCCGATCTCGGCGTACCGCTCGATGGCGTAGAGGTTCATATCGACCAGGACGTCGAGCAGCTTCCCCAGCTCGTCGGGTGCCAGGTAGATATCGGACCACAGGTTCTCCAGCCCGCGGATGAAGTGCGCCCGCTCGTAGAGCGAGATGCCGCTCGCGAGCAGGAACTTGTCGCCGGCGGCCTCGCGCGCGCCCTCGAGGCTCTGCCAACGCTGCGGATCGGTGATATCGGGGATGGGGAGCTTGTCCCAGCCGGCCCAGTCCTTGAGCGGCGGGTCCTTCACCTCCCCGAGGTTGGAGACGCCGATGTTGGCCCAGACGCAGCCCCATTCGTCGATGCCCTGCCGGGGGCGCGTATCAGGCGAGGGCGACATCCCGATCCAGGCGAAGTCGGTGCCGTAGGGCTCGGGCAACTGGTAGGGCAGCCGGCCGGCGCCCTGAAACCGGATCGTACGTGCAACAACGTCACGTGGCGTCATTGACATAGCAGTGGCCTCCTGGCTTGTTCTATCTAGGATCTCCTCGACGACGCTGCGCTGGTCGCCGGTCACGGCGGGGGCGGGGACGCCCAGGCCACGGGCGATCGCGCGCACCTTGTCTCCGTGGTCCGCCCGGAGCGAGCTCGAGACGAGCGCCGGCGCCATCGAGCATCAGGCTTCGGTCTCCGGCTGACGGGCGATCGCGGGCTGCGGGCCGCTATCGGCATGGTCCACCTGGCTCAACAGACGGCGGAGGTTGCCGCCGGCAACGAGGGCGCGAGCAGCGTCGTCGATCAGGCTGTAGGCCAGGGCGGTGATGGCAGGGCCGGGCGCGCGGGTGGGCATGCCGGTGCCAAAGAGCACGCGTTCGGGGCCGAAGGCCGCGCAGAGGCGCTCGATGCCGCGGTGGACGGTGTAGTAGGAGGTCTCGAGGTGCAGGTTGGGGTGCTGGTGCAGCAGCGGGTAGACGCGCCGGTCGCTGCCGATGTGGGGCCGCACGAGGATGACGGGCAGCGCCTGGAAGGCGCCACAGACCTCGTGCAGGCCGTCGAAGTCAATGGTCTCCTCGCTCCAGCCCTGGTGGCCGAAGTCGACCCACAGGGGGATGCGGCGGGCGGCGAGCGCTTCCAGCAGGGGCGCGAGCGCCCAAAGACGGAAGGCGAAGCGGAAGGCGCGCGGATAGATGCGCGCGGCGCGCACTCCGGCGGCCTGCATCGCGGCGACGGCGTCCGCGGGCGGGGGAAACTCGCCGGTGTCGTGGGGCAATAGCACCCAGCAGGGCTCGAGCTGCGGGTAGCCGGCGATCTCATCCAGCAGGCGGCGGTTGCCCGCGTCGGGGTCGTAGCCCGCGGCGTCGGCGTGCGTGACGAGTGCGTGGGCGATCTCCAGCCGCGCCAGCTCGGCCGCCAACTGCGCCGCGGTGACCGGCGCGCCGGGCTGGTGGTGTCTGGCCACCCCCACCTGGCACTCTGCGTCGAACCATCCCTCTGACAGCATCAGGCGCCCACCCCCTCTCAGAACCGCTCGAACTCGGTGCGCAGGATGAGCTCATCCTGCATCTCCGGCGTCAGGCGGGTGAAGTAGTCGGCGTAGCCGCCGATGCGCACGATCAGGTCGCGGTAGTGCTCGGGATGGGCGCGGGCCGCCTTGAGCGTCGCGGCGTCGACGACATTGACCTGCACCTCGAAGCCGCCGCGCCGCAGGAAGGTGAGGATGAGGGCCCGCAGCCCCGTGAAGCCATCATCAGAGCGAAAGAGGGCGCTGTTGAACTTGAGGTTGTAGGCCAGCCCGCCGATCATGCAGCTATGGTCCCAGCCGGTGACGGAGAGGACCGCTGCCGTTGGGCCCGCGGTCTCGCGGCCCTGGGCGGGGCCGCAGCCATCGGCGAAGGGGAAGCCGGCGCGACGCCCATCGGGGGTCGCCCCGGTCTCGCGGCCCAGCCGCTCGTGCATCACCCAGGCGAAGGCGCCGGGCACATAGGGGCTGTCGTCGGGCGCCACGGTGAAGCCGCGGCAGGTCTCGGTGACGAAGGCGAGCGTCTCGGCGACGAGCGCATCGACGTCGGGATTGCCCTGGCCATACTTGGGGTAGCCGTTGAGGAAGCGTTGGCGCGTGGGTTCGAAGCCGTCGAAGTTGGCATCGAGGACGGCCTTGAGCTGCTGCAGCGTCATGCGCTGCTGGGCGAAGATCTCCTCGCGGACCACGTAGAGGGCGTCGGCCAGGTTCGCCAGGCCGATAAACGAGCACTCGATCCAGTTGTAGCGCGCGCCGGCGTCCTCGATGTCGCGTCCGCGGGCCAGGCAATCGCGCGTGAAGACGCTCTGGAGCGGGCGGCGGCAGCCGGCCTGGCGCGCGCGGCGGAAGCCGTCCTGCTCCGCCACGCCCGCGGCGATGGCGTCGCCCAGGCGCCGGCGATAGCGGGCGACGAAGGCGTCGAACGTGGGCGCGGGGTCGCCCTCGGCCTGCGCCGCGATCTCCTCCAGCAGCAGGCCGCAGGTGTTGTAATAGGGCGAGGCGACCCAGATGTTGCTCGCCCCGGAGGGCGTGATCTCGACACAGGTGGAGTTGATGTAGCGGCACGCCTCATCGGGCGGCACCCCCAGCGCCACCAGGCCGCGCTGGATCGTCTCATCGCCGAAGAAGGCGGGGGTCGCGTAGCCCTGGCCCATCAGCTCGACCGCCAGGTCGACCAGGGCGCCGGGCGTGCCCTCGTGCCAGCAGACCCCAACGGTGGGGTAGATCATGTGCGTGCGGCGGATCGCCTCCAGGCAGAGGTACGAGAGGTCGTTGGTGACGTCGTTGCCCGCGGCGTCACGCCCGCCGACCATCACCGACATGGCGAGCCCGTCGGGGATGTAGGCATTGATGAAGATGTAGAGCGTCTCGATGAGGGCCAGGGCTCCGTCGCGCGTGAGCCGTCCGGCGGCCAGGTCGGCCTCGTAGTAGGGCCAGAGCGTGCGGTCGAGGTGCCCGGGCACGACGAGCCAGGACCGGTCGGCGTGCATCACGCCGATGAGAACGAACCAGAGCAGCTGGATGGCCTCGAGGAAGGTGCGCGGCGGGTGGTGGGCGATGTAGGCACAGGCGCCGGCGAGGGCGTCCAGCTCGGCGACGCGGGCGGTTTCCGCGGTGGCCTCGATCATCAGGGAGAGGCCGTCGAGGGCGTCGGCGAAGGTGCGGTAGGCCTCCGCCTCTGTTGCGGCCGGTGTCTCCGCCTCCGTTGCGGCCGATGTCCCACCGAGCCGCTCTGCTCCGCGGTCTCCGACCGTCTGTGCGCCGCCGTCACTATCGAGGGGGCGTTCCGGCTCGGCCGGCGAAGTCCCGGCCTCTTGGGAAGACCGGCCGGAACCTGGGAGGGAGAGGATGTGCGCTCGCAAGCCATCGATGCCAAGGCGGAACAGCGAGTCGAGGTCGAGCTCGCAGTGACCGGTCTGGCCCGGGAAGTCGAGCTGGTAGGCGGCCAGGTAGGCGCGGGCTGCCTCGGCCTCGGCCCCGGTCCAATCGGGCATACGCAGGCGGCCGATGAGCGGCTCCAGGTCGTCGAGCTCGAAGCGCATCGCGGCGAGGCGGTCGCGCGTGAGCAGGCCGCGGCGGACGGGCCAGGAGGGCTCGCTCGCGGAGGCGCGCAGCGAGCGCGCGTCGGTGACGCTGGTGTCGCGCAGCCGTGCCAAGGCGGCGGGGTCCTTGGTCGCCATCACGCGCTCGCGCAGGAGCGAGGTGCGTGATGCGTTGGCTTGTCGATCGATAGTCGTTTCCATCGGTATCCTCCACTGTCCGATCAGGCCATGCACTTGGGCACACGCCGGACGCGACGGATGCCCCAAGACGACGTTCGCACGGGCGGTTCGCACGGGCGGTTCGCACGTGCGGTTCGCACGGGGTTCAAACCCCGTGCTAGTGGACCGCACCCGATCAATCGGGTTTCCGGACCGGCCGACACGGGCAAGCCCCATTTATGGGGCGTTGCCCAGTAGCCCGGGGCCGAGGCCCCGGGCGGGCCGCTTAACGGCAGCGGGCCGCTCAACGGTGCAGCCATCGGGCGCGACGTTAGGCTTCCAGATCGCGCCTCCGCCGTCGCGCGCGGTTCGCACGGGGTTCAAACCCAGTGCTAGTGGACCGCACCCGATCAATCGGGTTTCCGGACCGGCCGACACGGGCAAGCCCCATTTATGGGGCGTTGCCCAGTAGCCCGAGGCCGAGGCCCCGGGCGGGCCCGCTCAGCTTCCAGATTCCGGGCGACCTACGCGCCTCGCCAGGTGTCGGGCAGGGCGCGGCGCTCGGCGTTGACAGCGTCGAACCAGCACTCCAGCTCGCGGCGCATGGCATCGACGCGCTCGGGGTAACGGCGCGCCAGGTTGAGGCTCTCGGCGGGGTCGTCGTCCAGGTTGTAGAGCTCGGGCTCGCCGGGGTCACTCACTTCGCGCGCCACCGGCGAGAGGTCGATGGGTGTCTCGAAATGCGGCGTGTCGAACATGCCACGATACCAGAGGTTGTCGATCTCGAGCTTGGCCATGGCCTCCGGGATGCGTGGCCAATAGAGCTTCCAGGGTCCGTCGCGCATGGCGGCGTTGCAGTTGGGCACGGGCTCGTAGCGGTTGAACTGCCAGAAGCGTTGCGACGGCAGCGCGTCTGATAGGCCCTGGAGCACGGGCAGGATGTTGACGCCGTCGTGCGGGAGCGGCGGGCGCGTTGTGACGCCGGCAGCCGCCAAGAGCGTGGGCGTCCAATCGCAGAAATGGACCATCGTGTCGTTCGCCTCGCCGGCAGGCAGGCGGGCAGGCCAGCGCAGGATCGCCGGGACGCGGATGCCGCCCTCCAGCACGTCCTGCTTCATCCCGCGGAAGGGGCCGTTGTAGCGCTGCATGGGGAAGGTACGCCCGTCGGGGACGCGGTCGTTGCCCAGCCAGGGGCCGTTGTCGCTGGTGAAGAGCACGAGCGTGTTCTCGGCGATGCCGGCGCGGTCGAGCGCGTCGAGCAGCCGCGCGATGCCCGTGTCCATTCGGTGGATCATGGCATAGAGGCGGCAGACCCCCTCGTTGAAGCGCGCGATGTCGCGGTAGACGTCGATCTCGGGCCCCGGTGCCTGGAGCGGGCTGTGGGGCGCGTTGTAGGCCATATAGAGGAAGAAGGGCTCGTTGCGGTGGCGCTCGATGAAGGCGACCCCCTCGTCGGTGAAGACGTCGGTGAGGTAGCGCCCGTTGGAGCGGCGCGGCCGGCCGTTGACGTCGAGGATCCAGGCGTAATAGTCCATGCCGCCGTTGAGGAAGCCGGCAAACTCGTCGAAGCCACGACGGTTGGGATGATAGGTCAGGTCGAAGAGGCCGTTGTGCCACTTGCCCACCATCCCGGTGACGTAGCCGGCGGAGCGGAAGAGATCGGCGACCGTGGTCTCGCGGAGCGAGATGCGGTCGAGCCCGCGGTTCGACTCGACGCTGAGCGCGCCGGTCCGGTGGTTGTAGCGCCCGGTGAGGAACGCCGCGCGCGCGGGCCCACAGAGCGGCGAGGCGGAGTAGTGCTGGCGAAACACGACCCCCTCCCCTGCCAGACGGTCGAGGGTGGGCGTGGCGAGGTAGCGGTTGCCGAAGCACCCCAGATCGCCATAGCCCAGGTCGTCGGCTACGATAACAATGACGTTGGTGTAGGCCGGATGCGTCGCCATAGGCCGTGTCAAGCCGCCTCCTCGGCGCGCAGATGCTGGGCCGCGCGGATCATCGCCACATAGCCCTCCACCGGGACGTAGTCGGGGATGGAGTTGCCCGAGCCCAGGGCATAGCCGCGGGCCGTGGCCCGGAAGCGCCGCCCCATCTCGACGACGCGCTCGAAGATGGCCTCGGGCGTATCGCGGCAGAGGATGTCGACGTCGACGCCGCCAAGCAGCCCGATGCGGTCGCCGTAGCGCGCGATCCAGGTGTCGAAGGGCGCGATGACGTCTTCGTTGGAGTGCTTGGCGTCGATCCCGGCGGCGATGGCGTCCTCCATAATGCTGAAGATGTTGCCGCACGAGTGCCACAGGAAGGGGCGACCGGCGGCGTGGATGAGGTCGGCGATGCGCCGTATCTGCGGCACGACGTGCGCCCGCAGCGTGCGCGGCGCCACGAGGGTGCTCACCTTGTAGCCCAGGTCGTCGCCGAAGCGGCAGACGACGAAGAGATCCGTATGGCGCCGCAGGAACTCCTCCCAGATGGCGACCATCAGGTCGCCGATCTTGCGGTAGAGGTCGGCGTAGAGCTCGGGGTCGTCGTGGGCCATGTAGGCCAGGTACTCATAGCCGACGAGGTCCTCGCTGATCTCGAAGATGCCGTTGCCGACACCGCCCAGCGCCTTCATCCCGGGGGGCATGGCCCGGGCCAGGGCGCGGAAGCGGCGCTCGGCTGTGGCCCAGAAGCGGGCAGGCAGCTCGTCCCAGGGATAGCGCTCGAAGTCGGCACGCGATTGGATCGGGCCGGGGTGCTCGCCCAGGAGTGCGCCGCCGCCCGGCAGGATCTCGGTGATGCAGACCTCGTAGGAGACGGTGTCGTAGGTCATCTCGCGCCAGAAGCGGCAGTAGTGTTCGAAGAAGCGATCCAGATCGGCGTCGTCGCCGTTGGCAAGCTCAGCGAACGGATAGCCGAAGAGCTGCTCCATGAAACCGGGGTTGATGATGTGCTCGTAGACCGGCAAGCGCGTGGGCCGGACGTTGCGAACGGCATCGACCATGTGGCGAAAGTCAGGCTCGAAGGACGTCATTGCACCTCCCCAGTCTAGAAAGGCCAGAGGCAGCCGCGGGATCGCCGCGGCGTGTGACGGACACGCTCCATCGTACGGCGCAGCTGCGTACCGGCGCGCTGCCCGCGGCGGAAGCCGCGCTGAAGTGTGCGTGTCAAGGCTCTCGGTCTCATGCTTTACCTCCTAGCTCTGAAACCTTTGAGGTTTTCCTGTCGAGCAGGTGCCCCGTCCAGCCGAAAACCTCAAAGGTCCTCTGGTAGAGCGATCACCACCATCTGGTGGCCTTCGACCCTGGGCACGGTGAAGGTCACGCGCCCGCCGGCCTGGTCGAAGGTGAGCGGCTCGCCCTGTGGCTCGCAGGTGACGGCGGTGACGGGGCGGTCGACCTTGACGGAGACCGGGACGGCGTAGAGCGGCACGACGTCCTCGACGATGTCAAAGGCCTCACCGCGGCGCTCCGGGACGTAGTGGAGCAGGTGCAGCACCAGCCGGTCGTGCTGCGGCTGCCGGTTGAGCGCGGCGAGGGTCGCCGTGGGCGCGTCGACCTGCACGAGCGGGTCGGGCAGCAGCCGGGCCAACGCGCCCAGGAAGAGCTGGCGGCACCAGCGTGGCGCCTTGACCTGGTATTGGCTGAAGATGGGATGGCTGAAGTAGATGGTGCGGTCCTTCTGGACGACGGCGGGGTGCGAGACACGCCCGGACGAGGGCGCCTGGCGGTGCGAGCAGAAGTGCTTGTAGGTGCGGTCGAAGTAGGGCGCGACCCCATCGGCGAGCACCTCGACGCCGGCGTCCGCGCGGACCAGCATGCCGCGCATGGTCATGACGTGCTCGGTGAGGGGCAGGCCGGCGCCCAGCGCCTCGCGCGGGAGCACATACTCGGCGTAGTTGTGGGCGGGGTACTCCTTGCCGCGGACCAGCGCGCCGGATGGGTCGCGCGGCCCCTCGCCCACGAGCGCGACGCCCAGGGGATCGAAGGTGAAGGCGGTCTGCGCGGCATCCATCCCCGAGGCGAAGGAGGCGATCACGGCGCCGCCCGCGTCGAGGTAGGCCCGCAGCTTGGCCGCCAACGCGCCCTCCACGGGCACCTTGTCGGGCAGGACCAGGACCTTGTAGGGCGTGAAATCGCTCGCGTCGTCGACGATGTCGAACTGGTGCTTGCCCTCCTGGAGCATGCGCACAGCGCCCATAATGGGGCGGAAGTCAACCTGCCCGCGGCTGATGCCGGGATCGAAGGCCTCGGGCGTGAGAACGCCGATCTCGGCGACGCCCCTGGCTCCGGCACACCACGGCTCCTTGGCCTCCACCTGGGCATAGACCTTGCCGATCAGGTCGTAGGTGGGGGGGTCGAGCACGCCGCGCGGGTGCAGTTGGTCGCCCACGCAGGCCTTGGCCGTCAGCGCGAGCATGTGGTAGACCTCGAAGGCCAGCGCGGCCTCGTTCTTGTAGGAGTGGAAGTCGCCCCATGCGGTGTGAAACTTGCCCGTCATGCCCAGGAACTCTTTGTCCAGCGTACGGGTGTAGCGGGCGGTGATGGGGAAGTGCAGATAGCCCCAGCCGCCGCTGGGGAGCGACTCGAGCTCCAGGTGGGTGAAAGCATCGAGCATGGGGCGGTGGCGCGGGCCGACGTGCCCGGCGTTGTAGAAGATGAGCGCCTCGGGCACGCGCTCGCGGACGAAGGCGGTCATGTCGTTGACGAAGGTGTGCAGCACCTGGCGGCCATAGCGGATGCGGTCCTCGAGCCGCGAGGGCTCCAGCCCCTGGGCGACCATGCCCTGCCGGCAGTACCAGCACGAGCAATCGCGCACATCGACAATGTCGAACCAGAAACCGTCGACGGGCAGCGTCTGCACGACATCGTCGACGAAGGCCTTGAGGGTATCGACGAAGGGCGTGTTGAGGCAGAGCAGATGCCAGAAGCCGTCCTCGTAGGGCGCGGGCCCGAAGAGCTTGCCCTCGGGCGTCATCACGCGCCATTCGGGGTGAAGCTGGGCCAGGCGCTCGTTGGTCTGGACCGAGACGTAGAGCGGCGCCTTGATCCCGCGCGCGTGGCACGCGGCGATCTGCTGCGGCAGCAGGTCGGTGTCGAGATGTGGATGGATCGCCTCGGCGAAGCGCTCTGACTTGTAGTAGATCCAGCCGTGGTGGCCCAGGGCGAAGATGTTGATCGAGTTCACGTGGGCTTGCACCAGCGTCTCGGCAAAGACCTCGGGGTCGAAGTCGGCCCCCACCCCGTCGATGGCTTCGCTGGTGTGGAAGTCCAGATGGATCTGGCGGAAGGGCAGTTCGTCGTGCATGGTCGAGCTCCTTGATGTAGCCGGGCTATTGTACCGGTGTTATGCGAACGAGCATGACGTCGTGGCTGTCGACGCGGGCGTCGAAGCTGCCGGTGAAGACGCCGAGGTCGGCGTGCGCCCAGAGATCGCGCACGCGACAGGGGCGCCGGTCGTGCAGCCCCAGCGACTCCCAGGCCACGGTGATGCGCCGTTGCGCCATCTCGCCGAGGTTGAACATGCCCACGGCGACCGAGCCATCGCGCAGGGGCTTGGCCCAGGCGTCGGCGGTCTGCCCGCCCCAGTCGACCGACCCAAGGCGGAAACCCTGGCGACCGAGGGGGTCCTGGTTCACGGCGATGGCTTCGTGGTTAAGGAGGATCTCGCGCGTGGCCTGGCTCATCGCGCGCACGTCGCAGCCGATCATCAGGGGCGCGGCGAGCAGGCACCAGAGGCTGAAGTGGCTGCGGTACTCGGCGTCGGTGCAGCCGCCGCGCCCCACGTTCCCCTTCCCGTACATCCCCACAATGAGCATATCGGGGTCGTTCCAGTGCCCGGGACCTGCGTAGGCCTCCAGCCCGGCCTGGCGCTCGAAGCCGATGTGGACGACGGAGTCCCAGGCGTCGTGGATGTCGCCGGTGGTGCGCCACATGTGACCGCCGGTGCGCGCGCCCCACTCCCAGGGCTTATGGGCGCCCCATTCGCAGAGGCTGAAGAGGATCGGGCGCCCGGTGGCGCGCAAGGCCTGACCCATCCGCTGATAGAGCCGGGGGCCATCGACGCCGGGCGGCGCGTAGCAGAAGTCGTACTTCAGGAAGTCCACGCCCCAGCCGGCGAAGGTCTGCGCATCGACTTCCTCATAGCCGTAGCTGGCGGGCTTACCCCCGCAGGTGTGGCTGCCGGCGCAGGAGTAGATGCCGAACTTGAGACCCAGGCTGTGGACGTAGTCGGCGAGCGCGGGGATGCCGGACGGGAAGATCGCCGGATCCCACGTGAGCCGCCCATCGACGCGCGCGTCGGCTTCCCAGAGGTCGTCGATGACGACGTATTCGTAGCCGGCGTCCTTGAGGCCCTCGCTGACGAAGGCGTCGGCGGTCTCGCGGATGACCGATTCGTTAATGGCACCGCCAAAAGTGTTCCAGCTGTTCCACCCCATCGGGGGCGTCTGTGCGAGAAGCGCACCGGTACCGGACATAGGTATATCCTCCTTGCCGCTCGGAAGCGGTGGCCGCTGAGAAGCGGTCGTCGCTCAGAAGCTTACGACGCAATCGTGCAAAGAGCAAGTGGGGATGGGCAGCGCGGTGGTGCTGCGCGCTGGCACAGGGTGACGCGGTCGCAGGTATGTGCTTGTCGGGGCCGGCAGCGTAGCAGCGGGGCGCAGGAGGCACAAGCGGATAGGGGGGGCGGGCTACCGGGGCTGCGAGCAACCCCGGCAGCCGCCCCGCCTGTCCTACTGGGCGAAGATCATAGGTATGTAGTGGATATGGCGCGGCACCAGCGGCAGGAAGGCGCCCTCTTCACCCGCGGGCAGTGCGAAGACGCCCAGGGGCTGGAGGGTCCCGTTGCCTGTCGCGAAGGCCGAGACGATCTCGCCGGCGCCGAACGTGACCGGCAGAGGATCGATCAGCGTGACGTCGCCGCCCGGCGTAGTGATCTTGAGATCATACGTCCCCGCGTCGAGCGGGACGAAGGCGGCTACATCTCCGAAGTCGACGTTCTCCAGGAGCGGGGTACCATCTTGCAGCCGGACATCGGCCAAGACATCCGGGCCCGCGGCGAAGGGCGCCAGATGGCCCAGGCGCAGGTGGAACTTGCCAGCGGCGGGCGCGGTCAGATCATCCGTGAGCGCGATCAGGCCCAGGTCCTGGTTGATGCCATCGCCTGTGGCGAGCACTGTGTGGTGCTCTCCCACCCCCAGATCGAGCGTGGCGGACATGACGGCGGTGGGACTGCTGCCGGCGAAGACCTCGACAAGGTAGGTATCGGGCGTCAGCGCGACGTAGCCGGTCGAGCCGCCGTACCCGAACTCCGTGACGGCCGGCACACCGTTCAGGGTCACCGTGACCGCGGCGCCGACGCCAATCGCGAAGGGCGCCAGGTGCGCCACCTGGAGATAGGTCCCGCCGATGTCGATCGGCAGGAAGTAGGCCTGTCCACCATCGACGTTGCGGGGGTCACCGGAGGTGTCGACGAGCATGACACCCGGCGGTTGGCTCTTGAGATAGCCGATCAGGTCCCAGATCATCACCAGGCCCATCGCGTCAGGCGCAGCCGGGCCGGGATCGTCCGTGAGCCCCCAGGCAAAGGGCGATCGCAGGTAGTCGAACTCCCCCTGGGGCGTCACGCTCGCCCCACCGGCGTCGAAACCGACCAACTGGTAGAGGAAATCGGAGTTGCTCGGGTCGAGATCCTGGAAGACGGCGGGGAGATACCACTCCATGTAGGAGGCATTGAAGTCGGTGTAGATCCCATAGGGGCTGGCGAGGTAGACCATGCCGTCCGACAGATCCACCTGAATGACGACCCAGTCGTTGTCGTGGCCCGCATCGGACAACCATCCATAGTTGAAGTTGAAGTTGACGTAGTCATCGACCCCGTCTTCGTCGGCATCGATATAGAGGTCGAACTCGGCGAAGAAGGGCTGCGGCACGTGCCAGGGGTCCCAGGTGTTGATGGCGACCGCGATGACGCCGCCATACGGGCTGAAGCCGGCGTAGTCCATACCGAACATGCGGACGTCACCCGGACCCGCCATGACGGGATCGGGCGCGTCATTCCAGACGAGCGCCGGGTACATCCAGAGGGTGGAGGTGACCGGTCCAGCGTGCGTCATCGTGATCCAGGCGACGTCGTTTGCCGGGTCGAAGATGACCTCGTCGGCATCGATTGCGAGCTCCGCGTATGGGCGGGGATGGAGATAGAAGGGCACCCGCAGGGCGTCCATCGCGTCGCCGCCATCGGGCGTGAACGTCACGAAGCCGTAGATCTCCTCGAGTTCACTGGAGAGGTTCACAGGCGCGGCCGCCATGTCGAGCGTGAGCGTGAAGGTGACCACGGCGCTGTCGCCGGCGGGCACATCGACCTGCACCGGATCGACATCCAGGGATACGATGGGCGCCGTCAGGGAACCGGTCTGGAGAGCCGCGGCGACGTCGAAGGTCTCATCGCTGCCGCCGTCGTTGTAGAGTGTCACCTGCTTGGTGCCGGTGACGATGTCCTCGCCCGTCAGGAGCAGGCCCCAGTTCAAGCTGACCAGATCCTCGTCGCCGACAGCCACCACGGAGGTGTTGGCGGCGCGGTAGGCGTTCACCCGGCCCGCACCACTGAGGGGAATGGGCGTGTCATCGACCAGGGGCACGGCGGTGTTCATGATGGCGGCCTTGATCGCCTCGGGCGTCCAGCCGGGATTTGCCTCCAAGATCAGCGCAGCAACACCGGCGACGTGCGGTGTGGCCATCGAGGTGCCGCCGAGGCTCTGGCCTTCGTCACCGGTCCCAGCGTTGGCCGCGAAGATCGCCACGCCGGGCGCCGTGACCTCGGGCTTGAGGATGGAGTCCACACCACGCGGGCCGCGCGAGCTGAAAGTCGCGATCGAGTCGGCCGGCGTGTAAGGATCCATCACCGTCTGTACATCGTTCTCGGCGGTGATGTGCACAGACTGGCCATCCGCCGTGATCAGGTTCAGGCCGTCGGCCTGCTGGAGCGAACCGGCAGGAATGGTGACAGGCGTACCGATCATGCTGATGATCCCCGCCTGGTTGTTGAAGATGAGCGCAGCGACGGCGCCGAGGGCGGCGGCGTTGTCCACCTTAGCGGAGAAGTTGCAGGTTCCGCGCGAGATCAGCGCGACCTTGCCCGCCAGTGCACCGGCCGCGATGCCCGTTGTCGAGCAGAGCTGGTCATCGGCTGCGCCGGCCAGGTTGCCAACGTAGGCGAGGGTCGCTGTGACCGCTGTGGTGAACTTACCGCCCGCATCGAAGCTCGAAGGGCTGTAGATGATGTTCGTGTGGGTGGGGACGGTCGAGCCGACGACACCGACCGTCGGGCCGGTGGCGAATCCGGTGGTGCTCGCAGCGACGGAGATCGCACGGTCTGCGCTGCCCGGGGCGTCGGTGATGTAGGCGCTGTTGCCCGCGTTCCCGGCGGCGGCGGCCACGACCAGGCCCGCGCCGACGGCGTTGTTGGTCGCCAACACGTCCGGTTCGGTCGGGTCGCCGGTCCCAAAGAGGGAGCCCAACGACATGTTGATCACCTGGGGTGCGCCGGTGTAGATGTACTGGAGTGTGGCCCAGTCGATGGCATCGACGACGAGCGCTGTACTGGCCTGCTCGGCCGCGCCAAAGACCTTCAGCGCGATGAGGCTCGCGCCAGGCGCCACACCCGTCATGACCTGGCCCGCCGCAATCCCGGCGGCGGTCGCGGCTACGTGTGTGCCGTGGTAGTGCTCGTCGAGCGGGTCGGCGTCAGGTGTCGGAATCGGTGAGCCGACATCGCCATTCGCGTCGTAGTCGGTGCCGGCGAAGTCGTAGCCCCCCACAACCTTGGCCGTGGGAAAGGTGTTGGGCTCGATGATGTTGGGGTTGTTGAGGTCGTAGGCCATCTCTGTGCCCGGGCCGTTGAACGCGGCGTGGGTGTAGTCGATGCCGGTATCGATGACGGCGATGGTCACGCCGGCGCCGTCAACGCCGGGGGTATCCCACGCATCGGGCGCGCCGATCAGGGGAACGCTGGCACCGAGGCTCGGACGGTGAATGGGCGCGCGATGGACGGCCTTGACGCCGGGCAGCGCGCGGATCGCGTTGAGCCGTGCCAGGGGCACCAGGGCCTGAATGCCGTTGTAGGCGGTCGTGTAGCGGGAGATCACATGGGCACCCAGTTTCTCCAACTGGGGCACGATGTCCGCCTGGGCGGCCTCCAACTGGATGCGGACGGCGTCCAGGCTCGACGCGGCGATGCTGCGACCTGCGGCCTTCTGGGCCGCGTAGTAGACCGCCAGCGGGTCGCCATCCAACTCGATGATCATCAAGGCCTCGCCATCGACGACATCCTCCAGAGCCCGCGGCACATAGCCGGCCTTCTGGACGAAGGCCTCGGCAGTCATGCCGTCGGCGAAGAGGGCCTGGATTTCGGCGGGGACTTCTTCTAGGTGCTCAGGGAGAGCACGCTCGGCGGGCGGCAGCGGGCCCAACGGCGTCTGCGCTGCCGCGACCGGCTGCCGCAGCGACCACGACGCCGGCGCGAGCCCCACGGCCAGCGCCGCCACTAACATGAGATTGATCACAGCAGTGCGCTTCACGGTTTGCCTCCTAACACTGGGGTCGGATGAGCTATCGGTCATGTTGCGGGATACAGGTTGTGCCGTCGCACCTCCTTCCTCGATCTGTCGCTGTCGTGCGATGATGGGGAGTCGCAACTCGGGGTATCGCTCGCCCATCGCGGCACGTAGGCCGGCGACAGGTGAGCACGCACCGCATCGAAGTGGCCTCCCCGCCGAGAACGCATGCAAGGCGTGCGCGTCCTAGAGGACCCACATTCACAATAGCATGGAGTTGGCGCACCGTCAACTGGCGCTGTGGCCGGGGTGCTCGCTAAGGCCTAGGCCTCTCGCCGGCTGCCGGTGGGCAGCCGGGCAGCGCAGCCGCGTGGCACAGGCAGGCGGTGCGCGTGACCGCCGCGCCCTAGCGCGACGCGATGGCCGTGCAGTGAGCGTCGAGGGCGTCGATGACGGCGGGGGTGTCGCCCAGGTAGAGGGCGATGATGCGGCCGCAGCGGTAGAAGTGCGGCTGGGCGACCCAGTCGATGATGCTGTTGGGCAGATCGACGGCGATGGCATCGGCGCGCACCGTGGCGATCTGGACGTCAGGGAAGAGGTGCAGGTGCAGCCAGGCGCGCTCATCCAGCTGGTAGACGATGCCGGGCTCGGGGTGCAGAAGCGCGGCCCGGCTCTCTTCGGGCTCGCCCAGGGCGACGCCCCGCCCGCGCAGGTCATCCAGGAGCGGCGCGATGTCAGGGTCGGAGGGCAGGTCCGCTAGGCGCGTGCTCTCGATGCCGCGGGCCGCGACCCAGTAGGGACCGGGGCACTCGGCCGGGATATGCGCGGCGACGAAGTCGTCCGGGAGCGGCACCTGGCCGCCCCCCATCCGCACCGTGTCACCCACACGGGCAACGACAGCGCCGGTGCCATCGTGGACCTGAAGCACACCGTCATCGTTGCGGGTCAACGTGTGGTCATAGGGCCAGATGACGAGGACGCCTGGGTCGGCGGCGTCGGCACGCACGCGCAGGCAGCCGTCGAACTCGGCCAGATCGCCGATGAGGAGCGCCATCATCTCGGCCAGCACGCCCTCGGGCGGGTCCTGGCGCGGGAAGGCGATGCCGGCGGGCAGGTCCAGCGGCGGCGCGGGCGGATAGGGCCCGGACTCAACGAGGCACACGGGGTCGGGAAGCTCGGCACCGGCCTCTTCGAGCTGTGCTTCGAACGCTTCGAGATCGGCGACATAGAGGCTGACGCAGTTCTCACGGACATCGATCCCGGTCGTGGCGCCGCTGCCAATCTCCTGCAGCAGGGCCATCGTGGTAGCCTGCGCGGCCTCCAGCTCGGCAAGTGGCACCTTGGCGCGGCGCACGTCGACGACGTGCTCCAGCGGCCCACCCCTCACGTAGCGGCGCAGCGTCCGCTCGCCGTTGCGCGTGAAAAGCACGACGACCTTGTGTTCGGGCTCGTGCTCGATGTAGAGACCACCGAAGGTGTCTGCTTCGTGAGCGGCGAGCTGTTCGTGCAGCACGCCGATGGGATCCTGAAGCGCCAACCGGCGGGCCGCCTCCTCGACCGTGACGCCGTGGTCGGCGGCGTAGGCCTCGGCATCACGGCGCAAGGCGTCGGACAGCGGCTGCAGGGCGGGATCGAGTGTGGGTGACGCCGCGGTACAGCCCAGCAGCAGCAAGACAACCCCCACCAGCAGCCATGCCACGCCTCTCGCATACACTCGCATCGCTCACCCCCTTGTCCTGACGCCCTAAGCCCCAGGGTACCGGAAATCCGCAGGGGCGCAAAGTACGTCTATGTCAATGACGTCAGAGGGCACGCCTGGGTTCCATCCCAACGGCGAGACCCGTCAGGATTCTGCGTAGGGGCGACTGCGACCGAGGGGCGCCAGCGCGACAGAGGCCAGGCGCTTGCGCGCGCGGGCCAGCCGCACGGCCAGCGTGGACCTGGAGCAGCCCATGACCGCGGCGGCCTCTTCGTAGCTGAGGAATAGCAGGGCACGAGCTGACACGACTGTCCCGCATCGGACACCCAGATCCCCCGTGAACCGCTAACTCCTGCCAGCGGAACTGGCTCTTGACAAGCTGGGTATGACGTGTATTATATTCATAGTTATGAATATGCGCGGCCATCTATAGGGGAACGATGGCAGCGGCCCCCGTGGACACAGCAGTAGCAGGGGACGATGCACGCATCATACGCCTGAATTCATCTTCCTTCCGCAAGGAGAGCTGATCTGTGAGTAGATTCGAGAAATACCTGGTCGTGTGGATTGCGTTGTGCATGAGCGCGGGCATCCTGCTTTCGCAGGCAGTTCCGGGCCTGGGTGAGATGATCGATACGTGGCAGATCCGCGGGATCTCAATCCCAATCGGCATCTGCCTGTTCTTGATGATGTACCCCGCCCTGCTCAACCTGCAGGTGTCGGAACTCAAGCGGCTCAAGGACAACCCCAAACCCATCTTGTTGAGCCTGTTTTCCAACTGGGTGGTGGCGCCGCTGGTCACAGTCATCCTGGCAAACATCTTCCTCAAGAGCAATCAGCAACTGATGGTCGCCGCGATTCTGCTCGGCTCGAGCCCGTGCACGGCCATGGTGTTGGTGTGGGGCAAGCTTGCCGACGGGAACCAAGAGCAGAACGTGATCAACACCAGCCTGAACACACTCACGATCATGGTTCTGTACGTACCATTGGTGTCGTTTCTGACCGGCATCCAGGGCATCCCTATCGATCGCGGCCTGCTGGCGATCTCGGCGCTGTTCTTCATTGGACTGCCGCTGGTCCTGGGCATCGTTACGAAACGTGTTCTGACGCAGGCCAAAGGGGTGGCCTGGTTCGAGCACACCTACCGGCCCGTGGTAGAGAAAGTGGCGATCGGGGCGCTGCTGATGACCCTGGTCGTGCTCTTCTCGCTGAACGGTGACGTGTTGCTGGGCAACTTCGACGCACTGCTGCTGATGTCGGCCCCGCTGCTGCTGGGCTTCGTCATCGTGGTCGGGTATAACCTTGTGGTCACCCGCGTGTTCAAACTACAGTATCGTGAGGCGATCACGACCGTGCTGATTGGCTCATCGAGCCACTTTGAGATTGCGATCGCCACCGCAGTGGCGCTCTACGGCGTCGGTTCCTATGCGGCGCTGGGCACCACGATGGGACTCTTCTGGGAGGTCCCGATCATGCTGGGGCTGGTCTATCTGGGCAAGGCGCTGGGGAAGCGTGGTTTCTGGCGCGCGCCTGCCGCGCAGACCGCAGTCGCAGACACTACGTCGCGACTCGAAGCCGTCCGTATCGAGGACGGCGACTAGGCAGGTAGATGACCGATTTCCGTGTTTTTTCCGGATTGGGCGCGAGAACGTGCAGCCCAAGCCGTTTTTTTTGGCCAAGTTACATTCATAGGTTTGAATATCCCTGACCCAGGGGGGCGTTTGTGAGCATCCTGCAGGCCATCGGCACACTGATTCAGACAGGGCTGGGCAGCCTGGCGGCATATCTGGCCGCGCACGTGCTGCTCTGCCTCCTCCCGGCATTCCTCATCGCCGGCGCGCTCAGCGCACTGGTGCCCAAAGAGGCGATCACGCGCTATCTGGGGAGGAGGACGCCCAAGTGGATCTCCTACCCCGCGGCGGCGATCGGCGGGTTCGTGCTGGCGGTCTGCTCGTGCACGATCATGCCGCTCTTCGCCAGCATCTACAAGAAAGGCGCCGGGCTGGGCCCGGCGATCACGTTCCTCTTCGTGGGGCCGGCGGTGAACATCCTGGCGATCTCTTTGACGGGCGTGGCAATTGGAATGGACATCGCGTTGGCGCGCGTGATCCTGTCCATCGTCTTCGGGATCGGCATCGGGCTGCTGATGGCCTGGTTCTTCCGCAAGGACGATGTGGCGCACGACGCGGCGACCAGCGCGGTGGATGCATTCGCCCAGCAAGCCAGGGTGCCCGCGCGGACCTGGGTCTTCTTCGCGTTGCTGCTGGGGATCCTCATCGCCGGGACGTTGCAGGTGGGTCTGCTGACCGACTCGTATGCGACGTTCACGCTCGGCAGGTCCTCGGCGGCGCTGGCGACTTCGGGGAATCCCGCAGTGCCGGTGCACTGGGCCGCGCGGTTCCAGACCTGGCTCGACACGGTGGTGCCGCCGAACGACGCGATGGGCATCGAGGGCGTCAGCGTCCAGGGCGTTTTCCTCATCGGGCTGCTGGCCACGATCGGCGTTGCCGCTTGGAAAGGGTTGAATCAGGTCGACGAGGGCTACAACACCTGGACCTACTGGGCGCTGGGGCTGATTACGCTGACGCTGATCGTGGCGTCCCTCAAGGTCACGGTGGGTGCCAACGGCCTTGACATCGGCATCACGGGCAAGTTCATCGCCGAGGTGCTCCTGATCGGCGCGGTGTGGTGGGCCGCCATCACACAGTTCGAGGCCTACGAGATCCAGGAATGGCTGTGGGAGATGTGGCGCTTCGTCAAGCAGATCATGCCCCTGCTCATCACGGGCGTCTTCGTCGCCGGGATGGCGCGTGCGCTGATCCCTGCAGCGTGGATCCAGACAATCGCCGGCAACAACACGGTGTGGGCCAACCTGGCAGGCGTGCTCTTTGGGGTCTTTATGTACTTCCCGACGTTGGTGGAGGTCCCGATCGCGCAGACCTTCCTATCGCTGGGGATGCAGCGCGGGCCGCTGCTGGCCTATCTACTGGCAGACCCGGAGCTGAGCTTGCAGTCAATCCTGATCACCAACACAGTCATTGGCAAGAAGAAGACGGCGGTCTACGTAGCGCTGGTGACCGTGTTCAGCACCCTGTCGGGGTTGATCTTCGGCTGGTTCGTTAGGTAGCCGGCAGGCGCCCGACCGGATGTGCTCGCCACACGCTGGAGCAAAACGGGGGTCACGAGTTTCAGACACCTGCGGGTGAAGGACGTCGGATTCGCCAAGGGACTGTCCCCGGTGACGCCAGAGGCGATCGAGTTGGTAGCGTGACGCGGTCGGGCACGGCTCGACCACAAGATCATTCTTTCAGAGAAGGAGCAAGAACCGATGTTGGAGATCAAGATCCTGGGCACGGGATGCCCGAAGTGCAAACGATTGGAGCAGGTCGCGCGCGAGGCGGCGGAACAGGCCGGTGTTGAGGCCACCTTCGTCAAGGTGACCGACATCAATGACATCATGAGCTATCCCATCGCCAGCACGCCCGCCCTGGTGGTCAACGGTGAGGTGAAGTGTTCGGGCAGGTTGCCGAACGCGACAGAGATCGCGGGGTGGCTACAGGGCACAGCGTAGCCCAGCGTGAGGTAAGCTCAGCGACCTGCCACGGGGAGGGCCTTGGCGCGGCAGGTCGCGTGCATGCAGGCGCTATGGGCGAGCACGGCCGGTTCACGCCCGCGCGACGGGACCGTGCGCATCCGCGGGGAACCGCGCAGGCCCGCGCGGTCCCAGACGGGATCGCGCTGACCCCTTGACAAGAAGCGCCCATACGGGTGATCATGGGAGCATATCCACGTGGTCCGAGATGTCCGGATCGCGTCTTCTTGGCGCGCGATTGCACACTGTTGCAACGCCTCCATGGCCCGATAGCGCAGGAGCGAGGTTATGCCAGCACCGAACCGTGCCTTCATCGCCCTGTGCTTCGACCTGGGCGATACCCTGATGATCGAGGAGACCGAGGTCAAGGACGAGACCGCGACCACGCGTTCGGCCGAGCTCTTCCCGGGCACCGTCGAGATGTTGCGGACGCTCAAGGCGCGCGGGTATCTGCTGGCCCTGGTCGCCGACAGCCGCCCGCTGACGCCGCCCAACGTGCTGGCCCAGCACGGCGTGCTGGGG
>Ga0123333_10001375_pt1 | contig 25655 bp, 23 predicted proteins | sample BioC12SIPDNA_3_FD_89957 | JGI IMG/M metagenome (GOLD analysis project Ga0123333, IMG submission 89957) | Anaerobic biogas reactor microbial communites from Washington, USA - Biogas_R2_B C12 SIP DNA | ecosystem: Engineered > Bioreactor > Anaerobic > Unclassified | place: Washington, USA... | reverse complement strand
GATGAACGTGCTGGAAGCCTCGCTGCTGCTCTGGGAGGTCGAGACGCCGGGCATTACCGATCCAGCCTCGTGGGAGCAGACGGAACGGGTCCTGCTGGAGATGGGCCTCATCGACCGGCCGCTGGACGACCTTGAGGCGGCCTACACCAACCGCTTTGTGCAGACCATTGAGGGGGAGTAACACCCACTGCCCATGAGTGATCCCCAGCCCTTTCTTCTGGCTCGTGGCGTTTGCCATACCTATCCGGACGGCGTAGCGCCGCTGTCCAATATCTCCCTGGAGCTGCCGGCGGGCTCGTTCACTGCTCTCGTAGGGCCGTCGGGCGTGGGCAAATCGACGCTGCTGCGCATCCTCGGCGGGCTGCTCGTGCCGACGGAAGGCGAAGTGCTGCTGAAGGGCACGCCGCCGCACCTCACCCCCGAGCCGGTGGGCATCGTCTTCCAGCACGACAACCTGATGCCCTGGCGCACCGCCGCCGAAAACGTACGCTTGCCCCTGGAGCTACAGGGCATCCGCGATGGGGAGCGAATTGCCGCGTTGCTGCAGCTTGTGGGCCTCGTGGGCTTCGAGAACAGCTATCCGGCGCAGCTTTCCGGCGGGATGGCCCAGCGCGTCGCTCTGGCGCGGGCGCTCGTCCACCGGCCGGAGCTACTGCTGCTGGACGAGCCGTTTGGGGCGCTGGATGCGCTGACCCGGGAACGGATGCGCGAGGAGCTGTTGCGCGTCTGGAATGCCCTGCCGGTGACCGTCTTCATGGTCACGCACAGCATCCGTGAAGCGGTGCTGCTGGCGGACCGGGTGCTGGTCATGACCGGCTATCCGGGCCAGATTACGGCGACAGTTGACGTGCCCCTGCCCCGCCCCCGCGATCTCCTCATGGAAGGGTTGCCGGAGTTTGTCGCCTGCGTGCGCACTGTGCGCGACGCCATCGCCGCGCACAGTGCGGAGATTGTGCCGGAACGTTAACCCTCGTCCGTAACTTCCCGCTGGCTGCGCCGGCCCATGCGCCGCAGGACCAGCCGGATGATAATCGCCAGCGGCAGCAGGATGATTATCGCCAGCGGCAGGACGAAGACGACGATCCAGACGAGGATACGCGCCACACCCTGCAGCGCCCCCAGCAGCGCCTCGACTGCTTCGCGCGCCGCGCCGCCCAGCCGCCATCCGCCGACCTCAATGGGCTGGGCCAGCTCGTCGGGCGTGAGGCTGACCGTAATAGTCGAGAAGTCGGCGCGGTTTTCCAGGTACTGGATGCGCCCCTTATAGGCCTCGATCTCCTCTTCCAGACGGCTCAGCTCCTGGTTGACCGCCAGCGCCTCTTCCACGGTTGCGGCCTGGTCGAGGAAGCTGCGCACGCGATCGGCCGTCGCTTCCAGGTTTTCCAGCCGGGCCTGTAGGTCCACGTACTCCTCGGTCACGTCTTCGCTGCTGCGGTCGGCGCGCCGCACTTCTACCGCCATTTCCTGGATGCGGTTCATGGCCTCGTCAAAGCGCTCGACCGGCACACGGATAGTTATCGATCCGGCGAGCGCTCCCTGACTGCTCTGGTAGAAGCTGCTACTGACGACACGCCCGCCCATGCCCGTCGCCAGCGCCTCGATGTCGGTGGCGGCGGCTTCTGTGTCGGCGACGACGATGCTGATGTCGCCGGTGTAGATGATCATGGACTCCTCTGGCAGCGGTTGGGCAACCGCGCCTTCGTCCAGGGAGCCAGTCTCGCCGCGAGCGCCCTCCGCCGGCGCTTCAGGCGCCGCTGAGCTGGCGGTATTATCTGCAGCCTCGCCGCAAGCAGCCATGACCAGCCCCAGCAGGAGCATCAGTGTGAACAGGGCCCAGGTTTTACGCATGACTTCTTCTCCTTTCTGATTCGCGTCCATAAATAGGACGCTCGCCGCCGCGTGCAGGTTCCATCGGGGAGCTACCAGCCATACTCCAGGCGGACGGCGAGGCGTTCAGGCAGCTGCTGCTGGCGCATCCGCTGCTGGGTCTCGCCAATCGGGTAAGCCACGCGCCGGTACTCCCACATCAGCTCTTCCGTATCGAGCAGGGCGTAGGCCGCCCGGGGGTCGCCGTCGCGCGGCTGGCCCACGCTGCCCGGGTTGACGATGAAGCGTGACCCCGCCAGAGAAATGGCCTCGCCGTAGACAGGCGTCGCCATCCTCACGCCCCCTGTGCCGGTGGTGGAATAGAGAACGGGCACGTGCGTGTGGCCGACCAGCGCGATGGGCGTGGCGGCGTCCATCTGCTCGAAGTTGGCGGCGGCGATGCCGCTGTCGAGAATATACTCCCACACCGGCTGGCGCGGGCTGGCGTGGGCCAGCAGGAACGGCTCGCGGATCAGGCGCGCCGGCTGGGCCAGGAGGAAATCGCGCAATTCCTCGTCCAGCACCGCCTGTGTCCACTCGATTGCCTGGCGGGCTTGAATGTTAAAGGTGGTAATGTCCAGCTTGCCGAGCACGGCCCAGTCGTGGTTGCCGGTCAGTACGATAGGCTTTTGCTCTCGAAGGAGGGCGCCGCAGGCGTTGGGGTCGGGACCGTAGCCGAGCAGATCGCCCAGAAACCACATCTCGTCCCAGTCGCCTCGGGCGTCGTCGAGGACGGCTTCCAGGGCGGCGAGATTGGCATGAATGTCGGAAATGATCAGTATCCGCATGGGAACTCCATGACCGAAGTATATTACCATGTTCGTCACGAGAAGGTATAATCAGCGCATGGCCATTCTGGACGAGCGCACGCTTGATTTCTTCAGCACAAGTCCCGAACAGACGGAGCGGCTCGGCGTCCGTCTGGGCGAGCTGCTGGAGCCCGGCGATTGTCTTTGCCTGGCAGGTGAGTTGGGGTCGGGGAAGACGACGCTGGCGCGTGGGATCGGCCGTGGCTGGGGCACGGCGCTGCGCGTCACCAGCCCGACGTTTACGCTCGTCAACGAGTATCCCCGGCTGGGCGACGGCTGCATCCTCTACCACGTCGATAGCTACCGGCTCCATGGAGAAGGGGACATCGTCACGGCCGGGCTGGAAGATATCCTCGACGGTCCCGGAGCGGTAATGATCGAGTGGCCTGAGCGGCTGGAACCGCTCTTGCCGGAAGACCATCTGTGGATCCGCCTGCGCCATACGAGCGAGATGCGGCGTGGGGTGCGCATGGTTGCTCACGGGCCACGCTCCATGGAGCTGCTGGAAGGCTTCAAGCGTAGCGCCTTTGGCCTCAAGTAATGCTTCGCATAGGTATACTGCGGTAGAAATGAGATGATCCTGGCTATCGACACTGCTACCCGCTGGACTGCCCTCGCCCTGCACGACGGGCAGCAGATTATCGCGGAATACGGCTGGCTGAGCGCCCAGACGCAGTCGATGGAGCTGGCTCCAGCCGTCGCCCGTATCCTGCAGCAGGGCAGCGTACAGGCGGCCGACCTGCATGCGATTGGCGTGTCCATCGGTCCAGGTTCCTATACCGGCCTGCGCGTCGGGCTGGGGCTGGCCAAGGGCATAGCGCTGGCCTACCAGATACCGCTCATTGGCGTACCGACGCTGGACATTGTCGCCGCGGGCCAGGCCGTTTGCGAAGGCGAACTCATTGTCGTAGCTGAGGCAGGCCGCAGCCGCATCTCGTCGGGCCGCTATCAGCTCATCAAAGGGCGCTGGGGGCCGCAGGGTCAGCCGGTGAACGAAACGTGGGAAGAGCTGCTGGAACGCATCGATCCACCGCTGACCATAACGGGCGAGATCAGCGCCGCCGCGCAGAAACAGATTCGCGCTGCCAGCCGTGGCTTCACCGTCGTCCCGCCCGCGCAGCGCGTCCGCCGGGCCGCCATCCTGGCCGAGCTGTCCTGGCGACGCCTGCGGCGCGGCCGGCTGGACGATCCTGCCGCTCTGACGCCTATCTACCTGCGCGAGCCGTAACGCCGCTGCGCCGGAAATCTCCTGCCGCCCTGTGTTTAGCGTGACGCCCTTCCGCCTGCGCCCTATGCGCCTCGAGGACCTCGACGCCGTCATGGCCATCGAGGGCAACTCCTTTCCCACACCCTGGCCGCGCAGTGGCTACGAACACGAGCTGACGCGCAACGAGCATGCCCACTATCAGGTCTTGCTGGGGCCGGATGAGCAGATCATCGGCTACGCGGGCCAGTGGCTGGTCGCCGGGGAAGGGCATATCAGCATTATGGCTGTCGATCCGGCGTGGCGCGGTCATGGTCTCGGCGAGATGCTGCTGAGCGCGCTGATCCAGCAGGCCCAGGAGGCGGGCGCAGAGCGCATCCTGCTGGAAGTGCGCACCAGCAACCTGACCGCGCAGGCGCTCTACCAGAAATATCAGTTTAAGGAAGTGGACCGGCGGCCACGCTACTACCGCGACACCGGCGAGGATGCTCTGGTGATGACGCTGGAGCTGAACGAGGCCGGCGTAGGCGAGGCGCTGCGTCAGAAACGGGAGGCGCTGCGGGCGCGCCTCATCGCCGGCGGCAAGGAAGAGGAATAATGCGCTTTCTGATTACGGGTGGGGCCGGCTTCATCGGCACGAACAGCACAGACCATTTTCTGCGGGCAGGGCACGAGGTTGTCGTCTTCGACAATCTCTCGCGGCCCGGCACGCCGGCCAACCTGGCCTGGCTGCAGGAACGCCACGGCGAGCGGCTGCAGTTCGTGCAGGGGGACGTGCGGGATTACGAGGCTGTTGCCGCCGTCGCCCCCGGCGCAGACGTGATCCTCCACCTCGCCAGCCAGGTCGCCGTGACGACCTCGGTTGCCGATCCGCGCACCGACTTCATGATCAATGCCCTGGGCACCTTCAACGTGCTGGAGGCAGTGCGCCACCATGCGCCCGGTGCGGTCTTCATTTACACCTCGACCAATAAGGTCTACGGCGGGATGGAGGACGTGCGCATTGTCGAGGAAGAGAATCGTTATGGCTATGCCGACTACCCGGCCGGCATCCCGGAGAGCTTCCCGCTTGACTTTCACTCGCCGTACGGCTGCTCCAAAGGGACGGGTGACCAGTACACGCTGGACTACGCGCGGATCTATGGGCTGCGCACCGTCTCCTTTCGCCAGTCGTGCATTTACGGGCCGCGCCAGTTTGGCGTGGAGGACCAGGGGTGGGTTGCCCATTTTGTCATCGCCGCCGTGATGGGCCGGCCGATCACCATCTACGGCGACGGCAAGCAGGTTCGCGACGTGCTGCATGTCGGCGACCTCATCCGCGCCTACGAGCTGGCCGTCGAGAAGATTGACGAGATAGCCGGCACGGCGTTCAATATAGGCGGCGGGCCGGAAAATACGCTGGCCGTGTGGAAGGAGTTTGGTCCCCTACTGGCCGGGCTGCGCGGCGAGCCGCTGCCGGTGAGCTACGGGCCCTGGCGCCCTGGCGACCAGCTCGTCTTCGTCGCCGACATCAGCCGCGCGCGCCGTCTTCTCGGCTGGCAGCCGGCCGTGGACCCCAAGACCGGGATCGCCGGCCTCTACCGCTGGGTGCAGCAGAACCGGAACTTGTTCCGCTAATAGGGAGGAGGGGAAAAGATAGATATGGCTCAACCGACGATTGCTCCATACGGGAGCTGGGAGTCACCACTGACTGCCGATCTTGTCGCTCGCAGCGCGATCTCGCTGGGTGAAAGCGCGGTGAGCGGCGACACGTTGTACTGGATAGAAAACCGTCCGGCAGAGGGCGGGCGCTCGACGATCATGCGGCTGTCGCCAGGGGGCGAGATCGACGAGATCCTGCCTGCCCCTTACAGCGCCAGGAGCCGCGTTCATGAATATGGCGGCGGCGCATTCTGGGTGGGCGGCGAGACAGTCTACTTCGTCAACTTCCCGGACCAGCAGATTTACCGGCTCCGGCCCGGCTACGAGCCGGAAGCGCTGACCCCGGCAGGCAGCGGCATGCGTTATGCCGAGGGCATAATTGACCGTGGCAGGCAGCGCATTATCTGCGTGCGCGAGGACCATAGCGGCGACGGCGAAGCGGTGAACACGCTGGTCAGTGTAGCCCTGGACGGCAGTGACGGCGCCGGTCGCGTCCTCGTGAGCGGTAATGATTTCTACGCCAGCGCCGCCCTCTCCCCCGACGGCGCACAGCTTGCCTGGCTCACCTGGAACCACCCTAACATGCCCTGGGACGGCACAGAACTCTGGATCGGCTCGCTGAACGGGAAGGGAGACGTCGCCGAGCGCACACTGGTCGCGGGCGGCGAGGCGGAGTCGATCTTCCAGCCGGCCTGGTCGCCTGACGGCGAGCTGCACTTTGTTTCCGACCACAGCGGCTGGTGGAACCTGTTTCGTCACCGTGACGGCTGGACCGGGCCTCTCTACCAGAGAGAGGCCGAATTCGGCGTGCCGCAATGGGTGTTCGGGCTGACCACATACGGCTTTGCCAGCGGCGGGCGCATCGTCACGCTCTACTTTGAGCGCGGGCGCTGGCAGCTTGGCCTGCTGGAGCCCGACCAGGGGCTCTTCACGCCCATGCTGATGCCCTACACCGAGCTGAGCGGGATTCAGGTTGCCGGCGATTTCGCCGTCATGCGCGCCGGTTCGCCGGCCGAACCGTCGGCTATTGTCCGCGTGAACCTGCGGACGCAACAGATCGAAACGCTGCGTGAAGTGGGCCGTCTCGACATTCCGGCCGGCTACTTCTCCATCCCGGAGGCCATTGAGTTTCCCACCCGTGACGGCGGGACGGCCCACGCCTATTACTACCCACCCCAGAACCAGGATTACCGGGCGCCGGCCGGCGAGCTGCCCCCACTGCTGGTCAACAGCCACGGCGGGCCGACCAGCCGTACTGGAACGTCCCTTGAACTCGGCATCCAGTTCTGGACCAGCCGGGGTATTGCCGTGCTGGACGTTAATTACCGGGGAAGCACCGGTTACGGGCGCGAATACCGCGAAAAGCTGAAGGGCAACTGGGGCGTGCTGGACGTGACCGACTGCATTGACGGCGCCAGCTATCTGGTGCGCCGGCGGCGCGCGGACGGCGACCGTGTGGCGATTCGCGGCGGCAGCGCCGGCGGCTACACCACCCTCTGCGCCCTGACCTTCCACGACTTCTTCCGGGCCGGCGCGAGCTATTACGGCGTCAGCGACGTCGGCGCGCTGGCCCGCGACACGCACAAGTTCGAATCGCGCTATCTGGATCCGCTGGTCGGTCGCGTGCCCGACCAGGAGGCCCGTTACGTCGAGCGCTCGCCGATATACTTCACCGAACAGCTCGCCTGCCCGGTTATCTTCTTCCAGGGGCTGGAAGATCGGGTGGTGCCGCCGAACCAGGCGGAGCTGATGGTCGATGCCCTGCGCGAGCGCGGGCTGCCCGTTGCCTATCTGGCCTTTGAAGGTGAGTATCACGGCTTCCGCCGTGCTGAGACGAACCGGCGAGCGCGCGAAGCGGAGCTTGGTTTTTATGGGCGCATCTTCGGCTTCAAACCGGCCGGTGAGATGGAGCCGGTGCCTATCGAGAATCTGGAGGGCTAGATGGTACCTGTCATCAACCTACTGCTGGGGTTGGCGGCGCTGGTCTTCGGCCGGCAGCTGTTCTGGCTGTTCGTAGCCGCCGCCGGTTTCTTCCTGGGTGCCAATCTGGCGACGCAATATCTCGCGCCGGAGCCGGCCTGGCTGGCGACCGCCGTTGGGCTTTTTGCCAGCATCCTGGGCGCCCTGCTGGCTGTCTTTGCCCAACGGCTTGCCCTGGGAATCGGCGGCTTCATCGCCGGTGGTTACCTCTTCGTCTTTCTGGCCAGTTATCTGCAACTCGGGGTCAACACGGAAAGCTTCAACCTGCTGGGCATCGTGCTCTTCGTTGTCGGCGGCATCCTCGGCGCGGCGCTCGTCTCGATCTTCTTCGAGGTAGCCCTGCTCCTTCTGTCGGCTGTGCTGGGCGCGACCCTGACGAGCGATTTTGCCGGGGACTTTTTCCGCCTCAACGACACGTATCGCCTCATCCTCTTCCTGGTCCTGATCGCCATCGGCATCGGGCTGCAGTGGGCCCTCTGGAGCGAGAGGCCGGGACAGATCAAGGACCGCTGAGTATGGCTGCAATCTGGCGCCGGGCAGCTCTGTACCTGCTCGCTCTGGTCGTTGTCGCCGGTTGTGGGCGGCGGGCTGCGCCGCCCGTCGTTACCGCCCTTCCCACTTCTACCTCACCGGCCGTCACCGCCGTGGCGGCGCAGCCCACGCCCACCCTTCTGCCGGTCGCTACGGCGCTGCCCCCGGCTACGCCCACTCTCCTGCCCACCGCCACGCCCGCACCCACGGCGACGCCGACCGCCGATCCCTACGCGCCTTACACAATTGCGGGCCTTGCCGCCCGCAGCTATGGTGGCGGTCTGCTGCAGATCGAATCGACGCTCGCCGACACGCCGCTTTTCACACGCTCGGTGATTACCTATCCCAGTGATGGGCTGACGATCTATGGCTTTATGAATGTCCCGGTGGGCGAGGGGCCGTTTCCGGTGGCGTTGGTGCTGCACGGCTACGTTCCGCCCGAAAACTACGCGATCATGACCTATACGACACGCTACGCCGACACCCTCGCGCAGGCCGGCTATCTGACCATCCATCCCAACTATCGTAACTTCCCACCCTCCGACGAGACCGAAGCCTTCGCGCTAGGCCGCCGGGAGAGCGACTACCGCGTCGGCTATGCCGTGGACGTGCTTAACCTGATGGCTATCGTGCGCGAGCAGGCGGGGCAGCCCGGCCCGCTGCAAAGGGCCGACGGCGGCGACATCCATCTGCTCGGCCACAGCATGGGCGGCGGCATCACCCTGCGAGTGATCACCGTGGACCAGAACGTGAGCGCGGCGGTGCTCTACGGCGCAATGAGCGGCGACGAGCAGCGCAACTACGAGAAGATCTTCGAGTGGTCGAACGGTGAGGTGGGCGCGAATGTGCTGGCAACGCAGCCCGACGTACTGGCCGGTATCTCGCCCATCTATCACCTGGAGCGGATCACGGCGCCGGTCAGTATCCACCACGGCGCGCTTGACGACACGGTGCCTCCGGCGTGGTCTGACGAGTTGTGCCAGCTCCTACGCGCGTTGCAGAAGCCGGTAGAGTGTTTCAGCTACGCCGACCAGCCCCACACCTTTTACGGCGACGGCGACCAGCTCTTCCAGCAGCGCGTGCTCGACTTCTTCAGCCGCCACTGACGTAGACGCCGCGCCACCATGCCCGCCACGCCGCGTTTCATTGCCCTGCAAAACCGCGATTTCCGCTTCCTGTGGACAGGGTTGCTCTTCTCGATCACGGCATCGGAGATGCAGTTCACGGCCGTTACGTGGCATATCGCCGAGCTGTTGCGGGGCCAGCGGATCGATCTGCAGATTGGCTCCTGGTCGCCAACGCTGGATGCAGCGGCGCTGGGCGTCGGCGCCCTGGGCGTGGTCCGGCTGGCGCCGATCATCTTCTTTGCCCTGCTCGGCGGCATTGTCGCCGACAACTATGACCGGCGCCGCATACTGATCATCTCGCAGAGCGCTGCGCTGCTCTTCGGGGGAGCGCTGGCAGCCGTCACGCTGACGGGGAACGTGACGGTGCCGCTCATCTACCTGTTCAGTGCGGGTAGTGCAGCAGCCTCGGCCTTCGACGAGCCGGCCCGCCAGTCGCTGGTTACGAACCTGGTGCCCCGCGCCCATCTGAGCAACGCCGTCAGCCTCAACACGCTGCTCTCCTACCTGGCGGGCATCATCGGGCCGGCAACCGCAGGGCTACTGATCAGCTCGGCTGGGCTGGGAGCAGTCTACGCCATCCACGCCGCAGGTTTCCTCGCTATGCTCGTCACCCTCCTGCCGATGAACTACCGCCGGCCTGAGGGAGCGCCACGCAGCGGCTTCCGGCTACCCGCTTTCCGTGAAGGGCTCGCCTTCACGCTGCGCTCGCGCCTTATCTTCAGCACAATGCTGCTCGACTTTTTCGCGACATTCTTCTCGTCGGCGCGCACCATGCTGCCGCTAGTCGCCACCAACATACTCGGTCTCGACTCGCGCGGTTATGGCCTGCTCTCCACGGCGCAGCCTGTCGGCGCCGTCGTCGCGGGCCTGATCCTCTCGATGCGCCGCGATATTGACCGCCAGGGCGCCGTCCTGCTGCTCAGCGTCGCCCTCTATGGGCTGGCGACGGCCCTCTTTGGCCTCTCCACGAACTTTGCCCTCTCTTATTTCATCTTCTCCTTCACAGGCGCCGGCGACACAGTCTCTACCGTCATCCGGGGAACGATCCGCCAGATGGTCACACCAGACGAGCTGCGCGGGCGCATGACCAGCGTGAACATGGTCTTCTTTATCGGCGGGCCGCAGCTCGGCGAGCTGGAGGCGGGGCTGGTCGCTTCCCTGATGGGCGTGCCGTTCGCCCTCGTCAGTGGTGGGCTGGCGACCGTGACGCTGGCGGGCTGGATCGCCTGGCGATTCCCCCGCCTGCGCGATTATCGCCACCTGGATTACGCTTTCTGAGGTATAATCGGCGCACGATGCGTCGCTCTCCTGCGCTCCTGCTCGCGCTCATCCTGCTTATCATCGCCGGCGCCGTGTTCGCCATCCGCGTAGCCCAGCCGGCCGGCGCCCGGCCTGTTGCCGCTGTGACGGCAGTCGCCGCTGCGACGGAGACGGCTGGACCGACGAACACGCCGCGCCCCTCACCGACGGCGCTGCCGCCCACCTATACGCCGGAGGCCACGCCGACCGCCAGCGCCACGGCCCTGCCCACCTCGTCGCCGACGCCGACCCCTGTGCCTTCGGCAACGCCCTCTCCAACGCGGGCCGTCACGCCGACGCCCTATGCGACGCTGATTAACACCGACCGTTTTCCGACGGCGGTGCCTACCTTCGCCCGCCCGCCGAACGTGACCAACATCGCCCTGCTGGGCAACGACGCGCCCTTCGCTTCCAGCGGGCATACTGACAGCATCATCATCGTCTCGGTGGACCACGACCTGCGGACGGCGACCATGCTCTCGCTGCCGCGAGACATCTACCTGCCTATTCCCGGCTATCAGATGGCGCGCATCAACACGGCCATGCCCTACGGTAGCGTTACCGACTATCCCGGCGCAGGTGGGGGCATGTTCAAGGATACGATCGCTTACAACTTCGGCATCCCCGTTGACTATTACATTCGCATCGGCTTCGATGGCTTCAAGGAGGTTGTCGATCTGCTGGGCGGCGTCAGCGTCGCCGTCACCTGCAAAGTGACTGATTGGCGGCTGATCGAGCCCGATCTCGATCCCCACGTAGAAGAAAACTGGGAGATGTTTACCCTGGACACCGGCATCCACCACATGGACGGCGACATGGCGCTCTGGTACGCGCGCTCGCGCCGGGGCAGTAGCGACTTCGACCGCGGGCGGCGCCAGCAGCAGGTCCTGCGGGCTATCTTCAACCGCGGGCTCGACCGCGACTTTCTGAGCCGCCTGCCCGAGCTATGGGAGACTTACCAGGAGATGGTCGAGACGGATATGCCGCTGACGGTCATGCTGCAACTGGCGGCGATAGCGCCCGACGTGCGTGAGAACGGCATCCAGCACCTCTATCTCCCGCCCGCGGCGCTGCGCGCGTGGACCACGCCGGCCGGTGGGGCCGTGCAGCTCCTGCAGTGGGAGGCCGCCGAACCGGTGCTGGCGCAGCTCATGCAGCCGCCCCTGCTGAACCACGCCACTCGCCCGCCGATCACCGTCGAGGTAGTTACGCCCCACGAGTTTACCTATCGTCTGGCGGCGGAAATGCTCGCCTGGTATGGCTTCGCACCCGTGCGCGGCGAGGCGGAGGGCGAAATTCCTGGCCGCACGGAGGTCACCTACTTCGGCTCCAGCCGCAAAGGGAGTTTCGACTGGCTGCTGGCCTGGCTGGCCGGCGTGGATGCCGAAGAGATCACCCTGGAGCCGGCCGGCGCCAGCGATTATGATTATCGCGTCGTGCTGGGCTATAACTACCACCCCTGCCGCTCGGAGCGGGAAGCGCCGACCCTGACCGGCAACCACTGACCGGTCGCTGCCCTGCCTACCACCAGCCTTCACTCATGCTAACCACCTGCCAGCGAAAGAGCTGGTAGCGCTGGCGGGGCCTGGCGTCCGTCGATAGCAGTAAAGCGGCTGCCGCGCTCTGCTCCGCTACCGGCCCGGCGAGTAACGTCTTCCAGCCGGCCCCGGCGGCGCTTTGCAGGCTCGCCGCCAGCAACTGCCGGCCTATCCCCCGGCGCCGGACGTCAGGCGACACCCCACCCAGGACCACCCGCGCCTGTCCAGTCTGCCCCGCAGCGCGGTGCAGCCCGAGCCGCCGCCACAACCGCCGCCCGCCGCGAGCGCGCTGCAGCCAGGGCGCGATGTCGGGCTGGAGGAGGGCAAAGCCGGCCGGCCTGCCCTCCACTTCCGCCAGCCAGCCGGATAGCGGGGCCAGAGCGCCCCACCAGTCCAGCAGAAAAGCCATTTCCGCGGCGTCGGGCGCGGCGAAGAGCCCATCGTCCCGGCAGACGGCGGCGACCAGCGGCAGCAGATCCCCGGCAAGGCGCGCCGGCTTCAGCGGATGTAGGGTGGCCGGTCCTACCGGCGCCTTTGTCCGGGCGGCGGGTACTCGTAGGGAGTAGAGGCGCGTTTCGGCTACCGGCTCCATCACCATGCCGAGCAGCTCGGCGAGGTAGGGCGGGTCGTAGGGGGTATCCTGCGGCGGCGTTTCACTCCAGTGGCTGGCCAGAACCCCCGCGCCCAGGTACGGGCTGAGGGCGACCGGACCGAGGAACGAAGAAGCCTCGCTTTCGGCGGCGGCCCGTTCCAGAAGCTGGCGCAGCGTCGCCTCGTCGTTGACACAGCGCAGCAGGCCGAGAAGCGCCTCGCGCTGGCGCGGATGGCGCAGAACGGCCGTGGTCGCCACCGGCCTCTCCAGGTCAAGGGTCATGACGGGCCGCCCGGGCCCGGATAGCGGCTGCCCGCTCGCGGGCCGGTGCAGGGCCTCCAGTGTCAGATAGGTCGGCCGGCAGCGGCGAACGTGTTCGCTGCGCAGAGCAGAACGCAACGTGGGAAAGTAGGGCGGCGCCCAATGCGGATCGGCGGCATAGAACTGCCACCACTGCGTCAGGAAGCGCCGCTCCTGCAGCCAATCAGCCGCCACGATGGTGCGATAGTTGAAGTAGCCCGCTTCCATTTGCGCACCTCCTCGCGGCGGCGGTGCGGCCTAGACGAACTTGCGCAGGTGCCGGTTCCAGCCGTCTGCGACGCGCGCCTCCGGCTCGTCCCGATCCAGATAAAGGCCAAACACCCTGGCCATGTCGCGCAGGGCCGCCTGCGCCCCGGTAACGTCCCGGCCGGCAGCGGCGATGCGCAGGATCTGCTCGGCAAACTCCTCCATAGCCCGCAGGGCGATGGGTGAATCCAGGTCGTCGTCGAGCGCCGTGGTGAACGTCTCCAGAGCCCCCCGCGGCGAAAGCGGGCGCTCTGTTCCGCCGCTGGCGGCGACCGCCTCGCGAAGGAGTCGCGCCGTGGCGTCTGCCCTTTCAAGCGATTCCTGGCGGTACTCCCAGGCGCGACGGTAGTGGTGCTTGTTGAGGTAGATGCGCAGGGCGTCGGGGTGCCAGCCCTTTTCGAGCAGGTCGCGGATCATGATCAGGTTGCCCAGCGACTTGCTCATCTTCTCCCCCTCGTAGCGGACCATCGCCGTATGCATCCAGAAACGCACGAACGGCTCCACGCCCGTGGCGCCCTCGGCCTGGGCGATCTCGCACTCGTGGTGGGGAAAGACAAGGTCGGCCCCGCCCCCGTGAACGTCGATGGTGTTGCCGAGAAGCTCGGTGGCCATCGTCGAACACTCAATGTGCCAGCCGGGGCGGCCCGGCCCCCACGGGCTTTCCCAGGCGGGCTCGCCGGGCGCCCGGGCCTGCCAGAGAACGAAGTCCAGCGGGTCGCGTTTGTGCGGGTCGCCGGGATGGTTGCCCCGCTCGTTGGCGACGGGCAGCATCTCGGCTCGTGGCAGCTTGCTCAGCGCGCCGAACTCCTCCCACGAATCGACGTGGAAGTAGACGTTCCCACCGCGCTCGTACGCATAGCCGGCGTCGAGAAGCGTCTGGATGATGGACAGCATCTCCTCGATCACTTCCGTCGCCCTGGGGAAATGGTCCGGCGGGCGCACGTTCAGCGCCTGCATGTCGCGGATGAAGTGCGCCGTCCAGCGGTTGCCCACCTCCCGCCAGTCCTTGCCGACTTCTCGCGCCTTGCGCAGGATATCGTCGTCAATGTCGGTGACGTTCTGGACGTAGGTCACCTCGTGGCCGAGGAATTCAAGGTAGCGTATGAGAAGGTCGAAACTGGCGTAGGTGAAGGCGTGGCCCAGATGGGTGGTGTCGTACGGCGTGATGCCGCATACGTAGACGCTTACGTGTTTGTTGCGGGGTGTAAACGTCTCCTTTTCGCCGGTCAGGACATTGTAGAGCTGCATCGGTTCCTCGTATCAGGCGATTCAGGCCGGGGTGGGGTTGTCGACAAATTGGGCGACATAGTAGCTGGGATTCGGAAGCTCGCCCGTGGCTACCTGCACCAGCTTATCCCAGCTATAACGGGCGCCGTGGGCAATGAAGCGCTCGACGAGCAGCCGCCCGGCGGCCGGATTCTCCACCAGGCCGCCGGTCTCGTCGGCAACCCACTGCTCTAGCTGGCTGGCAATCAGCTCGCCCAGAATGTAATTGTGGTAGTAGACAGGCGCCAGGGCGATGTGGTATTTTGCAGCCCAATCTGGCGCTTCCCGCCCGGTGGGCCGGCGCACCTGCTGGTAACGCTGGACGAGCGCCCACCAGAGATTGTCGAGGTCCTGCCGGTCCGGGTTAGCGTAGAGGGCGCGCTCGAAGTGCAGCATAACCATCACCCAGCGCAGGAAGATGAGCTGCGCGGCGGCGTGCTCGCGGGCCAGCTCGTCCTCCAGCTCGCCGATTGCCTGCGGGTCGCGCTTCGCCACGTCGCGCAGCCAGCGCGGGTTGCGCGTCAGGCGGCCCATGAGCATGGCGAGCGCTTCGGTCGAGTTCGTGTGTGCCGGCGTGCGCAGCAGATAGGGGAGCGAAAGCGGCAAATACTTGTTGTAGATCGCGTGGCCCAGCTCGTGCATCATCGTGGACATCCAGCGGCTATCGGAGCGCAGGTTGCAGAGCACGCGCGTGTCCCCTTCGCGATCGATGCGCGTGCAGAAGGCATGCTGGTTCTTGCCCTCGCGCTCGTACAGGTCGGAGCGTTCCAGAATGTCGCGCACCTCCAGGCCCATCCCATCGTATGCGCGGATGCTCATCGCCGCGACGTCAACGTCCGCAAACAGCGCGTTGAGATCGGCTTCATAGACGGGCGGCGCTTCCTGGAAAAACGGGTCGGCGTAATGCCAGGGCTGCAGCGTGGCGGAATCGTCGAGTCCCAGCCGGGCGCGCAGCCGCTCGTCCACCTCCTCTTTGACGGCGGTGAAGCTGTCCGCCGTCTCCAGGGCCAGCCGGTCGAAGAGCGCAAACAGCTCAACTTCGTCTATCTCCTGCCGGTAGAGCGAGAACGCGTAGTGGTCGCGAAAGCCGAGGCGGCGGGCGACATCGTTGCGCCGATGGGCCAGCTCGCGGATGCGCGCCGCGGCCTGAGCGCCGACCTCCTTGCTCCCTTCCCAGGCAGCCCGGCGCAGGCCATCGTCCGTCTCGTTTCGCAGAATCGTGGCGATCTCGTTGTCGCTGATCGTTCTGCCGCCGACGACGGCGCGATGGTTCGTGAATAGCTCCTGGATGTCGGCTTCCAGCTCAGCAATCGCCTCGTTCTCTTCCGGCGTGCTCTGGTTGGTGAGGAAGGTGCGGTGCAGGACTTCCATCTGCCGCGCCAGGAGCGGGTCGGCATACTCTTCCCGGGCGGCGTAGAATGACTGCACTCGTTCCCAGTCATCCGCATCTTCGTAGAGGCGGTGCTCGCGCTTGCGCAGCTCCACAACCTCGTCTCTGTACTGGCTGGCGCCGGTCGTTGCCAGGTTCCAGCGGGCCAGAGCCAGCGCTTTCCAGATGGGGGCGACTTCGGTCACGAAGTAATCGACAAAGTTCTGGGCTTCTTCTGCTTCAGCCATGCCTCGCTCCTTGTTTGCATTGATGTCCCTGGTATTGTACCCGATGCGCAGCACGGGTGATAACGTACGGGCGAGGTCGCGCGCCATACTGCAGTCGGGTCATGACGCGCCGGGCCATCAACGGCTATAATAGGGCGTTTGAGGAGGACTGAATGGCTTCTGATTCAAACAAGATTGAGAAGAAAGGGTTGGAATTCAGTATGCTCCATCGCACGATGGAGTTTTTTCATCGTCCCGCGACCTGGCCGCTCTATCTCGTCGTTCTGGCAGCGCTGGCTGTCGCGGCGCTGGTCACGGCGGTCTGGCGCGGTGTGGGCCGGCTGCGGCGCGTCGCTCCTCTCGCCGGCTTCGTCCATCTGGCCTTCCTTGGTGCCGATGCATTCTTGCTGCACAGGCTGCCGCGCTACCGGGTTTCCTATGGCCCGTGGAAGGCACAGGGTGCGGCCCTGGCAGCGCCGCGCACGGCGGCGGCCCTGCTGGTCCCGCTGTTTGCCGGCGTCCTCGGCGCGACGGGCACCCTGGCAGCGCACGCCGGCCTTCAGGGATTGGGCAGCCTGCTGCTCTACTGGGGAGCGCTTGTGGAGCCGCGCCGCCTCGAGCTGACCGAAATGGAGCTGTCGCTGCCCGGCCTGCCCGCGGGCGCGCCGCCCATCCGCCTGCTGCACATCAGCGACATTCACCTGGAGCGGCCTGGCCAACGCGAGGACGATCTGGTGGCCCTGGCCGAGGCCAGCCGGCCTGACCTTATCGTTATAACGGGGGATTACCTCAACCTGTCGTACAACCGAGACCCGGAGGCGGTCGAGCACGTGTGCTGCCTGCTGCGCCGGCTGAACGCGCCCCATGGCGTCTATGCAGTGCTGGGCAGCCCCCCTGTAGACCTGCGCGAGGTAGTGGTCCCGCTTTTCGAGGGGATGCCTGTCCGCCTCCTGCGCGACGAATGGGTCACTGTCGATCTGGGGGAGGGGCGGTGCGTCCACATCCTCGGTATGGACTGCAACCACGACCCCGAGGAAGACGGCGAGCGGTTGGAAGCGCTCTCCGCATCCGGGCCGTCGGGAAGCGTGCGGCTGCTGCTCTACCATTCGCCGGAGATGATGCCGGGAGCGAAGGAGCAGGGCTTTGACCTGTACCTCTGCGGGCATACCCACGGCGGGCAGGTTCGCCTGCCCTACTATGGGGCCGTGCTGACCAGCTCCAAGCTGGGCAAGCAGTACGTCATGGGCCATTACGCCGAAGAGGGCACCCACCTCTACGTCAGCCGGGGCGTCGGCTTTGAGGGGCTGAGCGCGCCGCGCGTGCGCTTTCTCAGCCCGCCCGAGATTACCCTCTTCACGCTCCGGCCCGCGGCTCCCACGCCGGACGCAGCATAATCTGCCCGTCCTGCACCCGCACCTCAAAACGCAAAAGGCGGCAGCCCTCGCCTTCCGGCCAGGTGGCCCGCCCGCTGCGAACGTCGAAGGTGTAGCCATGTTCGTGGCACTTGATCTGCCCCCGCGCCAGCCGCCCTTTACGTAAATCGGCCGCGGCGTGGGGGCAGATGTTGCTGAAGGCTGCCAGCTCGCCGCCCGCCCGGGTGATGATCGCCTTTTCGCGGCCTACCTGTGCGACGACCATCTCATCCTCCCCAACACCTTGAGCACGAATCTCCGTTGGGAAAAAGCCGTCCGGGCCGGGTGCGTTCTTCTTGCGAAATAGGGGCATCGTCGTCCTCTTCGTCGTTCGCTAGGGGTCTGATTGCCTCAGATAGCCAGTCGTTCGGGAGCGTCCTTTTGAACGGGCCATCAAAAGCCGGTACTATACCACGTATGTCGTTTCTCTCGTCCCTGGGCAGGGCAGCGCGCTCTCCGGCTCTGCGTACAGCGCTCCTTCTCTTCATCGTCGCGCGGCTGCTGCTCAGCGGCTGGGCGCTGCTCGTCACGGCGCTGATTCCCCTGCCGGAGCAGCCTGACGAGCTGCTGCGCCCCTACGTCGGCGCGCCCATCCTCGACGACGGCGCTACCGGCCTTCTCCTGGGGCCGTGGCAGCGGTTCGACACCATGCGCTATCTGGCCCTGGCCCGCGATGGCTATGATGCCGATAACTCGGTCTTTCCGCCACTCTATCCCCTGGCGATCCGGGGCGCAGGCGGGCTGCTGCGCGCCCTCTCCGGCTGGCCGGTCGATACGGCCAACCTCGTCGCGGCCATCCTGATCGGCAACGCCGCCGCCATCGGCGCGCTGGCGCTCTCTTACCGCCTCGTCGAGCGACAACTATCACGGGCAGACCTGCCCAGAACGCTGATCTATCTGCTATTCTTTCCGACCGGCTTTTTCCTTTTGGCGGCCTATACAGAGCCGCTCTTTCTCCTGTTTACGCTCACGTCCTTTCGGGCGATGGAAGGGCAGCGCCCGTTGTGGGCCGGCGTGCTTGGCGCCCTCGCCGCGCTCACCCGCCTGACCGGCGTGGCACTGGTGCTCCCGCTGGCCTACCTTTACCTCGAGCAGCGCGAGTGGAACTGGCGCCGTCTCGACTGGCGGCTGGCGGGCATCCTCCTGCCGGGCGTGGCTTCATTCGCCTTCCTTCTCTGGCGTGCTGCTGCCGGCCTGCCGCCCATGAGCGAAGTCTTCGAGACAGTGTGGCTGCGAAGCACGCGCCTGCCGGGTAGCGATGTAATCATGGCCCTACAAAGCATGCTCAGCGGCAGCGGCCCGCGCGCGGGCGAGTTCGCCCTGCGCTTCGACTTCTTCTGCCTGCTCCTGATACTCGTCACGACGCCCGCCGCCTGGCGCATCAACCGCGCCTACGGGCTGTACAACGTGGCGATGCTGCTCTTCCTGCTCCTGCCCACCTCAGACATTAAGCCGCTTCACAGCCTCTCGCGCTACACGCTCGCATTCTTCCCCACCTTTCTGGCGCTGGGCCAGTTCGGGCGCCGGCCCTGGCGCAATCGCTTGATCCTCTACCCGTCGCTGGCCCTCTATCTCTACCTCAGCGGGCAGTTCTTCATCTGGGGCTGGGTGGCCTGACGAAGCGACGGCTCTACGGCGCCACCTTCACCATATCCAGTACGTCGGCGACCAGATCGTAGCGCCCAAACTGCGGAATGAGATAGACGCCCTGTACGAATGGGCGCATCTCCTCCAGAATCTCCTGCGCGATACGGACTCCTTCGTGCTGCGGCTCCGTCGCCGCGTGCATGCGCTCCCGGTGCGCGTCGGAGATGGTGATGCCGGGCACCTCGTTGTGCAGGAACTCCGTATTGCGGGCGTTGTAGAGCGGCTGGATGCCGACAATCACGGGCACCATCTCGTCGCCCAGCTCCGCGTGGCAGCGTTCGACGAAGGCGCGCGCCGTCCCCGGGTTGAAGACGGGCTGCGTGAGCACGAAATCGGCGCCGTTACGCACCTTCTTGCGCAGCAGCCCGATCTGCCGATCGGGGTCGGCCGCCTCCAGGTTCAGCGCTGCGCCGACCACGAAATTGGTTGCCCGGTCGATGGACGCCCCCGACTGCTCGACGCCGGTGTTCAGTCGCTGCTTGATCAACTGGATGAGGCCGGTGGGCACAATGTCGTAGTTGTCCATCGCCTCGGGGTAGTCGCCGATGTGCGTGGGGTCGCCCATGACGACGAAGAGATTGCGCACGTCGAGGGCGTAGGCGGCGAGCAGGTCGCCCTGGATGCGCAGCAGATTTCGTCCTCGAGTCGGGAAATGCAAAATCGTCTCCAGCCCAACTTTTCGCTGGATGAGCTGGGCGGCGGCCCAGGCGCTCATCCGCATGCGCGCCAGGGGGCTGTCGGCCACGTCCAGGAAGTTGGCGCCCGCTTCCTTCAACATCGTCGCGCCGGCAATCATCCGTTCGGTGGCAATGCCCTTCGGCGGGCGCATCTCCACCGTAGCCACGAAGCGCCCTTCCTGCAAGTATCTGGCGAGCTGGGTGGGCTGGTCGGCCGGTAAGGTGACCCCTCCACGCTGCCGCCGCGTCTGCTGGAGCGGTATCTTTTGTTCGTGCTGCTCGGGATGGTCCAGGGCCGCGCGCATGGCCGCAATATGGGCCGCATGGGTGCCGCAGCAGCCGCCAATGAGGGAGACGCCTGCCCTGAGGAACGCCGCGGCATAATCGCCAAAATAGGCCGGCGTTGCCGGATAGAGGACGCGCCCGCCCTGGATATGCTCCGGCCAACCGGCGTTGGGCATGGCCGAAAGCCGCAGCTCTGGCGCGGCTTCGCGCATCTCCTGGATCAGGCGCAGAACCTGAGAGGGGCCGCTGCTGCAGTTTACGCCGGCTACGTCTACGTCCAGCTCGGCGAGACGGCGGGCCACGTCGGCGGGCGTATCGCCCAGTACGGTCACGTCGTCGCGGGTGAAGGAGATCTGCGCTACAAGGGGCACGTCGGGCGCTACGCGGCGCGCTGCGCGAACGGCTGCCTCCACTTCGCTGAGATCGCTCAGGGTCTCGACGACGATCAGATCGACCCCCTCTACGTCGTCGGGATCGACCAGAGCGGCAATCTGTTCGGCGAAGGCCTCGACGGCCTCGGCCATGCTGACCCGGCCCAGAGGCGCCACATGCACCCCAAGCGGACCGACCGAGCCCGCCAGCAGCACAGAGCGGAAGCTGCCGGCGATGGCGCGGCGGGCCACCGTCACGGCAGCGCTATTGATGGCGCGCACCTGCTCTTCCAGCCCGTGTTCGGCCAGCTTAAAGCGGTTGGCGCCGAAGCTGTTCGTCTCCAGGATGTCGGCGCCGGCGGCGATGTAATCACGATGAACGTCGGCGACAATGGCCGGCTGCGAGACGTTCAGGGCATCAAAACATTCGTCGATGGGGATACCGCGCCCATGCAGCAACGTGCCCATAGCGCCGTCCAGGAGCAATGGGCCTTCGGCCAACCGCTGTTTGAATGCCTCACGATTCATCGTCGTCCTCACACACCGGCCTAGTTGTCGTAAAACAACTCCGCGATCAGGGGAGCGGCGCTCTCGTTGATCAATACGAGCACGGAGGCGCCGCCGGGCGTTGTATAACTCGTCACGTAGTTGTGGTCAAGTACGGCCCGGTTGATGTTCTCCGAGGGGATGCCTTTCGCGATATTGGCCAGCTGGATAAGCTGTTCGAGGCTCAGGTCGGTGCGGATGCCGTCGTGGATCTGCTGGTAGAGGAGGGGCGCCCGCAGGATCAGGTCGTCGATGCCCAGGCTTAGCGCCTTATCGCGGATAGCCATGAGCACCTGCTGCTGCCGTTGGGCGCGGTAGAAGTCACTGTCCTGGTGGCGGGTTCGCGCATAACGCAGAGCCGTATAACCGTCGAACTGATGCGTGCCGGCCGGGATGTAGAGCGGATCATACCCGTAGTTCATGTCGGGGAAGGTGGGGTCGTTGATGTCGTATGGGACTTCCACCGTGATGCCGCCCAGCGTATCGATAACTTCGATGAAGGCGTTAAAATCGACCATGAAGTAGTGATCGACGTTGATGCCGAGGTTGTATTCGACCGTTGCCATCGCCAACTGCGCGCCGCCGGCCGGATTGTTGCCCTGGGCGCCGTAGACAAACGCTGTGTTAATGCGATCGCGCCCGCGGTCGGGGATAACCACGTACAGGTCGCGCGGGATGGAGAGCAGCGAGGCGGTATTGTCCCGGCGGTTGACCGAAAGAACCATCATCGTGTCCGTACGGGAGATAAACGGCTCGCCCGGCCGGCGGTCGATGCCCATGAGCAGGACGTTAATGCGCTCCTCGTCAGCATCGCCGAAGACAGGGAGCGGCGTCGGCGTCGGCTCGCCAGGAGGCAGCGTGGCGATGGGCGCCACGCCGTCCTGTGGCAGAGGCGGCAGGGCAGTGGCGGCTGCGGACTCTGCTGCCTCCTCCAGCGGGTTAAAGGGCTGCTGCGCGGCGGCGACGACCGCTTCGATGGTCAGAAAGGCAAAGAACGACACGGCAATGCCGCTCAGCACGAAGGTGACCGCCAGCGCCAGGCTGAGCCAGCCCGGAATAAGTCCAGTTCTACGTCGTGTTGGTGTCAAGCTACATTCTCCTTGACAGAAAAATCCCGCACATTATATCGGGCCGCTCGCCGGCCTACCTGACGTATAATCCTCTGTTATACCTACTGTTAACCTCCCATCATTATGAAGAAAAACGTAATAAAAACCTTTGACAAAAGGGAGCTGTAGGGATACAGTTAGCTTTAGGGGCGGCCAAGCTGCCAGAAGTAAGTCCGCACAATGGCTGGCCTTCGACGAGGGCCGACACGGAATCGACTACTATGTCCTTAGATCGTTTTGGGCGCAACATCAATTATCTCCGGATCAGTCTGACCGACCGCTGTAATTTGCGCTGCGTTTACTGCATGCCGGAAGATATGACCTTCCGGCCGCGGGCCGAGCTGTTGCAGGACGACGAAATCCTGCGCCTCGTGCGGATCTTCGCCGAGCTGGGCTTCCACAAATTCCGGCTGACGGGCGGCGAGCCGACGGTGCGGGCTAACGTGGTCGATATCGTGCGGGGCATCAGCCAGACTCCCGGCGTGCGGACGGTGGTGATGACGACCAACGGTCTTCTGCTGGCCCGCCAGGCGCAGGCTCTGGCCGACGCCGGCCTGCGACGGGTCAACATCAGCATCGACACGGTCGATCCGGAGAAGTTCCGCAAGCTGACGCGCTGGGGCAAAGTTGAAGACGTGTGGGAGGGCATTGAAGCCGCCGAGGCCGCCGGCCTGGAGGTCAAGCTCAACGCTGTCGTCGTGCGCAACTACAACGATCGGGAGGACGTGGTGCAGCTTGCCGCACTCACTCAGAAGCGCAACTGGCAGGTCCGGTTCATTGAGATGATGCCTTTTGGCGACGTCGCCGACTTCCAGCAGGCTGGCATCGTGCCGGAGGCCGAGCTACGAGCCACTATCGCCGAGGCGCTGGGACCGCTGGAGCTGCTGAACGGCGGCGCGCTGGACGGCGAGGCGCGTCTCTACCGTCTTCAGGATGGGGTTGGCAGACTCGGCTTTATCAGCACCGTCACCGAACCATTCTGCGCCGGTTGCACGCGCGTTCGTCTGACTGCCGATGGGCGGTTGCGCCTCTGCCTGCTGCGCGAAAACGAGGTAAATCTGCTGGATCCGCTCCGCGAGGGTGCCAGCGACGCCGAGATGAAGGCGCTGATCGAAGAGGCCATCTGGTGGAAGCCGTGGGGCCATAGCCTCGACGAGGATGTCATTCCGCTAAACCGGGTGATGTCGGAAATCGGCGGCTAGTCAGCGTTCCGGCCTGAGGTCAATTCCCCAGGTCCGGTCAACCAGGTAGAGCGGACGCCCTTTTACCTCGTCGTAGATCCGCCCCAGATACTCGCCAATAATCCCCAGACTGATCAGCTGCACGCCCCCCAGGAAGAGCACAATGACCAGTGTCGTCGCCTGCCCGGCGAGCGGGTTAGATGGCCCCAACAGACGCAGCAGGATGACGACGATAATCGCCAGACCGCTGAGTGCCGCCAGGCTGAAACCCAGGTAAGTGGCCAGCTGGAGCGGCAGATACGAGAAGCTGGTAATCGCGTCAAGCGCAAACGGCAGCATCTGCCGCACGCTACTGAACTTCGACTCGCCAGCAAAGCGCGCCTTGCGCTGGTAGGGGATGCCGATCTGCCGGAAGCCTAGCCACGGAATCATCCCCCGCAGGAAACGGTTCCGCTCCGGCATGTGCCGCAGCACGTTGACCACGCGCCGGTCCATGAGGCGGAAATCACCAGTGTCGAGCGGAATGTTCACGTCGGTAATGCGGTAGATCAGCCGGTAGAACAGCTTGGCGGTAAACAGCTTAAACCATGTCTCCCCTTCCCGTCGCGTGCGCACGCCGTAGACGACGTCGTACCCTTCCCGCCAGCGGGCGATCATCTCTGGAAAGACCTCGGGCGGATCCTGCAGATCGGCATCGGCCAGGATCACGGCATCGCCCTCGACATAATCCAGCCCGGCGGTCACCGCGATCTGGAAGCCGAAATTGCGCGAGAAGCTGAGACCGCGCACGCGGGGATCCTGTTCGTGCAGAGCGGCGATGACTTCTGCCGAACGGTCGCGGCTGCCATCGTCTACCAGGACAAGCTCCCACGGCTCGCCGGTCTGCTCCATCACCTCGCGCACGCGTCGGTACAGCTCTGGCAGCACCGGTTCTTCGTTATACACCGGAGCGAGGATACTGATGACCGGCTTCTCCTCCGGCGTGCCGTCGTTGTTCTTTTCAACCGGCCGGATCGTCGTCTGTTCTTCCATGGTTCTGTTCATGCGCTCGCTGACCTCTGTATATATACACGCTAAAGCAGGTGCAGGCGCTAATTCTCATCGATTTCCAGCCTGACCAGCAACCCTACGTGGTCCGAAGGATAGAGCGTCCTGTCGTCCGGCGAGGGGCGGCGAAAGATGAGCCGGGCTGCGCTCGCCTGTATCCCCCGCGAGATGAACACGTAGTCGAGGCATCGTGCCTCGTCGTCCCCGGTCACCAGCGCGGTGGGATAGGTGGCGATTGGCTCGCGCCCATGACAGAGGGCGTAGGCCGAGCGGTACGCCTGGCGGATGCTCTGGACTGCCGGGCCATCTGGCTTCTCGTTGAAGCTGCCGGCAATCACCTGCAGCGGCGCCCTTCCTGTCGCGTTCAGCCAGCCCATCAGGCGCATTGCCTGTTCCTCGCGCGTCTCCGGCAGCACCAGACCGGGATGCAGGCGCGCCGTGGCAAAGTCCAGCAGGCGGCCGGTGGGCAGGAGCACGTTCGCCCGCAGGGCTACGTTGCCCTCGCCCAGACCGAGCCCATCGTGTGACAGAAGCGGCAACCGGCTGAATATGGCAACGCCTGTGAAGAGGTCGCCGGGCCGCCGCTGCTGGACCAGCCGGTAGGGCTCCCGGCGCAAGCCGCTACTGCGGGCGTTGACCTGAGAAAGCAGCCATTGCCCCTGGCGGTAAAAAAGGGAGACTTCCTGAATGGCGATTAGATCAGGCAGGTGATTGAGAATCTCGGCGACAATCAGGTGCCGCCGCTCGCGCCAGCGATCCCTGCGCTGGTGGATGTTGATCGTGGCTACGGTCACGCTCGTCATCGACCGACCTAGCGTGTAATCGTCGTCGTGCCGGCGGGAACCGCTACCTGCAGGGTCTCCTCTCTGTCACGCACGACGAGGGTGAAGGGCACGTCGCTGGCGACTTCTATCTCCTGGCGGTCGCCCACCAGGTCCAGCGTGCCCTCGTTGCCCAACGGGAAGTTGGTCACGCCGTAACGCTCGTCCGTTTCCAGATACCTATCCCAGGTGACACGGCGCAGCGGCCAATCCACGGAGATGCCGATCACGTCTTCGAGGAGGATGGCGATAGGCGTCAGACCTGTCCAGCCGACGAAACCCGGCTTACTGGGCTCGCCCGGCGCCTGATGCTCTGGCGCGTAGTTTTCCCACAGGGTGTCGGTGTGCTGGAAGACCGCCGAGACGTTTTCCAGGTGATTGCGCGCTATCTGGTGGGCAAGCTTGCGCTGGCCGCGCAGACGCAACCCCTTGAGGACCATGTAGTTGGTCGGGGGCCAGACGCCGCCGCGCCAGTAATCGCCGTTTTCGGCATTGTAACCCTGACTGTCGGCGGACTGGGCCGGGATGCGATGCGTCCGGCTG
>Ga0123333_10001372_pt1 | contig 25683 bp, 26 predicted proteins | sample BioC12SIPDNA_3_FD_89957 | JGI IMG/M metagenome (GOLD analysis project Ga0123333, IMG submission 89957) | Anaerobic biogas reactor microbial communites from Washington, USA - Biogas_R2_B C12 SIP DNA | ecosystem: Engineered > Bioreactor > Anaerobic > Unclassified | place: Washington, USA... | reverse complement strand
GGGCTGCGCTGGTAATGACCATGTCGTATCCCGTCGTCATGCGTTGCAGGGCCGCGGGACTGCTGTGCACGCCATGCTGCAGGAACACCCGCAACGCGCCGATCCGCCACGCAAGGTGATACCTGTAGCCGGAGCGGTCCCACGAACGTGGGATGAGGTACGGGATCGAAAAGGCGTCGGCCAGCACGTCCGCGTGGAGCATGAGCAGCTGATGGCGCCACGACGAGTGCGCCACGACGTGGCCGAGCCGACGGAGCTTGCGGTACTCCGGGCTGTCCCGGTCGATCACGTAGTAGACGTGCCGTTGTGGATGGCTGCGACGGATGAAGCAGAAGAAGTGCAGACCGTTGTCCTGGGCGACGTCATGCCGCTCGCCGACGAGCCAGATCTGACGGCCGAACAGTGGGCGGGTGAGGAGCCGGATGAGCAAGGTCAGCCGCAACCGGCGCCCGCCCTTACCGCGGACGACCTGCCGGAGGTCCTGGCGCAGCCGTCGCAGTGACCAGGCCAGGGCTGCACGCCGTCCGCGGGCGTCTTGCTGCACCGCGAGCCGAGTGATCCGGGCGGAGGCGGTGCTGAACGGCAGATACCGGGTGCTGCCCTGCTGCCCTCGGACAGTCCACGTGATCTTCCGGGTTCGCCCCGGCGTGACCGAGCCGATGCTGTGGGGCGAAGCGCCCGTGGTTCGAGGTGCGGGTCTCCGACGATCTCGATCGCGAGCTCGTAGTCGCCCGTCGGCAGCTGGTCCAGCGGGATGTCGGCGATCAGGAGTTCCCACTGCCCCCGGCCGGCCCAGTCGGTGCGGGGGCGCAACGTGGTGGGCGGCGACCAGGCCGAGGCACCGTCCGGACGGTGGACTCCCAGGCGGAACTGCCACGGTGGTCGTTGCTGTAGGCCGTCAGGCATGCTCACACGTGTGGTGAGCCGGATCTGGTGGCCGAGCGGGTCGACGGCTTCTGCGGTCAGGCGCGCCGCGGACATGACAAGCCTGCCGGCGTGCGCGAGCCTCACGGGATCTTCGGCCGGGGCGCGAAGGACCTCTCGCACGTAGGAAGCGATCACCCAGCGTGGCGTTCCCGGATATGGAGCCAGGGTGGGGTGGCGGTGGCTGCCTGTCGGTGCGTCGGCGGCAGTCGCAGCAAGCGCACGGCGGACGTCCGTGAGGCTCTCCAACACCGTGAGCGGGATGGCGGTGATGACCGGCGCGGACACGGAACCGGTCACGACGTTCCACTCGAGCCCATCTCTGCCCTCGGCCAAGTTCCCGACACCGATCACCGGGATGCCCTGGACGCAGTCGAGCCCGGCAATGAGGTCTTCGCGGAGGTCCTCGTCCGCAACAATCACCACCTGCAGGTCGGACCGAGCCGCGCGAAGGGCGGCTATGCCGGCCGCCAGCCGGGGGACGTCGGTCCCGCCCACGGTCAGGAGCACCGCGGCGTCCTGCAGCATGGCACTCCTTTGTGAGCGGGCAGGCTGCAAACTCTATCCGTTGTGTTGCCTGGTCTGGGGCGATCTGTGGGCATGTCTCCGATCAGGCCCGCCGTGGCGAGCATCGCGCAGGGTCGCGCACCTCGGCCAGTTTCCGTTGCCTGATCGATCAGCTCCCCGTCAGGATGACGAGCTGCTGGGTCGCGCGGGTCATCGCCACGTAGCGGTCCACTGCTCCCTCGATGCCGTCCCCGAAGGACTCGGGGTCGAGCAGGACGACGAGGTCGAACTCGAGCCCCTTGGCGAGCACCGGCGTGAGGCATCGCACGCGGTCGGGCACGGTGACCGGCTCGGTGGCGACCACGCAGGCAACCCCTTCGCCATGCTCGGCCAGCCAGTCGCCGAGGATCCGGTCCAGGTCGCTCCGCGAGCCGTGGAGGACCGGCCGCCCGGTCTCGCGCACCGAGGTGGGCACGTTGGCGTCGGGGATCGCGGCGCGGATCACCGGCTCCGCCTCGGCCATCACCTCCTGCGGGGTGCGGTAGTTGATGCTCAGGGTGGCGATGTCCACCCGGTCCAGGCCGATCCGGGCGAGGCGTTCCTGCCACGACTCGGAGAAGCCGTGCCGGGCCTGGGCGCGGTCGCCGACGATGGTGAGGCTGCGCGAGGGGCAGCGGCTGAGCACCATCTGCCACTCGGCGTCCGTGAGCTCCTGGGCCTCGTCCACGACGACGTGCGCGAACGGGCCCAGCAGCAGGTCCCGTCCTGCCGCCGGCAGCCCCGACTCGTCGTCGAGCGCCTCGCGCAGGTCCTCGCCGCGGAGCATCGACATGACGGCCATCTCCGAGTCGTCGTGCTCGATCAGGTGGTCCACGACCTCCTGGCGCCGCTCCCGCTCCGCCGCGAGGACCTCGTGCCGCCGTCGGCGCCGGCGGGCACCACCGGGATCGCCCACCCGCGCACGCGCGGCATCGAGGAGGGGCAGGTCGGCGTCGGTCCACCCGCGCGCCTCGCGACGCTGCAGGACCCGCACCTGCGCGGGGGTGAGCCACGGGGCGGCGAGCCGGAGGTACGCCGGCACCGACCACAGGTCGGCCACCACGTCGTCGGGCTCCAGCAGCGGCCAGGCACCGTTGAAGATGGCGGAGAGGTCCTCGTGGTCGGCCAGGGCGCGTCGCAGGTCGGCCTCGGAGAAGTCCTCGTCGTCCTCCACCTCGACCTGGTCGAGCAGGATCTGGACCAGCGCCTCCCACACCTGCTCCCGCGCGTCGTTGTGGTTCACGCCAGCCTCGGGGGAGGCGAACGCCTCCGCCCAGTCCCGGACGGACAGCCGCAGGTCCATCCCGTCGACCGTGAACCGCAGGGCGGTGGTGGGCGCCTCCTCGTAGAACCGCACCGCCGGCTCGATCGCCTCCACCATGGCGACCGAGGACTTCATCCGTGCCACCTCCGGGTCCTTCTCGGGGGCGGCGGTGGCACCCTCGGGCAGCAGGTCGCGCAGGGTCACCGTCTGCACGCCCTCCTCACCCAGGCTGGGCAGCACGTCCCCGACGTAGTCCAGGTAGGGCTCGTGCGGGCCCACGAACAGCACCCCGCCACGGTGGTGACCAAGGCGCGGATCGGCATACAGCAGGTATGCCGTGCGGTGCAGGGCCACCACCGTCTTGCCTGTGCCGGGTCCACCGTCGACGACGAGGGCACCTCGGGAGCCGGCGCGGATGATCGCGTCCTGGTCGGCCTGGATCGTGCTCAGCACGTCCTGCATGCGGGCCGAGCGGCTGCCGCCCAGGCTGGCGATGAAGGCGGACTGGTCGTCGAGGGCGGCGTGACCGCTGAGGTCCTCGGCACCGAAGACCTCGTCCCAGTAGTCGGCGACCCTCCCGTCCCGGGTCCAGCGGTAGCGGCGCCGGCTGGCCAGACCCATCGGGTCGGCGTGGGTCGCCGCGAAGTACGGCTCGGCCGCCGGGGCCCGCCAGTCGATGAGCAGGCGGTCGCCGGCGGCGTCGGTGAGCCCGGTGCGGCCGATGTAGATCGGCTCCGGGTCGTCGGCGCGCACGACCCGGCCGAGGCACAGGTCGAGCCCGTAGCGCTGGAGGACCCGCAGCTGGGCGGTGAGCCGGTGGATCTCCTGGTCGCGTGCGAGCGCGACCTGCCCGCTGCCCGCGGGGGCCCGGCGTTGCTCGGCGAGGCGCTCGGCCGTGACGGCGGTCTGGTGGTCCAGGGCTGCCGCGATGGCGGCGAGGTGGCGCTCGTCGTCGGCGATGAGCGCGCGGTCGGCCTTGGCGGCCAGGGTGTCAGGAAGGTCGAAGGGTGAGGTCGTCAGGTCGGTCATGGGCGGCATCAGCTCCTGGAGGCAGCAGGGGTCACGGAGGTTTTCCAGGGGTCGGCAGGTCTGGTCGAAACCCCCTCTGACCTGCCGTTTTGGTCGACGAAGACACCTATTGTGAACCGGATGGGGGGCCTTGCGGCAAGGCCCCCCATCGGGTATACCTTGGAAAGGGCAGGGGGAAACTAGTCGGCAGGGTGAAGCGAGTCGCGGTGGTGCCGGCAGCGCGCCTGGTAGGCCTCGATGCCGCCCACGTGCTCGACCAGGGGAGTGAGCGCGTCCGCTGGAGGACGTGGATCCACGCGCTGGTGGAAAGCCGCGTCGCCCCCGCAGACCGCGCAGACGGCCGTCAACCGGGTCACCCGCTCCGCGGTCGCCATCAAGGTCGGCAACGGCTCGAACGGGCGCCCGTCGAAGGTCACTGACAGGCCGCTGACCACCACGGTGACGCCCCGGGCGGCGAGCTCGTCCACGACTCCGACCAGGTCGGGCCCGAAGAACTGCGCCTCGTCGATCGCCACGAGGTCGGGGGAGTGGTTGGTCAGCAGGGCGCGGACGCCGGCGGCGTCGGGCGCGCTCCTGGACGCCTCGCTGACCCCGTCGTGCGAGGACACCAGCCCCGGCCCGCGGCGGTCGTCCAGCGCGTGGTTGACCACCTCGACGTCGAGGCCGGCCAGGCGGGCCCGGCGCACCCGGCGCAGCAGTTCCTCGGTCTTGCCGGCGAACATCGGCCCGCAGACGACCTCGACGTGACCCGGCACTGGTGTGGCCTTCACATCAGGGACTGTGCCATGACATCAGCGCATCACGATGTTATCATGCACCCATGCGCACCACGTTGGAGATCGACGACCAGGTACTGGCTGCGGCACGGTCCCTGGCGCGCAGCCGCGGGATCTCACTCGGCGCTGCCGTCTCGGAGCTGGCTCGCCGCGGTCTGACGCCGGCGGTTGAGGGCAGGCTTGACACGCACTACAGCCCATTTCCGGTGATGGTGGGGGATGAAGCGGTCCTCGTGACGGATGAGCTCGTTGCGGAACTGCGTGATGACTGAGCCGTCGTCGACCACCACACTCTTCGACGTCAACGCGCTCGTAGCCTTGACGCTGACCAGCCACCAGCACCACCGTGTGGCACACCGATTCCTGGCGGGGCTCGACGGCGCATGGGCGACCACGGGTCTGACCGAGGCCGGTCTCTTCAGGCTGCTGCTGAACCCGCGGATCACCGGCTCTCAGCGAATGGCAGCCGATATCGCCGGCATCCTCGCAGGTATCCGTACCGATCCGCGCTGGACCTTCCTGGAGGACTCGACGTCGTTGGCAGATCCGCTGGTCGACACCTCCGTCCTCATGGGACACCGCCAGGTCACGGACCTGCACCTGGTCAACCTGGTGGCGCGGCAGGGTGGGGTGCTCGCCACCTTCGACGCAGCCATCCCGTCGTGGCTCGCCCCGAAGGATCGCCGCCACGTCGTGGTCATGCCCTCCTAGAGGCAGCAGTCAGACCAGGATCTGGCCGATCGGCTCCCGCTTCTCCGCCTGGAACCGGTCCTCGGTGCGGCCGAAGGCCCAGTAGCCGGACAGCGACAGGTCCTCCCGGGGCACCTCGCGCTCCTTCAGCACGGCCCGGACCGCCTTCATCGCCTCCCGCTCACCGTGGGCGAAGACCTGCACCCGACCCTCCGGCCAGGGGCCGGCGGCGACGGCCTCGGACAGCAGGGAGGACTGGTCGCCCCCGCCGGTGATCCACTGCTGGTGTATGCCGTGCGGTCCGGTGATCTCGTAGCGCCCGGATTCCTCGCCGACCTGGAGGTAGGCCAGCCCTCGGGCGTCGGCGGGCAGCGCCTCCAGGGCCGCGGCGATCGCGGGCAGGGCGGACTCGTCGCCAATGAAGAGGTGCCAGTCGGCCGCGGGGTCGGGGGCGTAGGCGCCGCCGGCGCCAGAGGCCACGAACCGGTCGCCGGGCTGCGCGGCCCGGGCCCACGGTGCGGCGATTCCCTCGTCGCCGTGGACCACGAAGTCGATCGCCACCTGCTCGTTCACCCGGTCCACCCAGCGCAGCGTGTAGGTGCGCCGCACCGGCAGGTCCTCGGGGGCGAGCTGCTCGCGGAGCGCGGCCTCGTCATACGGCGGGGTCAGGCCCAGCTCCGGCTTGACGAAGACCAGCTTGACGTAGGCGTCGGTGAACTCGTTGAGGTTGAGGACCGAGAATCCTTCGCCGCCGGCCACGAGGCGGACGGTGCTGGGGGAGATCCACTCCGAGGACAGGACGGTCAGGACGGCCTGGGGCCGCGGTGGTCTGTTGGGCTTGCTCACACCGTTAGGCTTTCATAGCCGCGACCTGCGGAGAAATAACGCCGTCCCACCCCGAGGAGCCCACGTGTCCGCCCAGATCACCATCACCATCGCCGGGAGCGAGCGATCGGTCGATCAGGGCACTACCGCCGGCGACCTGTTCGCCGACGACCGGGCCGTCGTCGTGGCCCGGGTCGGCGGTGAGCTGCGCGACCTGGCGTCCGTGCTGTCCGACGGCGACGTGGTGGAGCCCGTGCTGGTCAGCGAGCCCGACGGGCTTGACGTGCTGCGGCACTCGTGCGCCCACGTGCTTGCTCAGGCCGTGCAGGAGGTCAACCCGCAGGCGAAGCTCGGCATCGGCCCCCCGATCCGCGACGGCTTCTACTACGACTTCGACGTGGCCGAGCCGTTCACCCCCGAGGACCTCAAGAAGCTCGAGAAGGTGATGCAGCGCATCATCAACCAGGGGCAGACCTTCCACCGACGCGCGGTCTCCGACGACGAGGCGCGCCGCGAGCTCTCCCAGGAGCCGTACAAGCTCGAGCTCATCGGGCTCAAGGGGGGCTCCGCCGAGGACGCGGCCGAGGGCGCCTCTGTCGAGGTCGGCGGCTCGCAGCTGACCATCTACGACAACTGCGACCGCACCGGCCAGGTGGTGTGGGGCGACCTCTGCCGCGGCCCGCACCTGCCCAGCACCAAGATCATCGGCAACGCCTTCAAACTCAGTCGCAGCGCCGCGGCATACTGGCGCGGCTCGGAGAAGAACCCCCAGCTGCAGCGCATCTACGGGACTGCCTGGCCGACCAAGGACGAGTTGAAGGCCTACCTGGACCGGCTCGCCGAGGCCGAGCGGCGGGACCACCGCAAGCTGGGCGCGGAGATGGACCTCTACTCCTTCCCGGAGGAGATCGGCCCGGGGCTGCCGGTCTTCCACCCGCGGGGCGGTGTGCTCAAGCGGGTGATGGAGGACTACGTCCGGCAGGCGCACATCGACGCCGGCTTCCAGTACGTCGGGACGCCCCACATCTCCAAGGAGGGGCTGTTCCACACCTCCGGGCACCTGCCCTACTACGCCGACGGGATGTTCCCGCCGATCGACGACGACGGGCAGCCCTACCGCCTCAAGGCGATGAACTGCCCGATGCACAACCTGATCTTCCGCAGCCGGGGCCGGTCCTACCGTGAGCTGCCGCTGCGCTTTTTCGAGTTTGGCACCGTCTACCGCAACGAGAAGTCCGGCGTGCTGCAGGGGCTCACCCGGGTCCGGATGATCACTCAGGACGACAGCCACTCCTACGTGACGCGGGAGCAGGCGCCGGGGGAGATCAAGCACCTGCTGGACTTCGTGACCAAGCTCCTGCGCGACTTCGGGCTGGACGACTACTACCTGGAGCTGTCGACCCGCGACGAGGACGGCGACAAGAAGGACAAGTTCATCGGCTCGGACGAGCAGTGGGCCGAGGCAACCGCGATCCTGGAGCAGGTGGGCCGGGAGTCCGGGCTGGACCTGGTGCCGGACCCGGGTGGCGCGGCCTACTACGGCCCGAAGATCTCGGTCCAGGCCAAGGACGCCATCGGGCGGACCTGGCAGATGTCGACCATCCAGTACGACTTCAACCAGCCCGAGCGCTTCGAGCTGGAGTTCTCCGCGGCCGACGGCACCCGGCAGCAGCCGGTGATGATCCACTCGGCCAAGTTCGGCTCGATCGAGCGCTTCATCGGGGTGCTGGTGGAGCACTACGCCGGGATGTTCCCGCCGTGGCTCGCGCCGGTGCAGGTGCTCGGCGTCCCGGTCGCCGAGGAGTTTGACGACTACCTGCGCGAGGTGGAGTCCCGGCTGCTGGCCGCAGGGGTGCGGGTGGAGCTGGACCTGTCCGACGACCGGTTCCCGAAGAAGATCCGCAACGCCAGCAAGTCGAAGGTGCCGTTCATCCTCATCGCCGGCGGCGAGGACCGCGACGCCGGTGCGGTGTCCTTCCGCTACCGCGACGGCTCCCAGAAGAACGGGGTCCCGATCGCCGAGGCCGTCGAGGAGATCGCGACCGCCATCCGCGACCGCGTCCAGGTCTGACCCCAAAAATTGTAGCGGTCCCGTTCGCCCTCCGCACGAGAATGGAGCGGTTTCGTACGGTCATCCGGGCGCGAGGTGTCAGGTCTGGCCGCGCAGGTGGGCGAGCACCACGACCCCACGCGGGGAGAGGCGATAGCCGGTCGGCAGGCTCTCGGTGAGGCCCAGCTCCTTGAGCCTGCGGACCGTCGCCTTGAACGGTGTGCGCTCCCACCCGATGGAGGTGCCGATGGTCTCGGCGAGCTCGGCCGGTCGAGCCTCGATGACCTCCAGGAACTGCCGGGTCCACGGACCGCGGGAACTGCGCGTGTCCAAGCCGGCGAGTTGGTCTGTGATCTCCTGGAGCTCCTGCGGAGTCAGGGCGTGCTGCTCCCGGAGAGCGACACGCTCGTCGGCCCCGAGGAACTGCAGGCCGACCCGATAGACCGTGCCCTCCTTGCGGTCGAGGAAGGCCTTGAGATCGGCCAGGGTGCGGCCGGCGCGGGCCGCCTCCACCTCCGTGAGGTGCGCGGAGTCGACCGGTTCAACCGAGGTGAAGCCGACGACGCCGGCCCGGGTGCGCTGGCGCCCACCGACCGTGTGCATGGGTCGCCGCCACACCCGGAAGGCCAGGTCGATCTCACCGCTGACGATCCGCTCCAGGTCGGCGTTGGAGAACATCACCCACTGATCGGACCACAGACCGGGGTGAGGTCGCTAGCGACCGGTGCGTGACGGCATACGGCTTAGCGGGGTTCGAGCAGGAAGACCGGGATGGTGCGCTCGGTCTTGGCCTGGTAGTCGGCGTAGGAGGGAAAGGCCTCGACACCGCGGTCCCACCAGGTGGCGCGCTCCGCGCCGGTCAGCTCCCGGCTGGTCATGGGGGTCTCGGTGGTGCCATCCAGCACGCTGACAGAGTCCGGGTGCTTGCGGAGGTTCGCCACCCACTGCGGGTGGTCGGGCGCGCCGCCCTTGCTCGCCACGGCGAGGTAGCTGCCCTCGTGCTCAACTCGCATCAGGGGCACCCGGCGCGGTCGCCCGGACTTAGCGCCGAGCATCGTCACCACCACGACCGGGCGACCCTGGATCGTGGCCGCCGACGTGTCGCCCCCGGCGGCGTCGATCGCGTCGAGTTGCTTGCGCACCCACTCCGTGGCGGGCTGAATGTAGTCGGTGCGTCCGTCAGTGGCATCAGTCATGGGAGTAGCAACCCGCAGGGCGACTCGTCTGTTCCGAGACGAGCGTCTGGGGGACCGGAACCGATACGCGGTTGCGTGGAGGGCGTACGGCACCCCTACGAAGTTGTGTGGGAGGTGTACGGAACCCCTGAACTTTTGTGCGGTAGGTGTACGGAACCCCTGAACTTTTGTGCGGGAGGCGTACGGAACCCCTGAACTTTTGCGGGTTAGGATCGCGGCATGGCGGAGGTCGAGGACGCGGGGGACTTTGCGGGCGTGCCGGACGGGTTCCAGCGGCTCTGGACGCCCCACCGGATGGCCTACATCCTCGGCGACCGCCCGGCGGAGGACGAGGAAGCGGGCACCAACTGCCCGTTCTGCGCGGCGCCGGACAAGGACGACGCCGAGGGGCTCATCGTGCACCGCGGCACGACCTGCTACGTGGTGCTCAACCTGTTCCCGTACAACCCGGGCCACCTGCTCGTCTGCCCCTACCGGCACGTGCCGCTCTACACCGATCTCACGGCCGAGGAGACCGCAGAGTTCACCGCGCTGACACAGGACGCGATCAGGGCCCTACGGCGCGCCTCGGAGCCAGGCGGCTTCAACATCGGGATGAACCAGGGCGAGGTCGCCGGGGCCGGCGTCGCCGCCCACCTGCACCAGCACGTGGTGCCCCGCTGGGCCGGCGACATGAACTTCCTGCCGGTGATCGGGCAGACCAAGGCCCTGCCCACCCTGCTGGAGGACACCCGTCAGGCCCTCCTGGCCACGTGGGGGTCCTGACCGCCAGGCTGCGGCAGTCAGTACCCTGTCCCACGATGCTCAACAAGTACGCCCGGGCGTTCTTCACCGCCATCTTCACCCCGATCGCTCGGCTTCTGCTGCGCCTTCGGGTGAGTCCTGATGCCGTGACGGTCGTGGGGACGGCGGGGGTGACCTTCGGTGCCCTCTGGTTCTATCCCCGCGGGGAGCTGTGGTGGGGCACCCTGTTCATCACGGCCTTCGTCTTCACCGACCTGCTGGACGGCACGATGGCCCGTATGTCGGGGCGCACCAGCTCGTGGGGGGCCTTCCTCGACTCGACCCTGGACCGCATCGGCGACGCCGCGGTCTTCAGCGGGCTCATCCTGTACTTCACCGGCCGGGGCGACCACGACCTCAACGCGGCGCTGGCGCTGGCCTGCCTGATCCTCGGCTTCGTCGTGAGCTACGCCAAGGCCCGCGCGGAGTCCCTCGGCTTCACCTGCGACGTCGGCATCGCCGAACGGGCCGACCGGCTGGTCGCCACCCTGGTCACCACCGGCTTCGTCGGGCTGTTCCTGCCGATGTGGGTGCTGACCACGGTGCTGGCGCTGCTGGCCGTCGCCAGCCTCATCACGGTCTTCCAGCGCATCCTGACCGTCCGGACCCAGGCGCTGGCGCGCCCGGTGGGGTCGTGACCATGGCGGAGACCCAGATGGCCTTCTCCGAGAACATCTCGCTGCTCGTCTACCGGTTGGGGTGGCGCACGACCCGCACCCTGCCGGCCAGCGCCGCCTACCGGCTGTTCGACCGGGTCGCCGACGGCATGTACCGGCGGGGCGGTCACGGCGTGGACCGGATGCGCTCGAACTACGCCCGGATCCGGCCCGAGCTCACCGACGAGGAGCTCGAGGACCTGGTGCGCGCGGGGATGCGGTCCTACCTGCGCTACTGGTGCGACTCCTTCCGGTTGCCCGACCGCACCGCCGAGGAGCTGTCCGCCACGGTGCGGGTCGTGGGCGACGACGCCCCGCGCGCCGAGCTGGAGGGTGGCCGGGGCGTGGTCTGCTTCCTGGGCCACCTGGGCAACTGGGACACCGTCGGGGCCTGGGCCACCCACCACCTGGCCCCGGTGACCACGGTCGCCGAGCGGCTCAAGCCCGAGCAGCTCTTCAACCGCTTCCTCGCCTACCGCGAGTCCCTCGGGATGACGATCCTGCCGCTCACCGGCGGCCACCCGCCGTTCCCGACGCTGGTCCGCACGGTCCACAGCGGCGGCCTGGTGCCGCTGCTGGCCGACCGGGACCTCACCGACTCCGGCGTCGAGGTGACGCTCTGCGGTCACGCCGCCCGGATGGCGGGCGGGCCGGCCGCCCTGGCCCTGGCCACCGGCGCCCCGCTCCACCCGGTGACGGTCACCTACGAACCCGCACCGACCACGGACCCGGGCGGCACAGGCAGACCGGACCCCGCGTCATACGGCGTCGTGCTGACCTTCGCCCCGGCCGTCGCGGTGCCCGAGGACGGCACCCGCGCGGAGAAGATCCAGGCGATGACCCAGGCGTGCGCCGACGTGCTCGGCGAGACGCTGCGGACGCACACCGAGGACTGGCACATGATGCAGAAGGTCTTCGTCGCGGACGGGATCCGCTGATGCGCATCGGGCTGGTCTGTCCCTACTCCTTCGACGTGCCCGGCGGGGTGCAGCTGCACATCCGCGACCTCGCCGAGTACCTCCTGGGCCGGGGTCACCAGGTCTCCGTCCTGGCCCCCGCGGACGAGGACACCGAACTGCCCCCGTATGTCGTGAGCGCGGGTCGGGCGGTCCCCATCCGGTTCAACGGGTCGGTCGCCAGGCTCTCCTTCGGGCCGATCGTCGCCAACCGGGTGCAGGCCTGGCTCGACGAGGGGGACTTCGACGTGCTCCACCTGCACGAGCCCGCCGCCCCGAGCCTGTCACTGCTGACCCTGTGGGCGGCCGAGGTGCCGATCGTGGCGACCTTCCACAGCTCGCAGTCCAAGCTGGGGGCGCTGCGCGCCGCGCAACCACTGCTCCAGCCGGGGCTGGACAAGATCTCCGCCCGGATCGCGGTGTCCGAGGCGGCCCACCGCACCATGGCCTCCTCCGTGGGGGGCACCACCCTGGTCATCCCGAACGGGGTGTATGTCGACCGGTTCCGTGCCGAGGGGGACCTCGAGCCGGACCCGGCCGCGCCCCCACGCATCGTCTTCCTCGGCCGGTTCGCCGAGCCGCGCAAGGGCCTTCCGGTGCTCTTGGCGGCGCTGCCGCTGGTGCTCGCCCAGGTCCCCGACGCCGAGCTCGTCGTGGCCGGCCCCGGGGACCGGAGCGAGATCAAGGGGATGCTCTCGGACCAGGTCGCCGGGTCCGTGCGGTTCGTCGGCACCGTCGGCGAGGCGGAGAAGGTCGAACTGCTGACCCGGGCCAACGCCTACGTGGCGCCCAACACCGGCGGGGAGAGCTTCGGGATCATCCTGGTCGAGGCCATGAGTGCCGGGGCGCCCGTCGTGGCCAGCGCCCTCGACGCTTTCCAGGCGGTGATCGGCGACTCGGGGGCGGGCGTGGTCTTCCCGGTGGGGGACCACCGCGCGCTGGCGGCCGAGATCGTCCGGCTGCTGGAGGACCCGGCAGAGCAGCGCCGGCTGCGCGCCGCCGGGCAGGAGCGGGCCCGTCAGTTCGACTGGTCCCGGGTCGGCGCCCGGATCGAGGCCGTCTACGACTCGGTGGCGGTGCCGTTGGTCGGCGCGGGGTCGCCGGTGCCGCGGGCCGCCGGTGGTGCCTCCCACGGGGGCGCCCGGGCCGGTGCGGGAGCGCACGACCCGGGCGCGGGTCACCGTGGGCCCACCCGGACCGCCGGGTCGGGGCGGCACCGGGACCCCGACCGACCGTCCTGGGCCGCCGGCTCCGTGGCGGCCAGCGTCGTGCCCGCCGCCTCCAGCGGGGCCGAGCGGGTCCGGACCCGGTTGAGGAGGTGGTTCACCCGATGAACGGCACCTGGCGCGTCGGCGAGGTCGTCGTCGTGATCTCGGTCATCCTGGCGGTGCTGCTCGCCCTGGGCTGGTACCTGTCCTACACGGCCGTCCGACTCGACCGGCTGCACCACCGGGTCAAGGGCACGGCCGCGGCACTGGACGCCCAGCTGGTGCGCCGTGCCGAGGCCGCCCTCGAAGTGGCCTACCTGGCCGGGATCGACCCGGCGTCGGCCACGCTGCTGGCCACCTCCGCCGGACGGGCGCTGGACCAGGACCAGCCCTGGTCGCAGGAGCGCCTCTACGCCGAGAGCGAGCTCACCGAGGTGCTCCGCGCCACCCAGGCCCCCGACAGCGAGCAGCCGGCGGAGGTCGAGGAGCTGATCGAGCGGCTCCGTGGGTCGGGGGAGCGGGTGCAGCTCGCGCGCCGCTTCCACAACGAGTCGGTTCGGGAGGCCCGGGACGTCCGGGGGCAGCGTCTGGTGCGCTTCCTGCACCTGGCGGGACGGGCCAAGGTCCCGTTGCCGATCAACTTCGACGACGACTGGCCCAGCACGGGATAGCAGCACCCGGCTCCGGCCGCTGCACGGGCCCTCGGAAACGGGCCGTAGACTGGAAGGCCGATCAGCACAAGAAGACCGGGCGCCCCTGTCGGCACTCGCGTCCACCCACCGTGACCAGGCCCGTACGCCGAGCACCACAGCCCCGGAGGCAGCCCCAGATGAGCACCACTGACGTGACCGCCGCGACCGCGACCGACGCACCGGCCCAGCAGGCCGGCACCACGCGCGTGAAGCGTGGCATGGCCGACATGCTCAAGGGCGGCGTGATCATGGACGTGGTCACCCCCGACCAGGCCAAGATCGCCGAGGACGCCGGTGCGGTGGCCGTCATGGCCCTCGAGCGGGTGCCGGCGGACATCCGGGCCCAGGGCGGGGTCTCCCGGATGAGCGACCCCGACATGATCGACGGCATCATCGAGGCCGTCTCCATCCCGGTGATGGCCAAGGCCCGCATCGGGCACTTCGTCGAGGCCCAGGTGCTGCAGAGCCTCGGCGTCGACTACGTCGACGAGTCCGAGGTGCTGACCCCGGCCGACTACGCCAACCACATCGACAAGTGGGCCTTCACCGTCCCCTTCGTGTGCGGGGCGACCAACCTGGGTGAGGCGCTGCGCCGGATCACCGAGGGCGCGGCGATGATCCGCTCCAAGGGCGAGGCCGGCACGGGCGACGTGTCCAACGCCACCACGCACATGCGCCAGATCCGGCAGGAGATCCGCCGGCTGCAGAACCTGCCCGAGGACGAGCTCTTCGTGGCGGCCAAGGAGCTGCAGGCCCCCTACGACCTGGTGGCCGAGGTCGCCCGCAACGGCAAGCTGCCCGTCGTGCTGTTCACCGCGGGCGGCATCGCCACCCCGGCCGACGCCGCGATGATGATGCAGCTCGGCGCCGAGGGCGTCTTCGTCGGGTCGGGCATCTTCAAGTCCGGCAACCCGCAGGCCCGCGCCGAGGCCATCGTCAAGGCCACGACCTTCTACGACGACCCCGACGTCATCGCCAAGGTCTCGCGCGGCCTGGGCGAGGCCATGGTCGGCATCAACGTCGACGACATCCCCCAGCCGCACCGGTTGGCCGAGCGCGGCTGGTGACCACCCGGCATACTGCTGCCCCTCGCATCGGCGTCCTGGCCGTCCAGGGCGACGTGCTGGAGCACGTCCGGGCCCTCGGCCTGGCCGGTGCCGACGCGGTGCCGGTGCGCCGCCCCGGTGAGCTGGCCGACGTCGACGGCCTGGTGGTCCCCGGCGGCGAGTCGACCACGATCGACCGGCTGAGCCGCATCTTCGGGCTGCACGAGCCGATCCGGGCGCGGATCGCCGAGGGGATGCCGGTCTACGGGTCCTGCGCGGGCATGATCCAGCTGGCCGACGAGATCCTCGACGGGCACCGGGACCAGCAGACCTTCGGCGGCATCGACATGACCGTGCGCCGCAACGCCTTCGGCCGCCAGGTGGACTCCTTCGAGACCGACCTGCACCTGGCCGGCATCGAGGACCCCGAGAGGCCGGTCCGCGCGGTGTTCATCCGCGCGCCGTGGGTCGAGCGGGTCGGTGACCGGGTCGAGGTGCTCGCCGAGGCGGCTGGTCACCCGGTCGCGGTGCGTCAGGGCAACCTGCTGGCCACCTCCTTCCACCCCGAGGTCACCGGCGACCACCGGGTGCACGAGCTCTTCGTGCGGATCTGCCGGGACCGCTGAGTCCGAGTCGTATGCCGGGGCTGGCGGACGAGAGTCGCCTCACCTCCAGCGGGGAGACCCGGCTGAACCGGCTCAGGAGACCCTGAGCCACACGTCTGACAGGGCGGAGTGGAGGCCGCACGCGAGTCTGGTGGTCCTGGACGTCAGGGCCTGACTGAAGGGCTGGTCGCCCTCGGTCGACCACACCCGGGCGGCCGCAAGGCGGGTCTGGGAGCCCACCTCGCAGTAGACATCCGGGCCCTCGCTGGCGAAGACCAGGTGATCGTCCACCATCGAGACCGTTCCCCCGTCCACGAAGGTCAGGTCCTGTCCGCCTCCGCTGAGCGCGTAGTGGTAGTTCGCGTCGTCGGCGTCCCACATGATGAGCAGCAGGCCGCCAGAGGCCTGCAGCCGCCATGCGCCACGGATCTGCACCCTGGAGGTGACCTGCTGGGTGCCGGTCGCCGGCTCCGGTGCCGACCGGGTATCGGCCTCCGTCCCGGGCACCGCGGGGGTGAGCCTGCTCAGCGTGTGGTGACCGGTGAGGTCGCGGCACAGCCCCGACGTGGGCCCTCCCCACGGCACGGGCTCGCGCACCAGCGTCGACTGCATGGTCCCGCCCTGGCGAGGTTCCAGATCGAGGTCGCACCAGTGGTCAGGCAGCGTGATCCCCGTCGGGCCGATGGTGATTGTCGTCGTGTTCTCCTCGTCGAAGGTGGACGGGTCACCAGGGTTGACGACGTCCAGCCGTCCGTCGCTGCCGAAGGACAGCAGCCAGCCGGAGGCGCTGTCGACCCACACGCCGTGCAGGTTGGCGAAGGTGACCGGCAGGGTCGTGGGTTCGACGGTCCGGGACGGTGGCAGCGAGTCCACCGTGGCAAGCAGCTGTTGCAGGGCGACGGCCCCTGCACCGAGCACGACGACCGCAGCCGCAGCAGCCACCACGGCCCGCATCCGGCGTTGCCGCCTCACCGCGCGCAGACGGCGCGTGTAGCGGTGCACGACGTGTCCGAGCTGGTCGTCGGTCACCTCCACCGAGTCGGCGCTGGCCGACAGGTCGTCGCGGATCAGCTCGTCCAGGGTGCTCATCGCTCGACCTCCAGCCAGCGGGACAGTGTCTGCCGGGCACGGTGGGCGTGCTGCTTCACGGCCCCGACGGACAGGTGCAGGAGCTCGGCGGTCTCGGCCTCGCTCAGCTCGAGGTAGTAGCGGCACACGATCACCTCGCACTGACGGTGCGGCAGGGCACGGACCGCTCCGGCGAGGGTGCCGGCCTCGGTGTCGGCGATGGCGTCCTCGCTGCTGGGGTCGGGGCGTGCCACCTCGGAGCGGGGGTGCCAGTGTCGCGACCGGACCGCCTGGCGGATGACGCTGCGCGAGCCGAGGATCACCGCCGAGCGCAGGTAGGGCAGCGGCGCGGATGACCGGCGCATCAGGGGCCAGTGCACGTGCAGGGAGCAGTAGGCCTCCATCACGACGTCCTCCGCGCTGCACCGGTCCCCGGTGATGCAGTAGGCCAGGCGCAGGAGGCCCGCGTACTCGGACCGGAAGAGGGCGGAGATGATCTCCTCCCGCGGGCTCTCGCCGACCGTGGGCACAATGCTGAAGGGCAGCCAATCGGCCTCCGGGCCGCCGGTGGGCACGGCCACCGCCTCCTCGGACCAGGCATTCATGTCCACTAGTCGCTCCACATGTCTCCCAGGTTGACACGAGGTGCCGAAGGTCCACCAGTGCCTAGTAGCATCGAGGGCCGGGCAGCAGCCGACGGAAACTCGAGCACGACGAACAGGGATGACTGATGAGTGGGCACTCCAAGTGGGCGACGACCAAGCACAAGAAGGCGGTGATCGACGCCAAGCGGGGCAAGCTCTTCGCCAAGCTGATCAAGAACATCGAGGTCGCGGCACGCACCGGCGGCGGTGACCCGGCCGGCAACCCCACGCTCTACGACGCGATCCAGAAGGCCAAGAAGACCTCGGTCCCCAACGACAACATCGACCGCGCGGTCAAGCGCGGCTCGGGCGCGGAGGCCGGCGGTGCCTCGTACGAGTCGCTCGTCTACGAGGGCTACGCGCCCGGTGGTGTCGCGCTCTACATCGAGTGCCTCACCGACAACAAGAACCGCGCCGTCATGGAGGTCCGCACCGCGCTGACCCGCAACGGCGGGACGATGGCCGACAGCGGCTCGGTCGCCTACCTGTTCAACCGCAAGGGCCACGTCGTGGTGCCCAAGGAGCAGGAGTCCGGGCAGACCACCGAGGACGACCTGCTCGAGATCGTGCTCGAGGCCGGCGCCGAGGAGGTGGAGGACCTCGGGGAGTCCTACGAGATCATCTCCGAGGCCACCGACGTGGTCGCCGTCCGCACCGCACTGCAGGAGGCCGGCCTGGACTACGACTCGGCCGAGGTGACCTTCGTGCCCAGCATGGAGGTGGAGCTGGACGCCGACGGCGCGCGCAAGGTGATGCGGGTGGTGGACGCGCTCGAGGACTGCGACGACGTGCAGAACGTCTACTCCAACGCCGACGTCTCCGACGAGGTGCTGGCCGAGCTCGAGGCCGACGAGTAGAAAGCCCGCGCCGTCCGGGAGGCGTCCCAGGAGGAGCTCCGAGCGGGTCCCGGTCGCCCGCAGGGCTCGGGCCGTTGAGCCCGGGGGCGGCCCACCCGGCGAGTCCTCCGGCGCGCTGACGGCGCCGTGACGTAGCGTGGTTCGCGAACAGGTGTTCGGACCAGGCGGCGTGCCTCACGCCGCACCACGACCCGGAGGAGGTGGCGCCCGTGCGGGTGCTCGGTGTCGACCCCGGCCTCACCCGGTGCGGCCTCGGCGTCGTCGAGTCCGGTCCGGGCCGGACCGTGCGGATGGTCGCCGTCGGGGTGGTGCGCACCCCGGTGGCCGACGACCCTCAGGAGCGGCTGCTGACGCTGCAGACCGAGATCGACGCGTGGTTGGCCGAGCACCGACCGGACGCGGTCGCCGTGGAGCGAGTCTTCGCCAAGGCGAACATCAAGGGGATCATGGGCACCGCCCAGGCCTCCGCCGTGCCGATGCTGGCGGCCGCCCGGCTCGGGCTCCCGCTGGCCCTCCACACGCCCACCGAGGTCAAGGCCGCGGTGACGGGCAACGGCCGGGCCGACAAGGCCCAGGTCACCGCCATGATCACCCGCATCCTGGGGCTCGAGTCGGCCCCCAGACCCGCGGACGCGGCCGACGCCCTCGCGCTGGCCGTCTGCCACCTCTGGCGCGGACAGTCCGACGCCCGGCTGCAGGATGCGGTGCGCGGCAACGCCCTGCAGCGCGCCAGCGAGGCGGCCGGTCGTGCCGGTGCCCCGCGGAACAGGCTGGAGGAGCTGCACGCGGCGCACGCCTCCCGCGGCGCCGCGGGAGCGCCGCGACCCCAGATCGCCGCCGTGAGGAGGAGCGCCCAGTGATCTCGCTCGGGCACCGGACCGGGACAAGGAGGGAACCGTGATCTCATCCGTGCGGGGCACCGTGCTCCATGTCGGACTTGAGCACGTCGTCGTCGAGGTGGGCGGCGTGGGCCTGCACGTCCACACCACACCCGGTACGGCAGCCGCCAGCACGACCGGGCGGGAGGTGACGCTGGCCACCACGTTGGTGGTCCGGGAGGAGTCGCTGACCCTGTACGGCTTCGACGGGACCGAGGCGCGGGCCCTGTTCGAGCAGGTCCAGACGGTGTCCGGAGTCGGCCCTCGACTCGCGCTGGCCATGCTGTCGGTGCACAGCCCCGACGGCGTGCGGCAGGCGATCGCCGGCGGCGACCTCGTCGCGCTCACCAAGGTGCCGGGCATCGGCAAGAAGGGCGCCGAGCGCCTGGTCCTGGAGCTCAAGGACAAGATCCTCGCCAGCGGCGTCGAGCCGGCGCTGGCGGGCCCGAGCGCGCAGGGGAGCGGGGCGGACGCCACCGGTGGCCAGGTCCACGAGGCCCTGGTCGGCCTGGGCTGGAGCGCCAAGCAGGCCGACGACGCGATCGAGCGGGTGCGCGCCGTCGGGGGCGCACCGACCGGCGTCGCGGAGTTCCTGCGGGCCGCACTCCGGGAGCTCGGCCGGTGAGCCTGTCCGAGGAGTTCGAGCTGGACCGCGCGGATGACGGGTCGCTGGACGCCACCTCCCGGGTGGTCGACGTCGGGTCCACCGACGAGGAGCGGCGCATCGAGGCGGCCCTGCGACCGCGTCGGCTTGCCGAGTTCCCCGGGCAGCAGCGGGTCCGCGAGCAGCTGGGCCTGGTGCTGGAGGCGGCGCGCCGTCGCAACAGCCCGCCCGACCACGTCTTGCTGTCAGGGCCACCGGGGCTGGGCAAGACCACGCTGGCGATGATCATCGCGGCCGAGCTCGAGCAGCCGATGCGGATCACGAGCGGTCCGGCGATCCAGCACGCCGGGGACCTGGCCGCCGTGCTGTCCTCGCTGGCCGAGGGCGAGGTCCTGTTCCTGGACGAGATTCACCGGATGGCCCGCCCGGCCGAGGAGATGCTCTACCTGGCCATGGAGGACTTCCGGGTCGACGTGATCGTCGGCAAAGGGCCCGGCGCGACGGCGATCCCGCTGGAGCTCCCGCCATTCACCGTGGTCGGGGCGACGACCCGCTCGGGCCTGCTCCCCGCCCCTCTGCGGGACCGGTTCGGCTTCACCGGACATCTCGACTACTACACCACCGAGGACCTTCAGAAGATCCTCACCCGCAGCGCGGGGCTGCTGGAGATCGAGTCGACCCGGGAGGGGATCCACGAGATCGCCTCTCGGTCCCGGGGCACCCCCCGCATCGCCAACCGCCTGCTGCGCCGGGTCCGGGACTGGGCCCAGGTGCACGGCCAGCACATCGTGGACGAGGAGGCGGCCCTGGCCGCACTGGACCTGTTCGACGTCGACCAGCAGGGCCTGGACCGGCTCGACCGCGCCGTGCTGGAGGCCCTCTGCAAGCGCTTCGGCGGCGGCCCGGTCGGGCTCAGCACACTGGCCGTCGCCGTGGGGGAGGAGCCGGACACCGTCGAGACCGTGGCCGAGCCCTATCTGGTCCGGGAGGGCTACATCGTGCGCACCCCGCGGGGGAGGGCCGCCTCCCGGACCGCCTGGCAGCACCTGGGTCTCACGCCTCCGAGGACCACGGGCGCCCAGGACCAGCTCCCGATCGACCAGCCCGGCCGGCTCGACCACTGAAGAGTCCGGCCTCGCGCGCCCGGTCGGGCCCAGGAACGCCACCCGACGCGCCCGGTCGGGTCCAGGAACGCCACCCGACGCGCCCGGTCGGGCCCAGGAACGCCACCCCACGCGCCCGGTCGGGTCCAGGAACGCCACCCCACGCGCCCGGTCGGGCCCAGGAGCGCCAACCCACGCGCCCGGTCGGGTCTGGGAACGCCATCCCACGCGCCCGGTCGTCGTGACCGAACTGTGACCTGTGGCCCCGCATCTGTACCTGATCTTTACCTGGCGTGCGGGCGATGGTGTTGGGACGACACAGTCGCGTCACCTAGACTGCCGCGAGTGCCCATCGGCTGTGGGACCCGCAAGTGGCCACGAAGCCCGGACACTCTCCGACTGACGTTGTAAGGATTCTTCATGTCGCCAATGGCCTCGGCCACCTCCACCGGAGGGGACGGGTTCAACATCCTGCTGTTGATGCTCCCGCTCCTCCTGCTCGCCTACCTCTTCTTCTCGCAGCGGCGGCGGCAGTCCAAGATGAAGGAGATGCAGGCGGGGCTGCAGATCGGCGCACGCGTGATGACGACGACGGGTCTCTATGGCACCGTCTCGCACCTGGACGAGTCCACGGTCTACATCGAGGCGGCACCCGGCGTGGTCCTTCAGTGGGACCGGCGGGCAGTCGTGCCCGCCCCGGGTGCCTCGACGGAGCCGACCGAGGCGCCCGAAGACCCGGCGGGGAACGAGTGATGGCGCGCAACGCTCGCAACCGGAGCGCTCGGAACACGCTGCTGGCCCTGCTCGCCATCATCGTGGTGCTGTCCGGCACCCTGGGGGCCGCCCACCTGTGGGGAAACCCCAAGGCGCAGCTGACGCCGTTGCTCGGTCTGGACCTCGCCGGTGGCCGGCAGGTGGTCCTGGCCCCGATCATCGACGGTGACCAGACCGCAGCGCCCGAGCAGCTCAACCAGGCCATCGACATCATCCGCCGCCGAGTCGACGGCCAGGGCGTCGCCGAGGCCGAGGTTTCCCGGCTGGGGTCGAACATCCAGGTCGCCATCCCGGGCACCCCGACCGCGGCCCAGCTGGAGGCGCTGAGCCAGTCCTCGCAGCTGCAGTTCCGCGCTGTGCTCGTGGCGGCACCGGTGGTCCCGACGCAGCCGACCGAGCCGCCGCGGGAGCTGCCGCTGCCGGTCGGCCCGACCGAGGAGCCCGCCGAGGACCCGGCCGTCGAGCCCACCGACCCGGACAACGACCAGGCCGAGACCACCAACGCGGCCTACCCCGAGGGGCTTCTCGCCGACCAGCAGCCGACCGTGCAGGCGGCTGGACAGCTCCCCGCGACCGGTGGTGTCGACGCCGCCCAGGCGACGGAGTCGCCCGACACGCAGACCGACGACGCCGGACAGACCGAGGCGCCCGACGACAGCGCCGTGACGGACGCGCCGGACTCCGCCGAGCCCACGAGCGCCAGCGACCTGGCCTGGATCACCCCCGAGCTGCAGGAGGAGTTCCTCACCTACGACTGCACGGACGAGGTCAAGCAGCGTGCGGCGTCCCAGGCGCCAGCCGAGGAGCCGATCATCGCGTGCTCGGCGGGCGGGACCGAGAAGTACATCCTCGGACCGTCCGAGCTGAGCGGTGGCGAGCTGACCGACGCCAGCTCCGGCCTCCAGGTCGGGGCCGGCGGTCAGACGACCGGCGTCGTGGAGGTCCGCCTGCAGTTCAACGATGAGGGGAGAGACGCCTTCAGCGCGATCACCACGCGGCTCTTCGGCTTCGGCCAGAACTCCAACCAGAACCGCTTCGCGATCGTGCTGGACGGCCAGGTCATCTCGGCGCCGGGGGTTCGCTCCCCGATCAACGACGGCGTGGCCACGATCTCCGGCGGGTTCACCAACGAGAGCGCCAAGGAGCTGGCCAACCAGCTGAAGTTCGGTGCGCTGCCGATGAGCTTCGAGGTGCAGACCTCCGAGCAGCTGAGCCCGCAGCTCGGTGGGGAGCAGCTGCGGCTGGGCATCATCGCCGGCCTGGTCGGCATGATCCTGGTGTTCATCTACTCGCTCATCCAGTACCGCGCCCTCGGCCTGGTCACGGTTGCCTCGCTGATCATCGCCGGCATCCTGGCCTACCTGTCGGTGACGTTGCTGGGATGGACCAACAACTTCCGCCTCACCATGGCGGGCGTGACCGGTCTGATCGTCGCGATCGGTGTGACGGCGGACAGCTTCATCGTCTACTTCGAACGCATCCGTGACGAGGTGCGCACCGGACGGCCGCTGCGGTATGCCGTGGACACCGGCTGGGTGCGCGCCCGCCGGACCATCATCATCTCCGACGTCGTCAACCTGATCGCCGCCGGCGTGCTGTACTTCCTGTCCGAGTCCGGGGTGAAGGCGTTCGCCTTCGCGCTGGGTCTGAGCACCGTCATCGACCTGCTGGTGGTCGTCATGTTCACCCACCCGGTCGTGAGCATCCTGGCCAACACCAAGTTCTTCGGCGAGGGTCACAAGTGGTCCGGCATGGACCCTGAGCGGCTCGGCGCACGCCGGTCCACCTACCTCGGGCGCGGGCAGTTCGCGCGCCCCGCACCCAAACGGACCGGACCCACCCGGGAACAGACCGAGGGAGGCATCGTCTGATGGCCAGTTTCGCCAAGTTCGGCAACGACCTGTTCACCGGCAAGCGGTCGTTCAACATCGTCGGGCGCCGCAACCTGTGGTACGCGATCGCGGCCGTCTTCATCGTGCTCTCGCTGCTCGGGATCTTCGTCAAGGGGCTGAACTTCGGCATCGAGTTCCGCGGCGGGACCGAGCTGCGGGTCCCCGGTGTCTCCAACATGGAGAGCTACGAGGGCCGGGCCGCCGAGACGCTGCGTGCTGAGGCACCCGGGGCAGCGGAGGTGTCCGTCACCCAGATCGGCACCAACACCATCCGGATCCAGACCGGCGAGCTGTCGGTCGACGAGTCCAACGCGGCGGTCTCCGCCCTGGCGGAGGAGTTCGACGTCTCCGCCGAGGACGTCACCAGCTCCTTCGTCGGCCCCTCATGGGGCGAGACGGTCACCAACAAGGCGATCCAGGCGCTCGTCGCCTTCCTGGTGCTGGTCAGCGTCGTGCTGGCGCTCTACTTCCGCACCTGGAAGATGGCCCTGGCAGCCATCATCGCCCTGCTGCACGACGTGGTCTTCACCGTCGGCATCTACGGCCTGCTCGGCATCGAGATCTCGCCGGCGTCGATGATCGGCTTCCTGACCATCCTCGGGTACTCGATCTACGACACCATCGTCGTCTTCGACAAGGTGCGCGAGAACACGGAGTACGCCCTGGAGTCCAAGCGCACCACCTACGCCCACGCCGCCAACCTGGCGGTCAACCAGACCCTGGTCCGGTCGATCAACACCTCCGTCGTGGCGCTGCTGCCGGTGGCCGCGATCCTGTTCTTCGGCATCGCCTTCATCGGCCCGGGCACCCTGCTCGACCTGTCGGTCGCCCTGTTCATCGGAATGGCGGTCGGCACCTACTCCTCGATCTTCATCGCCACCCCGCTGCTGGTGCACCTGCGGGAGAACGAGCCGGAGGTGCAGGCCCTGGAGAAGAAGGTCGCCAAGCGGGCGGGCCGGGCCAGCTCCAAACTGGACGCGTCGGCTCCGCCGGGGATGGAGGCCATCGACCACCACGCGCCCCCCGGGATGGAGACCCTTGGGGCCGACGGCGGGGTCGCGGTGCTCACCGAGGAGGCGGACGGCTCCGAGCCCGACCACCTGCCGACCGGTGACGACGCCGCGGGCGACACCGGAGCAGACCAGGGGAGCGCGCCGCGCGAGGTGCACCCTCGGGCGCGGGAGGTGCACCCGCGGGCCCGCGGACCGCGCAACCAGCCCAAGCGGCCGCCGAAGTCGAAGCGCTGACCGGACCCACGGCATACTCCCGTCATGACCGACGAGGTGCGGAGCGCCCAGAACCCGCCTGACGCCCAGGACCCCGACCTGGCCAGGGACGTCGCCGCCCGCCTGCGCGACATCCCGGACTTCCCGGAGCCGGGGGTGCTGTTCAAGGACTTCACCCCGCTGCTGCTGGACGTGCCGCTGCGCGACCGTGTGGTCCGGGACGTGGTGGGACGGCACGACGGGGCCGTCGACGCGGTGCTGGGCATCGAGGCGCGCGGGTTCATCCTCGGCGCGGTGATCGCCCAGGAGCTGGAGGTCGGCTTCATCCCGGTGCGCAAGCAGGGCAAGCTCCCGGCCGCCACGCACGCGGTCTCCTACGCGCTGGAGTACGGCACGGCGACCGTGGAGATCCACACCGACGCCGTGCAACCCGGCCAGCGCGTGCTCGTCGTCGACGACGTGCTGGCCACCGGCGGGACGGCGGCCGCCGCCGTCGAACTGGTCCGCCGCTGCGGTGGGGACGTCGTCGCCGTCGAGGTGGTCCTGGAGCTGGGTTTCCTGCAGGGGCGCTCCCGGTTGGACGGCACCGCCGTGCACGCGCTGCTGACCACCTGACCCGACGGAGCGGCCTCCCGGTCCCGGCGCCGGGCGTCGTGGCACGATCAGCGGGTGGTGCGGCCTACAATCGGGCCATGAGTGAGGACGTCGCCCCGACCTCCTCCCACGCCAGCCACGGCGTCCGCGCCCGGCTGGCCCGCCTGGGAGGGACCAGGGCCGGGTCGAACCCGGTCCTGGAGCCGCTCCTGCGCGCGGTCAAGGCCACCCATCCCAAGGCCGACCTGGAGCTGATCGAGCGGGCCTACGAGGTCGCCGAGAAGGCCCACCGTGGCCAGGTCCGCAAGAGCGGCGACGCCTACATCACCCACCCCCTCGCCGTGGCGACGATCCTGGCCGAGCTCGGCATGACTCCCTCGACCCTCGCGGCCGCGCTGCTGCACGACACGGTCGAGGACACGACATACTCCCTGGACCAGCTGCGCAAGGACTTCGGCGACGAGATCGCCATGATGGTCGACGGCGTCACCAAGCTGGACAAGGTGCAGTATGGCGAGGCCGCCCAGGCGGAGACCGTCCGCAAGATGGTGGTCGCCATGGCGCGCGACATCCGGGTGCTGGTCATCAAGCTCGCCGACCGGCTGCACAACGCCCGCACCTGGCGCTACGTGTCGGCGGAGTCCGCGGCCCGCAAGGCCAACGAGACCCTGGAGATCTACGCCCCGCTGGCGCACCGGCTGGGGATGAACACGATCAAGTGGGAGCTGGAGGACCTGTCCTTCGCCCAGCTCTACCCCAAGATCTACGACGAGATCGTGCGGATGGTCGCCCAGCGG
>Ga0123333_10001369_pt1 | contig 25707 bp, 25 predicted proteins | sample BioC12SIPDNA_3_FD_89957 | JGI IMG/M metagenome (GOLD analysis project Ga0123333, IMG submission 89957) | Anaerobic biogas reactor microbial communites from Washington, USA - Biogas_R2_B C12 SIP DNA | ecosystem: Engineered > Bioreactor > Anaerobic > Unclassified | place: Washington, USA... | reverse complement strand
CAAAAACGTGGCGGTCTCAAAGTTAATGCGTCTTACACCAGTGAATATGGTCTGTTCTAGCGCAACAACGCCAGAGAGGAGCTCCTATAGCCCGATTTGACCCGTTCGGGCTACTGAGATATAATACCATTTATTAAACATTAAATAATATTACAAATGATAATCATGCAGAGAGGATGCCCATGAGCGCCCTGGCTACCTCACCCGCCCAGGATCCTCCCGAAACGATCAACCAGGCCGGCGAAGTGATGTTGACGCAACTCGAGCTGAGTCCACTCACCAAACGCACCTACCGCCACGGTTTGAATGCCTTAGTTCGCTATTTCCACTCCAGCGCTGGAAACTATCAGGCTGCTGACGAGCTCGCGCCGGTGCCCCTTTCAGAGATCACCGAAGAGACCCTGGCATCATTCAATGTATGGCTGCGCGAGGCTTATCCCGATAGTTATATGCCCCCCAAAAACGCCCACTCGCACGCAGCGACGCGTACAAGCCGTACCTATCTCGTGGCTGCACGTCGCTTAATGAACTGGTTAGACCTGCGCGACCTGTTGCCTCCCGGCATTACCTATGAGCGCATGGCGCGCCGCATCGATGAGGGCCGTGGCCAGCGACGCGAGGGCTACAAGCAGCGCAAGGTGGATCCCGAGGTGATGCGTGTATTGACTCACTACCTGCGCCAACCGCTCCCAGAGAAACCCGGCATGGCGCGGTTAACACTCCTGCGTAACCGCTGCCTGATGGCGCTTTTGTATGACACGGGCATGCGCATCTCAGAAGCCCTGGCACTTTCGCGCGAGGACGTGCTCGATGGACGCGCCACGCGCCTGCGCCTGGTCGTTACCAAGAACGGCAAGCCGCGCACCGTATTTCTCTCCGAAGATACCCGCCAACTGATCGCCGACTATACCCGTGAACGCCAGGATTCGCTGCGTGCACCACTGTTTGTCTCGCATCGCCGTGGCCTTGGCCGTGCGATCAGTCCCAGCCATGCCTGGCTGCTAGTCAAAAAGGCTGCTGAAGCCGAGGGCTTGTATGCCAGTACCTCGCCGCACTCACTGCGGCACCGGCGCGCGCAGGATCTGCTCAATGAAGGTATGCCGCTCGAGTGGGTCGCCGCCCTGCTGGGCCACCAACACCCCGATACGACGCGCGTGGTATACGCGTGGGAGACCGAAGAGGAACGGCTAGCCGACATGGTTGCCACTTATGGGCGCAGCCCCACCGATGTGGCGTCTCCGACCGAATCATCGCGCGACGACTAAGTTATGTCTAGTAAACAGTGGTTGACAGGCGTTCAGCGAGCTCTTATACTGTAGACAGTTATGAGACGACTGAGGTGTTATGCCTTTCCCAACCGGTAATATGTTCCTCAACCACACACCTCCTGGCCTACCGGGCTTGGCGGTGTGATTTTTTTCAAGGAGGCTTTCACAAGATGGATTCTGGCATGATATCCAAGATCGAGAAAGCTAAACGATATGCCGAAGAGCGTAACCGCGTTACCTTCAAGAGCCTGGCGGTCGAGTTCCGCGGCGAACACTCCAATTATGAGGTAACCTACTGTGAATCTGGCTGGAGCTGCCAATGCGACTTTTTCCAACGGCGCGGTGTCTGCAGCCATACCATGGCGATGGAGCGCATCCTCGAACCGATGATCGCTATGCCCGAAATCGCCGAAGACAAAGAACAGGCTTAGAGTGCTGAGTAGCGGCATTGACCTGATTGAACTCGCGCGCATGGAACGCGCACTTTCTCATGCGCGCGAGCGCTTTCTGCAACGCGTCTATACCCCCGCCGAACAGGCCTATTGCAGAGACCGATTGGAAGAGCTGGCCGTGCGTTTCGCCGGCAAAGAGGCGATCTCCAAAGCCCTGGGTACCGGCATTATGGGCATCAGCTGGGTGGAGATGGAGATCCTGCCAGACGCGCACGGCAAACCGCAGGTGATCTTACACGGGCGTGCCCTTGCACGCGCCCAAGAGTTGGGGCTGACGGAATGGTCGATCAGCCTGTCACACAGCGACCATTATGCCGTGGCCATGGTGGTAGCCGCCGGCTCGAGCGCCTTTCGATAAGCTGCCAGGGTGGCGTGTGCCGTGCGTTGCCAGCTAAACTCGCAGGCCCAGGCGATACGCGCGGCGGTTTTTACCGCGTCGTCGGCGTTCTCCAGTTCTTCAGCAACCGCTAGAGCCATTGCGTGCGGACTATATGGATCCGCCTGCTTGGCGACTGTCCCCCCTACTTCGGGCAGGCTGGCACAGTTACTCGTCACAACTGCCGTCCCACACGCCAGCGCCTCGAGTACAGGAAACCCAAAACCTCCGTAAAATGAAGGATATAAAAGGACATCGACGGCATTATAGGCCATCAGCGGATCATGATCACTGATCAAACCCATAAAGCATATTGCATCGGTCAAACCCAGCCGCTCAGGCTGCGGGTGAGATGACCGTAGGAGTAGTCGAGGATATGCTCGATGTCTCCTGGGGGCTGCGAACGTACCCAACGCGGATAGTCCAGCAGGCGCGCCAGGTGTCGTGAACGGCGCGGCGATTGTGGCGGGTCGGGCATGCATACCGAGAAGCCAGGCTCCTGCAGGGCTGTCAGCGCATCATACAGTTCGTTGGCATAGCGGTCCATGCTGAGCCAGCCCTCGGCAGGGGAATCGCGCCAAAGGTTCGCCCTCATAACGTGCTCTCCGCGGACGAGCCCCCCTTCCAGAGCGTCCGCAGCTGGTGCCAGGCCGAAGACAGAGCGCGTCCTTCGCCGGTAAAGAGCACGGCAGTGTAAACAAGTCCAGCCGAGATTGTCGTGACGATCCCCAACCATAGCGGTTGGGCCGCAAGACGTGCCCCGCCTGTCAATGAAAGGAGCTCAGGCCAGCAGCCTGCCAGCAGCGCCGCCGCGACCGCTGCGGCCGGCCATCCGAGCAGCCGGTTCAGGCTGTAATCAACCGAGCGCCGCACGGCGACCAGCATGCCGATCGCACCGAGCATCGACATGATGTTTACCGCTACGACGGCTCCAAGCATGCCACAAACACTAACCAGCAGTACCGTCGCACCGAAAAACACCACCAGCTGCAAGATGCGGATCCCTGCCAGGACGCGGGTGCGACCAACCGCCAACAACAGCCCCTCACCCGCCGCCAGTAACGGATCGAGCAGCGCCAGCAAGAGAAAAATGCGAAACGGTTGGACGATCACCAGCCAGTGCTCTCCAAGCACCAGCGGGATCAACCATGGGGCCGCACTAAAGGCCACCACTCCATAAAGCCCTCCAAGGCGCAGCAACCCGGCCGTGACGCGGATAAAGGCCTGTGAAAGGCGCAGCCTATCATTTTGCAACCTTGCAAAAAGCGGCTGCGCCACAGTCATCACCGGCACGGCTAAAACACGCCTCAGATAGTGCCCATATTCGGCTGATTTGACGTAGGCTCCCAACGACGAGCTCCCCAGGCGCGCGCCCACCCAGTAGTCGTTGGTGCGCTCGCTTAAAAAAGTCGTTGTATTGTTCCACCATAATGGCAAGCTAAAGCGCCAATACCAGCGCAGGGTAGCGCGGTCGGTGGCAAACGTAGGGTTCCACGGGCGCAATACACCCCATACAAGAATCAGGCGCATTGCCACACCGCTGCCTAACTCTGCGGCTAATGCCCACACCCCCGCGCCGCGCCAGGCCAGCCAGGGCGCCACTATCGTCATCACCAGGGATGCGCAGACGTTGATCAGCGCCAGCTGTTTGAACGCCATGGCGCGCCGCAGGAGAACCTCCATTACCTGGCTGAGTATCGCCGCCAGGTTGATGCCCACCAGCACCGTCATCAGCCTGGTAAACGACGGGATTTGTTGGTAAGCGTTTCCTAAAGGGGCTGCCACCAGCCAGGCGACGACAGCGGCCAGGCTGCCAAAACCAACGCGCAGCAGCATAAAGCCTGCCAGCGTGCGATCGTTGGGCTGGGGATGATGGATCACCGCCGAGTCAAAGTCGAGGGTCAGCAGCCTAAAGATAAGGTCTGTAAAAAAGATAGCCAGCGCTGCCAAACCGAAAACTTTGGGCAGCAGAAAGCGAGCCAGCAGGATCGAGCGCACCAGCCCTAACACCAGGGTGACGATAGTCGAAGCGCTGGTATAGGTCCCGCCGCGCAACGCCAGATGGCTGATCTGAGCCGTTTGCTCAGCCTGACGTTCAGCGGTCTTGCGCTTTGTGCCCACGTCAGCTGATGATGCGTTCGACAAAGGCAAACGGATTGCGCTTCATTTCTGCCACACCCCGCGCCCACAGCGCGCGCGCTTCCATGATGTGCACTCTGCCTTCGAGCACGGGACCCTCGTGGAGTTCTGTGCCGCGCGCCAGGAAGGGCTCCAGGCGCTCGTAGCGCTGGCGCCAGCCGCGGAAATCGTGGTGTCGGTGACGCACATTGTGCACCTGGCCGTCCCAGTCAGTCATCTGGTAGGTATAGTACTCGCGCAGGAAAAATGGCGGACGTGCCAGCTCCTCGACACCGTGCATCGAGGTATTCGGGCTGACACCGCAACCCAGGAATACCACCTGGCCCCACAGATCGCGCACCGTGCGCAACGGCGAATGAGCACCGACGGGTGTCTCATCCTCAGCGTGGCGGTCAATCAGGTGTTGTGCCAGCGGTCCGATGCCGCATACCGAGTGAGTCGGGTGCCAGCTGCGCACAACGCCAGGCATGGTGCGAAAGTATTCCGAGATCGCACCCACGCACGAAGGTGTGTGGCGGATATCGAACAGAGGCTGTTCTTTGGTAACTGTGCTGAACGAAAAGCCTGGCAAAAGCAGGGTGCCCTGCTTGCCCAGGGCGCGGCGGAGCCCGGCGATGACGGTTTCCGGCCCGCCCTCCACCCATCCCAGTTTGGAGAGCGACGAGTGAACAAACACAACACTGCCTGGCCGCAGCCCGGCAGCGAGTAATTCATCAGCAATTCGTTCGGCGTGGTAGCGCGCTTTCGCCATACCAAACACTTTCAGGTTGATGGCGCGAGTGTACGGGCTAGCGGCATGCTTGTCAACTGCAAACGAAGCTTACAGTTGCTTTTCGCTCCTCATCCGACCTACAATACCATCAAACCGGCATTGCCAGGTGGCTCAACGGTGCGGGCGCGTAACCCAACCCGCAGGAGCGTTGTGTATCGTTATGGGGGCAATTCACCCTTCTGATTTATCGTCTTTCGCACTCAACCCGTTCAGATAGCAATAGACAGGAGGCAACATGGTTTATCAGGCACTTGAATCACGTTACGACAAGATGCCCTACCGGCGCAGTGGCAGGTCGGGTCTGCTGCTGCCATCCATATCGTTGGGGTTATGGCACAACTTTGGCGGGGTCGATCTGCGCGAAAATGCGCGCGCCATGATCCATCGCGCCTTTGACCTGGGCATCACCCACTTTGATCTGGCCAATAACTATGGGCCGCCGCGAGGCTCGGCCGAAGAGACCTTTGGCTCGATCTTGCACGCCGATTTGAAGAGCTACCGCGATGAGCTGATTATCTCGACCAAAGCCGGTTACCAAATGTGGCCTGGACCGTACGGCGATTGGGGTTCGCGCAAATACCTGCTCAGCAGCCTTGACCAGAGCCTCCGGCGCATGCGCCTGGATTATGTCGACATCTTTTACAGCCACCGGCCTGACCCCAACACGCCGCTTGAGGAGACCATGGGGGCGCTCGATCAGGCGGTGCGTTCAGGCAAGGCCTTGTATGTGGGGATCTCATCCTATAACGCCGAACAGACCCGCCGTGCTGCCGCGATCCTGCGCCGTATGGGCACTCCGGCGCTCATCCATCAGCCGGTATACAACATCTTTAACCGCTGGATCGAGGACGAACTGCTGGAGACGCTCGACTCTGAGGGGATGGGCTGCATCGTCTTCTCGCCCCTCGCGCAGGGCTTGCTGACCGAGCGCTATCTGGGAGGTATCCCGGCTGATTCACGCGCCGGCCGTCCCACCGGCTTCCTGCGGCCCGAACACATCACCGATGCAGCCGTGGCCAAGGTGCGCAAGCTCGCCGAGGTCGCCCACGCGCGCGGCCAGTCGCTGGCGCAGTTAGCCATCGCTTGGGTGCTGCGCCATCCGGGCATGACCTCAGCACTGATCGGCGCCAGCCGCGTATCACAGATCGAAGAGTGTGTTGCCGCGCTCGATAACCTCGTCTTTACCGATGACGAACTCAGCGCCATCGACGCAGCTATCGCCGACTAGGTTACTTGACCCGCCAGATGCCTTAGTTGTCTGGCGGGTTATGCGGTTCTGGCGGCTGCGGAGGAGGTGTCTTTTTCTTGCGGCGCCGATTGGAGATGTGCTTCTCGAGCGCCGGCAGAACGGAAAGGATTATTAAAACCAGCAAGCCGGAAAGCACAGTGATATAGTACACTCCCATACCGGCGGCCATTCCCAGTGCCGCAGCTGCCCACAGCGCGGCGGCCGTAGTCAGCCAGTAGATCTCGTCGTTCGAGCGCATGATGATGCCGGCACCTAAAAAGCCGACACCGCCAACTATGCCGGCCATGGCGCGGATTGTGTCGGGCGGGACGCCCATCGCCGCGGTGGCCTGTGCTGCAGCCAGGTAATAGGTGCAGGATGCCAGCGCAACCAGCATAAGTGTGCGTAACCCGGCTGGCTTGCCGGTACGTTCGCGGTCCCAGCCGATCATGGCGCCCATAAGGGTGGCAAGCACCAGTCGCACTAATACCTCCCACCAGGGGATCATCCTGAGCCTCCTTATGGATTGAAAGGCTATTATACCCGTGTTGCCCGCCGCACGCCAGCCCACCACAACTTTATCCTGCTTGCTGCGTATTGAGTTAGATGGATACACAACCACTAACCTCGGGCACAATCGTAAAGGGCCGCTACCGCGTCAGCCGGCTGGTGGCTGGCGGGGGTATGGCGTGGGTGTACCAGGTCGAGGAACAGCTGCCGGACGGCAGCACCTACACCTGGGCGATGAAAGAGCTGCGCTCCGATCCCGATGATACCCACTCTCTGGACGAAGCACGTGCCCTCTTTACGCAGGAAGCCAATATCCTGGTAGGGCTTGATCATCCAAACCTGCCCAAAGTGGCGGCTTTTTTTGAATCAAATGGGCGCGTTTACCTGGTGATGGATTTTGTTCAAGGCGAATCGTTGGCCAAGCGTCTTGAAAAAACCGGCGCACCGCTGCTGCCCTCCACGGTGCTGGATTGGGCTATCCAGATCTGTGAGGTGCTGAATTACCTGCACAGCCGCAAGCCGCCCGTGATCTTTCGCGATTTAAAGCCCAGCAACGCCATGATAACCCCCAGCGGCCGTATTAAGCTGATCGATTTCGGCATCGCGCGCACTTTCAAGTTCGGACAACGGCGTGATACGATCACGATGGGCTCTGAAAACTATGCCGCGCCCGAGCAATGGGGTGAGCAGCAGACCGACGCGCGTGCCGACCTGTATGCCCTGGGCGCTACCATGTATCACCTGTTGGCCAACAGTGCCCCCCTGCCCTACTTTGTGCCGACACCGCGTCCTTCGCTGAGGCAGATGAATCCAGCCGTCAGCGAGGCGATGGCAGCTGTTATCGACCGCGCCATGGCCCACAATCGCGAGGCTCGCTACCAGAGCGCCCGCGAGATGCAACGTGCCCTCTACGACTGCCTCTCGCGGCACGAACGCCGCCGTATGGAGCAGATTATTGCCGAGATCAGGCGTGAATACCGCAGTGGGCCACCTCAGTGTGTGCTGGCTACACCGCAACCCGCTCTGACGCAGCACAAGGTATTGCCAACCGCTGCACCGGCTCGCCCAGCGCTGTCGCGCCCAGCGACAGTGCCTAACAAGAGCAGACCGACACCACGCTCTGCCGGGGCAAAACCGAGCACGGTTGTTAATATCGACGGTTATGTCAACCAATGTCCACTCTGCGGAGCTTTTAACCGCAAACAGGCCCACTTTTGCCGTCAGTGCTGCTGTAGCCTGAGCCGTGCGCCGCGTGTGCAGCTGCGCATCGTCAACCAGGTTGGCAATAACAAGGTCTTTTCCCTGCAGGATGGCGACCATCTGCTTGGACGCCGCGGCGGAAGTTTGCCCGTGCAGGTTGACCTGGACTACTATGATCCAAAAGGTTATATCTCGCGCAATCACTGCCGCATCACGGTGCGCAGCCCCTTGGTTACCGTCACGGACCTGAATAGCACCAACGGCACTTTTATAAACGGGCGCGCCCTGCAACCTGTTGTAGCACAGGCTATGTTAGCTCACGACCGCCTGCGCGTTGGACGAATTGAACTCGAGCTGCTCCTGGAGAGCAACCCGGATGGGAGGTAAGGGATGAAATGTCCAGCATGTGAGCGTGACAATCGTGAACAGGCTGGCTTTTGCGCCTTTTGTGGTATCCCCCTGCCCTCTGACGACGCGCAAACGCAACCATCAACTGCACCAGTGCTGCCCGCCGAGCAGAGTCTCGCGTCGGGCACCTTGTTGGGTGGGCGCTACCGCATTACCGCAGTTCTGAAGGATACCCCCACCCGCAACCGCTACCAGGCTGTCGACCTGGCGCATTGCACGGCCTGCGGGTCGGACGAGAACAGCGCAACCGACACCTATTGCGCCAAATGCGGCGCCATGCTTGAGCCCTACCGCACTTTGGAGCTTGATGAGCACCTGCTGACGCCTCCTGCGCAGCATGACCTGGTATTCATCGAGGGCGGCCGCACTTATTATGGCTACCTGATGCCCGAGCAACCGCCCGCCCTTGCGGCCGAGGCACCCGGCGGTTTGCGCTTATCCTGGGGGTTGGCTACCGACAAGGGGGCTCAGCGTGACCAAAACGAAGATTACGTCGAGGGACGCGCCTTTACTCGCTATGGCGTCTGCGAGCTGGCCTTTTTCGTGGTAGCTGACGGTCTGGGCGGACAGGATTCGGGCGAGGTCGCCAGCCGAATGACGGTCGAGGCGCTCTGGCAGGCACTGGAAGCAAGCACCTGGACGCCAGCGGCAGCCGGCAAATTGCCTCCGGCGGATGCCATACCGCAGCTCCTGCTGAAGGCGGTGCAGGCCGCTAACTCTGCCATCCTGGAGGCGCGTCGGGCCCAAAATAGCCAGATGACCAGCACCCTGACGTGTGCTTTACTGGCAGGCGGCGTCGCGTACATCGCCAACATCGGTGATAGCCGCACCTATCTGCATAACCAAAGCGGGCTTCAACGTGTGACGAAAGACCACTCGCTGGTGCAGCGCCTGGTGGATACCGGCCAGATTCAACCCAACGATGTCTATACGCATCCGCGCCGCAACCTGATCTACCAATCGGTCGGCGACCGGCCCGACCAGCAGGGCGACCTCTTCCAGGTGCCGTTCGGCGCCGGGGAGCGCCTGCTCTTGTGCTCAGATGGCCTGTGGGAGATGGTGCACGACGACGGCATCGAAGAGGTACTGCTGGCTGAATCCGACCCGCAGCGTGCCTGCGAGCGTCTGGTGCGCAATGCAAACCTCGCCGGCGGTGAAGACAATATCAGCGTGATCGTTGTACAAGTGCTCTAGGGCGCCATGCATGTTCTGACAGGAGGTGGACAGCATGTCCGATGCAGTTCAGGTCAAAGTAACCCTCAACAAACCCTATATCCCCGTTACCAACAGCCAGCAGCTGATCTATGCCCTGGTCGAGGCGCAGCCGCAGGCGGTCATCAGTCAGGAGCGCATCGGGCTCAACATTGGCTTTGTGCTGGATCATTCCGGTTCAATGCGCGGTGAAAAGCTCACTCGCCTGATTGAGGCTGTCGAGCTGGCACTGGCAAAGCTTGCTCCCGACGATCTGGTTTCGCTGACGGTGTTTAACGATTCGGCCACCGTGGTGGCTGGCGGTGCCCCGCTGGGCAAGCAGGGCAACCTGAGCCAGCGCGTGCAGCGCATCGTGGCGGGCGGAGGGACGCAGATGTCGCGCGGGATGAGCCTCGGTCTGCGCGAAGTCTATCGGCAGTATTCCGAAGAGCGCACCAACAAGCTGCTCTTGTTCACCGATGGGCAGACCTTTGGCGACGAAGAGCAGTGCCTGCGTCTCGCCAAAGAAGCCGGCGAACACCGCATCCCCATCGAGGTGCTGGGTCTGGGAGACGATTGGAACGAAAAGCTGCTGGATGAAGTCGCAGCCCGCTCGCTCGGCAATGCCGACCAGATCGTCTCGGCCGACGAGATTGCACCGCTCTTTAACCAGACGGTCGAGCGTGCACAGCAGGCTGTCTTGCGCGACGCCCAGCTGATCATGCGACTGGTGGCAGGCGTGAGCCCTCGTCAGGTGTGGCAGGTCACGCCGATGATCACCAACCTCGGCTATACCCCCGTGGGCGAGGCTGACGTGCAGGTGCCGCTGGGCGAGATGGACGCCGTCTCGGGCAAGGCTTTGCTGGTCGAGATCCTCGTGCCGCCGCGCCAAGCCGGGCGCTACCGCATCGCCCAAACCCAGCTGATCTATGATCTGCCCACGCAGGGGATCACGGGGGCCAGTGTGCGCGGCGATATTGTGGTCAACTACAGCACCGATCCCACTCAGACCGCCCAGTACGACGCGCGCGTGATGAACCTGGTTGAGCGTGTGACGGCATACAAGCTGCAGACGCGTGCCCTGGCGGATGCTCAGGGCGGCGACATCGCCGGCGCTACCCAAAAGCTGCGCGCCGCCGCAACCCGCCTGCTCGAACTTGGTGAAACCGACTTGGCGCAGGCGGCTCAGCAGGAGGCCAATAACCTGGAATGCTCCGGACAGATGTCATCGAGCGGCACGAAAAAGCTGCATTACCAGACCCGTAAACTCACTCAGCGCCTGACCGAGAATCCGACAGCGCCAGATAAAGGAGAATAACCATGCGCACCTGCTCCAATTGCCAGAATACCGTCCAGGATGACGCCATCTTTTGCGATCAGTGCGGCACTCGCCTGCCCGCCAAAGAGGCCCAACCCGCAGCTGCCCCGCAAACCGAATCTGTTCAGCCAGCGGTACAGCCGGAACCTGTTGCTGCTTCTGAGCAGCCGACTGCTGTGCCCGCAGCTGCCCCGGCCGAACCACAAGCCGCGCCGGCGGCTGTTGTTTCGGAGGCGATCTGTCCGTCATGCGGGGCGCAGAACCTGCCAGGCGAGGCATTTTGCCAAAACTGTGGCACGCCCTTGGCGGCTCCCGAGCCAGTGACCAGCGCACAAATCCCTGTGGTAGCTCCAGAGGCGGCCAGCGCGGTTGTTGCTGACCCGCATACCTGCCGCGATTGCGGCGCAGGTGTCAAGGATGACGACGAGTTTTGCTTTGCCTGCGGATCCGACCTAAAGAACCAGCGCGGGCTTGCGCCGGTGCAGTCGCAGGCCGCACCAGTCGATGCTGCGGCGCCGGCTGTCGGCGGGCTCAACTGCCCGAGCTGCGGCGCCCAGGTAACCGCTCAGGACGTCTACTGCGAGAACTGTGGGACAGCCCTCAAGGGCGCCGGAGCAACGGCAGCAGTCGAACCCACCCCGGCTGTGTCGCAAGCGGCTGCCGCGGCCTCTGAGGCGTGCCTGGTGGTATCCGCCAGCGGTACCGAGTTGCCGCTGCCCGCTGTTGCCGAGGTGGTGGTGGGCCGCGAAGACGCTTACTCGGGCGTATTCCCCGAAATCGACCTGACAGCGCACGGCGGTGTGGATGGCGGTGTATCGCGCAAGCACTTTAAAATCAGCTCGAGTGGCGGCAGCTATACGATCGAGGACCTCAACAGCACCAACTTTACCTTGCTCAACCGTCAACGCCTGCAGCCAGGCACGCCGCAGCCGCTTAAATCAGGCGACGAGATCGATGCCGGACGCGTCAAGTTGATCTTCAAGGTCGGTGCGTGAGCCTGAAGTGTCCTGCTTGCCAGCGCGAGGTCTTGCCCAGTTCGCGGTTTTGTCCGTACTGCAGCGCCGCGCTGGCGGGTAAAATCACCGTCGGGTCGACCCTCGATGGCGGTATATACCGCATCCAACGGTCCCTTTCAAAAGGCGGCATGGGTGCGGTCTACCTCGCGCGTGACGGCCGCGCCTTTGACCGGCTGTGCGTCGTCAAGCAGATGCTGGATTACTATGATGCCGCCAATCCCGAGGAGCGTGACCGCGCACAGCGGCGCTTTGAGGAAGAGGGCCGTACCCTTAGCATGCTCTCTCACTCGGGCATCCCGCGCATCTATGCCTTTTTTGTCGAGGCAGGACGCTACTATATCGTGATGGAGTACATCCGGGGACCCAACCTTGAGTCGTTCGTCACTCAAATCAACCCGGATGGCGTGGCGATCCCGCCGGTGCGCACCCTGCCGCGCGAGGATGTGATCCGCTACGCCATCCAGGCCTGCCGCATCCTCGAATATCTGCACGGATTACCGCGCCCCGTGATCCACCAGGACGTCAAGCCTGCCAACCTGATCCTGGATGATCAGGCTGGCGAGGTGCGTCTGGTGGATTTCGGCACTGCCCGCCAGAATATCCCGCCCGACGCGCTGCATGGCGCGCCAGCCTCGATCTATGGCACCGAGGGCTATGCTCCGCCCGAGCAGTACCAGGGTAAAGCGGTGCCGCGTTCCGACGTCTTTTCTCTTGCGGTGACACTCTACCAACTCCTCACTGACGACGATCCGCGCATGCATCCCTTCCAATACCCCAAGCTGGGCCAGATGCCGCGTGAGATCAGCCAAGCCCTCGAGCGTGCCCTCAAGCCCGACCCGAACGAGCGCAGTCACGCGCGCCAGCTGCGCCAGGCGCTCGAGCTGTTTGCCACCCCCAACCGCCAGGTCGAGACCTTTACCTTTCCGGGCGGTGCTCAGATCCGCTCGGTGGCAACCCTGGCGCCCCTTTCTGACGAGCACTGGGAAGCGGCTAAGAGCTTTATGTACCATGGCGATTACCAGCGTTGGCTGCGCGATCTCAACCGCCTCGACCTGGTGCTGGCGGCAAATGAAATCGTCCAGGCGGTGCCTGACCAGGATGCCGGGCTCGAGCAGTTTCTGCGCGTGGTGGATACCGGGCTGACGCGCCCGCACACCGTCGCGGATCCGGCCCAGCTCGATTTCGGGAGGGTGGCGCGCGAGGCGGGTATTTCGCGCTATGTAGAGCTGATCAATACCACGCGCGGATATACGCGCGCGCAAATTTCTGTCAACCAGCCTTGGCTGGAGGTGTTTCCCACCGAATTGCCGATAGCAGTCCAAGCTCCAGCCAAGCTGCGCGTGGCGGTACATGCCGAAGCCCTGCCGCTGCGCCAGGAACAACATGGCCAGGTGCGCATCACCTTGCCTGACCAGGAGCCCCTTACCATTTCCGTCACAGTGCGTGTTTCGATACTGCGCGAGCTGTGGCGCATCAGCTGGCGCGCGCTGTCTTCCGCCATCCCTGAGGCATACCGCACCACCGGCGGGCTGCTGAGCGGCTATGAGCGCATCCGCAGCACCCTGGCACGCCCCTTTGTGCGCTGGCCATGGCTGCACCTTCTGTGGTATCTGGTGCTGGCAGCCCTGATCGTGACAGGGCTCTATTACCTGCCCGCAGACCGCCAGCTCGTCACCCACTGGGTGTCGCTGGCACACCCTGAGGCTTGGTATGGCTATATCCTGCCGGCGCTGTTAGGCCCCCTGTTGATCGCCGCCGCGGTCGTCATTGTGCCATGGCTGCTTTTACTTGTGGGTGGCTTGCTTGTGGGATTCATCAAGGGCGCCTGGCGCTCGTTTGTGCGCTAGCGCACTACCCCGACCAACCCCAAGCGCATGTCGGTGCCCTTGCACTCGGGCAGGTTGCCGTGGATCACCTCGGCCTCAAAGTGATGCTTGCCATAGTGCAGGTCATCCGCCACGATCTCGAGTTTGTACCAGCCAGTCGGCCCGGCCCAGGCAAAACGCTCGCGTTTGGTCTCGCGCCACTCTCCGTCATCCAGCCGGTAGCGCAGCTCGCCCGACTGAGAGCCATAGTCAAAGCCCAGCACCAGCCCGCGTCCCTCGAAATCCAGCGAAAAGCGGGCGCCTACCGCGGCAGTATCCAGCACATAGGGCATAAAGGGATTGCTCTCGTTGTACCAGCGCCGCAGGAGCCAGGGCCCCTCGGTACGCACCTCACTGAGCGGCAGGATGACCGAATTACTCCAATGGGCTGCGTTGAGCGGCTCCGGCAGAGCGCCGCGTTCGGGCGCCTGCACTTTTCCGGCGAGCATCGGCTCTAGCAGTTGGATGACCGCCTCGCCATAGGCCAGGCTGCCGTGTGCCTGAGGATGCAGCCCGTCGGGCAGCCACTCCTCCCAGCGCAGAAAACCCTGCTGCACGCGTTGCAGAGCGTACAGGCTCATCCAGACGCTGTTGAGCCGATAGTGTTCTGCCAGGGTCTCGAGCGCAGCGATACTGACGGGCATCCGGCCGGCTATCATATCGTTATAGAAATCCTGGATATAGGTGTAGACCAGCACCACATCGCGGCCGGGGGGCGCCAGCAGCTTGCGCAGCAGGCCCTCCTGCGTGCGGCGGCGCCGCTCGGGCTCAAAGCCCGAGTCGTTGACGGCGTACTCGACAAAGATCAGGTCGCAGCCCGTGTCGATCAGCGTTTCCTTTGCCCTGAAGACCGCGAGATCCGAGCCAGTCGCGCCGATGGCGCCATTCTCGACCGTTACTCGCACCTGTGGATAGGTCGCCTTGAACCAGCGCAACACCGGCTCGGGCCAGTTCCAGCCCGGGCGCGAGTCGGTGATGGATCCGCCCATAAAGCCGATCGTGATCTGCCCGCTCTCGATGGCGCGGCGCGTGTAGGTGAGATCAGAGCGTACCTGCAAGATCTCCATGCTTTACCCCTTTATCGTGTGGTCTCATCGTTTAGTATCCAGGCAGACAAGCTGTCCAGGTCGGGAAACAGGCGTGTGCCCGGTATGAACTCGGCAGGAGTGTGGGTACCCGTCAGCACACCGGCAAATGCCATGCCGGCAGCCGCTGCGGCATCCGCGTCGACGCGGTTATCGCCCACATACAGGCAGCTGGTTGGGGCGATAGCCAGCTGTTCAGCTGCCAGTAACAGGCTATCCGGGGCGGGTTTGTGAGCAGATACATCGTCGCCGCCCACCAATACCGAAATATATACGGCAATACCCTCGCGCTCCAGCACGCCCGAGAAGCGGCTGCGGTATTTGAGCGACACCACCCCCAGGGTATAGCCCTCCGCTGCCAGACGTGGGATCATACGGCGGGCACTTTCGTAAAGGCGGGTGTTGGCAGCCATCACCTTTGCTGAGCAGGCGATAAATGCCTGGGTAAAAGCCTCGCGTGCGGCCGTATCGTCGCTTCCGGTGAGAGCTCGGTAAGCATCTGCAAGTGTCATACCGATCGTGCGGCGGATCGCCTCCGGTTCAGCAGGCGGTAAGCCCAGGCTGTCCAGCGCGGTGTTGGCACACAGGATCACCCCCGGTGAAGAATCCGCCAGGGTATAGTCGAAATCGAACAGGACCGCGCGCCATGCGTTACGCTGCATCTAGAGGTGTACCAGGCGTGAGGTGCGCACACCAATACCGCGCAGTTCGCGCGTGCTCACCCCATTCAGCTCTACCTCGGGATACGGGCTCACCGCGCAATAGTAGTGATAGAGCGTACCGCGGTTGAAAAAGATAGCGGGCTTGTGCGCATATTGTGAATCCATACTGCCCACAGCACCGACATCGATCAGCGGCACGGGTGCCTTTTCCCAGTGCAGCAGATCGTCGGAAAAAGCCACCCCATTACGCGCGTGTCCGTCAGTGGCCAAGCCATAGTAAAACATCACCCAGGTATCGCCGGCTCGCAGCACATAGGGGTCGCTGGCGAATTGTTCGTCCCAGGTTCCAGCCGCACCCACCGGCAGTACCGGGTTGCCGGCATACCGCTCCCAATGCACCAAATCGCGCGAGGTCACGAGGCCGATTTGTTCGAACCAGGGCCAGCTGTCGCGGTTCTTGGCGTTATAAAACAGGTAATAGAGGCCATCATGTGCTACCAGGCACGACTTGTAGAGCCCGCCCCGCTCCCAGCCGGCGCCCTCTTGGCTGTGCAGGAAAAAGGGCTCGAGCTGCCAGTGACGGGCATCATCCGACCAGCACAACCCGATGGCAGCCGGCCCAGTCTCATAGCCCGGCGCCGGATAGGCATGGTAGGTACCCAATAAACGGCCATCCACGCGCTGCAGCTCGCCGGAGCCGTACAGGTCGTTATCGCGCATGATCCATGTCAATGCGACATTGAATTCGGTGGGCGAGCCAACCTCGCCGCGGTCGATCACCATGCCCTCTTTGCGCCAGTGCAGCAGGTCGCCCGAAGTGGCGATCCCGCTGCGATAACCAATCCCGTCAAAGCCGATAAAGGTCATGGCAAAATGGTTGTCTTCGCGGAAAACAAAGGGACAATCGACTGCCAGGCTATCGTAACGACCGGAGATGAACGAGGGCGCGACCTGCATCCAGGGAACCTGCCAGGAGGTGCGCAGTGCCTCGAACAGCTCATCATATTTGTTCATGGGTATCCTCCGTGTGTGATCAGGCGGGACCAGGGCCCCAGTATTCGCGTCCAAATGGCAGCCCAAAGGGTTCTTCAAAGGGACGGAAGGGCACCATGGCGGCGATCTCGTCCAGCTTGCCCAGGATTTTCGGCGGTAATGGCCCCTGTTCAATGGCAGCAATGTTGCGGTCCAACTCCTCGACTGAGCGCACTCCCGAGAGCGTGGTGGTGATGTGCGGGTTAGAGATCACAAAGCGCATCGCCACATCGGTGATCGACATCCCCAGCTCATCCAACAGACGGTAGAGGGCACGGTATTGCTCACGGCGCGGCTTGGAAAGCCACGCGGCTCCGGAGGCGATCTCCTGGTCGTAGCGGGCAGCCAGGGCGCCCTGCTGCAGAGGCGACCCAATGATGATGCCCATGCCCTGCGCGATAGCGGCCGGCAGCACCTGAATCTCAGCCTCGCGCCACAACAGGCTATAGTTAAAAGCCGTCAGCAGCACATCAAAGGCGCCCGTCTCGATGATCGGCACGATCTCATAAGCGGTGGTGCCGCCCAGCCCGATGGCTTTTACAGTTCCGGAAGCCTTCAGGTCGCGCAAAAAGTCGAGTACCGGGCCGGTATAGGCGCGCTTATCCGTCCACCAATCGTACTGACGCGGACGGTCGGGCTCATGGATCATCAGCAGGTCGATCGGACGGCCAAGGAGGCGCTGACTCTCGGCAAAGCTGGCTTCGAGCCCCTTGCGATCCTGGGCGTTAAAAGGCTGCGGACGGCCGCCCAGCTTGGTCGAGAGCACAAAGGGGGTTTCGACGCCTTGCAGGGCGCGTCCGAGCACTTCCTCGCTATCGAGATAGCCGGGAGCGGTGTCGATATAGTTGATGCCGCGGTCCAGGGCAGCGAGGATCGTCTCACGCGCCTGCGGGTAGGCGCCGCCCACCTTTGAAATAAACAGCCCACCCAACCCCAGCAAAGTAACCTCGAGATTGGTCTTGCCAAAACGTCGCTTTTCCATGGCTCCCTCCTGATGCTGCTGAAGAGCAGTGTGCTCTAAAGGTTTGACATTGGCTCTGTTTGCGCTAGTGTAACCGGTGACACGGCATCCGATGACTATGCGAACTATTGTATTCGAGGTAGTGCGTTGCGTAAACCTACAGACCCAGATCCAACTCATGAACCAGATATTGCACCGCTAGAAGGGCCTTATTGGAAGCGCTTTATCGAAGTCACGGTGCTGTGTTTCACCATTGGCGCGACCGGTTTCGGCGGACCGGCTGTGTTGATCGCCATGATGGAAGACGAATTCGTCCAGCGACGCAAGTGGATCAGCCGGCAGTACTTTTTGGACCTGGTGGGCGCCACCAACCTGATCCCGGGGCCCAACTCGGTCGAGATGTCGATGCACATCGGCAAGATCCGCGCCGGGATGCCCGGTCTCTTTGCAGCCGGCATCGCCTTTGTGGTGCCAGCCGTGGCAATCACCCTGGCGCTGGCATACATGTATGCACGCTTTGGCAGTCTGCCAGCAGTGGCGCCCTTTTTGTATGGCGTCAAGCCTGTTATCGTGGCAGTAATCGCCTCGGCGGTACTGCGTCTGGGTAAACCGGCCGTCAAGAACTGGCATCTTGCCCTGATCGGCGCCGTCGTGGTGGTGGCGACGCTCCTGGGACTTAACGAAGTGATCGCCATGCTCGGCGGCGGTATTTTAGGGATGCTGTGGCTTCAGCTGGTGGTGAACCGTACGGACCGCAAGCTGGATGCGGGCCGAATCACCAGCTGGATCCCCTGGGTGATGCCGACCCTCGCGGTTGGCGGAGTGGCGGCTGCGGCCGAAAAGGTACCGGTTACACTGAGCGCCATCTGGTGGTTCTTTTTAAAGATTGGTGCGGTGCTGTATGGCTCCGGCTATGTGCTGATCGCCTTTATCCAGCGCGGTATTGTCGATGACCTAGGCTGGCTGACGCAGCCTCAGGTGCTGGATGCCGTGGCGGCTGGGCAGATCACCCCCGGGCCTTTTACATCGACGGCGGCATTTATCGGTTACTATCTAATGGGTGTGCCGGGCGGTATTGTGGCAGCTGCCGGTATTTTCACGCCGTCTTTTATCCTGGCCTATCTGCTCAACCCTTTGGTGCCGCGCCTGCGCAAGTCCACCTGGACGGCAGCCTTCCTGGATGCCGTTAACGTGGCTTCCGTCGGCCTGATGGCGGCTGTCACCGTCGAATTAGCCCTGGCCACGTTGTTGGTCTTGCCGTTGGGTCCGGAGGTGTGGATGAAATGGCCCACCTGGGTGATCGCGCTTTTAGCCGGCTTTGGCGCCATCCGTCTGCGCATCAGCCCGACTTGGCTGGTGGTGGCGGGGTCACTGGTCGGCTGGCTGTTGGGCCGTTTTACGGGTTATGCCTGATCAAAACCCACACGTGGAGGCGAAGACATGGTAAAGACGATCGTATTGATCGGCGCGGGCAGTGCTATGTTTACCCAGGGGCTGGTGGCTGATCTGATCCTCACCAAAAAGAACTGGCGGCTGTGCCTGGTGGATATTGACCCGCAGGCGCTTCAAGTCGCACAGGGTCTGGCTCAGCGCATGATCCGCTACAAGGATGCCCCCATCTCCCTGCTGGCGAGCACCGAGCGCAGCGCCATGCTGCGCGGGGCTGATTATGTCGTCACCACGATCGGCGTTGGCGGACGCACAGCATGGCTGGCAGACGTGCAGATCCCACGCCGCTATAATATCTACCAGCCAGTGGGGGATACAACCATGGCCGGCGGCATCTCGCGCGCCATGCGCATGATCCCGGCGTTGGTCGAGATCGCCAACGATGTAAAACGTCTTTGCCCGCAAGCCCTGTTTGTGAACTATGCCAACCCCATGTCGGTTAACTGCTGGGCGATCCGCCAGGCGACGGACGTGCCGGTGGTAGGCCTGTGCATCGGAACCTATGATGTCGAGCGGGAACTGGCGCACCTGATGGGATACGATCCGAGTGAATGTACCTTTAACTCGGCAGGTATCAACCATTTTACCTGGGTTTACGGCTTCAAGTATCGCGGAGAGGATGCCTGGCCGGCAGTACGCCGGCACATTGCGGCACATCCGCCCGAGCATAACCGCTTCTCGTGGAGCCTGTTCGAGGCCTATGGTGCCTACCCGGCCGTCAACGACCGCCATGTAACCGAGTTCTTTCCGCAGCGCTTCCCGAACGGCTACTATTACGGCAACACCTTGGGGGTGAGCGCCTTTTCTCTCGAGCAGACCATTGAGTATGGCCAGCGCATCTATGAACACATGGGGGCGCTTGCACGCGGTGACGAGCCGATTAACGAGCGTCTGTTTGAGCGCGCCGAGGGCGAGCATGGCCAGCTGACTGAGATGATCGACAGCATCGAGCAGGATGCTGCTCGCCGCTATGCCGCTAACCTGCCCAATGCCGGGCTGATCCCACAACTGGCGCCAAATGCCATTCTGGAGGCGACCTGCCGGGCGGATCGCGACGGGTTTACGCATCTGCCAACTGAAGGGTTGCATCCGGCGCTGGTGGCACCGCTGATGCAACGCATCGCCGTGCACGACCTGACAGTGCAGGCTGCATTGACGGGCGAACGCAAGCTGCTGGTGGAGGCCATGTTGCTGGATGGCTGTATCAGCGACCCTGTCAGCGCTGAGCGGCTGGTGGATGATCTGCTGCAGGCTCAAAAGGCCTTTTTACCGCAGTTTGCCTGATGACAGTGTAGAGGGGGCCTAATATGGCAAATCAGTATTACATCGGGGTCGACCTGGGAGGCACCAGCCTGCTGGCGGCAGTTGTTGATGCCGAAAGCGGGCGCGTGATTGGTGAATCCAAGCGCAAGACGCGTTCCGAGCTGGGCGCTGATGGTGTAACAACCCGCCTAGTCGAGACGATCGAGAGGGCGATCAAGGAGTCGCGCGTCAAACGCGACGATATCGTCGGCATTGGCATTGGGGTGCCAGGGCCAATCGATCCGACGACCGGAGTGGTAGTGCGCTGCGAGAACCTGGGCCCCAGTTGGGACCAGTACGAGCTGGGACGCACCCTGGATACCATGCTGCACTTGCCCGTCACGCTCGATAACGATGTGAACGTGGGTGCCTTGGGCGAGCATGCCTTTGGCGCCGGCAAGGGCTATTCCGACATGGTGGCTATCTTTGTCGGCACGGGCGTCGGCGGAGGGGTAATCATCGATAACCATCTCTACAGCGGTTCGCGCAACTCAGCCGGCGAGGTGGGCCACCTGATCGTGCAAGCCGAAGGGGGCCCGCGCTGCAACTGCGGACAGAATGGCTGTGCCGAAGCGCTCTGCTCACGTCTGGCAATTGAGCGCTACATCCTCGAGGCGATCGCAGCGGGAGAATCCAGCATCGTGCCCGACATACTGGTACAAGCGGGCCGCGAGGATGTTTCTGCCAATATCATCGGCACGGCCTACGAGGCAGGTGACCAGGTGACGATCGCTGCGGTGAACAAAGCCCAGTTCTATTTAGGGATTCTGGTGGCCAGCTGCGTCAACCTGCTGGATCCGCAGGCTGTGGTGGTGGGCGGCGGTGTGCTCGAACGCATGGGGGATGCCTACCTGGAGCCTGTGCGCGAGGCGGCATATCAGCGTTTTATCAACCATGCTGCCGCTGAGGAGGTCAAGATTGTCCGCGCCGGCTTGGGAGATCACTCCGGAGTGGTCGGAGCTGCCATACTGGCACGCGATCGCCTCAGCTGAGCCGTCGGTTTTTACAGGCTCGCCCGGGCAAAAGTTGTCGCGCATGCCTGGGCTGTCTATAATGGACCGTCAGACACTTATTTAGGCACAAGACAATGATAAATCCTCCGCAAGTCGGCCCAATTCCGCCTCCCAGCCGTCCCAAGACCCAGACCGGCATGGTTGTGGGGCTCTTGCTGCTTAGCCTGATGTGCTTTATCGCTGGTATGTTGGCGATGTACCTCGTCTCGCAGGTACCGGAACTCCGCACGCCGCCGCGCCTCGCGCAGACCAATCCAACTGCCAAAGCCACTGCGACGCTGACCAGCCAGCAGGGCGAACAGCTGCTCATGGATATCACGCGTATCCTCAAGGACGAGTACATCGACCCGGAATCGATCGATACCACCAGAATGTATTATGGCGCTGCCGCCGGGCTGGTATCGTCGCTGGGCGATATACATACGATGTTTGTAGAGCCCATCGCTGCCGGCTATGAGGCTGAGCGTATGGAGGGCTCGTTTGAAGGCATCGGTGCAACGGTCGAGGTGCGTGATGGAGATCTGACGATCGTACGCACCATTCCGGGCAGCCCCGCCCTGCGCGCTGGCCTGCAGCCGGGTGATGTGATCGAATTGGTCGACGGCACGCCCACCAAGGGGCTGACCGTTACCGAGGGGGTGACCCTGATCCGTGGACCGCGCGGTACCAGCGTCAAACTCACTATCCGCCGTGAGAGCACCGCCGAAAAGTTCGATGTCACCGTCACGCGCGACCGCATCGAACTACCGGCAGTGACCTACAAGATGCTGGATGGCAAGGTCGCCTATATCCAGCTGACCGTTTTTAACGCGGTAGCAACCAAGCAGGTGAGGGCTGCCATCAAAGAGCTGCTGGCGCAAGAGCCGGTTGGGATGATCCTCGACCTGCGCGGCAACCCGGGCGGCTACCTGCAGACGGCCGTCGAGATCGCCAGCCAATTCCTGCCGCGCAACACGCTGGTGCTCACCGAGGTCAAGCGCGATGCGGATCCGCGTGAGTTTCGCGTGCGGCAAGCTGGCGAGGCAACCACGATTGAGCTGGCTGTCTTGGTCGATGGCGGCAGCGCCTCGGCTTCTGAGATTGTGGCAGGCGCCATCCAGGATGCCGGACGCGGCATGATCATCGGAACAAAGACGTATGGCAAGGGCTCGGTGCAGGCCACCCACGATATGATCAACGGCTCGAGCTTGAGGGTCACGATTGCCAAGTGGAACCGGCCCTCAGGCGCCAACCTGGATGGCAACGGCATCGATCCGGATCTGATTGTCGAATTTACTCAGGAAGACGCCGAAGCTGAGCGCGACCCGCAGTTGGACGCCGCCATAAAAGTGCTGACCGAATAACATGGCCAAGCACGCTCAGGCAACACGTCCCAGCGGTGATCGGGTGGTCGCGCAGAACCGCAAGGGTTTTCACGATTACTTTATCACTGAGACGCTCGAGGCGGGACTGGTGCTGGTGGGATCAGAGATAAAATCGATCCGCGCCAACCAGGTGAACCTGCGCGATAGCTATGTGACGATCCGCAACAATGAAGCATGGCTGGTGGGTGCGCATATTGCCGGCTACCACGAGGCCAGCTATCAGGACCACGACCCGCGCCGCGACCGCAAGCTGCTCTTGCACAAGCGCGAGATCATGCGCTGGCGCGTGATGGTCGAGCAGCGCGGGTATACGATCATCCCTACCAAACTGTACCTGGTCAACAACCGCGCCAAAGTCGAGATCGGCCTGGCGCGCGGTAAAAAATTGTATGACAAACGCGAGGCGATTACCGACCGTGAAAACGAGCGCAACCTCGCACGCGCTATTAAGGAAGCCTACCAATGAGCTCAAGGCCTTTGATCCTCTTAACCAACGATGACGGCATCTACTCGCCCGGCCTGGCGGCGAGTGCACGCGCCCTGCACGGCTTGGGGGATATCCTGATCGCTGCCCCGCAACAGCAGCAATCCGGGGCAGGCCGCAGCCTGGCTGGCGCCGGCACGGTAAGCAAGGTAGAGCTGGATCTTGGCTTTGACTTGGCCGGGGCTTTTGCCGTCGAGGGCACGCCGGCCCTGGCAGTGCGCACTGCCATCATGGCACTGGCCGATAAACAGGTCAGCCTTGTGGTTTCGGGCATCAACTATGGCGAAAACATCGGCATCGGCATCACCGTTTCCGGTACGCTGGGCGCCGCGATCGAAGGCGCTGCGTTTGGCGTGCCGGCGCTGGCGGTGTCGCTCGAAACCGATGTGATCCATCACTATACGATAAGCGATGAGGTCAGTTTTTCCTGTGCAGCCGATATCACGCTGCGCGCAGCGACTCATATCCTCGAGCAGGGGCTGCCGAGGGGTGTTGAGATTATCAAGATCGATGTGCCAAATGATGCTCACCCCGACACCCCGTGGCGGTTGACCAACCTCTCTCGGCTTTTTTATTATGAATCCACCCTGGTAGCCGATAGAAACGGCCAGCTGCAGGTGCAGGGGTATACCCGCACCGAGCGCTTTGATGAGCTCGAACCCGAGAGCGACGCCTACGCCCTCCTGGTCGAGCGTGCGGTCTCGGTGAGCCCGTTGACTATCGATTTGAGCGCACGCGCTGCTCTGGACGGCTCATTTAGTTGGCAGCCTTTATAATAAGGATCTGAGATGTGCTTAACACGGTCCTCGAAAACCAGTTTCAGTCGAAGCGTACGGGCATACATTGGGCTGTTGGTATTGGTTAGCCTGCTACTGAGTGGCTGCACACCACCTGCGACGCAGACCCCGGCAGCACAGGCCAGTGCCACGCCGCACTCCAGCGCTTCAGCGCAGGCAGTCACAGCCACCACAGCGGCCAGCGTCGCGCCGGCAGCAACGCTCAAGAGCGCGGCAGAGTATCTATCTGAGACACCCTGTGACCATCCCTATCTGCCGTTGCGGCCCGGCACCAAGTGGGGCCTGAATACCGCCGAAGTAGTCATGACTTTGGAGGTCAACCAGGTGGTTGAGGGCGCCGAGATGACTGCCGCAACCAGCACACGCAGCTATGATTTTGGCGAGCGTTATGAGCAGTCCTGGACGTGCACATCGGATGGCATCCGTTACGACGATATTATCTATGCCGATCCGAACTCGCGGGTCGCTCTGCCGATCGCGGTTATCGAACACACCGGCCTTTACCTGCCCTCGGCTGACAAACTCGTGGTTGGCTACAGCTGGGATGAACACAGCGTGACGGTTAACCGTGGTTATACCATTACGATGGACCTGCACTATACGGTTGAATCGACTGACCCGGTAACAGCCATCCAGCAGACGGTTTCGGGCGTGCAGGTACGGGTCAGCGGTGAGATGCGCGCGGTAGACAAAGACGGCAAAGAGACTGTAAGGTCGGTCAACTTTCTGCGCGTGTTTGGTTTGGGCATTGGCGTCGTGCTGGATGACGCACTACGGCTCCAGCGTATGCAAGTTACTTACTAGAGGTGTCGCAGGAGGAGAAGTGATGCACAAGCAGCCTTCAGCTGTTGTGGCGAATTGGTCACGCCAGCGCGCACTTTGTTGGCCGGTTGGGCTGCGCGATGTGCAGGCGGGCGGATTTCTTGGCGAGCGCATTGTACGCAACTGCCAGCACAGCCTGCCGCTCGGGTTCGCCAGCCCGGTGGCAGAACCCTTTGCGCGCCTGAACCACAACGAACCATTGTTACCGCAGCACCTGCGTTTTATCCAGGATAGCGACCTCTACAAGCTGCTGGAGAGCGCCAGTTACGCGCTGTCCGCATCGCACGATGGCGAACTGGCTGCGGCGATTGAATGCAACCTGCAGGAGATCCTGCAGCGTGAGCAACCCGGCGGAGGCTTTGTCCTGCCGCCGCGCAGTGTGTTTGATACCAATGCCTACCACGAACTCTACGCCGCCGGACACTTTATCGAGATGGCCTGCGCCCACCATGCTGCTACGGGCAAGACCCATGCCCTGCAGGCTGCTTGCCGTTGGGCGGACATGCTGATCCGCGAGCGAGATGCCGGCAACCCTTATTTTACCGAGGTCGGCACGCGCGACCATCCCGAGATCGAACTGGCTTTGGTGCGCCTGTATCGCGCGACGGGCGAGAAACGCTATCTCGATTTCAGTGCCTGGGTAGCCCAGCAAGCCCGGCTGGTTGCACCCATCGGCGATATACACGCGGGTGCCGGCAAGACACATGCCGTGCGGGTAGGCTACCTGATGTGCGGTTATGCCGAGCTTTACCTCGAGACGGGTGATGCGCGCTTCCTGGAGCCCCTCAAGCCGATCTGGGATGACATCTGTGCTAGCCGCCTATACCTTACCGGCGGCGTTGGCATGAACGAAGCTATCCCGCCTCAAGCTTACAACCTGCCGCAACATGGCGCGGTGGCCGAAACGTGCGCCTCGATCGCCCTGATGATGTTCGCATTGCGCGCGCAAAGCCTGTGGGATGATCCGGCGACCTTTGATACGGTCGAGACGAT
>Ga0123333_10001366_pt1 | contig 25731 bp, 22 predicted proteins | sample BioC12SIPDNA_3_FD_89957 | JGI IMG/M metagenome (GOLD analysis project Ga0123333, IMG submission 89957) | Anaerobic biogas reactor microbial communites from Washington, USA - Biogas_R2_B C12 SIP DNA | ecosystem: Engineered > Bioreactor > Anaerobic > Unclassified | place: Washington, USA... | reverse complement strand
GCGTACAGAAAGACGACGAGCACGATCAGCGCGATGCCGAAGTTGACCAGGTTGGAGAAGATTGACGCCAGCGGCAGCAGCTCGCGCGGGAAATAGACCTTCTTAACCAGTGCTGCGTTGGCCGTGATCGAGAGGGTCGAGCCCAGCAGGGCGCCGTTGAAGAAGTTCCAGGGCAGCAGGCCGACGAGGAAAAAGACAGAGTAGTCGCGGATATCGTTGCCCGCCAGCACGCCGAACACAAGCGTGAAGACGACCATCATCAACAGCGGGTTGAGCAGGCTCCAGACGACGCCGAGCAGCGAGCTTTTGTAGCGGACCTTGAGATCGCGAATGACGAGGTTGCGCAGCAGGTGGCGAAAGCCGTACAGGGCTCTCCAGTCGGGCAGCAGGTTGCGCCAGCCGACACGCGCATCATACACGTCTACGCGTTCGCTGATAGTCGCCGGGCTGCTCTCTGCGGTCGTCATTCTCTCGCTCTGCCGTCCCTCCTGTCGCTGGTGGCAGGGTCAGATTATAACGGAGTTAACCTTGCGTGAGGAATCTGTTACAGTACGCTAATCTCATCGTCAGGGGCCGGCAGTGCCCCGATCTATCATTTTCTGGAGTCTGAGCGATGCCCTCCACGCGCCTTCGTCCTGGCCTGATTCTGCTTTTCTGCCTCGCGCTGGCAGCGTTCGCCGGCTGCCGCCGTGGCACGCCGGTGCCCGCTGCCATGCCGACCGCCACGCCGGCCCCCGACGCCGAAATAACCCCCGGTCCCTCACCCACGCCGGTCATCCTCGTACCGGCGACGACCGGGCCCGGGACCGGCCCAACGGAGCCGACCCCGCCGCCGGATTGGCCCGCCCCTGCGCCCCTGCCCGGCCCGTTCGACGACCCGCCCCCCGGCCCGGCAGAAGAGGAAGCCGCCCGCGCCCTCGCCGCCGTGAGACCACCCGAGCGCGACGACGTGCGTCTGTCCCAGGAGTTCCTGGGCGTGGGCGAGCTACCGGCCACGCCGGCCCCGGCCGAGCCCCCGGCCCCCGGAACCACGGCGACGTTTGACGTGCTCAATACCGGTAACAACACTTACTCCACCGTCGAGGCCGTCTTGGTGGGCAGCGGAGAGCACGCCCACTTCTGGTTCGATACCTCTTTGCCCCAGCCCACCGCCGCCGAGCTGGCCCCCATCGCCGCCGCCTTTGACGAGATCTACGCGCAGAGCGTCGCCATCTTCGGCCCGGAGAGCAATCCGGGCATCGACGGCGATCCCCGCGTGCACATTCTGCACGCTTCACCCGCCGCGCTTTGCACCAGCGCCGGCGCCTGCGGGCTGCTCGGCTACTTCAGCAGCCACGACAGCCTGCCGCGCGCCGTAGCCAGCCGTTCCAACGAGCGCGATATGTTCCTCATGAACGCCTCCATCTTTGGGCAGGCAAACTACCTCGGCGTGCTGGCCCACGAGTTCCGGCACATGATCGAGGACAACTATGACCGCTCCGACGCCGACTGGGAGGTAGAGGGCTCCGCCTCTCTGGCCGAGGAGCTTACGGGCTTCCCCGGGAACCCGCGCTCGCGGGCCAACCTCTTTCTGGCCCAGCCCGATCAACAGCTCAGCAGTTGGGTAGACAGTGGCTCGACGCCTTACTACGGCATGGGCTACCTGCTCAACCGCTATCTTTACGACCGGCTGGGACCGGATCTGTACCGCGCCTTTGCCGCGCATCCCGCCGACGGCCTCGACGCGATCACCGCCGTGGCCGAGGAAGCAGGGCTGCCGCTGACGGGCCACACCCTGTGGGAAGATTGGCTCGTCGCTCTGGCAATTCACAACCTGCCGGGCGCGCCGGAGATCTACCGCATCGGGGACGGCACTCTGGACACGGCGCTGGCGGCGGTCGTCAGCGCTTTTCCGGTCGAGTACGCCACGACGGTGAGGCAGTACGCGGCCGACTATTACCGGCTGGAGGGGGAAGGCGACGTAACCATCTCCTTTGAGGGCGCGCAACACGTACCCTTGCTCGGCGTTCCTGCCGCCTCCGGCAGCCACTTCTGGATCGCCGCCCGCGCCAACTACAGCCAGCCGAGCCTGAGCCGCGCCTTCGACCTGCGCGCGCTGGATAGCGCCGCCCTGACCTATGAAGTCTACCACGACATCGAGACCGGCTACGACTTTGCCTACGTAGCAGTCTCCAGTGACGGCGGCGAGACGTGGGAAGGGCTGGTGGGGCAGCAGATGCAGGGGCTGGCGGAGGAGGACAACCCCTCAGGCAAGGCGCTGACGTCGCGCTTCTACACCGGAGAGAGCGACGGCTGGGTTCAGGAGCGCATCGACCTCACGCCCTATGCCGGCCGCCAGATCATCCTGCGGTTCAGCTATATCACCGACCCCATCCTCACCTACGGCGGGCTGGCAGTGGACAACGTGAGCATACCGGAGCTGGGTTTTTACGATGATGTGGAGGAAGGGGCAGATGGCTGGCAGGCGGAGGGCTTCAGCCGCGTCACGGCAACGCTCCCACAGCAGTGGCACCTCCAGCTGATCACCTTCCCGGATGGCGCGCCGCAGGTCGAGAAGCTCCCCCCCTCAACCGCAGGCAGCGGCGGTGTGACGCTGGATCTGGGCGCCGGCGGCGGGCGGGCGATCCTCGTCGTCGCCGCCAGCGCGCCGCAGACGCTGCAGGAGGCATCCTACAGGCTGTCTTTCACTCGTTAGAGATTGGACGAGGCGTCGCCCCCCGGCCATGCGCCGGGTATTACTCCTCGTCGTACCAGAAAACGCCGCCGAAAGGGGACATCTTGCACATGCGTGTCAGCTCGTGTCCGACCTCCGTGCGGTATTTCACCAGGTAATACGACCCGCCTAACCGTGTTTGTCCCCGTCTGGCGGACCCGCTGCGCAGCGGCTGCCCGTCCCACCGCTGCATCTGTAACAGCTCCCCTCCTGCTTCACGTACGCGCTGCATGACGTTGCGGCGGACAAACCACTGGTAGCACACCGCCAGCATCATGCCTAGCGCCAGATAAACCACGAGGAACAAGAGGACAAACTCGACCATATCTTCTCCCAAATGTGATCAACTGCTCTTATTATGTAGCAGGCGCAGGCCCACTTCTATGGGCCATTGGTCCCCAAGCTAATTCTCATTTTTATGCGTTATAATGGGAAACGGCTCGCGGCGGCGTCCGCTAACGGGTGTCCGCTGCCGAAGGGAGTCAAAAGAATGGAAACAGTTGTACCAACCAATTTCTGGCACGAGCTTGCCGATGGGCGCATCCAGTGCGACGTCTGCCCCCGCGCCTGCAAGCTGCACGAAGGCCAGCGCGGCATGTGTTTCGTGCGCATGCGAGAGGGCAACCAGATTGTGCTTACCACCTACGGGCGCTCCAGCGGCTACTGCATCGACCCGATTGAAAAGAAGCCGCTGAACCACTTCTTGCCCGGCACGCCGGTCCTCAGCTTTGGCACGGCCGGCTGTAACCTCGCCTGCAAATTCTGCCAGAACTGGGACATCAGCAAGTCACGCGAGATCGATACCCTGGCCGACCAGGCCGCGCCGGAGACGATTGCGCGCGCCGCGCAACAGCTCGGCTGTCGCAGCGTCGCCTTCACCTACAACGATCCCGTCATCTTTATGGAATATGCCATTGACATTGCCCAGGCCTGCCACGAGGTTGGCGTGAAGGCCGTGGCGGTGACCGCCGGCTACATCTGCCCGGAGCCGCGTGAGGCCTTTTACGCCCACATGGACGCCGCCAACGTCGATCTGAAAGCGTTCAGCGAATCGTTCTACAAAAAGATCACCGGCGGCGAGCTGGCGCCCGTGCTCGACACGCTCAAATACCTCAAGCATGAGACCGACGTCTGGTTCGAGCTGACCAACCTGCTCATTCCTGGTCACAACGACTCCGATGCCGAGCTGGAGGAGATGACCCGGTGGGTGGTCGAGGAACTGGGGCCGGACGTGCCCATGCACTTCACCGCCTTCCACCCTGACTATCGCATGCTCGACGTGCCGCCTACACCCCCGCAGACCCTGAGCCGCGCCCGGCAGATCGCCCTTAAGAACGGCGTGCGCTATGCCTACACAGGCAACGTCTACGACGAGCGCGGGGGCAGTACCTACTGCCACGCCTGCGGCAACCGGCTCATCGGCCGCGACTGGTACCGCCTCACGGCCTGGAACCTGACCCCCGAAGGCGCCTGCAACCAGTGTGGAACGCCGTGCGCCGGCCACTTCGAGGACCGGCCGGGCCACTGGGGGCAGCGTCGCCAGCCGGTGCGCCTGGCTAACTTCCACGTCTAGAGGCGCAGTTCAACTTCTCGCGCCATACGCCGTAGCCGCGGATTCCATCTGCGCTTCCCGGCCCCCAAAACACCGTCGCCTAGTACCGCCAGGCGGCACTTCCCTTCCCGCCCGTAGAGCGTTTTTTCCAGATCGCTCCCGATAGCTTCCTGCTTCTTGCCAACACCACCCTTGCAATTCCTCCTCACATGCTTTATCATCGTCGAGAGTATTGTTGTATTATCCCGCACAAAAAGGGCGTCTATGGAGGGAACCGCGTCCCCCGAAGTCAGATTCAAAGGGATCCGCGAAGGGCTGTTGCTAACCGTCGCCGGCGACGACCTCGAGGCAGCCCAGCCTGCCCTGCTGGCGGAGCTGGCAGCCAAGCAATCTTTTTTGCAGGGCAGCCGCGTCGTCTTTCAGGTTGGCGACCGGCGCGTCCACCAGCACCAGCTTGCCGCGCTGCAGACGATGCTCGCCGAATATGATCTGGAGCTGTGGGCCGTACTCTCACAGCACGAGGCGACCCGCGAAGCCGCCCGCGCTCTGGGTTTGGCAACCCGCCTTGCCGGTAGCGACACCGACCTGGACGGCAACGAGCTGAGCCATGCAGCCGGCGAGAGCGGCGACGCGCAGGAGCTGCTCGCCGCCAACGCCCTCTTCTGCCAGGAGACGGTGCGGTCCGGCCGGTCAATCTACCACGAAGGGCACGTCGTCGTGCTCGGCGATGTCAATCCCGGCGCCCAGATAATCGCCGGCGGCAACGTCGTCGTTTGGGGACGGCTGCGCGGCTTTGTCCACGCCGGCGCGCATGGCAACCGCGAGGCGCTGATCTGCGCCCTGGAGCTATCGCCGACGCAGCTCCGCATCGCCGACGAGATTGCCATCCCGCCCGCCGGCCGGCCGGAGCGCCTGCAGCCGGAGACCGCCCTGATTCGCGACCACCAGATTGTCGCCGAGCCCTGGCGCGCGCGGGATCATGGCCGTGACTGAGCGTGAACGCATACGGCGCCGCCGGCTGCCGGCCGGCCCGGACGCCGCCAAAGGAGTCCAGCTATGCATGCGAAAGTGATAACCGTGACCTCCGGCAAGGGAGGTGTGGGCAAGACGACGGTGACGGCTAACCTGGCGGCTGCGCTGGCTATGCTTGGCCGGCGTGTCGTCGCGCTCGACGCCGATATCGGCCTGCGCAACCTCGACGTCGTCATGGGGCTGGAAAATCGTATCGTCTACGACCTGGTTGACGTCGTCGAAGGACGCTGCCGCCTGCCGCAAGCGATGATCCGCGACAAGCGCTTCCCGGAGCTATACCTCATCCCGGCAGCCCAGACCCGCGACAAGATGGCCGTCAGCCCATCTGACATGGTTCTCGTCTGCGACCAGCTCCGGCAGGATATGGATTACGTGCTCATCGATTCGCCGGCCGGCATCGAGCGCGGCTTCCGCAATGCCGTGGCGCCGGCCGATCAGGTCATCGTCGTCACCAACCCCGAGGTCTCGGCCGTGCGCGACGCCGACCGCATCGTCGGCCTCCTCGAAGCGGAAGAACACGGTCCGGGCCAGCTCATCATCAACCGGCTCAAGCCCCAGATGGTAGCCAGGGGCGACATGCTCAGCATCGCCGACGTTCTGGACATTCTGGCCATCGACCTGCTCGGCGTTATCCCCGAAGACGAGGATATCCTCGTCGGCTCCAACCGCGGCGCGCCGGTTGCCATGAACGGCAGCCACAGCGCCAGCGCCGGGCAGGCTTTCCGCAACATTGCCCGCCGGCTGGAGGGAGAGGACGTGCCCATCATGGAGCTGAGCCATCAGGGTGGTTTATTTGGCCGCCTGCGGGCCTGGATGAGTGGCCGATAAGCAGCGCCTGAAGCCTCGATAATAAGGAGCAGGCCCATGGGATGGTTAGATCGTCTATTAGGACGCCGGCAAAAGAGCAGCACGGTAGCCAAAGACCGCCTGCAAATGGTCCTGACTCACGACCGCGCCGACATTTCGCCTGGTTTGATTGCCGAGATCAAGGATGATATTATCGCGGTGATAGCCAGGCGTCTGGCTGTTGACCCCGATTCGGTGGTCGTAACCCTGACGACGACGGCCCGCGAGAGCCGCCTCGTCGCCGAGATTCCGCTGCACAACAGGCGGCGGCAGGCGCCCTGACCGGCACGCGCAGGCTGCAGGTGCGGGCGCGGGCGCATCTGTGGTGTTTCAAGCGCTGAGAACCAGCTAGCCCGTGATTCAGGAAAAGACCTCTGTCTGGCGTTATTTCGACGTGCCTCTGGCGGCTGCCGTCGTGCTGCTCACCGCGTACGGCATCCTGATGATCCAGAGCGCCGTCACCGGCGCCCCCGCCTTTGAGACCTACCCCCAGCGCCAGCTCGCCTACGCCGTTGCCGGCGTGGCCCTGATGTTCCTCTTTGCCGCCATCGACTACCGCATCTTCACCTCCGGCCACTGGTACATCTATGCCATCTTCATCGTCTCGGTCATTCTGGTCCTGATTGTCGGCAGCCTGGGCAACGCCTCGCGGCGGTGGTTCGATCTCGGCTTCATCCGCATTCAGCCCACCGAGTTCGGGCGCGTCTTTTTTGCCGTAACCTTCGGCGCGTTCCTGGCCAAGCGGCAGCACACAATGCACCGCTTCTCCAACACCCTGCTCGCCCTGTTCTACGTCGGCCTGCCGGTCGCCTTCATCTTCGTCCAGCCGGACCTCGGCATGTCCATCGCCTTCTTCGTCATCTGGTTTGTAATGATGTTTATGGCCGGCCTGCCAATCTCCCACTTCCTGATCCTGGCAGTGGTTGCCGTCGCCGGCAGCGCCTTGCTTTATCCGCAGCTGGCCGAGTACCAGCGGGAGCGGCTCACCGTCTTCCTCGATCCCAATGCCAACCCGGAGCAGGCTTTTAACATCGAACAGGCGATGATCGCCATCGCCTCCGGCGGCCTTTTCGGCAAAGGTTATCTCCAGGGCACGCAGAGCCAGCTAGGCTTCCTGCGCGTCCAGCACACCGACTTCATCTTCGCCGTGATCACCGAGGAGATGGGCCTGATCTTCGGCTCGCTGGTCGTCATCGGGCTGATGGCCTTCATCCTGTTGCGCATCCTCAAGGTAGCGGAGATCACCCCTGATCCGGCCGGTCGCTTCCTCTGTGTGGGCATCGCCGGCGTCTTCTTTTTCCAGACCTTTGTCAGCGTCGGCATGAACGTCCGCATTCTGCCCGTTACCGGCCTGACCTTTCCCTTTGTGAGCTACGGCGGCAGCTCCCTGCTGACCCTCTTCATGGCTATCGGCGTCGTCGAATCCGTACGTATGCGCCACCGCAAGCAGGAGTTTGGCTAAGCGCCGGCAACTGACCACTGACAACCGACTACTGACTACCACTCACTGCACCCTGGATCTTCCATGACCGTCCGCGTCCGTTTTGCTCCTTCGCCCACCGGATATCTGCACATCGGCAGTGCCCGCAGCGCCCTCTTTAACTGGATGTTCGCCCGCAAACACGGCGGGCAATTCATCCTGCGCCTGGAAGACACAGACCAGAAGCGGGAGGTCGCCGGCGCGCACGAAGCCGTCATGCGCGACCTGCGCTGGCTGGGCCTCGACTGGGACGAGGGCCCCGACATCGGCGGGCCGGTAGGCCCCTACGTGCAGTCCCAGCGGGCGGAGCTATACCGGGAGTGGGCCGGCTGGCTGGTCGAGCACGGTCACGCCTACAAATGCTTCTGCACCCCGGCCGAGCTGGAAGAGCGGCGCCGGGCGGCGGTTGCCGCCAAGGAGCCGTTCGTCGGCTATGATCGCCGCTGCCGGCTGCTGACCGCCGAGCAGATCGCCGCGTTCGAGGCCGAAGGCCGGGAGTACGTCATCCGCTTCAAGGCCCCACTCGAGGGGGAGACGGTCGTCGAAGATGCCATCCGAGGCTCGATCACCTTCAAGAACGAACAGATCGGCGACATGGTTATGCTCAAGTCAGACGGACTGCCCACCTACCATCTGGCTAACGTCGTAGACGACCATTTCATGGGCATCACCCACATCCTGCGCGCCGACGAGTGGATCAGTACGGCGCCGCTGCATATGAACCTCTACGCCGCCTTCGGCTGGGAGCCGCCGGTCTACGCCCACCTCCCCCTTGTCCTCAACCCCAGCGGCACGGGCAAGCTGAGCAAGCGCACGCAGGCTTTCGACGACGCCGGGCACGAGGTACTGGTCAAGGTCGAGGAGTTCCGCGACGCGGGCTTCCTGCCCGTCGCCCTGCGCAACTTCCTGGCCAACGTCGGCTGGTCCTTCGGCGACGACCGCGAGAAGTTCACCATCGAAGAGGCGCTGCCCCGCTTCGAGCTGCAGGACATCAACCCCGCCCCTTCCCGCCTGCCCTACAGCAAGCTGGAGTGGCTGAACGGCCAGTACATCCAGGAGATGCCGCCCGAAGAGCTGGCGCAGGCCGTGCGCCCCTTCCTGGAGCGCGCCGGCTACACGGTGAGCGACGAGGCGCTGCTGGCGATCATGCCGGCCATGAGCGTGCGCCTGAAGCGGCTGAGCGACGCCGTAGAGTTCCTTGGCTTCCTCGGCGCCGACGAGAAACAGGCGCCGCTGGCCGCCGGCGATCTCGTCCACAAGAAGCTGCCCCACGAGCGCGCCCTGGCTGCCTTCCGCGAAGCGCGCGACTTCGTCCGCGAGACAGAGCGCTTCGACCTCCCCACTATCCAGGAAGCCTTTTACGCCATCGGCGAGCGGCACGCCGAGAACGGCAAAGCCGGCCCCTTCCTGGGCAAAGCGCGTCTGGCGATCACCCGCCAGGAAGTCTCGCCGCCGCTGTTTGAGTCGATGGTCGCCCTCGGCCGCGAGCGCAGTCTGGCCCGCCTGAACGACGCCGTGGCCCTGCTGCAAAGCTGATCCCACCCGTTCTGCCTGAAAAGAAGAGGGCGCCCGGGTGGGCGCCCAATCTAGGCCTTGCTGAGAGGCTGCACAACTTCCAACAAATGAGAAGGAATACGCCGTCGCTGGTAAATTCTCTCGGTAAGCCACCTCCTTCCTGGATAGTTGGGGTGAAACTTTCAGAGGAATTACTGCCATCATATATCCCCTGCTGCAGCACTGTCAAACCTACTTAAGTCCTGTATCGGAGCGCGCCTGCCGCGTGCCGGACGAAGCTGGCTGAATAGAAGGTGAGGATCACGCCCGTCCCGCATATAGCCGTAACTTCAGGTTGCCCGCCCCGTGACATGTGCTATAATATTGGATTGGAATCGTAACCGGTTCTGGCGTGGCGGTGCGGAGGCGCGCTCCGCAGGCGCCACGGTTTTTTTGCAGTGTGGGCTAGCTCAACTGGCAGAGCGCCTGACTCTGAATCAGGAGGTTGTAGGTTCGAGCCCTACGCCCACAGCTAGAGGTGGAACCGCTGTTCCACCTCTTTTCTTTTCTTTCCAGCCCATAACGTCTGAGCGATCACTCTGGAGTACACTGGAGTACATGATGACCGAAGAAAGTAACCGGCCCTTCAACAACTTCATCACCGAGATCATCGACGCCGATCTGGCGGCGGGCCGCTATGACCGCGTCCATACGCGCTTCCCGCCTGAGCCGAACGGCTATCTGCATATCGGCCACGCTATGTCGGTCAACCTGAATTACGGCATTGCCCAGCAGTATGGCGGCAAGTTCAACCTGCGCTTTGACGATACCAATCCGGTCAAGGAAGAGCAGGAGTATATCGACGCGATTATCCGCGATGTGCGCTGGTTGGGCGCCGATTGGGAAGACCGCCTCTGCTACGCTTCCGATTATTTCGAGCAGCTCTACGAGTGGGCCGTGCAGCTCATTAGACAGGGCGACGCCTACGTGGACGACCTCAGCCCGGACGAGATCCGCGAATATCGCGGCTCGTTCACCGAGCCGGGGCGCAACAGCCCGTACCGCGACCGCTCGGTGGAAGAAAACCTGGACCTCTTCGCCCGGATGCGCGCCGGAGAGTATCCCGACGGCTCGCGCGTACTGCGGGCCAAGATCGACATGAGCTCGCCCAATATGAACCTGCGCGACCCGATTCTCTACCGCATCCTCCATGAGGAGCACCCGCGCACGGGCGATGCCTGGTGTATCTACCCCATGTATGACTGGGCCCACGGGCAGAGCGACAGCATCGAGGGCATCACCCACTCCCTCTGTACCCTGGAGTTTGAGGATCATCGCCCGCTCTACAACTGGTTTATCGAGAAGCTCGGCATCTACCATCCCCGCCAGGTCGAGTTTGCCCCGCTCATCCCCACCTACACCATCGTCAGCAAGCGCCGCCTGATCCGCCTGGTCCGGGAGGGTTATGTGGACGGCTGGGACGACCCGCGCATGCCGACGATCTCCGGGATGCGCCGTCGTGGCTACCCACCCGAAGCGATCCGCAACTTCGTGCTCCTGAGCGGCGTCTCCCGCAGCCAGGGCCGGGTCGAATTTGAGATGCTGGAGCACGCCATCCGCGACTACCTGAACGAGCATGCGCCCCGCGTGATGGCTGTCCTCGACCCACTGAAGATCGTCATCGAGAATTATCCTGAGGATCAGGTGGAGTATTTTGACGTGCCGGTCTATCCTCAGGACGAGGCGCGCACCGAGACGCGCGCGCTGCCCTTCTCGCGGGAGATCTACATCGAGCGCGACGACTTCATGGAAGATCCGCCGCGCAAGTTCTTCCGCCTGGCCCCCGGCCGGGAAGTGCGCCTGCTCGGCGCCTATTACGTCACCTGTACGGGCGTGATCAAGGATGAGGACACGGGCGAGATCCGCGAGCTGCGCTGCACCTACGATCCGGCCTCCCAGGGCGGCGCCACGCCCGATGGACGTAAGGTCAAGGGCACCCTGCACTGGGTTTCGGCGCGCCACGCCCACGAGGCGGAAGTGCGCCTCTACGACCGGCTGTTTAAGGTCGAAAATCCCTATGAGTTCCCCGAGGGCGGCGATTTCACCGACAATGTCAACGCCGACTCGCTGACCATCATCCACGGCGCCAAGGTCGAGCCGGGACTGGCAGAAGCCGCGCCGGGCGAGCGCTTCCAGTTCATGCGCCAGGGCTACTTCAACGTCGATCCGGTGCTCTCCACGCCAGATCATCTGGTCTTCAACCGCATCGTCTCCCTGCGGGATACCTGGGCGAAGATCAGCAACCAGTAAGCCAGCGCACGTAGCGAGAGAAAAGAAAAGCCGCCTTCACGGGCGGCTTTTTGCCTTTCCAGGCGGGCAGTTGCCCGGCTCAGACGCGGGTGACGTAGGCGCCCGTGCGCGTATCCACGCGAATCGTGTCGCCGACGTTGACGAAGAGCGGCGTGCGCACGCGCAGGCCGGTCTCGGTGACCACTTCTTTGGTGGCGCCGGTCGCCGTGTCGCCCGCCACAGCCATCTCGGCATCGACGACCTTCATGTCCACGTTGGGCGGGAAGTCGTAGTCGATAATCTCGCCTTCATAGCTGAGCAGCTCGACTTCCATATTATCTTTGAGGAACTGGGCGTCGTCGCCGATGACGTCGTGGGCAACGCTTTTCTGCTCATACGTCTCCTGATCCATGAAGACGTAAAAGGCGCCGTCGTCATAAAGATACTGCATCGGGCGCTTTTCGAGCCGCACATCTTCCACCCGGTCGCCCGAGGTGAAGGTGAGCTGCAGGTTGGCGCCTGTGCGCAGGTTGCGCACGCCGACGCGGATCGTCGCCTTACCCCGGCCCGGCTTATTGTGCGAATACTCGGTCACTTTGTAGAGGCTGCCGTCGCGTTCAAAAGTCACGCCACGGCGTAGCTGGTTAACATCGATCATAAATTTCGGTCTCCTTACTGAAGGTGTAGTCTATCACAGATGCTTGAAAGCGTCAGCATGGCGGAGCGCGCCTGCCCGCAACCCGACCTACGAAGCCAGAGGCGGTTATCCTGCCTGCGCCCCTCGGCTACTTTGCCCGGCCCGTCGCTGGTGATAAAATCCGGGGTGGTCAGATCAGTCGCGTTATGGGGAGCGTGTCTGGCAGGTGAGGTCTATCCAAGCTATCAGAGAGTTCGTCATGGCAGTTACAATTCAGCGAGTCGGCAACGACAAGGAACTGAAGGAATTCATCCGCGTGCCCTGGAAGGTCTACGCCAACGACCCGAACTGGGTTCCCTGGCTCTATTACGAGCGTCTGGAGTTTTTCGACAAGCGCAAAAACGCCTTCTTCGAACATGCCGAGGGCGACTACTTCATCGCCCGCCGGGACGGGGAAGCAGTAGGCGCCATCGCCGTCTTCGTCAACCACCGCTACAACGACTTCCAGCAGCAAAACGTAGCCCACTTCGGCGCTTTCGAGGTCATGAATGACCGCGAAGCAGCGCTGGCCCTGCTGGGTACGGCTGAGACGTGGGCGCGCGAGCGCGGCCTGGATAGCCTCCTCGGACCTTTCACCTTTTCGACCAATGACGAGACAGGCACGCTTATCGACGGCTTCGGCAGCCCGCCCGTCATCCTCATGACCTACAACCAGCCCTACGTGCCGCAGTTCATCGAAGCCGCAGGCTTCCGCAAGGCGATGGATCTCTGGGCCTGGATCGCCGATCTGAACAAGCTAGAGCAAGAGATGCCGGAGAAGGTCAGGCGGGTTGTCGGAAAAGTCACCGAGCGCTACGACCTTCACCTCCGCCTGGTGGACCTGAAGGACTGGGACGCCGAAGTCGCGCGGATCAAGACGATTTATAACAGCGCCTGGGAACGGAACTGGGGTTTTGTGCCCATGACGGATGCCGAGATTGAGCATATGGGCGCCAGCCTGAAGGCCGTCCTCGACCCAGCGCTCGTATTCATGGTCGAACACAAAGGCGAGCCGGTCGGCTTCTCGCTGACCCTCCCCGACGCCAACCAGCCCCTGCGGCGCATCCACCCCGGCCCATCACGCCTCGCTTCCTATCTCGCTGCCGCCCGCGTCTACCTGAACCGCTACAAGACCGACACAGTGCGCGTGCTGGCCCTGGGCGTGGTGGAGAAATACCGGGGCCGTGGCGTGGACGCGCTGATGTATTATGAGACCGTACGCGCCGCCCACCGGCGGGGCTATAAGTGGGCCGAAGCCTCCTGGATTCTGGAAACCAACGACATGATGAACCGCGCCCTCCAGCTCATGGGAGGCACGATCTACAAGACCTACCGCGTCTATGAAAAACCTCTGGCGAGCGGACAGCCCTCGACCGCAGACGAGGGCCGGGGCTGAACCGGCCGGACAGAAGCGCCAGCCTAAAGGAGCAGATCATGGAACGAGAAGTAGTAGCGACGACAAAAGCGCCCGGCGCCGTAGGGCCCTACTCCCAGGCCGTCTGCGCGGGCGACCTGGTCTACACGGCCGGGCAGATTGCCCTCGACCCGGCCACCGGGCAGATGGTCGGCGACGACATCAGCACGCAAACAGACCGCGTGCTGCTGAACCTGAAGGCGATCCTCGAGTCGGCGGGCAGCGGCCTGACACGCGTCGTCAAGACAACGGTCTATCTCCAGGATATGGCCGACTTCGCCCAGATGAATCAGGTCTACAGCCGCTACTTCGCCAGCTCGCCCCCGGCGCGCACGACGGTCGAGGTGTCCGCCCTACCCCTCGGCGCCCTGGTCGAGATAGAGGCCGTCGCCCTGCGCTACGACTGAGCCCCTTTCGAGCGAAAGGGAGCGCTCCTACTCTGAAGGGATGGCTCCGTCCGCGACCAGGCGAACGCGCTCCAGGAACTCGCTGAGGATCATCGCCGTCGCGCCCCAGACCTTGTGCCGCCCGATGCTGAAGTAAGGCACCTGCAGCTCCAGGCCGCGGCGGTTCCAGATCTCTTCCCGGCGCGTGCTCGCGTCGAGCAGGCTCAGCAGGGGCACTTCTAGCAGCTCGGCTACTTCGTCCGGCTGAGGGGTAAAAACGGCCGGCTGTTCGTGCCAGCCCACAAAGGGATGGACCCGGAAGTCAGAGGGCGGGATATAGAGCGGGGCGAGCGAGCCCAGCAGTGTCACCCGCGAAGGGTGGATGCCCACTTCTTCGTGCGCCTCGCGCAGTGCGGCTTCGGGCGGCTTCTCGCCGGGTTCAAGCCGCCCACCCGGCAGGGAGACCTGCCCGGCGTGCGCGTTCAGGTCATGGCGACGCAGCGTCAACACCAGGTAGGTCTGCCCGTCGCGCGGGTACAGCAGCAGCAGCACGGCGCTCTCACGTGGATTGCCACCCATACCCGCCGGACGCTGCAGCTCCCGCGGGATGGGCTTCATCTTGCTCTGGGCGGCAAGGCTATCGAAATCAGACAGGCTCAGCGCCTGCCTGACAGTGGCGATTGAAATCATATCTTGTCCTGGTAGCCGGCTCCTCAGGAATTGACGACTTGCTCGCCCACGTCGCGTGGCTGAAAGCGATAGCCCACGCCCCGCTGGGAGACAACGTACCGGTGTTTGCTATCCGCTCCCTTTAGCTTCGTTCTCAGGCGGTGTACGTAGACGTGCAGCCGGTCGTCGTCGCTGTGTTCCAGGGGCCACATGCGGCGCAACAGGAAATCGCTATTGACTGTCTCGCCCGGCGTGCGCATGAGAATGTAAAGCAGGCGCGCCTCGGTGGGAGTGAGCCCCCTTTTTTTGCCGTTGATCCACAGGTCGCGTGTGGCGAAGTTTACCAACAGGTTCTCGTCCACGGTCACCGGCGCAGTCATGGCGAACGGGAACTGGCCCACGCGCCGCAGCACGCGCCCGGCCCGCGCCGCCAGCTCGCTCGGATTGAACGGCTTGATCATGTAGTCTTCGGCGTACTGGCGAATAGCCCGCACGACCGTCGATTCCTCGTGTATGGCCGTGAGCATGATCACCGGGACGTCGCTGAAGCGGCCTAGTTGTTCGCAGAAGTCAAAGCCGTTCATGCCCGGCGGCATGTGCAGGTCCACGACGGCGAGATGCGGCAGCCCTTCCTCCTCCAGGAGAGACAGCGCCACCTCGCCCGATTCCGCGCACTTCACCCGGAAGCCATGACGGCGCAGTGTGTGCTCGACGATAAACAGCGTCTCCGGACTATCGTCCACTGCCAGCACTGATATGTCCTCTGCTTGCATATCCAACTTCATCTTCTACCGTATGAACTTACCGCCCTGGCGGCGCCTTCTACGCCCCGAGCAGAGCATATTGTAACAGATTCTGGCCAAATTTCGCAGATGACTTAGGTCGCGGACACCTGGATAGTGCCAGAGCTGTATCGCTGCCTCAGTCGGGCCAGGGTGCGCCCGTTTGCATCGCCTGCCCGTACTCCTCGAACCTGTTGTCATCCAATCCACGGATATCGTTCAAGAAAGGGAAATCCTCAGGGGTGATTTCCAGCCGTGCGAGCGGTCTGACCGGCACCAGACTGGCCAGTTGCGGCACGCGCACCTCGTAGGGGCCGAACCGGAAAGAAGGCTGGCGGACAAACGTTTCTCCGGGCAGCAGGTAGACCATCCCGCGTCGCCAGGGCTGTGCGCGCAGCGCCGACCTGCTGATGGAGAAGACGTAACGCGGCTCGCTGACCTGTCCCGTTTCGCCCACCAGACGAATACAGGCGTTGCTGGTTCCCATCTCGTAGCGCGCCCGATCCAGAATGGCAAAGAACATCGCCCACAGACCGTCCCCGGCAGCATAGACGGCGGTCTGAGCGCCAAACTCACTCAGGTCGTTCGACGGGCGTGGCTCGAAAAGCTCAATGTGCGGGTCGCCCGTACCATGCAAGATGACGCCATGCTGGTCGGCCAGATAACAGAGGAACTGCCATTTGGGGACCGGAAAGCGATAATCGATCCAGGTGTTTGTCCCGGCATGATTCAACGTGGCCAACAACTGGTCGAACTGAGAGCGTGCCTGCGAGTCGATCTCCATGGCTGGGCGCTGCAGCCAGTAATCTGGAAGCATCACGTTCGATTCTCCTTTGGCAGAGAAACGAGAGTCCTGATCCTTTCACAAGCGGCTCGACATCACCGTGAATGTCTGAAGGAACGGTGACGCTACGAGAGCGGCGCCGAAAGTACACTGCCCATACTATATTATATTGTGGACATTTCTCATAGAGCATAGGCAACAACTCCTGCCGTCCTGATTGGGGTAACGGTCATCTTCACTGCGCGCCCCAGATCGGCTACACTGGTAGCCGATGGCCGTTGTCGCGTTCATTCTCGGGTGGCTGGCAGGGTTGGGAGCGGCGGCGCAGGTGAGCCTGGCGGCACACGTCTGGGCGCTGGCCGGTCTCCTGGCTTCCGTCCTCACCTTCCTGGCCCGACGCACGCGCGCCTTCCTCGTCTTCGTCGCCCTGGCCGGCGCGCTCTGGGGCGCGGCCCGCTACCAGCTAAGCCAGCGCGAGCCAGGACCGGGTCACGTCGTCCACTATAACGACGTCGGCGAGGTCGCGCTCTACGGGCAGATCGTCGCCCCGCCGCGCGTCTACGACCGCTCCATCCGCGCCGTCCTCGAAGTCTCCACCCTTGCCTCCCCGCCTGGTTCGTCCCCATCGCCCGCCGGCGGCCTCGTGCAGCTCACAGCGCCCCGCTTCGCCGGGCTGCAGTATGGCGCGTGGCTGACGGCGACAGGGCGGCTGGAGACGCCCCGCAACGAGGGGGATTTCGACTACCGCGCTTACCTGGCGCGCCGAGAGATCTATAGCGAGCTGCCCTTCCCGGCTCTCGAAGAGGCCGCCGGTCCAGCCCCGCATCCCCTCTACCACGCCCTCTACCGGCTGCGCGACCGGGCGGGAGCCGTCCTCCAGAAGCTCCTGCCCGAGCCGCAGGCCGCCCTGCTGCGCGGCATCCTGCTCGGCGACGACAGCGGGTTGCCTGTCCCTCTGGACGCCGCCTTCCGCCTTAGCGGAACATCGCACATCATCGCCATCTCCGGCTTCAACATTGCCCTGCTCGCCGGCCTGCTGCTGCGCCTTGCCGTCCCGCTTGCAGGCCCACGCTGGACTGTGTGGATCGCGGTGGTCACAATCGCTCTCTACACGCTGCTCGTCGGCGCCGACCCCTCCGTGGTGCGGGCGGCGATCATGGGCGGCATCACCCTCTTTGCCGGTCGCTGGCTTGGCCGCACGCTCTACACTTACGCTTCCCTCTGCCTCGCAGCCTTCGCCATGACCCTGCTGCGCCCGGCAGCGCTCTGGGACGCCGGCTTCCAGCTTAGTTTCGCCGCCACACTGGGCATTCTCCTCTACGTCGAGCCGCTCAGCCGCCGCGCGCAGGCCATTCTGAGCCGCTGGACCGACGAGGGGCGGGCCAGACGGTTGGCCCGGCTGCTCGCCGACGGGCTATTGGTTACACTGGCGGCACAGCTACTCACTCTCCCGCTCCTGCTTTACCACTTCCGGCAGCTCTCGCTGGTCAGCCCGCTGGCGAACCTGCTCATCCTGCCGGCCCAGCCAGGCATCATGATCTGGGGCGGGTTGGCAACGGCGGCGGGCCTGCTCTGGCTGCCTCTCGGCCGGCTCCTGGTCCTCCCGGCCTGGTTCTTTCTCACGTATACGATTGCCGTTGTCGAATGGTTCGCCGCACTGCCTTTTGCCGCCATCCGTGTAACGCTCGCGCCGGCAGGCGTCGCCGCCAGTTACGCGCTGATTGCTCTGCTCACCTGGACGGCAATACGCGGGCCGCGCCGGGTTTTCGCCGTTGCCCGCCGGCAGGCGCCGGCCCTGGCCCTCACCGCCTCCCTCGTCCTTGCCCTCTTCGTCTGGCAGTGGGCAGAGACGCGGCCCGACGGCCGCCTGCACGTCTCCTTCCTCGACGTCGGTCAGGGCGACGCCACGCTGATCCGCACGCCCAACGGCCGGCGCATCCTCGTGGACGGCGGGCAGCATCCCAGCCTCCTGAACAGCCACCTCGGCCGGCTGCTGCCCTACGCCAGCCGCCGCCTGGACCTGGTGGTCGCCACTCATCCGGATACGGACCACGTCGCCGGCCTGCCAGAGCTATTCGACCGTTATCGCGTCGAACGGCTCCTGACCAACGGCGCCCTGGCGGACGGCCACCCGGCCTACGCTGCGCTGCTGGAGGCCGCCACGCGCGAGGAGGTGCCCGTGCTCGCCGGTCAGACGGGACAGGTCATCCATCTGGACGAGGGTGTCGAGATGCAGGTGCTCTATTGCGGCGAGGCGGGCAGCAGCGACAACGATAGCTCGCTGGCCCTGCGCCTCACCTATGGCGACTTCAGCCTGCTGCTCACCGGCGATGGCGAGCTGGCTGCTGAAGAAGCGATGGTTTCCGGCAGCCTGCCGCTCACCTCAACCGTCTGGAAAGCCGGCCATCACGGCGCCCGTACCTCCGGCAACGCCTTCTTTCTGGAGGCGGTGAGACCGCAGGTTGTGGTCATCTCCTGTGGCGAGGGCAATTCTTCCGGTCACCCCCATCCGGAGCTGCTCCAGCGCGTGGCCGGCGTTGGCGCCGCCGCTCTGCGCACCGACGAGCTGGGCACCATCGAGCTAATCACCGACGGCCGGCAGATCTGGTGGGAAGCGGAGCGGTGAAATGGGTCCCGCGAACGGCCTTTGGCTGCCTGCTCACAAGCCGTATACTGGAACGTAATGTGCCAACTCAGCCCGGTCTGGACCGTCCGCAAGTGAGATGCAGGCCCCTATCGCGCCTGTTCGTGGCCGCCCTGCTGCTGGCCTTGTTTTTGGCCGGCTGCCGCACAGGCCCGGACACACCACCTGCTGCGGCGGTAACTTCGTTTGCGCCTGTCGCCGGGCTGCCCACCGCGACCCCCTCTCCCGTTCCGCCGACCCCCTTCATCTTCTTCCCGCCAATCGTGACGCCCACGGCAACGCCGACGCCGCCCGGGCGGACCGTGCCGGCGGCTCCCCGTGGCATCTGGATCTCGGCCGAAGAGCTGGCCCTCCTGCCGATGTCGGGGGAGGCCTGGCAGGCCGTTCTCGATACGGCTGTTGGGGAGCTGGACGAGCCCAATATCGCCGGCTATACCAGCTACCACGACGTGCAGACGCTGGCCGTGGCCCTGGTCTACGCCCGCACCGGCAACCCGGCATACCGGGCAAAGGCTGCCGGAGCTATCCGCAACGTCATGGGCACCGAATACACAGGATTGCCGAGAGAGGATAGCACTTCTGCAGGTGCGCTCGCCGCCACCGCCGGGCGGAATCTGGCTTCATACGTCTTTGCCGCCGACTTGATCGACCTCGCCGGCTACGATCCGGCACTGGACGAGACGTTTCGCACGTGGATAACTGGTCTCCTGCACGTTGAATGGGCGGATGGCTCGATCGCCGGCGCCGACAGAGCGCGGGCCAACAACCACGGGCGCATGGCCGGGGCGAGCCGGGCGGCGGTGGCCGCTTATCTGGGCGACGAGGCCGAAATGGCCGAGATTGCCCGCGTCTTCAAGGGTTTTCTCGGCGATCGCCAGATGTACGCCGACTTCAAATTCAACCGTGATCTCTCCTGGCAGGTTGCCCCAGAAGCGCCGGTGGGTATCAATCCACGGGGAGCGGTGCGCGACGGCTTTGCAATTGGCGGCGCCCTGACTGAAGAGATGCGCCGGGGCTGCAGCCTCCAGTTTCCCCCCTGCCCAACCAACTATCCCTGGGAAGCACTGCAAGGCATCCTCGTCGAAGCCGTCGTCCTGCATCGGCAGGGCTATGACGTCTGGAACTGGGAAGATCAGGCGATTCTGCGGGCCGTGCAGTTCCTGTACGACCTCCATCTCGCCTATCCCGACGGCCAATGGTGGGCGGCGGGAGATGACCTCTGGATACCCTGGCTGGTCAACGCCGTCTACGGCGCCGATTTTCCTACCGAGCCGGCCCGTCGCGGCAAAAACATGGGCTGGACGGATTGGACTCACGCCCTGCAGACGGCGCTGGCGCCTTCACCGCCGGCAGAAACGCCTCCACCACCAGTCGAGACGCCCCTGCCGCCACCGGCAGCCACAGCTCTGCCACCACAAGAGACGCCAACACCATCAGGAGGTACACCATGAAGATCTTAACCGCCTATGCCAGCCGCCACGGCAGCACCAGGGAAATTGCCGAAGCGATTGCCGAAGAGCTGCGCAGCGCCGGGCACGACGTCACACTGCAGGCAGCAAAAGAAACTCAATCTCTGGCAGGCTACGACGCCGCCGTCGTCGGCAGCGCCGTCTACGTTGGACGCTGGCTCGGGGATGCCGGCGATATGGTCAGCCAGTTCAAGGAGCAGCTCAAAGGGCTGCCCGTCTGGCTCTTCAGCAGCGGCCCGCTGGGCGAAGATCCCTACCCGCCGGGAGAGCCGGAAGGTCTGCCAGAGCTGGTCACAGAGCTGGGCGCGCGCGACCACCGCGTCTTCGTCGGCCGGCTAGCCAAGAGCGAGCTTGGTCTGGGAGAGCGACTCGTCGTCCGCGCCGTAAAGGCGCCGGAAGGCGACTTCCGCGACTGGGAAGCCATTCGCAACTGGGCCCGCTCCATCGCCGCCAGTCTGGCTGCGACCTGATCCCTCCCCAGAGCACCGTCCGGCAAAGTAACGACATGACTGTTTCGTGAAACGCCCGGCGGGCTCTTTGGCATTTTCCCGGAACCTTTTACAATCGACAGATCATGAGGCGTACACGATCATCCCTGCCCACGCTGCTCCTGACCCTCTTGCTGCTGGCGCTGCTCGCCGCCTGTACCGACGAAGCACCCGACGATCCATCCCCGACGGCTGAGAGCACCCCGACGACTGCCCCCACGCCCACGCCCCGCGCCACCCCGACGACTGCCCCCACGCCCACGCCGACCCCTATCGTGCCCGCCGTCGAGGCGGTCCGGCAGCGCGTGGACGAGGCGGGTGCCGTCACCGTCAGTATGGCGACCCTGCCCGAAGCCGGCTGGCTGGTCATCTACAATGACGACGCCGGCGAGCCGGGAGAAGTCATTGGGCAGAGCGCGCTCCCTGGCGGCAGGAGCCGTGACGTGACCGTCGAGATTGATCCCTACATGGCGACCTCCACGCTGCATGTGCGTCTCCACGCCGACACCGGCGAAGCAGAGCTATTCGACTTCCCGGATGCCGACCCGCCGCTGGAGTGGGAAGGCGCCCCGGTCGGAGTGAGCTTCCCTATTACGCTGGATCTGGTTGTGCCGGCGCTGGTGGTCGAGGATCAGGCCGTCGATATGGACGGGCAGGTGGTCGTGACCAGTGCCAGCGTGCCGGAGGCCGGCTGGGTCGCCCTGCATGCCGACGAAGATGGCGAGCCGGGGCCGGTTCTCGGGCAAACCCCCTTACAGCCCGGCGACAGCGAGAACGTGGTGATTACGTTCGATTGGCGGCAGGCTACCCCCACGCTGCACGCCCTTCTCTACCAGGACCTGGGCATCGCCGGCAGTTTCGAGCCGGAGACTGTCGACGAACCCTATTTGATCCAGGGCGAGCCTGTTGGGGCCACCTTCACCGCCACACTGCCCCTCGACGTTTTCGTCATCGACCAGCCGGTCACGACAGGCGAAGTCGTCGTCGAGCGGGTCAGCGTCAACCAGCCGGCCTGGGTCGCCGTCTACACCGACTTTGCCGGCTATGCTGACCGGCGCATCGGCGCCGTTCTGGTGGAACCGGGCGTCACCGAGCTGATCACCATCCCGGTCGAGACGCAGGGTATCAACGTGACGCCGGTGATGCACATCCAGCTGCTTGCCGACGAAGGCACGCCGGGCGAGCTTGAATATCCGGGGCCCGACGAGCCACTGGCTACCGACGACCGGCTGACCCTCTTCTCCTTTGACAGCAGCACCGGCAATTATCTCATTACCGCCGACCAGCCCGCGGGAGACGAAGTCGTCGTGCCTCTCGTCGTCACCAACATGCCCGTCTGGGTGCTCATCCACAGGCCGGAGGAAGAGGCGCCGGCCGATAATCCCGGCCCGGTGCTCGGCATGGTCTCCCTGCCCCCCGGCATCCACCGCGACGTCGTCGTGCCGGTCGAAGATGTCTCTGTCGGAGAGACGCTGGTAGCCGCGCTCAACCTGAACGAGGGAGAGCCGGACGAGTTCGAGTTCCCCGAAGGGCCAGACGTCCCCCTGCGCTTCCTGCGCACCTACATCCGCGCCGAGTTTGCGCTGACCGAGTAGCCCTTCCCGCCTTTTACATCTCCCGTGCGAGGGCGATCATGTCGCCGAGCACCCCGGCTGCCGTCATCTCCACGCCGGCCCCCTTGCCTGCGATAATCAGCGGCTCGTCGTCATAGCGCCCGGTCTGGAAGCTGACGTACTTGAGGTTCGCCAGCGGGCTCTCCACCGGCACCGCCTTCAGCCCCACGCGCCCGCGACCATCTGCCAGCTCGGCTACGTAGCGCAGTACCTCGCCCGCCGCACCCGCCGCGCTTGCCCGCTCCTGGAAGGAGGGATCCAGCGCCAGCGAGGCGAGCATAAACTCGTTGACGTCCAGATGGGCAAGCGCGGAAGGATAGAGAGACTCGACCTCGATCTCCTCGGCTTCCATCGACCAGCCGGCCATCCGTCCCAGAATGAGCAGCTTGCGCATGACGTCTTTCCCGCCGAGGTCTTCACGAGGGTCCGGCTCGGTATAGCCGTGAGCCTTCGCCGCCGCCAGGGCCACTGAAAAGCGCGTGCCCTCGTCCAGCCGCCGGCAGATATAGCCCAGTGTTCCGCTGAGCTGCCCTTCGATCCGCAGCACCTCGTCGCCGGTGTCCAGCAGGGTGCGCAGGGTGGCGATTACCGGCTGCCCGCCGCCGACCGTCGATTCATGGCGCAGGCGCGGCTCGGCGAAAAAACGCTGCGCCCCTTCCCAGGGACCGGCAAGCGGCTTTTTGTTAGCCAGCACGACCCCATAGCCGGCGTCGAGGGCGGCGTTCAGCGCGGGCTCCATTCCCTCCGCGGCGGTCACGTCGACCAGCAGGGCGCCCTCCAGGCCGGCGTCGCACGCTTCGACGATGATCTCCACGGGCGCGGGCCGTGGCGCGCCGATTGGCTGGCGGCTACGCTTCAGCGCAACCAGCTCCTGCAGCGTCGCGTCGTCCAGCCCCTCAGGCTGCCAGCGCCACGTCTGGCTGTCGGCCACGGTGACCACGTTGAAGCGCGCGTTGGCGCGGGCGGCAACCTGCGCGCGCGTGGCTACGATCTGGCCGAGCAGCGCCTGCCCCACGCCGCCGGCCCCCAGGAGAATCACCGGAATCTGCTTCATGTTCAACCTTCCACATTCACACAAAAAGAAAGGCCCCGTTCCGAAAAACAGGGCCTTTCAGTGCACCGTAGCACTAACCAATCCGACTCGGAGGTAGTGCTACGGTGCGTTTAGATAAACTAATATCCATCAGCACCACCTCCTTGTTCCATAGGATGGCGGGCAGCCACCGGCTGCAAATCAATGAGATGATGGTGGGGATTATGACATATGACCGGTGCCCTGTCAACCGGCCTGTCCCCTCGCGGCTACCAGACAGTCAGGCGATCATCATCTACTCAGCCAGATTGCGGAGCGCTGTCAGTACCGCGTCTACCTCGGCGGGCGTGTTGTAATGGACGAAGCCAATGCGCACCAACCCACCCTGCTCAAGCAGTCCCAGGCGCTCCATCACGGCAACGGCATAATAGTGCCCGCTCCAGACGAAGATCCCCTGCCGGCCCAGCGCTGCCGCCACCTCGCCGGCAGAGTAGCCTTCCAGGCTGACGGCAAAGGTCGGCGTGCGCTCGTCAAGCCGCTCGACGTCGGTGATCCCGTAGACACGCAGGCCGGGGATCGCCGCCGCCCCCTGCAGGAAACGGGCCGACAGCCCCATTTCATACGCCTTAACGCTCGCCATTGCCCGGGCAAGCCTCTCGCGCAGCGACCCTTCCCCGGGCCCCAGGCTCGCCAGATAGTCGATCGCCGCCGCTACCCCGGCAATGCTCTCGAAGCTCTGCGTGCCCGTCTCCCACTTCTCCGGCGGCTCGGGCGGCGACGGGCGCACCTTGAAAGCCGGCAGCTCCTCCAGGAGCCGGTAGCGACCGTAGAGGATGCCGGTGTGCGGGCCGAAATACTTATAGGCCGAGCTGACGAGAAAATCACATGCCAGCGCCTGCACGTCGATGAGCTGGTGGGGCGCCGCGTGGACCGCATCCACGTAGACCAGCGCGCCCACTTCGTGCGCCTGGCGCACGGCGCGGGCCACATCGGGAATCGTGCCCACGGCATTCGAGGCGTGGGTGATCGCCAGGAGTTGTGTCCGTTCGTTCAGCAGCGCCGGAAGCTCTTCCAGCGCCAGCGACGTGTCCGCCGGGTGGAAGTCAAGCCAGCGCACGGTTACGCCACGCTCCTTAGCCGCGAGCAACCAGGGCGAGATGTTGGCGTCGTGGTCCAGCCGGGTGAGCACGATTTCGTCCCCCGGCTGCCAGCGCTGCGCCAGCGCCCGGCTGAGGCTGAAGGTCAGGCTGGTCATATTCTGCCCGAAGACGATCTCTTCCGGGCGCGCGTTATAGAATGCAGCCATCGCCCGGCGGCCTGCGGCCATCACCACTTCTGACCGCTCGCTGGTCAGGAACGGACCGCCGAGGTTGCTGCCGCCCGCCCGCAGATAGCCGGCCATAGCGTCGATCACGCGCTCGGGCGTCTGCGTGCCGCCCGGCCCGTCGAGATAGATGACGGGCCTGCCGGAGAGGGTCTGCTGGAGGGCGGGAAACTGCGGGCGCAGGAGGTCGGGATTGAAAGCGATGTTGTCTTGCATGGTGGCATTATAGCGGCTGCGGGCGGCCCGCCAAGCGATGCACCGGCGGGCTCCGCCTCTCCCGTTTCGCCAGCGTGAAATCTCGGCTATAATCTGAGAACAAGCGCCAGTAATCAGTTCATCCAGTAGAAGGGGGAAAAGATGCGTAACAGCAAAGAGTTCATCGGCAAGCCGATCATCAGCCTGGACGAAGGCCGCCAGCTGGGCACCGTCCGCGACATCTACGTGGACCGCGAGCTCACCGCGCTGGCCGGCGTCCACCTGGGGCGTGAGGGGCTGATCAGTCGCAAGTCACTCCTGATCCCGCGCGACGATATCGCCGTCTTTGGCGTCGACGCCGTTCTCGCCCAGCGCAGCGACGTCGTCACCGATAACAAGCAACTGCCCGAAAGTAATTCGTGGATGCGCCTGGACGATCTGGCCGGTCGCCAGGTAGATACCCCGGCCGGCACGCGGATCGGCACCATCGGCGACGTCTTGCTCGACGACGATGGCCGTATCGCCGGCTTTGCGCTTTCTCGCGTGCAGGTAGCCGGACCGCTGGCCGAGCGTCCGGTAATCCCGCATGAGGCCGTCATCGACACCGGCCACGACGACCAGGTGATGACCATCGACCTGGCGCTGGCCGAGAGACATAGCCTGAAGGCAATGGGCAAGAGCGCGGAGGATGAGGAAGCCGCCGCGCCCGCCGCCGTCGAGGAGGTCCCGGAGTTCGAACCCGTCGAAGTGGACGTGGAAGAGAGCGTCGAGCCGGCCGAAGACGCGGGTATGGGCGCCACAGGCGAGTTGTAGGCGAGGTCGATAGATATCACAAGGAGGGACTTAAG
>Ga0123333_10001363_pt1 | contig 25751 bp, 22 predicted proteins | sample BioC12SIPDNA_3_FD_89957 | JGI IMG/M metagenome (GOLD analysis project Ga0123333, IMG submission 89957) | Anaerobic biogas reactor microbial communites from Washington, USA - Biogas_R2_B C12 SIP DNA | ecosystem: Engineered > Bioreactor > Anaerobic > Unclassified | place: Washington, USA... | reverse complement strand
GACCCGCGCACCCTGCGCGAGCTGCGCACCGCCTTCGCCGCCGCGCTCCTGCTGCACGGGACCCTGGACACCACCGACCTGCCCCAGGACCCCGACCGAATCACCGTCGAACAGTGCGCCGAACTGTCCAAGATCCTGGGCGCCCTGCCCACCGCCCAGCTCAACGTCATCATCCCCCTGTCCACCCTGCTAGGCACCACCGGCCCCCTCACCACCACCACCAGCACCAGCACCGGCACCGGCACCGGGGCCACCGTTCCCGCCGGGCAGGCCGTCGACACCAACGGAAGGCCCGTCCCCGCCGCGTTCGCGCGACCACCAGGCACACCCCCGCCCGGCACACCCCTGCCCGGCAGCCCCGGCTGCACCTGCGTGTGCACCTGCCCCGCCAGCGCCAGCTCCGGCGATGGCCAGGCCCCACCACCACAAGCCCCACCACGGCAGGCCCCACCACCTGATGCCCCACCTGGTGAGGATCCGGGCGATGCCGGGCCGCGACAGGACCCGACCCCCGAGGATGAGTCCGCCCCCGACCAGAACCCGACCCCCGACCAGACCCCGGACCAGGAGCCGGCCGGTGAGGACGGGGTGGCCGAGGTCATCGGCAAGCACAGCATCTTCCTGTCCGGGCAGGAAGCCCGGACCCTGGCCCTGACCCCCGGCTCCACCCTGTACCGGTTGGTCACCGACCCGGCCACCGGGGCCCTGCTCGAGCGCTCCACCACGGCCTACAAGTTCGACAAGGCGATGCGCGCCCACATCATCGCCGCAGACGTCTTCTGCCGGATCCCCGGCTGCCTGCGCCCGGCCTCCCGCGCCCAGATCGACCACGTCCAGGAATACGGCACCCAGGGCGGACACACCTGCATCAGCAACGGCCAACCCCTGCACGAACCCCACCACGACCTGAAGACCAAGAAACACTGGGACGCGGTCATCCACGCCAACCGCGACGTCACCTGGACCACCCTGCTCGGCCGCATCTACCGCACCAAGGCCCACGACTACACCCAGTACACCAAGCTCCTGACCGCCGCCACCACCGCCATCCACGACGCCACCGCCGCCGGAACAGCCCGCGCCGACGCCATCGACGACGCGATCTACCAAGCCCTGACCTACCGGCCCCCCGGCGCACCCTACCTAGCCCCCGACGACGACCCCTTCAACCCAGACATCTTCACCGCCTGGGACATCCTGGACACCACCCACCTCAACACCACCGGACGACGCACCTACCACCCCCACCCCGACACCCTCAACGCCGAGAAACAACGCCACCACGACACCCAGCCCGACCAGACCGACCAGGGCGACACCGGCGAGCAGGCCGACAGCACCGACCGAGCCGAGCACACCGGCCAGGCCCACAAGAACCGGGCAGACCGCGACACCCCCACGACCTACACCACCAAGCCCACCACCCCCTGGACCCACGACCCCGACGCCCCGCCACCCTTCTGAGCGGCAAGTCCACCCGGCACCTGGACCTAAGCATGAGGGACCCAGCACGAGAGCCCAGCACGAGAGACCCAGCACCAGGGAGCACACCCGAAGGAACCCGACCCATCGGTCGGGTCCTTCGTGCCTCACCGTCCCGAGCCGGCTCAGTTGTGGTGCATGACCTTGCGAGACAAGCGGTTGCCCAACGCCTGAGCGAGCTGAACCAGGATGATGATGACGATCACCGTCACCCAGACCACCCCGAAGTTCCAGCGCTTGTAGCCGTAGTCCAGCGCGAAGGCACCCAGCCCGCCACCGTCCAGCGTGCCGGCGAGAGCCGACATGTCAACAACGGCGATGCAGACGAAGGTGTAACCCAGGATCAGGGGACCCAACGCCTCGGGCACCAGCAGTGTGGTGATGATCCGCCAGCGGGTGGCCCCGGTGGCCCTGGCCGCCTCGATGACGCCGGGGTCGATGGCCACGAGGTTCTGCTCCACGATGCGGGAGACCCCGAAGGTTGCCGCCACCGACATCGGCACGATCATCGCCGTGCTCCCGAGCCGGGTGCCGACGATGCCGACAGTCAGCGGAGCCACCGCGAACAGCAGGATCAGGAACGGGATCGGCCGGAAGATGTTGACCACCAGGTTCAGGATGGCGAAGATCCAACGGTTCTGGAGCAGGCCACCCTTGCGGGTGGTGTAGAGGCCCAGCCCGAGGACCAACCCCAGCAGACCGCCGATCACCAGGGTCGCGGAGACCATGTAGAGCGTCTGTCCCGTGGCCTCGATCAGGTGAGCACCGTGCGTGCTCCACTCGAACCCCTCGTTCATCAGGCCACCTCCTCGACCTCGGTCACGTCCCGCAACCGGCGGACGACCTCGTCGACGGCGGCATCCGGGCCGGTGAGCTCCAGGGTGAGCGACCCGAAGGAGCGGGCCTGGAGGGTGCCGATGCCGCCGTAGACGATCTCGAAGCTGACGCCTGCGGCTCCGGCACCGGCCAGGACGGCACCGAGCCGGGAGCCGTCGTGGATCGTCGCGGTGACGATCCGGCCCGGGTGGGCCTGCCGGATCCGGGTCAGGTCGTCACCGCGGGGCTGGTCGTGGATGACCGTGGAGACGAACTTGCGCCCGACCTCCGACCGCGGGTTGGTGAACGTCTCGAAGACTGTCCCGCACTCGGCGACCCGCCCGTTCTCCAGGATGGCGACCCGGTCGGCGATCGCTCGCACGATCTCCAGCTCGTGGGTGATGACCACGACGGTCACGCCCAGCTCGGTGTTGACCTTCTTGAGCAGGCGCAGCACGTCCTGCGTGGTCTCCGGGTCGAGTGCACTGGTCGACTCGTCAGCCAGCAGCACCTTCGGACCAGCCGCCAGCGCACGGGCGATCCCGACGCGCTGCTTCTGACCGCCGGAGAGCTGGTCCGGGTAGGAGTGCGCCCGGTCCAGGAGCCCGACGAAGTCGAGCAACTCTGCGACCCGAGCATCCCGCCTCTCCTTGGGCCAGCCGGCCACCTTGAGGGGGAAGGCGACGTTGCCCGCAACCGTCCGCGACCGGAACAGGTTGAACTGCTGGAAGATCATGCCGATCCCCCGGCGCTTGCGCTCCATCTGCGACTCGGAGAGCCGCGCGACGTCCTGCCCGTCGACGATCAGCTCACCGGAGGTCACCCGCTCGAGCCCGTTGATGAGCCGGACCAGGGTGCTCTTGCCGGCGCCGGAGTAGCCGATGACGGCGAAGATCTCGCCCTCCTCGATGCTCAGGTCGACGTGGTCGACGGCGACGGTGGTGCCGCTACGGCTCGTGAAGACCTTGGAGACGTCACGGAACTCGATGATCGGTGACCTCACGCCACCGGACGTGCTCGACGCGGTCGCACTGCTCGGCGAAGACAACGTGCCATCCCTCCTCTCGTGATGCGTGGGGTCGCGATTCGCGGGGGCCTACTCAGCTGCTGGCCTCCAGGTTGGCCTCGGTGTCCTCGAGGACCTCCTGCAGCCGCGCCGGGTCGTAGCCCTCCACGATCACGGCCGTGCCACCCGAGGACTCGATCACCGCGTCGAGCACGTCCTGGTCGTGGTAGAGCTCGACGATCTTCAGGTAGGTCTCGTTGTCCACGTCACCGGGACGGGCCGCAAAGATGTTGATGTAGGGCTGGGCTCCGGGCGACTCGGGGTCGTCGGCGTAGAGGTAGCCGTCCAGGTCAAAGCCCGCATCGGTCGCGAAGTTGTTGTTGGTGATCACCCCGGCGACGTCCGCGTCGTGGATCAGCCCTGCGGTCTGGCTGGCCTCGACGGGGCGGACGACCACGGTCGACGCGTCCTCGTCGATGTCGTCCGGGGTCGGGGACGACGGGTCGCCCGTGAAGGTGATCAGCCCGGCGCCCTCGAGCACGAAGAGTGCCCTGGCCTGGTTGGTGGCGTCGTTGGGGATGGCGACCTGGTCGCCGTCCACGAACTGGTCCACGGACTCGTACTTCTCGGAGTACAGCGGCAGCGGCACGATCATCGTCGAGCCGATGGGGCGCAGGTCGTCGCCGGTGTGCACGTTGTGGTCGGCCAGGTAGAGGATGTGCTGGAAGGAGTTGAGGTCGATCTCCTCCTCGGCCAGGGCCGGGTTGGGCAGGGTGTACTCGCTGAAGTTCACGATCTCGACCTCGATCCCCTCGGCCGCGGCCTTCTCCTTCAGGATCTGCCACTGCGGCTGGGAGGCCTCGGTCGTGCCGATCCGGATGACGTCGGCGTCGTCTCCGCCGCGGGTGAGCGCCCAGCCCCCGGCCGCCAGGGCGGCGACGAGGACGAGGCCGCCGGCGATGAGCGGGGTCTTGCTGCGCCGCGGCTTCTCGGGGAGGGCCGGCGCGGCCTTCGGGGTGGTGTTCTCGGACATGTGTGTGTTCCTCTCGGGATGGTGGGCTGGGCTTCGCCCAGGAAGGAGCGGCGACAGCGCCGCGTGCTCGCGGTGGCGGTGCCGTGAAAGATGGGGTGGTATGCCGTGACGCAGGTCCTGCGCGGACGGCACCCGACGCTCGGGCCGGGTTGATAGGACGTCCTGACTTGCTAGGACGTCCTGACCCAGGTGACCGGTCCGACGTCCTGGAGGACGTGGCCGTGCCCTCGGTGGTGGGTCTCAGGCGGTGGGTCTCAGCGGCGACACATCATGACGAAGGACATGCCGCGGCACATCTCGCGGCGCCCCACGGGACGAGCCGGAGCGGTGCGGGCGACAGGCGTGGTCATGAACTCTCCATCGATGGTGTGACGTACAGGGGCTGTGACGTACACGGGCTGTGACAGTCCGGGCGAGCGCCCGGGCAAGACTCAGTACAGACGCTTTAACCCACAATGTCAAAACGCCGTCAGCCGAAGAACCGTCGCTCTAGTGGCACGTCAACCGGGTTAGGGTCGCAGATTCCACGGGCTAGTACGGTCTCACCGACGGCATCTGCCGAACCCCGAACTCAGCACGCAAGACACGGCGGGCCGCGTGCAGTCCCGCCATGCCGTGCACGCCCGGCCCGGGAGGGGCCGACTGTGAGCAGAGATACACTCCCGGCGCCACGGCATACGGGTCCCGGGCCAGCCGGGGTCGGGCGACCATCCGCCACATGCTGACCATCCCGCCCGCGATGTCCCCGCCCGGGTAGGCCGCGTTGTGATCAGCCATCCGCGACGCCGGTGTGACGAGGGCGTCCACGACCAGGTCCCGGAAGCCCGGGGCGAACCTCTCGATCTGCTGCTCCACCGCGGCGCGCACGTCCAGGGTCGAACCGGTCGGCACATGGGCATAGGTCCACACGGGACGAAGGTCGCCCTGGGGTCCCCCGACCGTCGTCGGCCCTCGAAGGTCCAGGCCGGCATCGGGGACGAGGCGCGTCGGGTCGTGCTGGGCGGGGTCGCTGACCAGCACCATCGGCGCCTCCGCGTGCCGTCCCGCAGCGACCTCGGCCTCCGCCCGGCGCATCTGGGCCAGGCTCCCGCCGACGTGCACCGTGCCGGCCCGACGGACCTCCGGATCGGCCCACGGCACGGGACCGCGCAGCACGAAGTCGACCTTGCAGACACCGCCACCGAGCGGGAGTCCGGCCAACCGGGAGCGGTAAGGCTCGGCCAACAGGTCGGCGGCCACCCGGGCGTGCGTGTCGAGCAGATGCACCCTGGCCGGCAGCAGGTCCTTCGGCGAGCGCACCGGATGGTCGGTGATGACGCGCCCGCCGTGCGCCTCCAGGTCCGCGACCAGGGCGCGGGTGATCGCCCCGATCCCCCCGCGCACCAGCGGCCACCCCTGGGTGGTGTGCGCCAGCGATCCGAGATAGCTGGCGGTGCCCGCCGCGGCCAGCGACGGCATGGGAGAGATGGTGTGCGCCGCCACCCCGCCGATCAGCGCGCGGGCCTCCTCCGTGCGCCAGTAGCCATCGCCCCACCACCGGGCCAGCAGTCCGGTGCTCACCCCGAACGCCGCCCCCGCGCGGGCGAGCCGGACCGGGTGCCCGTCGGGCAGGGAGCGCTTGTCGGACAGCGAGATCGCCGCGACCTCCGGGGCGTATGCCGTGAGGGGCCCCAGCAGACGGCGCCACCGCTGACCGTCGGTCCCGAGACGCTCGACCGTGCGCCCTAAGTCGCGATAGGCGACGCCCGCGCGGCCCCCGTCCAGCGGCTGGGCGTAGGAGACCTCCGGGGTGATCAGCTCGACCCCTCGGGCCTCGAGGTTGAACTCGGCGAAGAAGGGCGAGGTCGGCGCCGCCGCCGGCACCGCGGCGCAGACGTCCCGCAGCAGACCGGCCGACTCGGGCACCTTCTCCGTGCTTAGCGGGAGGGTGCGCACTCCCCCGCCGGGCGTGGGCTGTCCCTCCAGGACGGTCACGTCGAGCCCGGCGCGCGCCAGGATCACAGCGGCGGCCAGGCCGTTAGGTCCCGAGCCCACGACGACCACGTCCGTCACGCCTGCAGCCTATCCCGCAGCCCGGTCACCGGGAGGGTGACACTGATCGCCCCTGGCCGGAGGTGGTGTGCCTCCGGCCAGGGGCGTCGAGACGAAGCGGTCAGCTCTGGCGCGGGCTGACCTCGTCGGCACCCAGCGGCGCGGGGGCCGTGGGCTCCGGCTTGGCGTCGACGCCGGCCTCCTTGCGCTGCTGGGCCGTAATCGGTGCCGGGGCCTCGGTCAGCGGGTCGAAGCCGCCGCCGGACTTCGGGAAGGCGATGACGTCGCGGATCGACTCGGTGCCCGCGAGCAGCGCGACGATCCGGTCCCAGCCGAAGGCGATCCCGCCGTGCGGCGGGGCGCCGAACTTGAAGGCCTCGAGCAGGAAGCCGAACTTCTCCTGCGCCTCCTCCTGGGACAGGCCCATGATCGCGAAGACGCGCTCCTGGATGTCCCGGCGGTGGATACGGATCGAGCCGCCACCGATCTCGTTGCCGTTGCAGACCAGGTCGTAGGCGTAGGCCAGGGCCGAGCCCGGGTCGGACTCCAGGCTGTCCAGGAACTGCTCCTGGGGCGAGGTGAAGGCGTGGTGCACCGCTGTCCACGCACCCGCGCCCACGGCGACGTCACCGGAGGCGACAGCCTCGCTGGCCGGCTCGAACAGCGGGGCGTCGACCACCCACAGCAGCGACCAGGCCGACTCGTCGATCAGCTCGCAGCGGCGGCCGATCTCCAGCCGGGCCGCGCCGAGCAGCGCGCGCGAGGCCTTGGTGGCCCCGGCCGCGAAGAAGACGGCGTCCCCCGGGGCGGCGCCGACGTGCGCCGCCAGCCCCTCCCGCTCGGCGTCGGACAGGTTCTTGGCGACCGGCCCGCCCAGCGTGCCGTCCTCGGCCACGGTGACGTAGGCCAGCCCCTTGGCGCCGCGCTGCTTGGCCCACTCCTGCCACGCGTCGAACTGGCGCCGCGGCTGACTGGCACCGCCCGGCATGACGACCGCCCCGACATACTCCGCCTGGAACACCCGGAAGGGGGTGTCGGCGAAGAAGTCGGTGCACTCGACCAGCTCGGTGCCGAAGCGCAGGTCGGGCTTGTCGGTGCCGTAGCGGGTCATCGCCTCGGCGTAGGTCATCCGCGGGAAGGGTATCGGCAGGTCAACGCCGATGGTCTGCCACACGGCTTGGGCGATCGCCTCGCCGAGCTCGATGACGTCGTCCTGCTCGACGAAGCTCATCTCGATGTCGAGCTGGGTGAACTCCGGCTGCCGGTCGGCCCGGAAGTCCTCGTCGCGGTAGCAGCGGGCGATCTGGTAGTAGCGCTCCATGCCCGCGACCATGAGCAGCTGCTTGAACAGCTGCGGGCTCTGCGGGAGGGCGTACCAGCTGCCCGGCTGCAGGCGCGCCGGGACCAGGAAGTCGCGGGCCCCCTCGGGGGTGGAGCGGGTCAGCGTCGGGGTCTCGATCTCGACGAAGTCGCGCTCGTTCAGCAGCGTCCGGGCGGCGGCGTTGACCTTGCTGCGCAGGCGCAGGTTCTGGCCGGCGGCGTTGGCACCGGGGCGGCGCAGGTCCAGGTAGCGGTGCCGCAGCCGGGCCTCCTCCCCGACCGTGACGCGCTCGTCGATCTGGAAGGGCAGCGCCTCGGACGCGGACAGCACCTCGATCTCGGTGGCGACCACGTCGACACCGCCGGTGGGCAGGTCGGGGTTGACGTCCTTGTCCTCGCGGGCGGTGACGTCGCCGACCACCTTGACGCAGTACTCGCTGCGCAGGTCGTGGGCGGTGCCGGTGAGGACCTCGTCGCGGGCGACGACCTGGACGATGCCGCTGGCGTCGCGCAGGTCGATGAAGGCCACGCCTCCGTGGTCGCGGCGACGGGCCACCCAACCGGTGAGGGTGACGGTGGTGCCGACGTGCTCGGGTCGCAGCGTGCCGGCCTCGTGGGTGCGAAGCATGAGATCTCCTCTCGGGTCAGTTCCCGGAGGACGGCTGCCACCGGGAGGGCAGCCCGGGAGGTGTGGGCGGGGGCCAGGTCGCGGTGCCACCACACCTTTGCCGAGGGGACCTCGGCCTCTCGTCGGTCCGCCGGACGCGCGGTGCGCGGGTGAGGCCCGGGCCGGTGGGTGCTCGCGTCCGCGAGCCGGTCACCGGCCGTCGTGCGTGTCGGCCTCGGCGGGGCGTCACTCCGCCCCGCGCACGGGTGACATTCTACGGTTCGCCGGCGCCACGGCATACCAAGAATCCGGCTCGCGGCCGGTGACCCACGCCACGCGGGCCGCCCTGCAACCTTTGGGCAGGTCAGCGCGTGTGGATGGATGAAGCAGACGAACCGGTCCCCCGGCGGCAGCTGCCTCACCACCGACAGTGAAGTCAGGGGAGACAATGGAAGTCAGGAGGGACCGATGAGCCGACACCAGGCGGAGCAGGACTTCGAGGAGTTCTACCGCAAGACGGCGCCCAGGGTCGTTCACCTGGTGTACGCCACGACCGGCGACATGACCATCGCCCAGGACAGCGCCCAGGAGGCGTTTGCCCGGGCCTGGCAGCGCTGGTCGCAGATCAGCACGTATGACGAACCGCTGGCCTGGGTGCGCACGGTCGCCCGACGCCTGGCGATCTCTGCGTGGCGCAAGAAGAGCGCCCAGGACCGGGCCTATGCCCGGCACGGCGCACCGACGTCGGTCGCCGGTCCCGGGGTGGACCGGGTGGCCGTCCTCGAGGCGCTCCAGACCCTGAGCGAGCCGATCCGTGAGTCGGTGGCGCTCTTCTACATCGCCGACCTGTCGATCGAGCAGATCGCCGAGGAGACCGGGGCAGCGGTCGGCACCGTCAAGTCCCACCTGCATCGCGGTCGGCGCCAGCTCGCCGACGCGCTCGAGATCAAGGAGAACGACCATGCGTGAGGGGCAGGAGTTCCAGGACTGGACCAACGAGTGGAGCGAGGAGCAGGACGCCAGGCTGCGCACCTCGCTGGGGGCGCTGCGCCACGACGTGGACGCCGCGGGCATCCCGGACGTGCGGTTCGTCATGAAGCGGGCCGGCCGGCAGCGGCACCGGGCCGTGGTCGGCATCGCGGCGGGGGCCGCGGCCGTGCTCGGCCTGTCGTGGTTCGGCTACCAGGCCCTGGACAACACCCCCGGCACCGCGCCGGCGGGCGACGGCACCGCGACGGAGCCCGAGCGGACCCAGGACCCGACGGATGGTCAGGAGACCGACGGCGGCCAGACGGGCGACCCGACCGAGGGGACCGAGGCGGCACCGGTCGACCCCGCGGACCTGGTCGTGTCCGAGTCCGGTGGCCCCGACGTCTCGCTGTTCGTGCCGCCGGCGCTGTGGGCGTCCGAGGTGTTCACCGACGGCGACAAGAGCGAGGCCGTGACCGGCTGGTTCGAGACGACGGGCATGTTCGGGTGCGACCCGGACGACGTCTACTGGGGCACGCCGGAGGAGGGCACCTTCGGGATGATGTGGCTCACTGACGACAGCACCAACGTCTTTGCCACCCAGCGGGTCCGGGTGCTGGAGTCGTCCGCGGCCGCTGACGACTACGCCGCCCAGCTGAACGGCGCCCTCGGGGACTGCCAGGCGCCGGCCGAGGCGGACAACGTGGTCTTCGAGGTCGAGCCGCTGGAGCTGTCCGGCGCCTACCGCTTCACGACCACGTTCGTCGACGGCTCCGACGCGATCACGGAGTTCGTCTACGTCTTCGGTCACGAGGGCACGCCCGAGGCGGTCTCGACCATCCGGGTCACCGACTGGTCCAAGCAGGTCACCGACGACGAGGCCGCCGCCGAGCTCGAGCGGCTCAGCGACCTGGTGATCGGCAACTAGCGGGTCACCCCGCCCGGGGCCGGTCGGCGGGCCGGCCAGCCATGCCCGCTGGCCGGCCAGCCACACCCGCGGGCCGGCCAGCCACACCACACCTGACCGACCCGATGCGACCGAATGGGCGCCATGTGAGTGCTAGTCACTCACATGGCGCCCATCTCGTCGCACGGCTCCCGGGGACGTGAGGGGGCGGGTGCCATACGGGGACGAAGGAGCGTGCGAGACAGCCAGAACCACGACGAAACATGCGTGCGGCCGGCACCTGCAAAACCACTACGAAGATGCGGCCGGCACCTGCAAAACCACTACGAAGATGCGGCCGGCACCTGCAAAACCACTACGAAAAGGTGTGGGAGGCGTGCAAAACCCCTACGAAATTAGGTGGGGAGGGGGTCGTCGCCGCGGGCGTGCGCCACCGCGATCAGGCGGCGCAGCACGTCCTCGTCGATCTGCTCCAGGCGCTTGACGTAGACGCAGCCGGCGCCCTCGGTGTAGTCCCCGAGCTGCGGCAGCAAGTCGGCTCCCTCGGGCAGGTCCTTCAGCCCGTAGAAGGTCAGCGCGGCGCGGCGGGGCGAGAACGCGACCTTGGGCCAGTCCCCCTGCCGACGCGGATCGCTGGGCGAGACGTAGCGGTAGGAGCCGTATCCCACCATCGACGGCCCCCACATCACCGGCTCCTCCCCCGTCACCTCACGCATGATGGCGGCCACCCGGTGGCCCTCGGCCACGCGCCGTGCGGGTTGGGCGGCGTCGAGGAACTCTCCGACGTCGGCGTCGGTGGGTCGGGTCTTGGGGGCGCTCACGGTCTCAATCTAGACCCGGGGCCGGACAGTTCTGGCGCGGGTGCGGGCGGTGGCACGGGCGGGGTGCGGTGGGCCGGCTCAGCGCAACCGAGGGTGCCCTGGCCACGGCTCGTCCGCAGGGCGCAGGGACTCCCAGTCGCGAGACCGCGCCACGTGCGCGCTGAGCAGGCCCACGGCCACGGTGGCGTTGCGGATCCTCCCGGCGAGGACGGCGTCCACGGCCACGTCGAGGTTGACCCAGCCGGTCGGCATACCGAGCTCCTCGTGCTCCCGGTCGAACGCCTCGTGGTCGGGCACGTCGGCCAGGTCGCGCGCGAGATAGACACGCAGCGCCTCGCTCAACCCGCCTGGCGATGAGACGTAGTCGGCCAGCAGGTCCCAGCGGCCGGCCCGCAGGTCGGCCTCCTCGGCGAGCTCGCGGGCCGCAGCCTCGCGCGGCGGCTCCCCCTCCAGGTCGAGCAGGCCCGCCGGCAGCTCCCACTCGAACGTGCCGACCGGGTGACGGTACTGCTTGATGAGCAGCACCTCGGGCGCTCCCCGGTCCTCGCGGAGGGCGAGCGCGGCGACGGCACCGGGGTGATCGACATACTCCCGGACGACGGTGCCCGCCTCGCCGAGATCCACCGTGTCACGGCGCACGTCCCACACCCGGCCCTCCAGGGCCAGCTGGGACTCGGTGACCGGTCGAGGCGCGACCTCGTCCGCCAGGTCCTCCGCGTGCAGCCGCGGTGCACCCAGCGCCATCAGCCGACCGGGGTGCGCTCGACCTCGACCAGCCGCTGGCTGCGTTGCACGTCGAGGGCCGCCGCCACCAGCCCGGCGAAGAGCGGGTGCGCCCGGTGGGGGCGCGACTTGAACTCCGGGTGGGCCTGCGTGGAGACGTAGTAGGGGTGCACGTCTGCGGGCAGCTCCACGAACTCGACGAGCTCTCCGTCCGGGGAGGTGCCGGAGATCACCAGGCCCGCCTCGGTCAGCTGCTCGCGGTAGGCGTTGCCGACCTCGTAGCGGTGCCGGTGGCGCTCGTCGACCTGCGTCGTGCCGTAGGCCTGCGCGATCACCGACCCCTCGGTCAGCACGGCCGGGTAGGACCCCAGGCGCATCGTGCCGCCCAGGTCGCCGGCCCCCTCGACGAACGCCCGCTGCTCCTCCATCGTCGCGATGACGGGGGCCGGGGTGTCCGGGTCGAACTCGGTGGAGCTGGCGCCCTCGATGCCGGCGACGTTGCGGGCGAACTCGATGACCATGGCCTGCAGCCCCAGGCAGATGCCCAGCGTCGGCACCTGGCGCTCGCGCGCCCAGCGCAGCGCCCCAATCTTGCCCTCGATGCCGCGGATCCCGAACCCGCCGGGCACCAGGATCGCGTCGGCGCCCGAGAGCGCCTTGGTGGCGCCGGCCTCGGTGCGGCACTCGTCGGAGGCGACCCAGCGGATCGAGACCTTCGCGTCGTTGGCGAAGCCACCGGCGCGCAGCGCCTCGGTGACGGACAGGTAGGCGTCCGGCAGGTCGACATACTTGCCGACGAGCGCGACCTCGACCTCGTGCTCGGGCTGGTGCACCCGCTGCAGCAGGGCGTCCCAGTCGGTCCAGTCCACGTCGCGGAAGGGCAGGCCGAGGGTGCGCACGACGTAGGCGTCCAGGCCCTCACCGTGCAGCACCTTGGGGATGTCATAGATCGAGGGGGCGTCCACGCAGGCCGCCACGCCGTCGACCTCGACGTCGGACATCATCGAGATCTTGCGCTTGATCGACATCGGGATCTCGCGGTCCGCCCGCAGCACGAGCGCGTCGGGGCTGATGCCGACCTGCCGCAGCTGGGCGACCGAGTGCTGGGTGGGCTTGGTCTTGAGCTCGCCGCTGGGGGCCAGGTAGGGCACCAGCGAGACGTGCACGAAGAAGCAGTTGGCACGGCCCAGGTCGTGGCGGACCTGCCGGGCCGCCTCGAGGAAGGGCAGCGACTCGATGTCACCGACCGTGCCGCCGATCTCGGTGATGATGACGTCGGGGGTGTCCTCGGCCGGCAGCTCGTGGGCGTCGGCCCGCATCCGCGCCTTGATCTCGTTCGTGATGTGCGGGATGACCTGGACGGTGTCGCCGAGGTACTCCCCGCGCCGCTCCTTGGCGATGACGTCGTTGTAGACCTGCCCGGTCGTCACGTTGCCCCGACCGCGCAGGTTGACGTCGAGGAAGCGCTCGTAGTGCCCGATGTCGAGGTCGGTCTCGGCCCCGTCCTCGGTCACGAAGACCTCGCCGTGCTGGAACGGGTTCATCGTGCCGGGGTCGACGTTGATGTAGGGGTCGAGCTTCTGCATCGTCACCCGCAGCCCGCGCGCCCGGAGGAGAAGTCCGAGGCTCGAGGCGGTCAGGCCCTTGCCGAGCGAGGAGGCGACTCCTCCGGTCACGAAGATGTGTTTCGTCTGTTCGGCCACGGGCTGTCAGTCTACGTCACGGGTTCCGGCGGTCGACGCGGCACGCCGGTAGGCCGCCAGCGCCGCCTGTGCCGCGTCCTCGGCGGTGGGCAGGTCCGCGGCGCGGGCCAGGGCGCGTTCGCGCAGGTCGGCACGGAGTATGTCGTCACTCAGGAGAGCGGTCAGCGCCGCTCCGAGGGCCTCGGGATCGTCGCCGGGGACCAGTAGTCCGGCGCCGTCCAGCACCTCCTCGGTGCCGCCGACGTCGGTGGCGACGATCGGCGCCCCGACGCTGAGCGCCTCCTGCAGCCAGACCGGCTGGCCCTCCCACCGCGCCGAGGAGACGGCGACGTCCGCCGCCGCCAGCAGGTCGGGCACGTCGGTGCGGTGCCCGAGCAGGCGCACCGGCAGGCCGGAGCGGTCGATGCGGCGCTGCAGCGCCTCCGCCTGGGGCCCCTCCCCCGCGATCACCAGGTGGGCGTCCTGACCCGTCGTGCCCGCGGCGTCCAGCGCGTCCAGCAGCCGGTCGAAGCCCTTCTGCGGTGCGAGCCGCCCCACCGCCACGACCAACGGGGTGTCGCCGGTGAGGCCCAGCTCCTTGCGCACCGCCGCCCGGTCCCGGACCGGCTCGGCCCGCACGGCCGGCACGACGGCCGGGGCCACGTCGCGGGCCCCGCGGTCCCGGGCGACCTCCATGAGGTCCTGGGAGACCCCCAGCACCAGGTCGGCCCCCCGACAGACCACGCGGTCCAGGTTCCAGTGCACGACGGCGGCCAGCCGCCCTTCGGGGGCGTTGTTGTGGGTCGTCACCACGAGCGGGGGCGACGAGCCCTCGCGGGCGAGCACCGACAGCGCGCCGGCACGGACCCCGTGGGCGTGGACGACGTCGACGTCAGCCATCGACTCCCGCAGGGTGGCGACCGACCGCCGGTCGCGTTGCGGCAGCGGGCGCGAGCCGATCTCCAGGGGCACCACCTCGGCCCCGGCCTCGGCCAGGCCGAACCGCGCGGCGACGACCGCGGGGGTCGCCACCACGAGGCTGTGTCCCAGCTCCACGAGACTGTGGGTCAGCTGCTCCACGTGCCGACCGACACCCCCGGCGACCACCCCGGTCACCATCAGGATCCTCACCCCGTCATCTAACCCCACGACGCCGGATCCCTCCCACCGTGTCCGCGAACGCGGTCGGCGCACCCACGCGCAGGGCGGCCAGCGCCGCAGCCAGCACGACGGCGCCGGTCAGCAGCCCACCAGCCAGTGCCGCGGCCCAGTGCGACACGTCGATGCCACCGGCGAGCTCGCGCAGGACCAGCGCCGCGAGGGCACCCGCGAGGGCGACCGCCGCGGGCCGTCCCGTGCCGGTGGTCACAGCGCCTCCCCACGACCGACGGACCAGCACCACCAGGAGTATGCCGGTGAGGGACATCCCGATCGAGCTCGCCTGCCCGAGGGTCACCAGGGTCCGCGCCGGCGTGGGCTCCGTCCCCGCCAGCCGGAGGACGGGAAGCACGGCGGCGACGAGCCAGCCGAGCGCGACCACCGCACCGGCGCCCAGGGCCGAGCCACGGGCAAACAGGGCGCGGGACAGCAGCGCGGTCACGGCAAAGCCGAGCAGGCCGGGGGCATACCACGCCAGGGCGGACGGCAGGGCCTGGAGCGCCGTGTCCCCGGCGCCGCCACCGCCGGCGTCGATGGCCCGGAACAGGCTGCCGACCTCGCGGCGGACCGCCACCAGCGCGACGGCACCGACCACCCCGGCCACGGCCACCGCCACCAGGGTGCGACGCAGCACCCCGGTGGCCTCCTGGGAGGTGAGCCGCGGGAAGGCGGCGGTGGCCAGCGGAACGGCCAGCACGGCATACGGCAGCAGGTAGGCGGTCTGGGCGTAGGTGTAGACGTTGAGCGTCCCGACACCCTGCGCGGAGTTGGCGAGCCAGACGGTCACGAGGACACACACCTGCTGGGCGGCCACGGCGACCAGACCGGCGACGGCCAGGGTGCCGACCCGCCGTGCCGACCCGGCGGGGAAGCGCCAGGTCGGGCGCAGCCGCACGCCGGCGCGCCAGGCCGGCACTAGCAGCGGGAGGCTCAGGGCGACCACGCCCGCGGTCGTGCCCCAGGCGAGGAGCAGGATCGCCGAGCGCGGGGTCCCGGCGAGACCGGCGTCCGGCGCGACCCAGGCGCCGTAGGCCAGGTAGACACCGATGACGACCAGGCTCGACAGCAGCGGGGCCACGGCGGCGGCCAGAAACCGGCGGTGCGCCTGGAGCACCCCGGACAAGATGATGCCGACGCCGTAGAGGACCACCTGCGGCGCGAAGACCATGAGCATCGTGGCGCCGGTGTCCACGGCGGTGGGCCCGCAGGACTGGTCCGCGCTCAGCAGCGTGCGGGCGATCGGGCGGGCCAGCAGAGCGACCACGAGCGACAGGGGCAGCAGCACGGCCAGGCACCAGGTGAGCAGCGCCGAGGCGGTGCGGTCGGCCAGGTCCTCCCGTCCGCGGTGCAGGTGACCGGAGACCAGGGGCACGACCACGGCCGCCAGGGCCCCGCCCGCAGCGATCTCGTACAGCGCGTTGGGCACCTGGTTGGCGGTGGCGTAGATCTCGCCGACACAGGTCGCGCCGACGCCGTGGCTGAAGGCGAGCCAGCGCCCCAGCCCGACGGCCCGGCCGACCAGGGTCACCACCGCGATCAGCCCGGCGGCCCCCGCGATGCTCCCGGCAGCCAGCCGCCGGCTCGGGGTCACCGCGGCTCCCGCCCGAGCGCGTCCAGCTCGCGCAGGACCGGGGTGGACTCGATGACCCGGGTGAAACTGACCTTCTCCGAGGCCAGGGTCAGGGCGGTCACCAGGCCGAGGGTCACCGTCCGGGCCAGGGGTCCCTGGCGCTGGACGACGGCCAGCCCCAGCACCGCCCCCAGGGGGTTGGCGCCGGTGTCCCCGAGCATGCTCGTCCCGGCCAGGTCGTCGGGCAGGAGCGCCAGGACCGCGCCGAGGGTGACGGCGGCCGCGGGAGAGCCTGGCCGGGACGCCACCAGCGGCACGGCGGTGAGGACGCCGACCTTCAGCGCGCGACCGGGCCGCAGGTCGAACAGGTTGGCCAGGTTGGCGGACCCGGCGACCACCGCCGCGCCGGCGAGGGTGCCCCAGGCCTCGCGCACGGAGGCGCGCCCTCGCGCGTCCTCGAGCGCGGTCACCACCAGGCCGGTCGCGACCAGGCCGACGACCTTGATCGCCCCGGTGGTGACCCGCCCGTGCGCGAGGGCCCTGAGGTGGCCGGCCAGCCCCTTGCGGTCCGTGTCCTGCCTCAGGTCGTCCAGCGCACCGAGAGATCCGGCACCGAGCGAGGCCACGGCATACGGCAGGGACCCACCGGACCAGGCGGCTCCGGTGAGGAGCGCGGTGCCGGCCGTGCCACCCACCAGCGCGACCCCCTCGAGGAGGGTGACCGGTCGCCCGGCGTGGTTGGTGCGCTCCCAGCGGGCCGCCCACGGCTGGTCCCGACCGGCTCGCAGCCCCCGCCAGACCAGGGTCGTCCCCACCGTGCCGGCCAGCGTGAGCAGTCCGTCCCGCACGGGCCTCACGGCGGCGGCGCGCCGGTCGTGGCCTCGACGTCGGAGCCCACATCGGTGGTCGGGGCCACCGGACCCAGCTCGTCCTCACCGGTGGGGGTGGGCTCCAGGGGTGAGAGCAGGTCGGTCTCCTCCTCGGGCAGCGGCGGGCCCGGGTCCCCCGGCTCGGGCTCCGCGGGCAGCGGCTCGGGGACGGACGGCGACGGGCCTACGGCGTCCGTGCCCAGGCCCCAGTGCCCCGGCTGCCCCTCGATCGACCAGCGCAGGCCCAGGACCGCCGCGAGCTGCCCGGCCGCGCCCTCGACGTGGTCCACGCTGCTCACCGTCTCGGCGATGGCCGACTCGGCCCGCACGCCGCGCACCACCGGGGACTCGGCCGCCTGGACCGGGTCGGAGTAGCTCTCGGTGCCGTAGCCGGCGACCAGGGTCGGGGTCCCGAGCGCCCCGAACGCGGCGATCAGGTCCAGGGACTGCTGCAGCTGGGGGTTGCCGGCCTCGTCCTCCTCCACCTGCTGGGTGGTGAGACCGCCGGTGACGATGACGAACGAGTCCGGGGGGTCGGCGGTGAGGTCGTCCTCGCTGTCCGCCCAGTTGACATCGAGGAAGCCGAGCTCCACCAGCCTATCCGTGGCGGTCCGCCACGCGCCGCTGCCCGCCACGACCTCCTCCCCGGTCAGCGCCGCCGCGAGCACGGTCTCTGCGGTGGGCTCGGCTCCCTCGCGGGGCTCGGGGTCGGTCAGCGTCGGCGCCAGCTCGGCCGCGGCCTCGTGGCGGGTGGCCGCCGACTCGGGGTCGGCCCACGCATCGTCCAGCCGGGCGGTCTGCACGACCTGCCCGCCGGCCGTGGCGATCTGGTCCTGCAGCTGCCCGACGATGTTGCGGTCCGCGCCCGGCAGGGTGACCACGGCCACCCGGTGACCGGTGAGCTGGTTCTGCGTGACGGTCGGGGTGAGGATCGCCACGACGTCGTTCTTCAGCTGCTCCCGGGCCTGCGCCTGGTCGAGCTGGGCACGCAGGTCGTTGCGCTCCTCCCGCAGGTCACGGACCTGCGCCTCGAGGGTGGAGGAGATCTCCTGGCCGAGCGGCCCCGCCCCCAGGACGATCCCCACCGCGAGCGCCATGAAGACGGCGACCAGGGAGACCAGGTGGTATCGGAAGTCAATCACCCGAACAGTCCTCCGATCCAGGCCAGCAGGTCGTCCCAGCGGACGGCCAGCACGCCCATGGCGGTCCGACCCCCGGGCGTGGCGGCGAGCGCGGCGAGCACCGCGAGCAGGCCGGCCAGGACCAACCAGGTCAGGGCGCCGGAGGAGATCCGGCTGCGGTAGAGCAGGCTCACGCCCTTGGCGTCGACCAGCTTGCCGCCGACCCGCAGGCGGGTCAGGAAGGTCGAGGCCATCCCCTGGCGTCCCTTGTCGAGGAACTCGATCAGGGTCGCGTGGGTCCCGACCGCGACGATGAGCTCAGCACCCATGCCGTCCGCCAGCAGCATCGCCACGTCCTCGCTGGTGCCGATGGCGGGCAGCACGACGGCGTCGTTGATCCCCAGGGACTGGACGCGTTCCAGCCCCGGGGCGCGGCCGTCGCGGTAGGCGTGCACGATGATCTCGGCGCCGCTGCGGAGCGCTGCGTCGCCGACCGAGTCCATGTCGCCGACGATGAGGTCCGGACGGTAACCCAGCTCCAGGAGTGCGTCGGCTCCCCCGTCGACGCCGATCAGCACCGGCCTGGCCTCGCGGATGAACGGGCGCAGCGTCTGCAGGTCCTCCTTGTAGTGGTAGCCCCGCACCGCCACCAGGACGTAGCGGCCCTCGATCTCGGTGCGGATGTCGGGCAGCCGGATCCCGTCGAGCAGCAGCTCCCGCTCCTCGCGGACGTACTCCATGGTGTTGCGCGAGAAGGCCTCGATCTGCTCGGAGATGTTGCCCCGGGCCTCCTCCATGGCCTCCTCGACCTGCTGCAGGTCCAGCAGGGTCCCCTCGGCCACGACCTGGTCGTCGACGACCAGCTGGCCGCCCGTGACCCGGCCGGTCGCCCCCTCGGTCACCTGGGTGAGCAGGGCCTCCCCGGCGCGGTCGATGAGCGGGACGCCGGCGTCGAGCAGGATCTTGGGCCCGAGGTTGGGGTAGGCGCCGCTGATCGAGGCCGCGGCGTTGATGACCGCCGCGGGGCGGCAGGACACCAGGGCGTAGGCGCTGACCTGGTCCAGGTCCTCGTGGTTGATCACCGCGATGTCCCCCGGCGCGAGGCGCTTGGTGAGGTTCTTGGTGCGGGCGTCGACCCGGACCGGCCCCTCCACCGAGGGGCCGTCGGGCGCAGCCGCTGGCACCGGGGGTCTGGACAGGCTCATGGTGGCCCCATCGTGCCACGCTTCGGGCCCGCGGCGTCCCTGACCGGCCGTGGCGCCAGTATGCCGAGGAGCAGGCCGCTCACGCCCGTCACCAGCAGCGCCGCGCCGATCACCTCCCCCGGCAGGTGCGCGTGCAGGGTGACGTTGCCCACCGTGACCGTGGCGAGGGCGAGGCCCCACAGCGCCGGCCCCCACCGACCGGCCACCGCGGCGCGCCATCCGCGGCCCCGGGCCCCGGCCCGTGCCCCGACCGGGAGCGGCCACAGGCAGGCGACGGACACCAGCAGGGCATACCCGGCGACGGCGTGCCCGGAGGGGAACGCGGGGCTCCCCAGCCCGGCCCAGCCGTCCCGGACGACGACGAGCAGCGCGAGGCTGGCGGCCGGGACCAGGAGTGCGGTCAGCACCGCCCGGGCGCGGCGCGCCCGCAGGGCCGGCACGAGGAGCACCGCGGCCAGGGCAGCCAGGCCCACCGGGAGCAGGGGGCGCGCCAGGGTGGAGAGGCCCTCCCGGAGCCCCCACGGGAGCCCGTGGATCGCGGGCGAGGCCAGGACGGCATCGAAGCGCTCCCCCAGCGGGGTGTCGAGCCAGAACCGCGACAGCGCGGTGAGCCAGGCGAAGGCGGCCAGCCCGACGGCCAGCCACAGCAGCCGCCAGGCCGCGGGCAGCGGTCGTGTGCCCGGGGGCGCGAGGGGCTCCGGCGCGTCGCGGGGCGGTCGACCAAACTCTGCGGGGCGACCGACCACGTCTCGATCCACCCCACGGGTGGGGCGGCGGCTCACCGCGCCAGCCGCTGGGGCGCGTGCTCCTCCAGCAGTTCCCGCGCGTGGTCCAGCGCGGCCTGGGAGTCGGTGACGCCCCCGAGCATCCGCGCGATCTCGGCGACCCGGTCCGGGCCCTCGACGGAGCGCACGTCGCTCGCGGTGATCGCGCCGTCGGAGCTCTTGTGCACGACGTGGTGCCGGTCGGCGAACGCGGCGACCTGGCCCAGGTGCGTCACGACGATCACCTGGGCGGTCTCTGCGAGCCGGGCCAGCCGGGCCCCGAGGTCCAGCGCGGCGGAGCCCCCGACGCCGGCATCGACCTCGTCGAAGACGTAGGTGGGCACGTCCCCCTGGGCCGAGACGACCTCCAGGGCGAGCATCACCCGGGACAGCTCTCCGCCGGAGGCCGCCCGCGTCACCGTGCGGGGCGGGGCGCCGGCGTTGGCCGCGAGCAGGATCTCGACCTCGTCCAGCCCGTGCCCCCACGCGCGCACCCGTTCCCCGTCCGGGAGCAGGAGGCCCTCCTCGTCGGGACGGTGGCGGACGACGACCTCGACCCGGGCGCTGCCCATCGCCAGGTGGGCGAGCTCGGCCCCCACCCGCTCGCCGAGCCGCGCCGCCGCCTCCTGGCGGACCTGCGTCAGGGAGGCGCCGGCGGTGGCCAGCGCCTCGCGGAGGCGCGCCTCCTGCGCGGTCAGCTCGACGATCCGGTCGTCGGCCCCGTCCAGCTCGGCCACCTCGCTCGCCGCGCCCTTGGCCCAGGCGAGGACGGCCGCCGAGCTCTCGCCATACTTGCGCAGCAGGCCGGTGAGGACCGACCGGCGTTCCTGCACCCAGGCCAGCCGCCCGGGGTCCACCTCGATCGAGGCGGAGTAGGACGCGAGGTCGGCTGCCAGGTCGGCGGCCAGGTAGCCCAGCTCGTCGAGCCGACGCCGCAGCTCCTCCAGGGTGGGGTCGTGCTCGGTGACGGGCGCCAGGGCGTGGCTGCCGGTCGCGAGCAGCTCCACGACGGGGCGGACCTCCTCGGCGGCAGACTCATCGCCGCCGGTCAGTGCCGTGTGCGCGGTCTCCGCGGCCTGGCGCAACCCGTCGGCGTGGGCGAGGCGCAGCTCCTCGGCCCGCAGGTCCTCCTCCTCGCCCTCGGTGGGGTCGACCGCCTCGATCTCCTCCAGCGCGGTGCGCAGCAGGTCGGCACGCAGCGTGCGCTCGGCGCCCGCGGTGCTCAGCCGGGCCAGCTCGTCCCGGACCGCGACCCACCCGGCGTGCGCGGCGCGGTAGGTCTCCAGCGCCTCCCGGACCGGGTCGCCCCCGAAGCCGTCGAGCAGGACGCGGTGCTGCTCGGGCGCGGTGAGCCGCCACTGGTCGGCCTGCCCGTGGACGGCCATGAGCCGCTCCCCCACCTCGCCGAGCACCCCGACCGGCGCGGACCGTCCTCCGACGTGGGCGCGGGACCGGCCTTCGGCGCTCACCGTCCGCACGAGGATCAGCCCGTCCTCGGTCTCGCCGCCGGCCGCCTCGACCCGCTCGGCGGCGGGATGGCCGGCCGGGACGTCGACCTCGCCCTCGACGACGGCCGAGGTGGCGCCGGCGCGGACCATGCCCGAGTCGGCCCGGGCGCCGAAGAGCAGCCCGAGCCCGGAGACGACCATGGTCTTGCCCGCGCCGGTCTCCCCGGTGATGACGTTGAGGCCCGGGGACAGCTCGAGCTCGGCGTCCTCGATGACGCCGAGTCGTTGGATCCGGAAACGGGTCAGCACCCAGGCACCCTAAGCGGGCCCACCGTCGGGCTTGCCGCGCCACCCCGCGACCGGCAGCGCGAACTTGCGGACCAGCCGGTCGGTGAACGGGTCGGAGGACAGGCGCGCCAGCAGCACCGGGGTGTCGCCGCGCCGCACCTCGACCCGGGCGCCCGGGGGCAGGTCCGCGCTGCGCCGACCGTCGCACCACATGACGCCGTGCGTCGTGGCGTGCGGCACGACCTCGACGGCCACCCGGGTGTCCGGACCCAGCACGACGGGCCGGGCGAAGAGGGCGTGCGCCGAGATCGGGACGACCAGCATCGCCCGCACGTCCGGCCAGACGATGGGACCGCCCCCGGAGAAGGCGTAGGCGGTCGAGCCGGTGGGCGTGGCGACCACGACGCCGTCGCACCCCCAGGTGGACAGCGGCCGCCCGTCGACCTCCACGGTGAGCTCGAGCATGCGCTCGCGGGCCGACTTCTCCACGGACGCCTCGTTGAGCGCCCACGTGCTGGTGACCCGGTGGCCGTTCTCGAAGACGTCGACCTCCAGGGTCATCCGCTCCTCGACCGTGTAGTCACGGGCGACGATCCGCTCGACGACCTCGGCGGTCTCCTCTCGCTCGGCCTCGGCGAGGAACCCGACCCGCCCGTGGTTGATGCCCAGCAGCGGGATGCCCGCCCCGCGGGCCACCTCGGCGGCGCGCAGGATCGTGCCGTCGCCGCCCAGGATGACGACGAGCTCGGCCTCGGAGGCCAGCTCGGACACCCCCGGGTCGTCCTCGAGGCTGTCCCAGCCCTGCTCGAGCTCGTGGACCTCGATGCCGTGGGCGCGGAGCCGGCCGGCCACCTCGGTGGCCAGGGCGGGCAGCTCCGGACGGTTGGCGTGGGTCACCAGGAGGATGCGACGGGTCATCTAGTCGTCCTCCTGGGTGAGTGCACGGATGCGGGCGCGCACGGCGCCCGCCTCCATCATGCCTGCCGTGGAGGACGCGAGCCACAGCAGGTACTCGGTGTTGCCGTGGGTGCCGGTCACCGGGGAGCGGTCGATCCCGTGGACGTGCCACCCGAGGCCGGTGCCGACCTCGACGACCTCGTGCAGGACCCGGGACCGATCGGCCACAGAGCTCACCACACCGCCGTGGCCCAGACGGTCGCGTCCCACCTCGAACTGCGGTTTGACCAGGAAAATCACGTCGCCATCGGGCTCCACCAGCGCCGCGACCGAGGGGAGCACGAGGCGCAGCGAGATGAACGAGACGTCCCCGACCACCAGGCCGAAGGTGCCCACCCGCTCCGGGCCGACGTCTCGGATGTTGGTGCCCGGCAGGTCGGTCACCCTCGGGTCGTCCGCGAGCTCCGCGACCAACTGGCCGTGCCCCACGTCCAGGGCCGTGACGTGAGCGGCGCCGTGGGCCAGCAGCACCTGGGTGAAGCCGCCGGTGCTGGCGCCGACGTCCAGGCACCTGCGTCCGCGGACCTCGATCTCCCAGGTGGTCAGTGCGTGGAGCAGCTTGAGCGCACCGCGCCCGACCCACCTGGTGACCTCGTCCGGGGTGGAGGTGACCTGCTGACCCAGCCCCACGGCATACGACGGCTTGTCGACGACGACGCCGTCCACCCGCACTCCGCCGGCTCGCACCAGACGCTGGGCGGCGGTCCTGGACCGGGCCAGGCCCAGCCTGACCAGGTGGACGTCGAGTCGCTCGGTGCCGCCGTGGTCGCTCACGCTGGGGTCGGGGCTGCTGGTTCCGGGATCACGCGGACGGTGTGGCTCCGGCAACGCGCTGGATGGCCGATGCCGCGTTCCCGGGGGACGACTCGGTGAGCCGCTCCTGCAGGCGCCGCTGCGCGAGGGCTGCGGCCGCGGCACGGTCACCGAGTGGCTGCTCGGCGGTCGCGTGCAGGTCCTCGAGGACCTCGTCGACCACGGGATCCCCGGTCTGCGGTGGCTGCGTCATGCGGTCAGGCTATCGCGGCAGACCGACCAGGCGGCGCATCATCCACAGCCTCCGGCGGGTGTCACGTCAGCGCGGCTCAGGCGTCGCGGCTCCAGTGCTCGGCGAGTCCCGGTCTCAGGCGTCGCGGCTCCAGTGCTCGGCGAGTCCCGGGATGGTGTCCGCGATCAGGCCCGGTTGCTGGGCCTCGTCCGCACGCTCGACGTCGGCCCGGCCGTGGACCCCCGTGAGCACGAGCGCGGTCTGCAGCCCCACCCGCTTGGCGCCCTCGATGTCGGTGTCGAGCCGGTCGCCGATCATCAGGACCTCGTCGGCGGGGAGGCCAATCCGCTGCAGCGCAATCTCGAAGGCCGGAGCGTGCGGCTTGCCCGTCACCAGGTCCGGCTGCCGCCCGGTCGCGTGCGCCACCGCGGCAACCAATGAGCCGTTCCCGGGTGCCTGACCCCGCTCGGTGGGGAGGGTCGCGTCCGTGTTGGTCGCGACCCAGCGGGCTCCGGCAGCCACGGCGTAGGTGGCCTCCGCCAGCTCGGACCACCCCACGGCGGCCCCATAGCCCTGAACCACCGCCGCCACGATCTGGCTACCACCCCGGCGCAGCACCTCGCTCGGCTCCACGACGGGGATCCCCTGCTCGTCGAGCGCGGCCGTGACGCCGGGACCCCCGACGGGCAGCGCGAACATCCCTTCCGGCACCGGGTGGTGCTGACGCAGGTAGCTGGCGGCGACCTGCGAGCTGTTGAGCACCTCATCTGCGTGTGCCTCGACGCCGAGACTTTCCAGGTGCTCTGCCACCTCGCCGGGCAGCCTGGCGGCGTTGTTGGTCAGGAAGAGGATCGGGAGGCCGGCGGCGCGTGCCCCGGCAAGCCCCTCGACGGCGCCGTCGCAGGCCACAGCACCGCGGTAGACGACGCCGTCGAGGTCACAGAGCAGACCACGCACCTTCACGGTTGGGCGTCCTTCCCCGGCTCGTCCTCGCCCGACTTGTCCTCGCCCGACTCGTCCTCGCCCGATTGGCCGAGGTCGAGCTCGTCCTCCGAGCCGGTGTCGTTTCCGCCCTCCGACTCCGCGTCCTCGGGCGAGACGTCCGTGATGTCGATCCCGTCCAACTCCGCGAGCCGGTCAGGCGCATCGGTCAGGGCATCCTTGTCGGCGTCGACAGCACGGGCGAACCACCCGCGCGCCTCCTCCTCATCGCCGATGGCCAGCAGCGCGTCGGCGTACGCGTAGTACAACCGGGGAGCCCACGATCGTTGAGGGGGACTGGCATGGACCAGGTCGCGTAGGGTCTGGACCGCGGCCTCCGCCTGACCGAGGTCTCTTCGGGCTCCGCTGACCACGATGGCGAGTTCCACCCGGTCCGCGGCGCTCAGCGCATCGGCGGCTGCCTCCTGGGAGAGCTCGATGGCCCGGTCGGGACGCCCCAGGCCTCGCTCCACGTCCGCGATCTGCGGCAGCAGATGGTTCGACCCGCTCAGCCGTCGGGCGGTCCGGAACTCGCGCAGGGCCTCGGCCCACTCCGCGCGCCGGTAGTAGACGAAGCCGAGGACCTCGCGCACCACGGCCACCCGCCCCGCACGTCGGGACGCGTTCTCGGCGTGGGCCAGGGCACCGTCAAGGTCATTCTCGGCAAGAGCCTCGGTGGCGGCCACCAGGTGGCGCGCCACACCGTCCGCGTTCTCCTTGCTGAGGGTCAGCAGCTCGCGCCTAGCCGCCCGGTCGAGCTGGCCGGCCTCGATGTGCTCCGGGATCTCTGGCTCCGGCTTCCGTGCCGGCCGCGGACGGTACACCCGGTTGTCATCCTCGCGGTGCGCCCGGTCAGAGCCGCCGCGTGCGGCATGCCCGCGGTAGCCGCCCTCCCCACGTGCACCATCGCGGTCCCGACCTCGATAGCCCTCGCGGCCACCATCACGGTCCCGACCTCGATAGCCCTCGCGGCCACCATCACGGTCCCGACCTCGATAGCCCTCGCGG
>Ga0123333_10001349_pt1 | contig 25902 bp, 22 predicted proteins | sample BioC12SIPDNA_3_FD_89957 | JGI IMG/M metagenome (GOLD analysis project Ga0123333, IMG submission 89957) | Anaerobic biogas reactor microbial communites from Washington, USA - Biogas_R2_B C12 SIP DNA | ecosystem: Engineered > Bioreactor > Anaerobic > Unclassified | place: Washington, USA... | reverse complement strand
TGTCCCCGTCGGCACCTCGCCCGGCGCGGGGGAGGAGGTCCGCCGGGGCAGCGAGGTCGACATCATCCTCGCCGCCGACGACTGACCCCGCCCGAATCCGCCGAAGTTTCAATCCTCTTCCACCCATGGCGTGGACCAGGGTTGAAATCTGGGGATCTGAGGCGGGTGTCACGCCGGACGGAGGGCGGGATTGACCCGCGGGTCAAGTACCGTCCCGGGGATGCACGACGACGGTCCCGCCCTGGTCACGGACCGGTCGCCGCGGACGATCCTCGTCACCCTCCTCGTCTGCCTGTTCACCGTGAACGTGACGGTGACGATCCTCGCGGTCTCGATCCCGCGCATCGCCGACGACCTCGACGCCAGCCAGAGCGTGCTGACCTGGGTGGTCAGCGGCCCGATCCTCGCCTTCGGCATCGTCGGCCCCGCGGTGGGCAAGCTCGGTGACCTCTGGGGCCAGCGGCGGGTGTTCCTGCTCGGCCTGGCCGGGGCGGTCCTCAGCGCCGCCGCCAGCGCGGTCGCGTGGAGCGCCGGGTCGCTGATCGCGTTCCGGGTGCTCGCCGCCGCTCAGGGCGCCGCCACCGGCCCGGCGTCGTTCGCCCTGATCGCCCTGATCTTCCCCCGCCGGGACCGGGTGCGGGCGCTGGGCTGGTGGTCGATGGTCGCCGCCGGCGGCCCGGTCGTCGGCGTGGTGATCGGCGCCCCGCTCGTCTCCGCGTTCGGCTGGCGCGCCCTGTTCGCCGGGCAGGTCCCGCTGATCCTGATCGGGCTCGCCGTCGCCGCCCGGGTGCTGCCCGAGACGCCGCGCCGCACGTCGGTGCGGTTCGACTGGGGCGGCGCGGTCCTGCTCGCCCTCTCGGCGACGCCGGTGCTGCTCGCCATGAACCTGGCGCCGACCCGGGGCTGGACCGACCCCCTGGTGATCGGACTGCTGCTCGTCAGCCCGCTGGCCGCGGTCGGTTTCCTGGCCCACGAGGGCCGCACCGCCCAGCCGCTCCTGCCCCCGCGCTACCTGCGGCGGCGGAACTTCGCCCTGCCGATCCTGATGCTCGGGCTGATGAACGCCACCTACATGGGCAGCTTCGTGATCACCCCGCTGCTGATGCAGAACGTGCTCGGCTTCGACGAGACCCGCACCGGGCTGGTGTCGACCGCCCGCCCGATCGCCTTCGCGGTGGCCGGTCCGCTCGCCGCGGTGGTGGTCGGCCGGCTGGGTGAGCGCAAGGCGGGGATGCTCGGCGCCGCCGCCATCGTCGCCTCGATGGTGTGGATGTCGACGATCCGGCCGGGGACGTCGCAGATCGTCATCGTCGGTGGCCTGGCCCTCGCGGGTGTGGCGATGGGCATCTCCAACCCGGCGATGTCGTCGACGATCGCCCACGCGGTCGACGAGGCCGACCTCGGGGTCGCTGGTGCCGCCCAGCAGATGTTCGTGCAGGTGGGCGTCACGTTCGGGATCCAGATGATGCAGACGGTCCAGCAGGTGCGCGAACCGGTCGTGGGTCTGGCGCGCAGCTACGGCTCGGCCTACCTGGCCGCCGCGGTGCTCGCGGTCCTGTGCATCGGCGCCGCGGCGGGCGTCCGGCGCACCACGACCCGCCGGGTCGTCGTCGAGGCGGCGCCCGACGGTTGCGACGCGCTCGACGCCGAGCTCCACGGCGTCCCGGTCCCGAGGACGCGCCGCTCGCCGCCCCCGCCGGCGGTCGCTGACGCGACGAGGCCCCCGGCCGCAACCGGGGGCCTCGGTCGAACGTCGATCGGCGATCGGGCGGGTCAGTCGGTGATGGCCTTGATCTTCTCGGAGATCTCGGTCTGGATCGGGTCCGGCGCGGCGGACTGCATCGCCATCAGCTTGGTCATGTCGCCGGTGACGCTGATCTGGCCCGACATGAACGCCTGCATGCCCGCCTGCGGGTTGCCGTCGACCAGGATCGCCTTGGCGATGTCGTAGGGCAGGGTCACGGTGAGCTGCGGGTCCTCGAGGTGTCCGTCCCCCATCTCCATCTCGCCGCCGGTGGAGTCCATGTGGGCCTCGACCACGCCGTCGGCGCCGATGCCGTCGGGACAATCCTTGACGTTGAGGTTCATCTTCATGACGTGCGGCGGGTCACCGGCCTTGCCGCGGTACTCCTCGCGGATGGCCTTGGCCTGCTCCATCCACTCATCGCTCAAGAACTGCGCCATGGGCTGTCGATCTCCTCGGTCTCGGTCGGGACGCCGCACGTTACCCGCGGGAACATCGGCGTGGGCGGGACGCCGGAACCCGGTCGATCCGACGCCGTGACGGCGCGTCGGTCAGGCCTCGGGGGCCGCCACCTCGGCGGCGAGGACGCGGCGGGCGATCGACTCGTCGGCGGCCAGGGAGCACACGACGAAGCGGCCCACGAAGGCGGCCAGCTCCTCGATCCCGGTGTCGATGCGCCCGGTGCGCTGGAAGTGGCTGTAGTACCCGACCGCGCCGACGACGCCGTACGCGAGGAGCTGGGGGTCCTCGTCGCGGACCGTCCCCTCGGCGACGGCCTCGGCGATCAGGGCGGCGGTGTCGGCGGCGTGCACCTCGGTGCCCTGGCGCAGCACGTCGGTGAACTTCTGGTCGACGACCTCGACCTCGAGCAGCGAGAACAGCCGGGCGTGCCGGGCCATGTAGACGACCGACGCCTCGGTCGCCTGGCGGATGCGCAGCAGCGGCTCGGCGTCGGAATCGATCGCGGCGGCCTGGGCGCGGCGCAGGCTGAGCCGGTTCTGCTCGACGAGGTCGCGGAAGAGCGCCTCCTTGTTGTCGAAGTACCAGTAGAAGAGGCCCTTGGCGACGCCGGCGCGCTCGACGATGTCGACGATGCGGGTGTCGTCGTAGCCCCGCTCGGCGAACAGCTCGCCCGCGGCGGCGATGAGCTGCATCCGCCGCTCGCGGCCCTGCGGGCTGAGCCGCCGCTCGTCGGCCGAGGGGCGCGCCTCGCTCATCGAGTGGACGGCGCTAGTGGACCGTGGGTGCGGCGGGGCACGTGCCGTACAGTACCGAGCCCGGTGGCCGGGCTCCCCAGCCACCGATTCCCGCTCGCCCCGTGTCCGAACCCCCCGCCGCGACCCGCCGTCGCGGCCCTGCCGCCGGAGGTCGCCCATGACCGCACCGATCATCGAGGGCGCCGAGCCGCTGAGCGTCGCCGGGTCCGATCGCGGGGTGCTCGTGCTGCACGGCTTCACCGGCAACCCGCAGTCGATGCGGCCGCTCGCCGACGGCCTGGCGACGGCCGGCTTCACGGTCGAGATGCCGCTCCTGCCGGGCCACGGCACGGCGGTCGAGGACATGGTCCCGACCCGCTTCGACGACTGGTCGGGCGCGGCCGAGGCCGCCTACGCCGACCTCGCCGGTCGGTGCGCGTCGGTGGGCGTCGTCGGCCTGTCGATGGGGGGTGCGCTCACCGCCTGGCTCGCCGCCGAGCACGCCGAGATCGCCGGGATCGCCTGCCTGAACGCGATCGTCGTCGAGCCCGAGGGCATGCGGGAGCTGATCCAGGGCATGGTCGACGGCGGCGCCGAGACGATGCCGGGCATCGGGTCCGACATCGCCCGCGAGGGCTCGATCGAGCTCGCCTACCCGGAGGCCCCGCTGCGGGCGCTGCTCTCCCTGATGGACGCGGCCGGCGAGCTCGGGGCGCGGCTCGGTCGCATCGAGTGCCCCGTGCTCGTCGTCAACAGCCCCCAGGACCACGTCGTCGATCCGTCGAACAGCGACGTGCTGGCGTCGGGCGTCAGCGGTCCGGTCGAGCGGGTGACCGCGCCCGACAGCTACCACGTGGTCACGCTCGACAACGACGCCGACGCGGTCGTGGCCGCGGTCGTCGAGTTCTTCGACCGGGTCCTCGGCTGAGCGACCGACGGGCCCCGGCCTCGGGGCGCGGGGCGGTGCCCGCCTACCATCGCCCGCCATGGCCGAGAGGATCACCCGCGACGACGTGGCGAAGGTGGCGCAGCTCGCCCGGCTGGCGCTGTCCGACGACGAGCTCGACACGTTCACCGGGCAGCTCGCGGCGGTGCTCGAACACGCCGAGGACGTCGCCGCGCTCGACCTGGCGGACGTGGCGCCCACCGCCCACCCGCTTCAGCTCGGCAACGTGCTGCGCCCCGACGTCGTCGGCCCCACGCTCGACCGCGACGAGGTGCTCGCCGCCGCTCCGTCGGCCGAGGATGGGCGCTTCCGGGTGCCGACCATCCTGGGCGAGGCCCCCTGATGGGTGAGTCGTTCATCAGCGCCCGCGAGGTCGCCGCCGGTGTGCGCGCCGGCGAGTGGACCGCCCGTCACGTCGCCGACGAGCACCTGGCCGCCGTCGCGGAGCGCGACGGGGAGATCCACGCCTTCCTGCACGTCGACCCCGACGCGGTGCGCGCGGCGGCCGACCGGATCGATGCGGCGGTCGCCGCCGGTGACGATCCCGGTCCGCTCGCGGGGGTGCCGGTCGCCCTCAAGGACAACCTGTGCACGCGCGGGGTGCCGACGACGTGCGCGTCGAGGATCCTCGAGGGCTGGCGTCCGCCGTACGACGCGACCGTCGTCGAACGGCTCGTCGCCGCGGGGGCGGTCGTCGTCGGCAAGACCAACCTCGACGAGTTCGCGATGGGCTCGTCGACGGAGAACTCGGCGTTCGGTCCCACCCGCAACCCGCTCGACCCCAGCCGCGTGCCGGGCGGGTCGTCCGGTGGGAGCGCGGCCGCGGTGGCGGCCGGATTCGCCCCACTGGCGCTCGGCTCCGACACCGGAGGCTCGATCCGCCAGCCCGCCGCCCTGTGCGGCGTCGTGGGCCTGAAGCCGACCTACGGCCGGGTCAGCCGCCACGGCCTCGTCGCCTTCGCGTCGAGCCTCGACCAGATCGGGCCCTTCACCCGGTCGGTCGCCGACGCCGCCCTGGCCCTCGACGTCATCGGCGGCCACGACCCGCTCGACGCCACGTCGAGCCCGTCACCCCAGCCCGACCACCTCGCCGCCGTCGACTCCGGGGTCGACGGACTCCGCGTCGGCGTCCTCTCCGAGATGCTCGACATGGACGGGGTGGCGCCCGAGGTGGTCGCGCGGGTGCGCGAGGCGGCCGAGGCGTTGGCCGCCGCCGGGGCCGAGGTCGTCGAGGTCTCGGTGCCCGCCGTGATCTACGGCCTGTCGGCCTACTACCTGATCGCCCCGGCCGAGGCGTCGAGCAACCTGGCCCGCTTCGACGGTGTTCGCTACGGGCTCCGGGTCGACGCGCCGACCACCAACGAGATGATGGTCGCCACGCGCACCCGGGGCTTCGGGCCCGAGGTCAAGCGCCGGATCATGCTCGGCACCTACGCGCTGTCCGCGGGCTACTACGACGCGTTCTACGGCCAGGCCCAGCGGGTGCGCACCCTGATCGCGCGCGACTTCGCCGCCGCCTACGAGCGGGTCGACGTGCTGCTCTCGCCGACCTCGCCCACCACCGCGTTCGCGTTCGGCGACAAGACCGCCGACCCGCTGACGATGTACCTGAACGACGTGTGCACCATCCCGTCGAACCTCTCGGGCGACCCGGCGATCTCGGTCCCGTTCGGCACGGGCGGCGACGACCTGCCCGTCGGCGTGCAGGTGATGGGACCCGCCCTCGCCGAGACCGACCTGCTGCGCACCGCCGCCGTCCTCGAGGGAGCCGCCCCGTGACCGCCCCCACCGCACCGACCACGATCGACAGCGACGAGGTGTTCACCGTCGAGGTGGGTGGCACGACCTTCGAGCTGGTGTGCGGCCTAGAGGTCCACGCCGAGCTCGCCACCGCCACCAAGATGTTCTCGGGCGCGCCGAACCGCTTCGGCGACGAGCCCAACACCAACGTCGACCCCGTCACCCTCGGCCTCCCCGGCACGCTGCCCGTGGTCAACGAGAGGGCGATCGAGCTGGCGATCCGCTTCGGACTCGCCGTCGGCGCCGAGATCCGCCCGTCGGTCTTCGCCCGGAAGAACTACTTCTACCCGGACATGCCGAAGGACTTCCAGATCTCCCAGTACGACCAGCCGATCGTCGTCGACGGGTCGATCGAGCTCCCCGGCGGACACGTCGTCGGCCTCGAACGGGCCCACCTCGAGGAGGACACCGGCAAGTCCACCCACGTCGGTGGCGACGGCCGCATCACCGGCGCCGAGTACTCCCTCGTCGACTACAACCGCGCCGGAGTCCCCCTGCTGGAGATCGTGTCGCGCCCCCACGTGCGCACCCCCGAGCAGGCCCGCCAGTACGTCGCCGAGCTGCGGGCGGTGCTCGTGGCGGCCGGCGTGAGCGACGGGAAGATGGAGGAGGGGTCGCTCCGCGTCGACGCCAACGTGTCGGTGCGACCGGTCGGCACCGATGCCCTCGGCACCCGGTGCGAGATCAAGAACCTCAACTCGCTGCGCAGCCTCGGCCGCGCCATCGAGTACGAGGCCCGCCGCCAGGCCGACCTGATCGCGGTGGGGGAGCGCGTCGAGCAGCAGACCCGCCACTGGGACGAGGACTCGGGCCGCACGTCCAAGATGCGTTCGAAGGAGGAGGCCGACGACTACCGGTACTTCCCCGAGCCCGACCTCCTACCGGTCACGCCCGACCCGGCCTGGATCGACGCGATCGGCGCCGCCCTGCCCCCGATGCCCGCCGCCCGTCGGCAGGCCGTGGCCGACGCCGCCGGGGTCGTACTGCCCGACGAGACCGTCGCCCTGATCGTCGAGCGGGGCCAGGACAGCCAGGCGCTCGACGCGATCACCGCCGGTGCCGACGCGGCCCGGGTGCTCGTGCACGTCAGCCAGAACCTCGCCGGCGAGGGAGGGGCATCGGTCGCCCCCGACCGGCTGGCCGCGCTGATCGCCCTCGAGACCTCCGGTGCGCTGACCGCCACCCAGGCCAAGGCGGTGCTCGCCGAGATGGTCGGGTCCGACGCCACGCCCGAGGAGATCGCCGCCGCCAAGGGCTTCGAGGCGATGGACACCGGCGCGCTGGAGGCGATGGTCGACGAGGTGATCGCCGCCCATCCCGACGAGTGGGAGACGTTCCGCACCGGCGACGACAAGGCCCGGGGCAAGCTCACCGGGTTCTTCGTCGGGCAGGTGATGCGGGCGAGCAGGGGCCAGGCCGACGGCAAGGCGGTCACCGACCTCCTGCGTCGCAGGTCGGGAGCCTGACCGCCTCGGCCTGCTGACCGGGTCCGCCGGACCAGGACCGTCGTCGATGGTCGACGAACGGTCAGGTCCCCCCGGCCCCATCGGCCCGTCCGGCCTCCTGGGGGCCCCTAGCATCGCCGGGGTGCAACGAGCAGCCGACCAGGTGACGGCCGCGGCCGCGTCCCGAGGAGACCGATGAGCGACGACGCGCCCAAGGGGTCCTCGACCTCCATCCCGGGCTACGAGATCGAGCGGGAGCTGGGGCGCGGCGGGTTCGCCGTCGTGTACCGGTCGAACCAGCCCAAGCTGCGGCGCACCGTCGCGCTCAAGGTGCTGACCAACGTCGACCCGTCCGACGAGGAGGCCAAGCGGCGCTTCGAGGCGGAGTGCCAGGCCATCGGATCGCTGTCGTGGCACCCCCACGTCGTCACCGTGTACGACGCCGGCGCCACCGACGACGGCCTGCCGTTCCTCGCCATGGAGTACCTGCCGTCGGGGTCGCTCCAGGCCAAGCTGGGCGATCACGGCCGGGCCCCCTACGAGGAGGTCCTGCGGGTCGCCGTGCAGATGAGCGACGCCCTCGCGGCCGCGCACCAGGCCGGGATCCTCCACCGCGACATCAAGCCCGCCAACGTGCTGACGTCGCGCATCGGCGACTACAAGCTCGCCGACTTCGGCATCGCCCGCTTCGGCGACAGCCAGCGCACCGCGACCGGCGTCATCACCGGCACCGTGGCCTACACCGCGCCGGAGGTCCTACGCGGGTCGCGGGCCTCGACCGCGAGCGACCTGTACGCCCTCGGGGCGATGCTGTGCGCCGTCGCGAGCGGGCGGACGCCGTTCGTCAAGGACGCCGACGAGTCGGTGGTGGCGATCATGTACCGGGTCAACACCGAGGATCCGCCCCCGCTCGCCGAGTTCGACGTGCCCGACGACGTCGCCCTCCTGATCCACACCCTGATGGACAAGGACCCGGAGAAGCGCCCGGCCAGCGCACTAGAGGTGGCCCAGTGGGCGCAGCACCTCCAGGAGCAGCGCGGCATCCAGTCGGTGCCGCTCCACACCGATCCCGACCTCGAGCCCGGTCTCCCCGCCGCGGCGCTGGCCGCGGGAGCCGCCGCGCTGGGCGTCGGCCGCGCGGCCGCGGCCGGTGCGGGACCCGCCGGAGTGGTCGGCGCCGCTCCGCCGCCGGCGACGACGCCCCCGCCGGTCGCCGGCGCGGTCGGCACGCCGGTACCGGGCTCGTACCCGGCTACCCCTGCGCCGGGCGGTGCGCAGTGGGGCGTCGGCACGCCGGCCCCGACGGCGTTCACCACGCCGCCGCCGTCGGCCAGCTACACCCAGCCCGCCTACCAGGCCCCGACCACCGGGTACACGCCCACCGGCGCGTACCCGCCGGCCACCGGCACCTACGGGGCGGCCCCGGCGTCGGGCGGAGGGTCGAGCACCGGTCGCATCGTCGCCATCGCGGCCGTGATCGCCCTCATCGTCGTCGCCCTCATCATCGCCATCGCCGCGGTCGCGGGAGGCGGCGACAACGGCGCCGCCGGCGACACGACCACCACGGCCGAGGACGACGACACCACCACCGGCGAGGACGACGACCCGACGACCACCGAGGGAACCACCTCGACGACCGAGGACACGACGACCACGACCGAGGGCACCACGACGACGCAGGACGGCGAGCCCGGTGGCTACCCGCAGACGATCCGCGACAACTTCGTCGACACCTGCACCGCCGGGGGCGGCACCCCCGCGGCGTGCACCTGCATCATCGACGGCCTCGAGGAGATCCTCACCCTCGAGGAGTTCATCGATCTCGACCAGATGCTCGCCGACGATCCCGACGCGTCGCTGCCGTCGGAGGTCACCGCCGTGTTCGTCAGCTGCGCGTCGTGAGCACCTCGCGCCGGTAGGCCTGGTCGCGGGCAGGCTCCGTCCTCGCCTGGCGGCTCGGACGAGTTGGTCCTCTCTGGTCGGCTCCCTCGTCGCCGACGGGCCGCTCGGGCCCCGGGCTCGCCGGTCGGCCCGCCCGCTGGCGACCGCAAACCGCTTTCCCGGGCCGACGACGCGCGGTAGGCCATCGGCCGTGACCGGCCGCCGAACATCGGGGATGGCGCGATGACCCACGAGATCCGGGTGCCGGAGCCCGACGACTTCGACGCGTTCATGCGCCCGGTTTGGCGCGGCTTCGCCGATCCCGGGCCCGAGCCCGACACGACCGAGGACGACCGCCGGCTGTGGGAGCGCGAGCGCAGCCTCGGCGTCGTCGACGGCGACGAGTGGGTCGGCGGCACCGGCGCGTTCACCATGGACGTGACCCTGCCGGGTGGGGCGGTCGTACCCGCGGCGGGGGTGACCATGATCGGCGTGGCGGCGACGCACCGCCGTCGCGGGGTGCTGACCGCCCTGATGGCCCGCCAGCTCGACGACATCGCCGCCGGCGGCGAGCCGATCGCGATGCTGACCGCGTCGGAGTCGGTGATCTACGGGCGGTTCGGCTTCGGGGTGTCCACCCGCGGCGTGGAGCGCACGGTCGCGACCGGGCACGCCCGGCTGCGCGACGACGCGCCCACCGCGCCGGGCCGGTGCCGTCAGGTGACCCTCGACGAGGCGCGGGGGCTCCTGCCCGACGCGTACGACCGTCTCCGGGCGACGGCGCGGGCTGGGAGCGTGCGCCGGTGGGATGCGTGGTGGGCGACCTACCTGTACGCCGACTGGCCGTCGCGCCGCGACGGGGCCTCGGCGCTCTTCGTGCTGGTGCACGAGGACGAGCGGGGCGAGGTCGACGGCTGGGCCGCCTACCGCATCCGTCCGTCGTGGCCGGACCGGGTGCCCGCCGGGTCCCTGGTGGTCTCGGACATCGAGGCGGTCGACGACGCGGTGCGGCTGGACCTCTACCGGATCCTCCTGACCCACGATCTCGTCGGTGAGGCCTCGATGCTGCACGTACCGCTCGACGACGTCCTGGCGTGGTCGGTCGCCGACCCGCGCCGGCTCCGCACCGGCAACACGTCGGACTGGTTGTGGCTCCGCCTCCTCGACGTGCCCGCCGCGCTCGCCGACCGGCGGTGGGGCGGCGCCGGGGGAGTCGTCGTCGAGGTGGTCGACCGCTTCCGCCCCGCCTCGGGTGGAACCTTCGCGATCGAGTCCGACGCCGACGGCCGCGGCGCGGTGACGGCGACCTCCGCCCCACCCGACGTCGTGCTCGGCCCGGAGGAACTCGGGGCCCTGGCGCTCGGCGGCGTGTCGGCCTCGGCCCTCGCCCGGGCCGGTCGCGTCGACGAGCGTCGCACCGGCGCCCTCGCCACCGCCGACGCGCTGTTCCGCGTCGACCGTGATCCCTTCTGCGCCACCATGTTCTGACCGCGCTCGGCCCCCGCCCCCGGCTCGGTCGGGTCCGGTTCTGCGCGCTGAGGGGGACGGATCGGTCCCGGTGGGCGCGGAGAACGGTTGGGTGACCCGCTTCGGCCGCGGCCCGGCCGGCGGAGCGGGCGGAGCGGTTCAGGGGGGTTCGACGCCGGTCACGGCCCAGCGCCCGCCGCGGAGGCGGGCGAGCAGGGGCACCAGCCGGCCGAGCATCAGCCCGGCCCAGGCCGCCCACAGCCAGGTGATCGGCCGGTCGGCGGCGCCCACCGCGGCGGCCGCGACGACGAACGCGACCGCGACGACCGCCATCGCCCGGGCGAGGAACCGGAAGTCCCCGGCGCCGATCAGGACCCCGTCGAGGGCGAACACCGCCCCGGCGACGGGCTGGAGCACCGCCACCCACAGCAGGAGCGTGGTGGCCACCGCGACGACCTCGGCGTCGGGGCTGAACAGGCCGGCGAGCGGGACGCGCAGGGCGGCGATCACCAGACCGGTGGCGACCCCGAAGGTCGTCCCCCAACGCAGGAGGCGGGCGGCGGTGGCGCGGGCGCGGTCGGGGACGTCGGCGCCGAGGTCGCGGGCCACCAGGGCCTGGGCGGCGATCGCCAGCGCATCCAGAGCCAGCGCGAGGAAGGCCCACACCTCGAACGCGATCTGGTGGCCGCCGAGCGGCACCTCGCCGGCGCGGGCCGCGACCGCGGTCGCCGCGACGAGCGACAGGCGGAGCGCCGCGGTGCGCACGAACAGGTCGAACCCGATCCGCCCGAGCCGGCGGAGCGCGCCCGCGTCGGGTCGGAGCGAGGCGCCGGTGGCGCGGGCGGCCCTGACGATCCGCCTCAGGTACTCGGCGGCCCCGCCCGTCTGGGCGAGCACGGTCGCCAGGGCCGACGCCCCGATACCGCGGTCGAAGCCCTCGATCAGCACCACCTGGATCACCAGGTTGGCGACCGCCGTCGTTGCCGCGACCACGAGCGGGGTGCGCGTGTCCTGGACGCCGCGCAGGTAGCCGGTGCCGGCCATGGTGACGAACAGGGCGGGCAGCCCCGCGAGGGAGATCGAGAGGTACACGCCTGCGTGGCGGGCGACGTCGCCCTCGCCTCCGAGCCAGCGGATCAGGGTCGGTCCCGCGACGAGGAGGGCGGTACCGACGACGAGCGCGAGCCCCAGCGCCAGCCAGAGGCCCTGCACGGCGAGGTGGGCGGCGCCCGCGTGGTCGCCCGCGCCCAGGCGGCGGGCGACCGAGCCGGTGGTGCCGTACGCGAGGAAGACGAAGATCGAGGCGCTGGTGAGCAGGATCGTCGAGGCGATGCCGAGCCCGCCGAGCTGGGGCGTGCCGAGGTGGCCGACGATGGCGGTGTCGACCAGGACGTACAGCGGTTCGGCGGCGAGCGCGCCCAGGGCGGGAACGGCGAGGGCGAGGATCTCCCGCGCCGACGCGGGGGCGGGGCCGCTCCGGCCCCCGGCGGGCCGGGCGTCCACCCCGCGAGTCTGACGCGCCGCTCCACCCCGGGGCGGGCTCGACCATGTGGTCGGGCTACCCCGGGGCGGGGCCTTGGGGAATCAGTCGTAGTGGTTGATCGCCCGGACGTTGAGGGCGACGGCGGCCGTCAGGCCGGCGACGAGCACCGCCGTGCACTTGAGGAGCACGTCGGCCTCGAACCCCTCGAGGATCAGCGACCGGGCCGCCTCCATCACGTAGGTGACCGGGTTGAACGACGCCGCGATCTCCATCGGCCGGGTGAGCTGGTCGCGCGGCACGAAGTTGGGGGTGAGGAACAGCAGCGGGAAGAAGATGAAGCTGGCCGAGTTGGTGGCGGCCGCGCTGCGGGTCTTCATGGCGACGAGCTGCATGAACCCGGAGAAGACGGTGGCCCACACCGCCATGATCGCCAGCAGCAGGAGGAACCCGCCGAGGCCGCTGCGGATGCGGACACCGAACAGCACCCCGACGCCGACGATCACGGTCGTCACCATCAGGTTCTTGAGCGACTCGGAGAGCAGGCGGCCGAGCACGATCGACGACCGTGGGATCGGCGTGGCGCGCAGCTTGTCGAAGTAGCCGCCCTCGATCTCCTCGACGAGGAACAGGGCCGCGGTGCCGAACGACGCGGCGGTGAGCAGCGCGGCGGGCAGCGAGAAGGCGGCGTAGCCCTGACCCTCGAGGAACGGCGTGCCCTCCTTCGGGAAGATCTTGCCGGCCTGGCCGACGTTCACCACGAAGAAGAACAGCGGGATGAAGAGCATCGGCATCAGCGACTCGAACGAGCGGACGCCTTCGACGACGGCCCGACGGGTGAGGACGAGGGTCTCGGTCATGCCTGCACCTCCTGCACGTCGCCGGCCTGTCGTTCGCGGGTGCGCCCGGTCGCGTCGAGGAACACGTCGTCGAGCGTCGGGTCGTGGTCGAGCCCGGCCCGCTCGCGCAGGTCGGCCTTGAGCGCGGTCGGGGACCCCTCGCGGACGATGCGGCCGTCGTCGATCACCGCGAGGCGACCGCAGAGCTGGTCGGCCTCCTCGAGGTACTGGGTGGTGAGGAAGACGGTGGTGCCGGCGGCGTTGATGCGGCGCACCTCGTCCCAGATCACGAGCCGGCTGGCGGGGTCGAGACCGGTCGTCGGTTCGTCGAGGAACAGCACGTCGGGCCGGTTGACCAGGGCCGAGGCCAGATCGAGGCGGCGCTTCATCCCGCCGGAGTAGCCCTTGAGGGGCCGGTCGGCGGCGTCGACCAGCTCGACGAGGTCGAGCAGCTCGGCGGCGCGGTCGGCCGCCGGCCCGGCGCCGAACCCGAACAGGCGCCCCTGGAGAGTCAGCAGCTCCCGGCCGCTCTGGCGCGCGTCGAGCCCGGCCTCCTGGAGGGCGACCCCGATCCGCGCGCGGACCCCGGCCGGGTCGCGGGCGACGTCGACCCCGGCGACGGTCGCGGTGCCGTCGGTGATCGACAGCAGGGTGGTCAGCATGCGGACCGTCGTCGACTTGCCGGCGCCGTTGGGTCCGAGGAAGCCGAAGACCTCGCCGGGCTCGACCCGCAGGTCGATGCCGCGCACCGCCTCGATGGCGTCGGCCTTGGCCGGGTAGCGCTTGACCAGGCCGCGGGCCTCGATGGCGGGCGTCATCGTGCGGTCGGGACCCGGGGGGACGTGTGGTTCTCGGTTCATGGCGCGGACGGTACGACCGTGAACCGGACATCCAGTGGCCAGTTCCGCCCGGCGGGGCCGGATTCCGATTCAGTCGATGTCGGCGCGGCCCAACAGGCGGGCGGTCAGGAGCGTGGCGAGGACGCACACCACCAGCGGGACGACCACGGCGGAGCCCACGGTCAAGGTGCCGAGGCGCAGGCCGACGCCGGTGAACTGCGACAGGAGCGACGACGTGTAGGCCCGCAGCGACAGCTTGGCCGCGGTCTCGCTGGCGGTCGCGACGAACCCCTCCCACAGGAGGATGTAGGCGATGCCCCACACCAGGGCGCGGCGGAACCGCAATCCCAGCGCGACGAACGCGCCGCAGTACCCGATCACGCCGACGATCGTCGCCACCGCGGTCGCGCCGACGAGCGCGGGTCCGGCGCCGGTCGCGGCGGCGGCGATCACCAGCGGGACGAACACGAGGGGGAGGGCGATGGTGATCGAGGCGAGGGTGGCCGCCACCGCGACCTGGAGGCGCGGGACCGGCGACAGCCACAGGTACACGAGCGTGCGGTCGTCGACCGTGTCGCCGAGCACCGCGCTGGCGAACATCAGGGCGGCGACGGGCACGACCACGGTGAACCCGAAGCCGTTGATGAACTCGGTGCCGTCGACGACCTTCTCGGTGGACTGGAGGGTGATCGTCAGCCCGATCAGGACCGCGAGGGCGCCGAGACCCGCGATCACGGCCGCCCGGCCCCAGGTGAGTTGGTGGCGGAGGAACACCGAGTAGAGGCGCACCAGCCGCTCCCCGCCGGACGGCGGGACCGCCCCGGTGCGCGGCGGGAGCGGGGAGAGCGGTTCGGCCGGGCCGGACGGGGGACTGGGCGGTCCCGCCGTGGTCCCTGCATCCCGCGCCGGAGGGACCGTCGGCGGGGTCCCGGGCGGGGTTCCGATGGGGGGAGCGGCGGGCAACGGCGGTGCGGCGGCCGCGGGCTTCGGTGGCTCGCCGAGGCGCGGCGGCGCGGCCGGTGGCGGGGCCGGTGGTGCGGCGGTGGACGGCGCGGCCGGCGGTGGTGCGGTCGCGTGCGTCGGTGGCGGTGCGGGGGGAGGCGGGGCCACCGGGCGACGGGCGTCGGCGGGCCCCGGGGACCGCCTCGACGGGAGCGGAGCGGTGCCCGTGGGAGGCGGGGTGGTCGACGTCGGCGACGGGGAACGGCCGGCGACCGGTGGCGGGAGCGGCGGCGCGGGCGGCGGGGCACCGTCGGCGGCGCGGCGGCGCCGGAGACGGCGGGGGAGCGAGGGGGTCGCCTCGTCGCGGGTCGAGCGCGTTCCGCCCGACGGCGGGGCGATGCGGGGGCGCGAGACGACCCGGGGCGGTAGCGACCCGTCCTCGGCCCCGTCGGGATCGGCCTCGTCGGACGGCGGTCGGCGACCGACGCCCGGCAGGCCGGGCGGGAGGACCCGGCGGGCGCGGGGGAAGCGGGCGGTCATCGGCCCACCAGGTAGCGGAACACCGAGTCGAGGTCGTCGTCGAGCGGCACGACCTCCCACAGGTGGACGTCGAGGTCGGCGGCGACCTTCGTCACCCCGACCCGCAGCTCGCTCACCCGGGTCGTCTCGACGATGACGGTGTCGGAGCCGACGACGTCGAGCCCCACGATCGTCCCGTCGGCGAGCAGCGCGCCCGACAGGGCATGGGGCTGGTCGGTGCGGAGCCGGATGCGGTGCGGGCGGTCGTCCATCAGGTCGCGGATCGCCCGGAAGTCGCCCTCGGCGGCCAGCCGGCCCTGCACGATCACCAGCACGTTCGAGCCGAACCGCTCGACCTCCTCGAGCACGTGGCTCGACACGATCACGCACAGGCCGTCGCGCCCGAGGGCGTGGAACAGGTCGGTCATGTGCCGCCGCTGGCGGGGGTCGAGGCCGGTCAGCGGCTCGTCGAGGACCAGGACCTGCGGTCGGTGGACGATCGCCTGCGCGACCTTCACCCGCTGGCGCATGCCCCGGCTGTAGGTCGGCAGCCAGCGGGTGTCGCCGGGGTCGAGCTCGACGATCGACAGGGCGTGCTCGGCGGCCGCACGAGGGTCCTCGACCCCGCGGAGCAGGGCGCACATCTCGACGAACTCGAGCGCGGTGAGGCGGTCGAACACGGTCTCCTGCTGGGGGACGAGGCCGATGAGGCCCTTGACCAGGAGGTCGGTGCGCGGATCGCGGCCGAGCACCCGCACCGTGCCGCGGGCGGGCGCGACCAGGCCGCACAGTAGGCGGAGCAGCGTCGACTTCCCGGCGCCGTTCGGGCCGAGCAGCGCGGTGACCCCCGCCGGCAGCGAGAAGGAGACCTCCGAGACGGCGACCACGTCGCCGAACCACCGGGTGCAACCCTCGACCTCGACCATCGGTGCGCCCGGGCCGAAGCCGGAGACGCCCGGCGCGGGCGCGGCGGCTACGGGCGCGGTCATCGCGTCACCTGGAGGACCTGGTAGCGGACGCGGCACACGACCGCCCCGGCCAGGGTCCAGAGGGCGGTACCGCCCAGCGCGGCCGGGAGGCTGATGTCCACCGGTGGGACCTCGCCGTGGATGAGCTTCACGAGCAGGAACGGCCCGGCGAGGAGGCTGAGCGCCTGGAACCCGTCGGGCAGACCGGTCGTCTCGACCAGCACGCCGACGAAGATCGACGACACGAGCGTCAGGAGGAGCATGGCGGCGGTCGCGAACGACTTGCGGTCGGTCAGGCTCGACACCCCGAGCGACACCGCGGTGTAGAGCACGCCGAGCACCAGGCCGGCGCCGACGATGCGGATCAGGGTCAGCGCCACCTCGGCGGGGCCGTCGGGCCCGACGCCCTGGAGCACGTACGCGATCAGCATCAGCAGGGGCGGCCCGACGGTGACCATGCTGAGGACGGTCAGCACCGCGGCGGCCTTGGCGACGAGGTAGCTGTCGCGAGTGAGCGGTGACGCCAGGTAGATGCCGAGCATCCCGGTGCGGCGGTCGGTGCACAGCACCTCGGGCGCGATGAACGCGACGATGAGCGTCAGCGCGGCCTGGATGAACGGGAAGTAGTCGCCGTAGGTCGGCAGCTCGAGCACCTCGAGCTGCTCGTCGGGGAGCAGGGCGACCTGTCCGATGAACACGACCGCCGGCACGTAGGAGATCAGCACCGCGGCGAACGGCAGGATCTTCGCCCAGGTCGACCGGCGCAGGCCCATGGCCCGCTGCACGCTCTGGCGCCACAGGGTGCCGATCGCCCCGCCCCGCCCGGTGCGCTCGCCTTCGTAGCGCCGATAGCCCCGGTCGATGATGCGGGCGCCGGACGTCGACGGCGCGGTCACGGCGCCGCCCGCCGTCCGGCGGGGACGGGCGGGACCGCCCCGGCCGCCGCATCCGCCCCGGTCGCCGGGTTCGGTTCGGAGTCCGGCTGGCGCGCCTGCCCGCCGACGAGACCGGCGGCGAGGAAGACCTCCTCCAGCGAGCGCCGGCGCGGTTCGAGCCGCCGCACCGGCAGGGCCAGGCGGGCCAGTTCGTCGCGCACCCCGTCGAACACGTCGGGGCCGCCGTCGACGAACAGCCGCCCCTTGGTGACCTCGAGCCGGTAGCCGCGCCGGTGCAGCGCGAGGAGCAGCTCGCGCGGGTCGCCGTCGAGCTCGAGCACGAGACCCCCCGCGTTGCTCGCCTGGAGCTCGTGCAGCGAACCGCTGTCGACGACCCGCCCGGCGTGCAGGATCACCGCCCCGTCGGCGACCCGCTCGACCTCGTCGAGCACGTGGCTCGACAGCAGCACGTCGATGCCGAAGTCGTGGCCGACCCTCCGGATCAGGGCGAGCATGTCGTCGCGCTGCACCGGGTCGAGCCCCTCGGTCGGCTCGTCGAGGATCGCCAGCACCGGGTCGTGCACGATCGCCTGGGCGAGCTTCACGCGCTGGCGCTGGCCGGTCGACATCGTGCCGAGCGGGCGCACCCGCTCCTCGCCGAGGCCGACCTGCCAGAGGACGTCCGACGCCCGGCCGGTCGCCTCGCGGCGGGGCAGGCCGTGCAGCTCGGCGACGTGGCGGACGAAGTCGACCGCCTTCACGTCGGGTGGCAGCGAGTGGTGCTCGGGCGAGTAGCCGACGCGCGCCCTCACCTCCGGTCCGGCCGTCGACGGGTCGAGGCCCAGCACCCGGATCGTGCCCTCGTCGGGGCGGTGGAGGCCGAGCAGCAGGCCGAACAGGGTGGTCTTGCCCGAGCCGTTGGCCCCGAGGAGACCGGTGACGCCGCGCCCGACCTGCACGTCCGCGCCGTCGAGCGCAACCGTCGAGCCCCACCGCTTGACGACGCCGCGCGCCGAGACGACCGCCGGCGGAGCCGTGGTCGCGGGAGCCGCGGGCGCGGCGGTGGTGGTCACACCGCAGAACCCTACGGCAGGGCCGCCCCGCGCCGACCGGCACGGGCCGCCTCCAGCCCGGTCCTCGCCTGGTGGCACGACCTCGGAGGGACAGGGCCGCTCGGGCCGGCACGACCGCGGTCGACTACGGGATCGAGGGCCGGATCGCGGCGGGCGCGACGTAGCCTCGGAGCATGCCCGCGCTGCGATCCCGCACCACGACCCACGGCCGCAACATGGCCGGCGCCCGCGCCCTCTGGCGGGCGACGGGGATGACCGACGCCGACTTCGACAAGCCGATCGTGGCGATCGCCAACTCCTATACGCAGTTCGTGCCGGGTCACGTGCACCTCAAGGACCTCGGTGGGATCGTCGCCGACGCGGTGGCCGAGGCGGGCGGGGTCGCACGCGAGTTCCACACCATCGCCGTCGACGACGGCATCGCGATGGGCCACGGCGGGATGCTCTACTCGCTGCCGAGCCGCGAGGTGATCAGCGACGCCGTCGAGTACATGGTCAACGCCCACTGCGCCGACGCGCTGGTGTGCATCTCGAACTGCGACAAGATCACACCGGGCATGCTCAACGCCGCCCTCCGGCTGAACGTGCCCACGGTGTTCGTGTCGGGCGGGCCAATGGAGGCCGGCAAGGCGGTGGTGGTCGACGGCGTCGTGCGGGCCCCGACCGACCTGATCACCGCCATCTCGGCGTCGGCCAACGACCTCGTCACCGACGAGGGGCTCGACGAGGTCGAACGGTCCGCCTGCCCCACCTGCGGGTCCTGCTCGGGGATGTTCACCGCCAACTCGATGAACTGCCTCACCGAGGCGTTGGGCCTGTCGCTGCCCGGCAACGGCTCGACCCTCGCCACCCACGCCGCCCGCCGCGACCTGTTCACCGGGGCCGGTCGGCTCGTCGTCGACATCGCCCGGCGCTACTACGAGGACGACGACGAGTCGGTGCTGCCGCGGCAGGTCGCGAGCCGCGAGGCGTTCGAGAACGCCATGGCGCTCGACATGGCGATGGGTGGCTCGACGAACACCGTGCTCCACATCCTCGCCGCCGCCCACGAGGCCGAGCTCGACTTCACCCTCGACGACATCGACGCGGTGAGCCGTCGGGTGCCGTGCCTCGCCAAGGTCTCGCCCAACAGCGACTTCCACATGGAGGACGTCCACCGCGCCGGCGGCATCCCCGCCATCCTCGGCGAGCTAGACCGCGGCGGCCTGCTGAACCGGGGCGTCCATGCGGTGCACAGCCCGACGCTCGACGAGTGGCTCGCCCGGTGGGACGTCCGCGGTCCCGACCCCGCCCCGGAGGCGGTCGAGCTGTTCCACGCCGCTCCGGGGGGCGTCCGCACCACCGAGCCGTTCTCCACCACCAACCGGTGGCGCCGACTCGACACCGACGCCGCCAGCGGTTGCATCCGCGACCTCGCGCACGCCCACACCGTCGACGGGGGCCTGTGCGTCCTGCGCGGCAACCTCGCCGTCGACGGGGCGGTCATCAAGTCGGCCGGCATCGACGAGTCGCTGTGGATCTTCCGCGGTCCGGCCCGCGTCGTCGAGAGCCAGGAGGAGGCCGTGCGCGTGATCCTCGACGGCGTGATCCAGCCCGGCGAGGTGCTCGTGGTCCGCTACGAGGGGCCCGCCGGTGGTCCGGGCATGCAGGAGATGCTGTATCCGACCGCGTTCCTGAAGGGATCGGGCCTCGGCCAGCAGTGCGCGCTCGTCACCGACGGCCGGTTCTCGGGTGGGTCGTCGGGCCTGTCGATCGGTCACGTGTCGCCGGAGGCGGCGGCCGGCGGTGTCATCGGGCTCGTCGAGGACGGCGACGTCATCGAGATCGACGTGCACGGTCGTCGCCTGCACCTCGACGTCGCCGACGACGTCCTCGAGGAGCGCCGCCGCAAGGTGGAGGCGTCCGAGCGGCCGTGGCAGCCGGTCGAGCGCGATCGAACCGTCACCGCCGCCCTGCGCGCCTACGCCCGTCTGGCCAGCTCGGCCGACCGCGGCGCCGTCCGCGACCTCGCCCGACTCGACTGACACTCCGGCCCGCCCGGTTCGTGGGGCGGGTCATGCAGCGACGAGTCGACGGGGCGGGGCGGGGTCCGGTCCCCGAGGTCGCGTCGCTGCTCCCGTGGGACATCTACTCTCGCCCCCCGGAGGGGACCGCCGACCCGGCGGACGTCGGACACGAGGAGTGGGTGCACGATGATGTCGAACGTGGTCCTGGCGGCCGGGGGCGGGGTCGACGAGTTCACCGTCGCGTGGGTGTTCCTCGACGTCGTCATCATCGTCGTCGTCGCCCGCCTGGTGGGGGCGCTGTTCCGCCGCATCGGCCAACCGCCGGTCGTCGGCGAGATCCTGGCCGGCCTCCTGCTCGGTCCCCTCGTGCTGGGCTCGGGCACCGTCACCGACCTGCTCGGCCTCGACGAGCCGCTGAGCGACATCATGTTCCCGGCCGAGGCCCGTCCGTTCCTGAAGGTGCTGGCCGAGCTGGGCCTCGTGATCTTCATGTTCGTCGTCGGCCTCGAGCTCGACATGAAGCTGATCAAGGGCAAGGAGCGCATCGCCGCGGGCGTCTCGATCACGTCGGTGCTGTTGCCGTTCACGCTCGGCATCGGACTCGCGGCGATCCTGAAGGGCACCTACCTGCCCGACGGCATCGACTTCCTGCCCTTCGCCCTCTTCATCGGCGCGTCGATGTCGGTCACCGCCTTCCCCGTGCTCGCCCGCATCCTCACCGAGCGACGCATGCAGGGCACCCAGGTCGGCGCGCTCACCCTCGCGTGCGCGGCGATCGACGACATCCTGGCCTGGTCGCTGCTCGCCCTGGTGGTCGCCGTGGTCGAGGCCAGCACCGGGGGTGGCGACGCCAACCCGGCCCTCGAGCTGGCCCGGGTGATGGGTCTGACCATGGTGTTCGGCCTGTTCCTGTCGGTGGCCATCAAGCCGGTGCTGGCCCGCATGAACGAGCGCTACCGGCAGCTCGGGCACCTCAGTCCGGACCTGCTCGCCGCGGTGCTGGTGCTGCTGCTGCTGTCGTCGTGGTGCACCGCCCACATCGGCATCCACTCGATCTTCGGTGCGTTCATGCTCGGTGTCGTGTTCCCCCGCGACGGAGCCGAGGCGTTCACCCACGCCCTGCTCGAACGCATCGAGAGCCTCGCCGTCGTGCTCCTGCTGCCGCTGTTCTTCATCGTCACCGGCCTCCAGGCGACGATCGGTCAGGTGTCGCCCGGCGAGTTCCTCCTCGTGCTGCTCGCCATCGTCGCCGTGGCGTGCGCCGGCAAGTTCTTCGGTGCCGCCCTGGCCGGGCGGGTGCAGGGCATGTCGTGGCGCCGCGCCATGGCCATCGGCACGCTGATGAACACCCGGGGCCTCACCGAGCTGGTGCTGCTCTCGATCGGGCGCGACAAGGGCGTCCTCGACGACACCCTCTTCACCGCCCTGGTGCTGATGGCGATCATCACGACGATCATGACGTCGCCGCTGCTGCGGCGGATCTACCCCGACCGCATGATCGAACACGACATCGCCGAGGCCGAGCGGGCCGCCCTCGGCGACGCCATCTCGTTCCGGATCCTCGTCGCGGTCGCCGACCCCCAGCAGGCCGCGCCGGTCGTCGACGTCGCCTGCCGCATCGCCCTCGCCCAGCAGCCCGCCGAGGTGGTGATCACCCACTTCGAGGAGCAGCCCGAGGACAGCGGGCGCGAGCTGTCGAGCTTCCTCGACGCGATCGCGTCCGAGTTGGAGTCGGTGCACGCCCTGGAGGAGACGGTCCGCCAGCGGGGACTGTCGGCCACCGCCTTCTCGCAGCGCACCACCGACCTCGTCGTCGACATCGCCGCGCAGGCCCGACGGCAGGGGGCGCGCATGGTGCTCGTGGGTGACCGCCGCGACGACCCGCGCTGGGCCGAGACCGTCGCCGCCCTCGTCGCCGACGGCCCCGCCGACGTCGGCGTGGTGGTCGTACCGCTGCCCCGGGCCGACGCCGCCGTGCCGGACGGTCCGCCGGTCGTCGAGGCGGGCGAGGGACCCGCCGGGCTGGCCGCGCTCGAGTACGGGGTCCGCCTCGCCCTGCCCACGTCCTCGGGTCCGACGATCGCCGGGATCGGCAACGCCGGACGGGGCGCCCGCCGCTTCGAGGCGGTGGCCGAGCGTCTGGCCGGCGCCGGGTGGCCGACGGTGGCCGACGCCCCCGCGCTCGACACCCCCGACGGTGTGGTCGCGGCGGCGGGGGCGGTCGCCGTGGTGCGGCCCTTCGCCGACCCGACCGGGCTGCAGCCGGTCGAGCGAGCCCGCCCCGACGCCGAGCGCTTCGGCTGCCCGATCCTGCTCGTCGCCCCGGACCCCAACCAGCTCGAGCGCACCGGCCTCGACGCCCTCCTCGACGAGGCCCTGGCCGAGCCCCGCGACGTCGAGCCCACCGCCTGATCCCTCCCGGCTCGACCCGCCCACCCGATCCGCGGCCGGCGAGCCGGCCCGGTTCTGCGCGCTGAGTGGCCCGGAGGGCGGGGTCAGCGGACGAGGCTGGACTCGAAGACCGCGGAGCGGCGGCCGAGGGCGACCCGCATCCCCGGGGTGAGCATCACCGACTGTCCCTCGGGGATCGCGATCCACTGCTGGGCGTGCTCGTCCCACACGAACGAGCCGTTGGTGCCCGACAGGTTGACCAGGTGCACGTCCCAGTCGACCAGCCGGAGCTCGGCGTGGGCCCGGGAGATCGAGCGCTCGGGGTCGTCGACCGGGAGGGGTAGGGCCAGGCCCTGCTGCACCAGTTCGCTGACCTCGGGCTGGCGGCCGACCACGTAATCGGTCGACAGCGAGAAGGTCGACCCGTCCTCGAACACCATCACCCCGAGCGGCGGCCGTGGGCCGTTCGTGAGGATCTGCGTGTTCTGCACCATCGAGATCCCGCACGACGAGCAGAACCGCGACCGGGGGTCGTTGAAGTGGCCCCGGGAGCACACGACCCCCTGCACCATCACCTCGGAGGTGACCTGGTCGGCCTGGCGCACCTCGCTGGGCTCCGGCTCGAGCGGGAGGGCGTCGCGCTCGTCGATCTCGTCGGAGTCGAGGGCGCCGAGGAGCTGCGACGTGAACCCCGAGGGAGGTGCGAAGGCCGACTCGGGGGTGGGCGTCGACGGTGGTGACGCCGGCACCTCGGCCGAGATCTCCTCCGCGGGCGGCGGCACGATGCCGGCGACGAAGGCGTCGTCGCCGGCGGGCGTGGCCCCCGCGTCGGCCGGCCCGGGGGCGGTCGACATCCCGCCGTCGTCGGCCATCGACCCGCCGATCCCGGAATCGGCCATCGCCCCACCGCTGCCGGCCATCGACTCCATGTCGGCGTCGGCCCCGCCCTCGGAGGTGGCCGGTGGCTCGTCGGCGACCGGCAGGGCCTCGAAGTCGCGCACGTTGCCCTCGAGGGCGCCGGCTCCCACGACCGGGAGGTCGTCGAGCCCCGGTGGCCCCGACGGCGGCCCGACCATCGTCGGCGGGTCGACCATCGGCGGGTCGGTCGGGGGAGGGCCGGCCGCGACACCGGCGGCCGACGCCCCCCAGAAGACGTCGCGTCCGTCGTCGGCGGCGCCCTCCGCCTCGGCGCTACCCATCGGTGCGGCGTCGCCCATCGGTTCGGCGCTACCCATCGGTGCGGCGTCGCCCATCGGTTCGGCGTCGCCCATTGGTTCGGCGCCCGGCCCCTCCGAACCGGTGGCGGCGGCGACGTCGGCGGCGGTCCACGCCTGGGTCGGGTCCTCGAGGCTCGACCCGGGAGCCAGGTCGGCGACGTTCGGCCCGTCGCCGCCCATCGCATCGTCGGTGTGGACCCCCATCGTGTCGTCGGCGGTCGGGTCGGCCATCGCGCCCGACGGTCCGTCGGTCACTTCGTCGCCGATCGCCTCGACGGCGGCGGTGCCGACGGCGGCGGCACCGCCGGGACCCATCGCGGCGTCGGACGGTGGCTCGACGGCGACGTCCGCCGCGGCGTCGGGAGCGTTCGACTCGGGTGCGGGACCGACCGGGGCGTCGGCGGGTCCGGCCAAGGTCGTCAGGGCGAAGCCGCCCCCGGGGATCGAGCCGGCCGACAGGTCGACGTCGAACGCGGTGGCCGGCGCGGGTTCGCCGGCGCGGTGGACGACCACGGTGTGCGGATCGGACGTGATCTCCCGGTCGACCCCGGTGAGCGAGCCGACGCCGGAGAGCGTCTCGGTCCCCTCCGCGCCGTGCACCTCGACCTCGACTCCGCCGTACACCTTCACGTAGAGGCCGCCCGGCGTGGCGGCGACGACGGCGAAGCCGGGCAGGCCGGTGGCCGAGTCGTCGCCGACGATGCGGGCGAGCGCCCGGGCGAGCTGGTGGCCGGGCGCGGGGTCGGTGGCGGCGGAGAACGCGGCCATGAGCGCGTTGACGTCGTCGACCGGGTGGCGGGCGGCCACGAAGATGGCGGCGCCGGGGCGGCGGGCGACGAGGCCGTCGCCCCCGCCGGCCGGGGCGAGGCGTCCCTCTGCGAGGTTCATGATGCGCTCCCAAGGGCGTCGAGGGCGTCGGCCAGCTCGGCGGCGGTACGGAACCGGGCGGCCGGGTCGGGGTCGAGGCAGCGGCGCACGATGGCGGCCTCCGCCTCGCTCAGGCCGGGATCGAGTGTCGGCGGGGACGAGAGCACCCGGCGGACGGCGAGCAGCGGGTCGCGGTCGGGGAGGTCGCCGTAGACGCCGTGACCGGTGAGGACGCGGTGGAGGGTCACGCCGAGCGCCCAGATGTCGCTGGAGCGCGAGGCCCGCTCGCCGCGCATGATCGCGGGGTCGAGGTACTCGACCGACCCGATGGCGCCGAGGCCGGTGATCGTCTGGCCGGGGGCGAGGATCTGCACCAGCCCGAGGTCGGAGAGCTTGGCGCCGTCCTCGGTCAGGAGGACGTTCGCCGGCTTGATGTCCCGGTGCGCCATGCCCGCCTCGTGGAGGTCGTGGGCGGCGCGGGCGGCGCAGGCCACCGCCCGGATGGCCCCGTCACGGGTCACCTCCCGGGCCGGGTGGGCCAGCGATCCCAGCGGCAGGTACTCCATCGCGTAGTAGCACTGTCCGGCCTCCTGCCCGGCGTCGTACAGCGTCACCAGGTGGGCGCTGCGCACCTTGGCGAACGTGCGCAGCTCGCGGGTGAGGCGGTGGAAGGCCTCGTCACCGGCGGCGACCTGGAGGACCTTCACGGCCACGTGCTCGGCGGCGATGCCGAGCCGTGGGGGGGTGGCGGCGAGGTAGTAGGCCCCGCTGCTGCCCTGCCCGAGCGGCTGGATGAACTGGTAGTCGGCGATGCGATCCATGGGTGCCTCGTTCAGATGAGCCGGCCGCCGAAGAAGCGCCACCGGACGAAGAAGATCTTCATGGGCCCGTTGGCGAACAGCCAGGTGATGATCCAGGTGGTGCCGAACAGGAAGACGTAGGCGGGGACGGGCACGAACTGCTCCTTGTCGGGCCCGATGTCGCCGAAGGGGTTGAGCACGGCGACGTGCAGCAGGAGGAAGGTGCTGATGCCCTCCGGGATGCCCGACAGGAGGTGGAACAGCGCCGGCCAGTCCTTCTCCCACCGGAACTGCATGAGGAAGTGGTAGATCGGCTCCCAGAACAGGCACCCGAACACCGTGGTGATCGCCAGGGCGGCGAAGGTCAGCTTGTAGGTCTGCAGGATCGGGTTGGCGCCGCCCATCGAGTCGAGCGTGAACACCAAGCCCGCCCCCTCGGGCCCGGGCGGGTCGATCCACAGGAACGGGCTGATGATCAGCGTCCACAGGCCACCGATGATGACCGAGACGAAGATGCGGGTCTGGATGCGACCGAGGAAGACCGGGGTCATGGCAGCTCACGGGGCGGGACGGGCCGGGACCGGAGCGGTCCCGTTCGACGGGTCCG
>Ga0123333_10001348_pt1 | contig 25904 bp, 20 predicted proteins | sample BioC12SIPDNA_3_FD_89957 | JGI IMG/M metagenome (GOLD analysis project Ga0123333, IMG submission 89957) | Anaerobic biogas reactor microbial communites from Washington, USA - Biogas_R2_B C12 SIP DNA | ecosystem: Engineered > Bioreactor > Anaerobic > Unclassified | place: Washington, USA... | reverse complement strand
CTCAACCGCTGTGCCATCCTTGGGCACGGCGGTTCATTATACACATGCCGTCGGGCCTGTCAAATCCGCATTTGGACGCCTAGCGGCTCCTTCAGATAGCAAAACCGACGCTCTGGGCCGTCGGCTGCGTGGATACGACCGCCTCATCCGGTGAGGATATGCTCTTCTGACTTGTTAAAGCCCTGATTCACAGGCGGGTTCTAGTATAGCACAACCCATGTACCGTGTCAATACCCCAATATTAGAGAAACTCGCTTGATTCACACCTAAGGCGGAGCGAAATGTGAAAATGCGTTGATACGGGCTGAGGAGCTGTTCCTCATACGAAAAACACCCGCCACGTCCATGGGGGGTGTTTCGCAGGTCCTGTACCGCATGGGGGATTCGAACCCCCGATCTCTTCCTTGAGAGGGAAGTGTCCTAGGCCTCTAGACGAATGCGGCTCACGAGTGCGTCTGATTATGCGCCGATGAAGGCACAGTGTCAAATGCGCCGCGTGCGGGAGGACGCTCTCCCGCACGCGGCGGGACATATCTAGGCCAGACGCTTGCGCAAGGCCTCGAGCTGGGCACTCAGGCGCTTGGGCAGGCGGTCGCCGAATTTGGCAAAAAAGCTCTCGACGCCGGGCAGCTCTGCGCGCCAGGCATCCAGGTCAACACGCATCAACTCGTTGAGGTAGTCCTCAGAGATCTCGAGCCCAGTAAGGTCCAGCTCGCCATCGGCCGGCAGGATGCCGATGGGCGTCTCGCGCCCCTGCACCTTGCCTTCGAGGCGCTCGCACATCCACTTGAGCACGCGCGAGTTCTCGCCAAAGCCGGGCCAGAGCCATTTGCCCTCGGGCGACTTGCGGAACCAGTTCACGTAAAAGATGCGCGGGGCATTCTTGCCCAGCTTGTCGCCCATCTCGAACCAGTGGCTAAAGTAATCGGCCATGTTGTAGCCACAGAAAGGCGTCATGGCGAAGGGATCACGCCGCAGGTTGCCCACCGCGCCGATGTTGGCTGCCGTGGTCTCTGAACCGGCGGTAGCGCCCATATACACGCCGTGGTCCCAATCGAACGATTCTGTCACCAAGGGCACAACGCTGGCACGCCGCCCACCAAAGATAAAGATATCGATCGGCACACCCTCGGGCTTTTCCCAGTCGGGGCTGATGATCGGGCACTGGCGCGCCGGCGCGGTAAAGCGCGCGTTGGGATGTGCAGCCAGCTCCTTGGAGCCGCGCTCCCAATCGCGGCGCTTCCAGTCGATCAAATGCTCAGGGGCAGGCGCATCAATGCCCTCCCACCAGATGTCGCCGTCATCCGTCACGGCGCAGTTGGTAAAAATCGAATTCTCGTTGATGGTATCCATCGCCATCGGGTTGGACGAATGGGACGTGCCGGGCGCCACACCGAAAAAGCCCGATTCGGGGTTGGTGGCGTACAGACGGCCATCCTTGCCGATCATCATCCAGGCAATGTCGTCGCCGAGCGTCTCGGCCTTCCAGCCCTTGATGGTGGGCATGATCATGGCCAGGTTGGTCTTGCCACAGGCTGAGGGGAAGGCCGCGGCGATGTGGTAGCGCTTGCCTTCCGGGCTGGTCAGGCGCAGGATCAGCATGTGTTCGGCCATCCAGCCCTCACGGCGCGCCATTGCAGAGGCGATGCGCAGCGCCAGGCACTTTTTGCCCAAGAGGGCGTTGCCGCCGTAACCCGAGCCGTACGACCAGATCAGGTTCTCATCCGGAAAGTGGCTGATATACTTTTGCTCGATCGGCGCGCACGGCCACAGGGCATCTTTCTGGCCGGGCTCAAGCGGGGCGCCCACCGAATGCAGACAGGGGATGAACTCACCATCGGTGCCGAGGGCTTTGATCACATCCACGCCTACGCGCGTCATGATGTGCATGTTGCACACCACGTAGGGGCTGTCGGTGATCTCGATGCCGTACTTAGCCATCGGCGAGGTCAGCGCAGCCATCGAAAAGGGAATCACGTACATAGTGCGGCCGCGCATGCAGCCGTCATACAGCTCGCGCATGGTCTTTTTCAGGTCGTCAACCGCCACCCAGTTGTTGGTAGGGCCGGCTTCTTCCTGGGTGGGGTAGCTGATATAGGTACGGTCCTCTACCCTGGCTACGTCGCTCGGATCGGAGAAGAACGCAAAGCTGTTGGGGCGCTTTTCGAGCCTGATCGCGGCGCCCGTGGCGACCATCGCATCCATCAGGCGGTCGTATTCGGCCTTGCTGCCATCGCACCAGTAAACCTGGCCGGGCTTGGTCATCTCCGCCACTTCCTGCACCCATTCCCTGAGCTTTTTGTTCGCGACCTGATATGCCATTGCCCCTGCCTCCTCAATGATCGTAGCGTGTGGATAAACAAAACACCGTCTTCATGCCAGATTCCCTGGCAACTGAACGACGGTGTTCAGATATGAATCGCGCCCTTGCACAACTTACACGTCAAGAAGTGTATCAATATCTTGCACCATTGACAAATTTCCCGCGCGAGCAACTTCCAATCTGAGCGCGATACTGCTACAATGGTGCGACCGGATATCAGACACCCATGATGATCACCCAAGCGCAACTCGAGCCCCTCCTGGCACGTGTGCAAAAGCCAGGACGTTATGTCGGCGGCGAATGGAATGCCACTCACAAGGATTGGAACACCGCCGCGGTGAGGGCGGTGCTGGCTTACCCCGATCTGTACGAGATCGGCATGTCCAACCTGGGGCTGGCGCTCCTGTATGATGTGGTTAACGCGCAGCCCCGAATGCTGGCAGAGCGAGTTTTCTGCCCAGCATCCGATATGGTCAGCCAGATGCAGGATGCCGGCATCCCGCTCTACAGCCTCGAGTCGCGCCGCTCCATTGACGAGTACGACGTTTTTGGCGTCAGCCTGCAGTACGAACTGACCTATACCAACCTGCTGACCATGCTCGACCTGGCGAACATCCCCCTGCTGGCGGCTGACCGCCGCGAGGGACACCCATTGGTGATCGCCGGCGGCAGCGGCAGCCTCAACCCCGAGCCGCTGGCCGATTTTATCGATGCCTTTGTGGTCGGCGAGGGCGAAGAGGTGCTCGTGGAACTGCTCAAGCGCATTGCCGCGGGTAAACAGCACGGGCTTGAACGGCGCGGGCTGCTGGATTCACTGGCGTCGATCGAGGGCGTCTATATCCCCAGCCTGTACCAGCCGCGCTACGAAGGCGATGTGCAGATGGCGCTGGAGGCTCTCAACCCCGCGGCGCCCGCCGTGATCCGCAAGCGCATTGTGCCCACCCTGCCGCCGGTGCCAACGGCGCCGATTGTGCCGACTATCGAGGTTATCCACGACCGTGCTGCTATCGAGATCAGCCGCGGCTGCTCGCGCGGGTGCCGCTTTTGCCAGGCCGGTATGATTTACCGACCGATCCGCGAGCGCTCGGCCGACGAGGTGCTGCAGGCGGTGGAGGCGCTCATCGCCAATACCGGCCACCAGGAATTCGCGCTGGTGTCGCTTTCGTCCAGCGACCACAGCCATATCCAAACCCTGGTCGAAACCATCATGCTGCGCCACCCCAACCTGGCGCTCTCGCTGCCCTCGCTGCGCATCGATTCGTTCTCGGTCGGGCTGGCCCAGGCCCTCAGCCGGGGGCGCAAGACCGGCTTTACCTTTGCGCCCGAGGCCGGCAGCCAGCGCCTGCGCGATGTGATCAACAAGGGTGTTGGCGAGGCTGACCTGATGCGCACCGCCGAAGCCGTTTTTTCGCAGGGATGGCACAAGATCAAGCTCTATTTCATGCTGGGGCTGCCTACTGAAACCGACGAGGATGTGCGCGAGATCGGACGCCTGGTGACGGAACTGCTCGCCATGGGCAGGCGCATCGCTGGCGTGCGTACCGAGATCAACATCACCGCCTCGACCTTTGTGCCCAAACCGCACACACCCTTCCAGTGGGAGCCGCTCATCGACCGGGAGGTGCTCGAGGAACGCCAGGCGCTGCTGCGCCAGAGCCTGCCGAAAAGAAATATCAAGTTCAGCTGGTCGGACTGGGATGCCACCTGGCTCGAGGCGCTCTTTAGCCGGGGCGACCGCCGTATGAGACGCGTGATCCTGCGCGCCTGGCAGCTGGGGGCGCGTTACGACGCCTGGCAGGAGCACTTTCAGCCGGATCTGTGGCACCAGGCCGCGCAGGATTGCGGCGTCGATGCCGACGCCTTTAACCACCGCCGGCGGGGTTTCGAGGAGCACCTGCCATGGGAGCACATCGATGTGGGCGTCAGCCGCCGCTTTTTACAGCGCGAATACGCGCGCTCACTAACGGGCGAGCTCTCGCGCGATTGCCGCGAGGAATGCCACAGCTGCGGTATCCTGGCAGCCTATGCCAGCGAACTGGACCAGGCACGCGGCCAAATGAGCGCCGAACGTCCGTGGGGCTGCCCATGAGCAGCCAGCCGTTGCAGCGCCTGCGCGTGATCTATGGTGTGGCGGGAGCGCTCAGCTATACCTCGGTGTTGGAAATGGGGCGCGTGTGGGAGCGGCTCCTGCGCCGCGCCGGCGTGCCGCTTGCCTATTCACAGGGCTTTAACCCGCATCCGCGCCTGCAGTTTGCCGCGGCACTGGCCACCGGCTATACCTCGGATTGCGAGGTGCTCGATATCTGGCTGGCTGAGCGCCGCGAGAGTGCCCCGTTGCTAGCCGCCCTGGCTGCTGAAGCCCTCGATGGCCTGACGATTCACACCGTCGAAGAGGTGCCGCTGGATTCACCCTCACCGCAGGCTACCCTGCAAAGCCTGAGTTACCGCATGCACCTGCGCAGCCCGCGCCGACACGATGAGATCACCGCAGCTATCGAGCGTCTGCTGGCATCCGACGAAGTGATCATCGAACGGGTGCGCAAGGGGCTGGCCAAACCCTTTGACCTGAGACCGCTGGTGCTGGCACTGGGCTATATCGGCCGCTCCGGCGAGGATCATGTGCTCACCTGCGAGCTGGCCTTTCACACCAGCGGATCGGTACGCCCGGAAGAGGTGCTGGGCGCGCTCGATCTAGATGCCAGTGCCGTGCACATCCACCGCACTGCGCTGCGCTGGGATGCCAAGGAGACAAAATGAACAACCAGATGTGGGCGCCCTGGCGCATGGGCTGGATCAGAGGCGAACGCCCGGAGGGCTGTATCTTTTGCCATCTGCCCACGGTTGATGACGGGCTGGATAACCTGGTGCTCTATCGCGGTGAAACCTGCTATATTGTGCTGAACCTCTACCCCTACATCAATGGCCACAGCATGGTGATCCCTTACCAGCACAGTGCCAGTCTGACCGAGCTGCCGCCAGAAACGCTGACCGAGATGATGCAGTTGGCCTCCGTAACGGCAGAAGCCGCGCGCGCGTGCCTGAAGGCTGAGGGCTTTAACATTGGCATCAACATGGGCAAAGCCGCGGGCGCCGGCATCGGCGAGCACCTTCACATGCACATTGTGCCGCGCTGGTCGGGCGATAACAATTTCTTGTCCGTCACCGCGGGGGTGCGGGTGATCAGCCAGGGGTTGGAAGAGACCTATGCCCTGCTGCGCGAGGCCATTAACAGTTTGATGGGCAGCGCGCAAAGGTGACAACATTTTAAAAACGTGTATGATGTCCATCATGCGCACTAGGGCTCCTGGCGCGAGTTTGGCATAAAGGGGTAGCAGGGTTTGTCAGAGATCGCAGTACTCGATCGTGGCTGGGTGAGGCTCGAGGAGTGGATGGGCGCCGAAAAGGCTGTCATCCGTGCAGCGCGCATCTGCTACCAGTCGGAAGACAAATCCAACGAGGCCTCCGACCAGCGCCTGATCACGCGCCTGATCTCTAGCACCCCCAAGCACAATACCGTCTTTGAACACGCCGTCTTTCGTTTTGGCGTCAAGTGCCCGCTCTTTGTCGCGCGTCAGTGGATGCGCCATCGCATCGGCACCTTTAACGAAAAGTCGCTGCGCTATTGCGCCGCCGATCGCGAGTATTACGTGCCCGAGCGCATTACCAGCGGCCGCGAGGCCTACATCGCCCACATGAATGCCTCGTTTGATCTTTACGAGAGCCTGGTGGCGCAGGGCTGGAAAAAAGAAGTCGCCCGCGGGGTGCTGGGCACCGCCATCTATACCGAGTTCATCTGGACGGTCAACGCCTGGTCGCTGATGAACTGGCTGGAAAAGCGGCTGGATAGCCACGCCCAGTGGGAACATGCCCAATATGCGCAGGCGATCCTCGCGATGTTTGCTGAAAAAATGCCCGTCACGGCTGCAGCATTCCAACAGGTGGTGCTAAAATAATGAGACCCTCCTGGGACGACTATTTCATGGATATCACCCAACGGGTGGCGATGCGCACCACCTGTCTGCGCCGCCCGGTCGGAGCGATCATCGTGCGCGACAAGCGTATCCTTTCCACCGGCTATAACGGCGCCCCGCGCGGCCTGGCGCACTGCGCCGAAGTGGGCTGCATGCGCGAGCGCCTGGGGATCCCCTCCGGGCAGCGCCCCGAGCTGTGCCGCGGCCTGCACGCCGAGCAGAACGCCATCATTCAGGCTGCTCTGTATGGCACACCCATCGAGGGCAGCACCCTGTACTGCACCCACCAGCCATGCGTGATCTGTGCCAAGATGCTGATCAACGCCGGCATCGTGCGGCTGGTTTATGCCAACCCCTACCCCGACACCTTTTCACGCGAGCTGTTGGCCGAATCGGGGATGGAAATCAACGTCTGGGAAGGACCGTCTACAGCACAAAACCCCTGAATGCGCAACACGGCGCACTCTGCGGGGTTATGGGGATAACATTCATTCGAGGAGGCACAATGGCAGAGGACAATCTCCGATACTTGAACCATATGCTGAACGAGGCCAAGCAAGGTGGTGGCGAGGATGCCATAGCCCGCCAGCATGAAAAGGGCAAGCAGACCGCGCGCGAACGCCTTACCAAGCTACTGGATGCTAACAGCTTTCAGGAGTTGCACGCCCTGGTGACGCACCACGCCACCGATTTTGGCCTGGCTGATAAAACTCCCCTGGGCGACGGCGTCGTGACCGGCTGGGGCACCATCGGCGGGCGCCTAGTGTACGTCTTTGCGCAGGATTTCACCGTCATGGGCGGGTCGCTGGGGGCGGCCCACGCAGCCAAGATTATCAAGGTGCAGGAACTGGCGCTTAAAACGGGCTCCCCGCTGATCGGCATCAACGATTCGGGCGGCGCGCGCATCCAGGAAGGCATCCAGTCGCTGGGCGGCTATGCCGGCATCTTTCTCAACAACACCCTCGCCTCGGGCGTGATCCCGCAGATCTCGGTGATCATGGGCCCCTGCGCGGGCGGCGCGGTCTATTCACCGGCCCTGACTGACTTTGTCTTTATGGTCGAGGGCACCAGCAACATGTTCATCACCGGCCCGCAAGTGGTCAAAGCCGTCACGCAGGAAGACGTGACCTTTGATCAGCTCGGCGGCGCCGCCGTTCACACCGGAAAGAGCGGCGTGGCGCACTTTATAGCCGCCAACGAAGACGAGTGCCTGGCGCAGGTGCGCAAGCTGGTTGGGTACCTCCCCTCCAACAACCTGGAAGACGCCCCGCTCGTTGCCGTCAAAGAAGAAAACACCCCGGATGGCGCCGCGCTCAACAGCCTGGTGCCGCCCAGCGCCAACGAGCCCTATGACATGCTCAAGGTGATCGATCTGATCGTCGACAAGGGCAGCTTCTTTGAGGTGCAAAAAGCCATCGCCGGCAACATCCTGGTGGGTTTTGCCCGCCTGGATGGCACGGTGGTGGGCATCGTCGCCAATCAGCCAGCAGTCAAAGCCGGCGCGCTGGATATCGACGCCTCCGTCAAGGCCGCCCGCTTTGTGCGGTTTTGCGACGCATTCAACATCCCCCTGGTGACGTTGGTGGACGTGCCCGGCTTTATGCCCGGTGTGGCGCAAGAGCACGGCGGGATCATCCGCCAGGGCGCCAAGCTGATCTATGCCTACTGCGAGGCCACCATTCCCAAGCTGACGGTCATCACCCGCAAAGCCTATGGCGGTGCATATATCGTGATGAGCTCCAAAGAGATCCGCGGCGACCTGAACGTGGCCTGGCCGTCGGCCGAAATCGCCGTGATGGGCCCGGAAGGCGCCGTCAACATCATCTATCGTGACCAGATCGATAAATCGGCCGACCCGGCGGCGCTTAAAGCCCAGCTGATCAGCGAATATCAGGAGCGCTTTGCCAGCCCCTATATGGCGGCTTCCTACGGCGCGATCGATGCCGTAATCGAGCCCAGCCAGACACGCGCAGTGCTGATCAACGGCCTGCGCATGCTGGTCAACAAGCGCGAGAGCAACCCTGCCAAGAAACACGGCACCATGCCCCTATAAGGCGAAAGGAGCATAATTAATGAGCCCCAAGCCACTTGGGATTACCGATACCACTCTGCGCGATGCGCACCAGTCGCTCTTGGCGACGCGTATGTCGACGGGCGCCATGCTGCCGATTGCAGCCAAGCTCGAAGCCGTCGGCTACCACTCGCTTGAGATGTGGGGCGGAGCAACCTTTGATTCGGCGATGCGCTTTTTAAAGGAAGACCCCTGGGAGCGCATCCGCACCCTCAAAAAGGTGGCTCCGAACACGCCCTACCAGATGCTGCTGCGCGGCCAAAACATCCTGGGGTACCGCCACTATCCGGACGACATCGTCGAAAAGTTCGTCGAATTGGCCGTCAAGAACGGCATCAACATCTTTCGCATCTTTGACGCGCTGAACGATACGCGCAACATGGCCTATGCCATGCAGGCCGTCAAAAAGTACGGCGGGCATGTACAGGGCGCGATCAGCTACACCATCAGCCCGGTGCACTCGCTGGAGGCCTTTGTGGCCCTGGCGCAGGAGCTCAAAGAAATGGGCGCCGACTCGATCTGCATCAAGGACATGGCCGCACTATGCACCCCCTACGCCGCCTATGAGCTGGTAGGGCGCATCAAAGAAGTCGTCGGCCTGCCGGTGCAACTGCACACCCACGATACCAGCGGTTTTTCGGTGGCGACGCTGATGAAAGCCGCCGAAGCCGGCGTAGACGTGGTCGACGCGGCCATCTCGTCGGTAGCCAGCGGCTCGTCGCAGCCGCCGATCGAATCGGTGGTAGCGATCTTCCGGGAACACGAGCGCGATACCGGGCTCGACTTGAAGCTGCTCTCCGAGATCAGCTCGTACTTTACCAAGGTCCGCAGCGATCAGCTATCCGAGTTCGAAACCGGCCTGACGGGCGCGGACGTGCGCGTGCTGATGTATCAGATCCCCGGTGGGATGCTCTCGAACCTGGTATCGCAGCTGCGTCAGCAGGGCGCCGAGAACCGCTACGAAGACGTGCTGGCCGAAGTACCGCGCGTGCGCGAGGATATGGGTTACCCGCCGCTCGTCACCCCTACCAGCCAGATCGTGGGCACGCAGGCGGTCGTCAACGTGCTGACAGGCGAGCGCTACAAGATCATCTCCAAAGAGGTCAAGGATTACTGCCTGGGCCTTTACGGGCGCCCTCCCGCGCCCCTCAATCCCGAGCTGGTTCGCAAGGCCATCGGCGACAGAACGCCGATCAGCGGCCGCCCGGCGGATGAGATTGAGCCGGGATTTGAAAAGGCCAAAGAAGAGATCGGCGACTTGGCCACCAGCGACGAAGACGTGATCTCGTATGCGCTCTTCCCGCAGCAGGCGCGCGAATTCCTCGAGCTGCGCCGTGATGGCAAGGTGCCGCCCATCGAGGAGCCGCGGGTATTTGCCAAAAAGGCTGCCGCGGCAACGCCGGCCAAACCGGCGGCTCCGGCTGCCGCTCCGGCACGCCCCAAGCCGATGGTGCCCTTGTGGAGGATCTCTAACCGCCTGCGTAACTGCTAGGACGGTATCAAACTAAACGAGAGGAGTTAGCGTGTGAACCCAAACATTAATCAGGCTCTGCAGCTCACGGCCGTAGGAATGGGGCTGGTGATTCTAGCGCTCCTGATCATTGCCGTGCTGATTATGCTCCTGCGCAGCATCTCGGGCAGAGTCGCTGCCAAGACCGCTGAAGACGGCGACGATGATGACGCCGACGAACTGCCGGCAGCCCCTGCTTTCGCCGCCGAGGCCGCTGCTGATCACAGCGACGAGGCCGCCGCCATCACCCTGGCGCTGCATCTGGCGCGCCAGCCGCGTATGGGCGGCATCAGCCGGCGCGCTATCACCTACACCGATGTCGAAGTGATCGGTGAGGTTGTGCCAATCATTGCCGTTGAGCCAGAAAACGCCGCCTGGGGTAATGCCGGGCGTCTGCAATCAACCAGGTAGGAGAGAGAGAATGAGCACTTATAGCATTACGATCGACGGTAAAGTATTTGTGGTCGAGGTGCGGGATGCCTCCAGCTCACCCGCCCAGGTAGTGGTGAACGGCGTAGCCAAGTCGGTAGCTTTTAGCGAACAAGCCCAGGCAGCTGCGCCTGCCGCGCCCGTCGCGGCAGTGGCAGCCCCCGCACAGCCCGCCCCGCAGCCTGCTGCGCCCGCCACGCCGGCCTCGGCCGCTGGCGGGACCAAGGTCACCGCGCCAATGCCCGGCAAGATCCTTTCCGTTACCGTCAAGGTCGGCGAGGCCGTCAAAGAGGGTGCCACAGTCTGCACCCTGGAAGCCATGAAGATGGAGATGCCGATCAGTGCGGCCGCCTCTGGCACCGTGCTGGCTATCCATGTCCATCCGGGCGATTCGGTGGCTTATGACGACCCGCTCATCTCGATCGGTTAAGGGAGGGCATAGGATGAACCTATTCTCACTCAACGAGTTACTGATAGGCATCACATCGATGACTTGGCAGGCCATCGTGATGATGCTGGTGGGCGGGGTTCTGATCTGGCTGGCGATCTCGAAGGAATACGAGCCGCTCCTGTTGCTGCCGATTGGCCTGGGCTGTATCCTGGCCAACCTGCCCGGCACCGGCCTGCTTGACCGCGACGCAACCGGCAACGCCATCGGGCTGCTGGCGACGTTGTACGACTTTGGCATCGAGAACGAGCTCTTCCCGAGCTTGATCTTTATCGGCATCGGCGCCATGACCGACTTTGGGCCGCTCCTGGAAAACCCTTTCTATGCGCTCTTTGGCGCTGTGGCCCAGTTCGGCATCTTTGGCACCTGCATTCTGGCGACCGCGCTCGGCTTTACCATCAACGAAGCCGCCTCAATCGGCATCATTGGTGCTGCCGACGGCCCCACCTCGATCTTTGTGGCATCAGAGCTGGCGCCGCGTTTGGTCGGGCCCATCACTGTGGCAGCCTACTCGTATATGTCGCTGGTGCCGATCATCCAACCGCCGGTAATGAAACTGCTGACAACGCGCGCAGAGCGCGCTACGCGCATGCCCTATACCACCCATCCGGTCTCGCGCTTTACGCGCATCATCTTCCCGATTGTGGTGACGATCGTGTGCGCGCTGATCGCCCCCAAGGCCACCGCGCTGATCGGCATGCTCATGTTTGGCAACCTGGTGCGCGAAGCCGGTGTGGTCGAACGCATCAGCCTGGCCGCCCAGAACGAGCTGTCCAACATCGTGACGACTTTCCTGGGTATCACGATCGGCTCGACCATGGTGGCGGTCGATTTCCTCACCCGCGACACCCTGCTGATCATCGGCATGGGGCTGATAGCCTTTATCCTGGATACCGCCGCCGGAGTGCTGGTGGGCAAGCTGGCCTACCTGCTTTCGGGCAAAAAGATCAACCCGCTCCTGGGCGGCTGCGGCATCTCGGCCTTTCCGATGTCGGCGCGCGTGGTGCAAAAGATCGGCCACGACGAAGACCACGGCAACTTTTTGCTGATGCACGCCATGGCCTCCAACACCTCGGGGCAGATCGCCTCGGTGATGGCGGGCGGTGTGATTCTGGCGCTCCTGTCCTAGTTCGTGCCTCCTTAGTGAGCCCCCGGGTCGGGAGTGTGAGCGCTCCTGACCCGGTTTATTATTGCAAGTAAGCGATGTCCGCATCTCAACCAACCTATTTCGCGCGTGTAACTGCCGGCACAGCTGCCCTGGCGTGGGGCGAGATCGCCGCGGCCCTGGATGCCGCATGCGTATCGAGCGATGCGCGCACTATTGTGTTCACAACCGCCGCGCCTCCTGCGCGCCTGACGCTGCTCGGCAGTGTCGACGACGTCTATATAAGCCTTGGCGAGCTGCCGGGACTTGACCACACCCACCCAAGCCTGGCTCGCTTCGCCGAGCACGCCCGCGGTTTGGCGTGGCGGAAGGCGGAGGCGACCGTCCGCCAGGTACGCGCGTTGCCGGATGTGCCCGAGTACACCATCACCGCCAGCCTGGGGGCCAGCGCTAACTATTCCCGCTACGACGCCGCCGACTCCCTGCAGCAAGCCCTCGCCGGCACGCTCCCCTGGCGTTATGTCGACCAGCGCAGCACCAGCGCCGCCTGCGACCTGGATGTGCGCGTCCTGCTCGAGCCGCCGCGCGCCCTGCTTGGCCTGCGCCTCGCCCAGGAGCCGCTGCACCGCCGGGCATACAAACTTGCCTCGGTGCCTGGCTCGCTCAAGGTGCCGGTGGCGTACTGCATGCTCATGTTGGCCAATCCGCGCCCCGGCCATACCCTGGCTGACCTGCTGTGCGGTGCCGGCACGATCCTGCTGGAAGCCGAGACCAACTGGGATCCTGGCCAGCTTGTCGGCAGCGACCACGACCCGGCTGCTATCGCGGCGGCGTGTGCTAACGCCCAAAACGCCAGGGCCTCGGCCGAATGGCTGCTGGCGGACGCAGCCGCTCTCCCCTGCTCCGATGGCGCGCTCGCGGCGGTGTGTTCGAACCTGCCATGGGGGCGTCAGGTGCAGCTGGCGGATTCTCCCGCTTTTCACACCGCATTGGCCGCCGAGCTGGTGCGCACCCTGACCCCCTTTGGGCGCGCCGTGCTGCTGACGGACCAGATCGAGAGCCTTCTGGAGGCCTGTGCCGCACAGGGCAGCCTGCAGCTGGCGCTGGCCCAGCCGATCAGCCTGTATGGCAGCCACCCGAGCATCTGCGTGTTTATCAAGCAAAGGCGCCCGCTCGGTCCGCTGCGGCCGTTTGCACGCTGGCACGACGAAGACCAGGCGATGGGCGAGGTGGTGCGTTCCGCGCTGCTCGGATGCCTGGCACATCCCTATGCGCCCCTGCGGCTGCGTGCCCTGCGTGCCTGTGCACGCTCCAGCGAGCGAACCCTGCTCGAGGCTGCCGCAGCATTCGCCCAAGACCGAGACGCGCACATCCGCGACCTGGCTGCCGCCGCCCGCGAACGCCTGGCGCGCAGCGAGCAAGGATAAATCACGGCTGCGGGGCGGCTTGTGGTATAATAACGTGCCAGGATAGCCTTGAGCCCCCGCATGGAGTTGTGATGTTAAAGAATATCATGCGCTTGATCCTGGGGAACCCCGGTGAGCGCGAAGTGAAACGACTGCAGGGTGTGGTCGACCAGATCAATGCCCTCGAGCCCGAGATGCAGCGCCTCTCGGCCGATGGGCTGGTCGAACAGACACGCGATTTCCAGCGCCAGCTGGCGGCCGCCTCTGACCAGTTTGTGGCGCGCATCAACGAGCTGCAGGAAGAGGCCGACCGCGAGCAGGATGACGACCAGCGCCGCAGCATCCGCCGCGAGATCGAAGCTCAGCAATCGGCGCGCGACCGCGAGGAATCCCGCATCCTGGGTAGCATCCTTCCGCGTGCTTTTGCCGCCGTGCGCGAAGCCACCGTACGCACCCTGGGCACGCGCCACTTTGACGAGCAGCTGATCGGCGGCATCGTGCTGCATCAGGGCAAGATCGCCGAGATGCGCACCGGCGAAGGCAAGACTCAGACTGCTATCCTGCCGCTATACCTCAACGCCCTCACGGGCCGCGGTGTGCATCTGGTAACCCCCAACGACTATCTTTCCAAGATCGGCGCGCAGTGGATGGGCCCGGTCTATCACCTGCTGGGGCTCTCGGTGGGGGTAGTGCAGTCGCTCGGGCAGGACCCATCCATGGCCTCCTTTATCTACAATCCCGAATATGTCTCGGCGGATGACCGCTACCTCTACCTCGAGCCGGTCAGCCGTCATGATGCCTACCGCGCTGATATCACCTATGGCACCAACAACGAGTTCGGCTTTGATTATCTGCGCGATAACATGGTCCTGGATAACGGGCAGCTCACCCAGCGCGAGCTGTATTACGCCATCGTGGACGAGGTCGACAACATCCTCATTGACGAGGCGCGCACACCGCTGATCATCTCGGGCCAGGCAGAGGAATCCACCAGCTCGTACCAGCGCTTTGCCGCCATCGCGCGCAGCCTGCGCCCCGAGCTGGATTACATCGTCGACGAAAAGCTGCGCAGCGTCACCATCACCGAAGATGGCATCAACAAGGTCGAGCACGCCCTGGGCATCACCAACCTGTATGCCCCCGAGCACTTTGAGCTGACCCCCTACCTCGAAAACGCCCTCAAGGCCAAGGCGCTCTTTAACCTGGACCGCGACTATATCATCAAAGATGGCGAGGTGATCATCGTCGACGAGTTCACCGGCCGCCTGATGTATGGCCGGCGCTACTCGGAAGGCCTGCACCAGGCGATCGAGGCCAAGGAAGGCGTGCGGGTACAGCGCGAGAGCCTGACCCTGGCGACGATCACCTTCCAGAACTATTTTCGCATGTATCGCCGCCTGGCAGGTATGACGGGCACGGCCATCACCGAGGAAGAAGAGTTTCACCAGATCTATGGCCTGGATGTGGTGCCGATCCCCACACATCGGCCGATGGTACGCGTCGACCACCCCGACCTGGTCTACAAGACCAACGAAGGCAAGGTGCGCGCCTACCTGGGCGAGATCCAGGAGCGCCACGAACATGGCCAGCCCGTGCTGGTGGGGACGCTGGCGATCGAGACCAGCGAGATGATCAGCAAGCGCCTGCATCGCATGGGCATCCCTCACGAGGTGTTGAATGCCAAGCACCACGAGCGCGAGGCTACCATCATCGCGCAGGCGGGCCGTTCGGGGGCGGTGACGATCGCCACTAACATGGCCGGCCGCGGCGTCGACATCCTGCTGGGCGGCAACCCCGAGGGTATGGCACGCGAAGAGCTGCGCCGCCAGGGCATCGACCTGACCGACATCGACCCAGCTATCTGGGAAGAGGCCTATACACGGGCCAAAGCCGCCTGCGAGGCCGACCGCGCCAACGTGCTGGCGGCCGGCGGCTTGCATGTGGTGGGCACCGAGCGATACGAGGCGCGCCGCATCGATAACCAGCTGCGCGGGCGCGCCGGGCGCCAGGGCGATCCGGGCTCGTCGCGCTTTTACGTGGCGCTGGATGACGAGCTGATGCGCCGTTTCGGGGGTGATTCGGTGGCCGACATGATGGAGCGCCTGGGGGTAGATGAGAATACCCCCATCGAGCACAACCTGATCAACCGCTCGATCGAGAGCGCTCAGGTGCGCATCGAGGGACAGAACTTTGATCTGCGCAAGCACATCCTCGAATACGACGACGTGATGAACCAGCAGCGCCAGGTGATCTATGACCAGCGCCGTTTGGTGCTCAGCGAATCCAACCTGCGCCCGATCATTGAAGATATTATCGATGATGCCCTTATTGAGGCCGTCAATGAGCACACCCAATCCGATGACGACGGCTATGACCTGAAAGGCCTGCACACCGCGGTGGGGCGCATCGTCGGTGTGGACCCTGCCACGCTCCCCGAAGCCTGGGCGGATGCCTCGAGCGAGCAGATCATTGCGCAAGCCCAGGATCTGGCGCGGCAAACCTATAACGCGCGCGAACGCGAACTGGGCGACGAGATGCGCCAGATCGAACGCCTGGTGATGCTGAGGGTGATCGACAGCCGCTGGGTTCGCCACCTGACCTCGCTGGATGAACTGCGCGAGGGCATCGGCCTGCGCGCGGTGGGCCAGCGCAACCCGCTGGTAGAGTACAAGCGCGAGGCCTTTATGGCCTTTGAGGCACTGCTGGATACGATCAAGAGCGACGTGGCCGGCATGATCCTGAACGTGCGCCTGAGCGCGCCGGCTCCCAAGCCGCGTGCTACCCAATACAGCGGTGCCGGCGGGAGCCAGGCTTCCGGGAGCAAGCCCTCGCCGGTGTTAAAGACCAAGGTGGGGCGCAACGACCCGTGTCCGTGCGGGAGCGGCCGCAAGTATAAAAACTGCTGCCTGACACAAGGCCTCAGCCCCGAGCAGGCGGCCGCCAAAGGGCGCCAGATACGCGCCGACGCAGCCAAAAAGAAGGGCTAGAGCGCGAGAGTCAAACAGTCGCCCTGTTCGAGGTCGAACATGCGCAGCGCACTATCGGGCGCGTTGAGCAGCAGCAGCTGCACTACCTGGGCGATCTGCCAGGCTGCCACCAGCATGGGAGCCGCTACCAGTGTGCCGGCCTGCGCCTCGCCCCCCTGGCAGAGCCCGCCGGTCTGCCCATACAACCGATCGAGGGCGTCGCTCTCAGGAGACAGCGTCATCACCTGGCCAGTCATGCCAGCAACCGCGCCGTGCACCAGCGGGATGCCCAGCCCACGCGCAGCGTGCGCCAACACCAGGCGATCGGGCACGTTGTCGAGAGCATCTACCGCCACCTGTGCGCCCTGCAGGAGTTCGGCGGCGTTATCACCATCCAACCGCTCTATCCGCGCCGTGGTTTCGACAGCGCGGTTGATCCGGCTGACACGTTCGCAAATCACCTCGGCTTTGCGGCGGCCCAGATCCGCCTCAGCGGCGCCCAACTGTCGGTTGAGGTTGGACTCGACAAAGCTATCATGATCGATCACCGTCAGCCGACCGATCCCCAGCCTGGCCAAACCCTCGATCACAAAGCCGCCCAAGCCGCCAGCCCCCATCACCGCCACGCAGCTCTGCAGGAGCTGACACTGTCCGTCCATCCCAAGGCAGCCCAGGTTACGGCGGTAGCGCTCCGGTACCACGCCAATCGCGAGGGATTCGCACTCGGCGGTGCGCAGGCCGATACCGTGCACCGCAGCAATACGGCTCAGCGCAGCCAGCGCGATGCCAGGCGGATCATCACTGGCAGCCGCGCGGATCTCGCGGCGGAGGGTATCCAGCAAGCCGCTCATCGGTCGAGTGCCTGGCACTGGGGGCATAGATGCGTGCCGCGCTGCCCCACCACAATGCGTTCGATGGTCGATCCGCAGCGCCGGCAGGTCTGGCCGGTACGCTGGTAGACGTTCAGGCTGGTGAGATGCTCGCCGGGCTCGTTGGCTGGGTCGCGATAGTCGCGCAGAGTGGTGCCATAATGGCTGATAGCGAGCTGCAAAGTCTCGACGATAGCGCTATGCAGGCGCTCGATCTCAGCCTCATCCAGCGAACTGGCAAGCCGCAGCGGATGCAGACCGGCGTGCCACAGGGCTTCGTCGGCATAGATGTTGCCCAGCCCGGCAATGAGGTGCTGATCCAGAAGGGCTGGCTTTAACTGGCGTCGGCAGCCGTGCAAGAGCTCGCCCAGCAGCGCGGGGGTAAAGGTGTCATCCAACGGTTCGCAGCCCAACAGGGCAGTCACGGCATCGCCCGATTCCACCAGCCACAGCCTGCCGAACTTGCGCGGGTCGTAAAAAGCCAGGCGGTCGCCCGTGCGCAAGGTAATCATCACCTGGGTGTGTTTGGCGCCATCCAAAGGGTGGGCGAGGGCGTCGGCGGCGATGTATACCATCCGGCCGGACATGCGCAGGTGCGCTACAAATACGGCTGACGGATCAAGCGGCATGACGATGAACTTGCCGCGCCGCGTCACAGCCCTAATGCGGTGCCCCGGTAACTCGGCGATGAACGCTTCGGCCGACGGAACCGCCACGGAGCGCGCCCATGCCACCTCAACGCCGGCGATCTCCTGGCCAGTAACGAGCGGGCGCAGTTTGCGTACGATCGTTTCGACTTCCGGGAGCTCGGGCATGCCTGCTCCTTAGAACGCGTCCGCCAGGCTCGGAAGATAAGCCAGCAAGGGCATGCGCAGCGACGAGGAGGGTTCCGCGCCGATGCTGATGCGCCAGCGCCGGTCGAGTTCATCCAGCCCAAAACCATACACCTGGCTCAGGGCAACTTCCTGGCGCTCGCCCTTGGCCAGCACGTCTAGTAGGGCGTGCAGCTTGTCCTCGCCCAGGTCATTGATCATAAAGTCAACGATCGAGTAGGCTTCGCCATAAAAGAGGTCCACTTCGCTCGCCAACCCGCTATAGCTGGTCATCGAACGGATCGAAAGCAGGCTATCAGTGCGGATACCCATCTCCAGAGCGGTCCTGTTGCTGGAACGCAGCGGGCCTTCGGCATACATCGCCAGTCCCTCGTCAAGCCATCTGGGCAGCGCGGTAAAGGGGTTATCGGTCGCCAAGCCGATCACCAGATGGCTGAGCTCGTGCGCCAGGGTGCCGCGCACATCGCGGTGGCTGCCCAACAGGAGCAGGGTAGTCTCGTTAACGGCCACGCCCAAGGTGGTAACAGCGTCGTCATAGCCTTCGCTGCGCGAGGCGATCGCCAGTGCCATGTCGTTACGCGAGTTGTAGAGGTAAACCTTTAAATGCAGATGCAGTTCCGTCCCGTACCGCTCGGCCAGCTCGGAAGCGTCGGCATTGGCCTTGACGGCCAGCTCCTTGGCCAGCTTTTCGTTGGCGTAATAATACAGGTCGACAAATTCGCCGCTGATCTTGATCCACTTTTGGTTGGTATCGTTATACTCGAATGTTTTCGGGCTGGTGCGCAGGGTATTGCCATCTTCCGTGCTGAGCTGCCAGTAGTATTGCATCTCGGTGCCGGGGGCGTACTGGCCGGCATAAAGCTCCTCGCTGAAAGAGGCGCTGATAGACTTGCCCGGATTGAAATCGGGGTAGATACGCCGTACCAGCGGCTTTCCGACTTGCCCGTAGAACAGGATCACATTCGTGATACGGCTATCGGCCTTGGCTTTCAGCTTAAAGTCGATACGCTCCGAAAAGACATAGCTGGCTGTGTTTTCCTGTACTTTGATGCCGCTCGCCGCGTGCAGCGCACCGACGGGCAGCACGGCAGCCAGTACCACCGCCAGTACAAGCATCCACAGCACGCGCGGTGCGCGCCTGCGGCTATTGGTTGGGGTCGGGCAAATCCTCGGGGGCAATGTCACGGTACTTGTCTCCTTCGGGAATGAGCATCACCGGGATATCGCGGCGGATGGGGTACTTGCGGCGGCACTCGTCATTTTGGCAGAGCAACCATTCCCGGTGTTGTACCAGCTTGCTGTGACACGCCGGGCACGCCAGGATCGCAAGGAATTCTTCTTTCAGCATATTCCACCTCGTCAAGATCGGCACCAGTATATCACATCGCGGTGCGCTGCTCAAGATTTCCTAGCGCGTTATCAGAGTTCCAACAAGACGGGATGGTTATAGTCCCTCAGGCGAATCACATAGACGAGTGAATCCAGCTGATTTGCGAAACACCGGCGTTCTCGAGGCAACCGCCCGCCAGGTGGTAGGTGCATTCTTCCAGAGAGCGCCTGCCCGGGCCCAATGACAGCCAGATCGACGCCTTTTTGGCACAGGCAGGGTAAGCGGCGCCGCCGCAGATAATCAGTTGGCTGACCTGACGACCTGTTCAAAGGCCTAAACTAGGTATGCTGCTCACAAAAACAGGCAGACACGAAATGCGTCCGCCTGTTTGGTTATGCGTCAGTTACCCGTCTGGAATCCAAACTCTTCTTCTTTGGCGGTGTCGCGCTCCCCCGTGATGACCTTGGGGTTCACGAGGGCATCCCATACCTCGGCGCCGATCATGGCGCGGGCGCGCTCAAGCGCTTCGGCCTCGCGCTCGGTGCCCATCGCCGCCATGGCGTGCCAGGCGGGTTTGGCCTCGCCGAGCTGGCCGGGCGTGTCGCTGCCGCGCCGCAGGCCCAGGTTCAGGCCAAACTCGAACTTGTTATCGGCATAGGCGTGGTAGATGAACGACTCGATCGCCGGCTGCTGCGCGATTTTCTTGTACGCCAGACAGTACGCGGCAAATCCGAGTTCTTCGGTACGCTTATCGTAGCTGTTAAGTCCCTGTTCGGAAAAGATGATCTTGCGCAGCTTGCCCTGGTAAAGGAAGCGCGGCTGCCCCAGATATGCCGGCAGCACCTCGATGTTTTTAAAGGTAATGCGCGGCGTCAGGAAATCAAAGCTGGTGGAGCGGTCGTTCCAAAAGTCGGGATATACCAGGTTCTCGGGGTAAGGATGATAGGCCACATCCCAGCCAAAATCGCCTTCTGCCTCGCCGTTGGCGGCCAGCAGCTCGAGCACCTCGCGGCCCTTGTACCAACGCAGCGGTTTGGCGAGGTCGTTCGAAATGTTAAACAGGTGATCGAGCGAGATGTAGGCGCGCCCCGAGGCGCGATAGTGCTGCACAATCTGCCAGGCAATGCGCAGCGCAACCGTGTATTCGGCCACATACTGTTCGACGGGCATCTCGCCGGCATTACCCCACGCCCACTGGCTGTTCACTTCGTTGGAGATGATAAAGCCAGCCACACGCCCGTGAGCGTTGTCGTCGCGCATGTAGCGGTTGGCCAAGTAGTCGCAATACGCGGCATAGTATTCCACCCCGTCGGCCGAACGCATGTTAAAGGCACTAATAAAGCCCTCGGCGTCATAGCTCGGGTGCTGCGTCAAGCTGTTGAGCAGGGCATTGTTTTGCCCGCCAAAGCGGCTGGGCGAGTTCAGCAGGATCAGGGTGAGTGTAGTGCCATCGGCGGCATATGCACTAATGGCCTTGTCATAGCTGCGCGCCGTGACGCTGCGGATGTAATAGACCCGGCCGTTGTAGCGGTATTCCTCGATGTCATCGCCCGGGATCGGGCTGAACAGTTCGGGCAGGTTGACGTTCATGGTGGCGTGGCAGACGCCCAGCGCTTTGGCGTCGGGACCGTGCGCGTGGGTGCCCTTCTTGGAGGGCTGCTCCTGATAGGGTACCGTCGAGCGGTGGGCATCCGCGCCAAAGGCCGATACATAAGCCACCCCACAGGCCCTGTCGCGGCCATCCGCCGACCACACCACAAAGCGGCTGGTCAGGCGGTCGCGCTCGCCCTCGTAGCGCGGGATCATGACCACGCCCGGCTGAGCGCCAGCCTGCGCCTGCGCCAGACTGAGCTGAGCGGCCGGCACGCACGAGACGGTCGGCACAAGCTCTTGCACCCACGGTGCCCCGCAGGCAGCCTCCTTTAGCTTGAAAACCAGGGATTCGCGTTCAGCAGTAATTGATTCGACGTACATGATACTCTCCTCCTAGCGGATGTGTACGACCGGCATGCCCAACAGCTTGCCGACCTTTTCAATAGCAGCGCCATTATGGCCAATCGAGAGCGACATGTGGTGGCAGGTCATGGCCTTGCTCCACTCCTCGATGAAATCGGCTATATCGGGGCCGAAGTAACCGCGCGTGAGTGTGTTGCCGATCGGCGGCACCCAGCCAGCCTGGCTCTCGCCCTCCGCCACGATAAAGCGGTAATCGCCGTGCATGTCGGAGCCGATCCCCACCATCGTCATGGGGCCGGTGCGGATCGAGAACTCGACCGAGACGCCATAGCCCTTTTTGCCGTGCATCAGCGAGAGCCCGCGGATAGTGGGTTTCTTGTCGCTGATGCGCAAGTCATGCGGGCCGTCATGCCCGACGATGACGATGTCGTTGGCAAAATCGGTATAAGCCAACTCGGCAAACGAACCGCCCGCGCCCAAAGCGGAGGTGATGTACATCGCCAGGCAGGTCTTCATATCGGATTCGCCGGCCAGCGCGATGCCGCGGGTGGTGAGGAGCGAGTTGCCGATCATCAGGTTGGAGGCGACCCGCTCATAGATGCTGTTGTTTTCGCCCATATAATAATAGGCCAGCCCGGAGAGGTTGTTGTTATCCACCAGATTTTCGAGGCCGACGGCGCACCTGGCTGCCCAGATCACATCGTCGTCGACAATATCCTTGGTGGTCGGGTCAAAGCTCTTGTCCTGATACTCAAAGATTGTGTTAACCTCGTCAAGTTTGCGCTTGAGCTCGGCATCGCTGCAGCCCTCGACGTACTCGACCAGCTCGCACATCTCGACAAAACGCACATGCACACCAAACTGCTTGGTGATCGAGGTCGGGTCATAGTTCATGTCGAGCATGCCCTCATAGGTATGCCCGAGCGAGCCAAAGATGGCGCCCTTCATGGCGCGGATGGCGGTGGCAGCACGGCACCAGTCGGCCAGTTTGGTCTGCACGCGCTTGTCGTTATAGAGCTCGCCAAAGATCAGATCCACAGCCGGTTTCCCGCTGCGCTCAAAGGCATTCCAAGCCTCTGGCATCTGGCAGGGTGAGCCAGCACCGGTCAGTGAGATGAGGGTGGTCTCGCCCTCGAGCAGGATGGGGCGCTGCAGGCCCACCAGCACCACCGGACAGCCAGCCGCAAGGGCGCCCTGCACATAGCGTCCCGAGGAGACATAGGTTGTCAGATAGACGAACAGGAGGTCGACATCCTGCGACTTGAACTGCACACCGGCGGCATAGGCATCCTCTAGGGTGTCGACAAAGACGCTGCCGAGGATCTCGACGCTGTGCTGGGCGATGAGCGAGGTAAAATACTCGCCATTCTTGATCAGCTCTTCCTTTAGACCCGGAAACTGCGGCCAATACTCGCGATGCCCGGCCAACATGATGCCGATACGCGCCCTGGCATTGGTACTCGTGATCATCCTTACCTCTGTTAAAGCGATGCGCGCATTATAAGGCGCTCCGCGTCCTCCGCAAGCTCACTCGGGCAGCTGCAGAGTCACGCCCATCAGGCCGATCACGACCTCCTGCGAAAGCGCCATCAGGCTGATACTCTCGAGCGGCACATCCGGGCGCAGGGTATACCCGGCGATCACGCTGCGGCAGTTTTCGCCCAGCTGCAGCGTCTCAGGCGGCTCAACAGGCAGGGCAAAGCCGTCGGTGCTATAGTTATAGTCGTTATTCGAGCCCTGCCCCAGCGCGGTCGGCTGAGCCGAGAGGGGGCACAGGCTCCAAAAGTTGTCTGGATTCACCAGGTCGAGGGCCTGCTGTACGCCATCCGCATAGTGAAAGACGACCCGCGCGTTGGGAACCCCGCACTGCATTGGGTTGGTGGTACCGCACAGGTGCAGCCAGACCGCCTCCGCAGCCCGCCCGACAGTCAGCTCGACCCTGGCGGGCCAGTTTTCCCACAACGAGGTAAAGGCGATGTTGTGTGCCCCTCTCGGCCAGCTAAAGGGCACCCCGCGCGGCGACTGCAGCAGTTCATCCTCACCCACCAGCTCGGGGATGCGGTCGAGCTTGACCACGGGGGGATCATTCTCCCAGAAGGTAAAGGTCCAGGGTGAATAACCGTCAGTGCCGATGCGCACCGAAGTAGTGGCCGGGCGCGGCTCCAGGTATTGCTGGCGGTATATCGTGCGCACATCGGCATTGAGGATGCTATCCAGCGCCAGCGGCTGGTAGCGCGCATCGGGCCGCACCGCCGGGTTGGCGGCGACGCGCTGCGCGAGTTCTGCCGCGGTGGGAGCCAGATCCAGGCGCATGACTTGCCAGTAGCGTGCAGCACCCTCGCCCACTTGCGCAAAGAGCATGTGCTGGCCGCTGCGCTCTGCCAGCTGCAGGTGCGCGATGCCATCCCGCAGCTCAGAAGCTGTCAGGATGCCTTGCGGGTCATCTAGTGCGGTAATCGCGCCCTCGGCACGCAGTGTGAGCTGCGCGAGCGGCTCGGCAGAGAGCGAAAGCGGGGCGATGACGCGTTCCTTGCCATCCAGTTCGACCACCACCTCGCCACGATCGCCATACCCCTGCGGCAGCCGCAGGATCTGCCGGCCGAAATGCGGCTCGATGATGCCATCGCCTGGGCCGACAACCCTTTGGTTATAGATCGGCAGCAGCACCTCGACCTCGACCGGGCGATGCAACTGGTAGCGCAGTGTGATGCGCTGGGCATCTTTGTGATATTCCAACTCAACGTCGGGGGTTTTGATAGATGCCTCGCGCCAGGCGGGCGGGAACTCGGGCGCCAGACGCACGCGCTTGTGCGGGTAATCGGGCTGATAGCCAAAGAGGCCGTCAATAACCGCGCGGTAGAGGAGCGACCCGGCCTCGCTGGCGATGCGTGCCGGTGAACGCCCATTATAACCGGTGTGCAGTACAGTACCCATCAGGACATCCAAGCCATCGGCGGGCATGCCGGCGCGGAAATAAGCATAGGCCAGCTGCAAGTTTTCGCCGGCAGCCAGTTCGCGCACCGACCAGATACTCGGCACCCAGTTGGACATCCACACCATGCGTCCGCCATACTCGAAATGGTCATTCTGCAGCGCCCAGCGGGTATAGTCGAGCGCCTGAACGGCTTGCTGGGCATCTAGGAGCCCCACATCCACCGGCATAAACAGCCCATACAGCCACGGGTTGGGGTGCAATCGGCGATGTCCGCCCTGCTCGCGGTACTTGCCGGGATGGCCCCTGTCCGTGATCCACAGCAGCCTAAAAAAGCCTTCACGGATGCGAGACAGCATCTCGCGATGGTGCCTGGCACAGGCCTCGTCGCCGGCGAGCTCAGCCATCTCGGCGGCCGCGCAGTGAGATCGCCAGGCGTAACAGGTCTCTTCGACGGATCCGCCGCCGTTATACCAGACCGAATCGGTCGGCCAGGAGTTGATACAGCTCTCATAGATGCCGTCGCCGTCGGGATCAAAGCATTCATCCTGCCAGCGCGTGTGCAGCTCGAGGGCAGGACGCAGGCGCTCCAAAAGGGCCTCGTCTCCCGTGGCATACCAGGCGTGGATGGCCTGGTCAAAGAATTGGGTCTGCATGTTGTACATGTGCTGGTCGGCATCCACGTGCCCGAGGCCGTAAAAGCGCGAATCGGGGGCTGCCACCGTCATCTTGCGGGCTGGATCAGCAGCAAAGCCCTGTTTATCGTCGGCCGTGTGCATGCGCGCGGTATAGTAACTGACCTCGTCCAGCATGCGTTCGTGCCAACCGCAGAGGGTATTGCCATAGCGATTGTTCCAGCCCAAATAAGGGCCATTCCACGTCAGGGTCGAGTGCATCGTGCGCGGCGGATACCAGGCGCCGTCGACTTCGTGTACCACGGCGCTCAGCACCGCGTCCAGGGCGGGCTCAGGGGTGTGCGCCTCGACCCGGCTGGCGAGAGCACGCGAGCGGGCGATGGCAGACGCCAGATCTGCCGAAAGGTCGATCGGCACCTTGCTGGCAGGCTGGTCAGCCGGCGCCAGATAGGCACCCCACACCACCGGTACCTCTCCGAGATCAAGACAGCCCGCGATATAAGGGCTGGAGCCCACCGAGACGGCGTAGCTGTGCTGCGAGCAGCTGCCCACGACTTGCAGGGGCTGAGCATCTGCCCAGATACCATCGGCGCGCAGGATAAAGCGCCCGTCGCGGCAGACGGCTGTGTTATTATGGCAGTCTTCAGTAACAAAGGTACGCGTGAGCCACTCGGGCTCGACCAACGGGTCAATGCCCCACGAGCCGGGGTAATACTGCAACCCGCCATAGCGCCAATAGACGGCACTGCCGGCTGGCCCGCGCAACTCTACCAGCATGGCCTCGCGGCCCTCGGGTGCAGCAACCGTCAGGCTGATCGTGCCGGCCAGGTCAGGGTCGGTGATCTCCCACCGCACCAGCCCCGCCTGGTAGCTGAACCCCACCTCGGCACAGCGATAGAGCGGCTTGAAGCCCTCGGCGGTCTTTAGCGCAAACTCGAGGGTGCCGAGTATCCTGCGTCCCTTGCCAAGGCGCAGGAGCGGCAGGTCGCCTACCAAGATGTAGGTGTCGGTGTTGGCGCAATAGATCGGCCGGTTGCCGAACAGGTCGAGGTTGTGGGCACTGAGCGCGCCATTCACTGGCAGATAGCGGGTGCTGGCCATAGGGGTTCCTCTCAATCAT
>Ga0123333_10001347_pt1 | contig 25912 bp, 24 predicted proteins | sample BioC12SIPDNA_3_FD_89957 | JGI IMG/M metagenome (GOLD analysis project Ga0123333, IMG submission 89957) | Anaerobic biogas reactor microbial communites from Washington, USA - Biogas_R2_B C12 SIP DNA | ecosystem: Engineered > Bioreactor > Anaerobic > Unclassified | place: Washington, USA... | reverse complement strand
GTCCACGGTGTCGTCGGCCTCGCACGGCACCCAGTCGAGCCGGTCCCGCTCCAGCACCTCGCGGGCCGTCCCGCTGACCTGCGTCCGCACGCCGACGCCGTCGACGAGCACCTCCGGGCCGGACCCGCACGGCAGGTCCAACGTCCGGTCCGGGTCGGGCACGGGGACATCGACAGCGACGTTCCCGGCGCCCAGCAGGGTCAGCTCGCTGACGCCGACGGGCAGGCCGCGCACCACGCCGGGCAGCGAGGGGTCGGAGGTGGTCACGGTGAACGAGGCCCCGAAGGTGATCTCGACCTCGCGGGCCGGCGTCTCCGGCCATGCGACCTGCCCCGACCCGTCGAGCACGAGGTCCACGGGCTCGGCGCCGTCCAGGCTGACGCTGATCTCGGACGGGCGGCTGGCGGGCAGGAAGTAGTCGCTGGTGATCCGCAGGCCGGTCAGGGCACGCTCCTGCGGGAGCTCCACGGTGAGGGTGGGCTCGCGGTCGAGCGGCCCGGCGACCCACCCGGTTCCCTCGTCACCGTCGACCACGGTGTCCGGCCGGCCGTAGGCCGCGAAGACGTCCCGGGACGAGGCGCTCACCGTGACCTGCCCGGGCACGCGGAGCAGCTCCTCGAGGGCCTCACCGTACACCGGCATGACCTGGCCGCGCACGGCATACGACCCGCCGGTGTCGAGCGAGAGGGTGCGGTGCAGGCCGGTCGGCTCCTCCATCGGGGCGGCCTGCAGGCCGGCGCACAGCGGCCGCTGCCCCAGCATCAGGCACGCCGACCGGCCGAGCTGCTGGGCCCGCAGCGAGACGACGTCGACGGGGCCCTCGGCGGTCCGGACCGTGAGGTCGGGCGCCGCCGGCGTGAGGCCCGGCAGCGACACCTCGGCGAGCGCGGCCCCCGCCAGGGTCCCCTCCGGGACCGAGGCGACCTCGAGCCGCAGGCTCCGGGTCGGCCCCTCCGGCACCTGCAGCTCCTGGTCGACGACGTCCGGGTCGACGACCGTCGTCGCGGTGCCCGCGTCGGTCACCACCCGCCAGGACAGCACGGGGGCGAAGAAGGCGGCGACCCCGGTGCGGATCGACAGGGTCCGTCCGAGCTCCTGCGGCTGGGTGAAGTCGATCTGCCACCACTGGTCCTCGGGGGTGCCGAAGGTGCCGGTGAGCCAGGTCGTCGCGTCGTCCCCGTCGACCGCCCGCCACGGGTCGTAGCCCGCCCCCCGGCGCGCCGCGGCGTCCGCGTCGGAGGCCGAGGTCGAGGCCGTGACCCCCGCGACGGGCGCGGCCCAGGTGAGCAGGGCGGGGTTGCCCAGCCCCGGCAGCAGGTAGTCGTTGACCGCGCGCCCGGGCGGCTCCGTGTCCGCGGTCATCATCCCGGAGAGGTTGTCGGCCGCCGCGCCGAAGTTGACCGCCCGCCGGCGGTAGCCGTCGCTGACCACCGTGCCGCCGGTCTCCGCGTCCGGCAGCACCGCGGCCAGCCGGTCCGCCGCGTCCGCCAGGAGGTATGCCGGGGCGAACCCGACCAGACCCGGCACGTCCTCGGGGCCACCGGTGAGCAGCATCGTCGCGGAGAGGGGGGCCAGCCGGGCCACCGCGGCACCGGGCACCGCGTAGACCTGCACGGACGGGGTCGGCACGACGGTACGCTGCCGCACCGTGTGGCTGTCGGACTCCCCGACCGGGCCGACCGGCGGGCCGAAGTCGGCGACCCGCTCCAGGCCCGAGCCGGCCAGGGCCTGGTGGGGGGCCACCTGCGGGGTGTCGTGGGAGGTCAGGGAGAGGTCGTTGCGCACCACGACCCAGCCGATCCCCGCGCGCGCCAGAGCCTGCGCCAGGTCCTCGCCTCCGTCGCCGGAGCCGATACGGCGCTGGATCTCGTCGAGCCAGCGGGTGGAGCCGGCACCGCCGAGGGGCACCGCGTCGCGGACCGCGAACGGCCGTTCCATGAGCGCCTGCAGCGGTTCGTCGCGGGTGGCGCCCCAGGTGTGCTCGGCGAACGGCGCGGCGGGGACGACCAGCACGGTGCCGTCACCCGGCTGCGCGTCGAGCCAGTCGGCGACCTCGACCCAGTGCGGCGCGATCTCCTGGTAGCCGCCCGCCCGCGGCAGGGTGGCCGCCAGGGCCGGCGCGGCCACGACGACGACCAGGCAGGCCGAGACGAACGGGACCAGGTGCCGGTGGACCCCCCGGCCGTGCCCCCAGCGCCCCAGCTGGGTGAGGGCGCTGGCCAGCAGGAGGACCAGCGGCAGCCGCACGACCAGCTCGAACTTGTGCGTGTTGCGTAGCGCCGCCAGCGGCCCGTCGAGCAGCGCCTGCACCGGCTCGGCGAGCACGCCCGCGAGCGGCCCGGTGTGCCCGGCGCCGACGAGCACCAGCCCGGCGCCGAGCCCGACCGCCAGGAACAGCCGGTGGGGGGTCCGCCGCCGGGTGAGGGCGGCGAGCCCGGCCAGGGCGACGAGGGTGCTGCCGGCGACGAGGAGGCCCGCCTCGACATACTGCCGCCCTCCCGGCCAGGTGGCGCCGCTCGCGGTGACCAGGTACATCAGCCAGTGGGTGGTGCCGCGCAGCGCCTCGCTGGGGGCCGCCACCAGGGTCGTCACCGCGGCCGACTCGATCCAGTCCAGGAACGGCGGGCTGTGCCGGCCCATCACCAGCAGCGGGACCAGCCACCAGCCGATCGCGACCACGACCGCGGCGAGCCACCCGGCGCCCGCCAGAACCGTCTCGCGGGTCACGCGGCGGGTCAGGAACCAGAGCGTCGGCAGCACCAGCACCGCCCCCGTCGCGACCGCGTTGACCCCGCCGACCAGCGCGACGGCGAGGGCGGACCGCCAGATCCGCCCCCACCAGGTCAGCGGCGCGCGGCTCACCAGCGGCAGCAGCACCCACGGCGCCATCGCCATCGGCCAGACCTCGACGGAGGTGATCGTCACCTCGCTGAGCATCCGCGGGGTCAGCGCGTAGGCGAACGCGGCGACGTAGGCGGCCCACGGCGCGCCCATCCCCAGCGCGCGGGCCAGCCGCCAGGTGCCCACGAAGGCCACGCACAGCACCACCGACCACCAGAGTCGCTGCACCACCCAGCCGGGCAGCCCGAGCTCGACGAGGACGGCGTGGAAGGGCCCCACCGGCAGCAGGTAGCCGTAGGCCTGGTTCTGCAGCTGCCCGAGGAAGCCCTGCGGGTCCCACAGGTGCAGTGCCCGCCCGAGGAAGCCGACCGGGTCGGCGGTCAGGTCGAGCTTGGTGTCCGGCACCACCAGGCCCTGGTCCTGGCGGAACATCAGGGCGGTCAGCAGCAGGCAGCCGAGCAGCAGGCGGGCACCCCAGGGGCTGTATGCCGTGGGGCCGGCCTGGTCGGTCGCCTCGCCGGGGGTGGTGCGCGGCTCGGTGGCGACGCTCACCGTCGCTCCAGCACGATGACCGCGTTCCAGGCGACCACCTCGCGCAGGCCGGGCACCCGGATCGTCCACCGCGCCCAGGACGGGTGGTAGCGCGGCTCGACCGCGACGACCCGCACCCGGCCGGCCGCCTCGGCGGCCCGGGCCCAGCGCAGCATCCGGCCGACCGGGCAGACGAACAGCGAGGTGCCGAAGTCGTTCTTGGGCCGGCGCCCGTGCCGTCGCGCGTATCGGTCGGCCGCCCGCCGCCCGCCGAGGTAATGCCACATCCCGGTCTCGTGCCCCCCGTGCGGCGACAGCCACGGCGTCCAGGAGAGGTAGACGGTGCCGCCCGGCCGCGTCACCCGCACCATCTCGTCCGCCATCAGCTCGGGGTCCGGCACGTGCTCCAGGACGTTGGAGGAGTAGCAGACGTCGACGCTCGCGTCGGCCAGCGGCAGCGCCAGCCCCGAGGCCCGCAGCGTGTTGGCCGCCGCGTGGCCCCGGGCGGTCAACTCGCCGGCGTCCGGCTCGATCCCGAGGTAGCGGGCGCCGGACGCGAGGAAGGCGTCGGCGAAGTAGCCCGGCCCGCCGCCGACGTCCACCACGTCGGCGCCGGCCAGGTCCGCGAAGCGCCCCAGCTCCCGGGTCGAGTCGGCGGCCAGCACGCTGTAGAACCGGTCCGGGTCGGTCTGCTCGACGAGGAAGGCGCGGAACAGGTGGACCGAGCGCGCAAGGGTCCCCGAGCCCGGCAGCGTCGCGTCGTCCACGCGAGAACCATAATGCGGCTACTATTCGGTAACTAGTCGGCGGTGCACGCCGCCGGCCCCCGTGGCGACGGCCCCGTCGCCCGCCCCACGACGACGGAGTCTGACCCGATGCGGATCGCCCTGTGCAACTGGCGCGACCTGGCGCACCCCGAGGGGGGCGGCGCCGAGCTCTACGCCCGCATGGTCGCCGAGGGCCTGGTCGCCCGGGGGCACGAGGTCACCTTCCTGTGCGCCGCGCACGACAACGCCCCGGCGGAGGAGACGCTCCACGGCGTCCGCTACCTGCGGGCCGGCTCGCGCACCGGCGTCTACGGCGCCGCCCGCCGCGCGATCCGCCGCCTGGAGGCCGCCGACGGACCCTTCGACGTGGTGGTCGACGTGCAGAACGGGCTGCCCTTCTTCGCCGGCTGGGCCACGTCGGCCCCGGTCGTCGTGCTGGTCCACCACGTGCACCGCGAGCAGTGGCCCGTGGTCTTCAGCGCGCCCGTGGCCGCCGTGGGCTGGGGCATCGAGTCCCGGGTCTCCCCGCGCGTCAACCGCGGCCGGCAGTATGTCGCGGTCTCCCGGTCGACCAAGGACGAGCTCGTCGCGATGGGCGTGGACCGCGACCACGTCGCGATCATCCACAACGGCACCCAGCCTCCGCGCCCCGTGTCGGTCGGCGAGGCTGACGGTCCCCGCCTGCTCGTCCTGGGCCGGGTCGTCAAGCACAAGCGGATCGAGCACGCCGTCGACGTGGTCACCCGGCTGCGCGACCGGCACCCCGGCCTGCGGCTGCGGGTGGTCGGCGACGGGTGGTGGCGCCGCGAGCTGGAGGACTACGTCGCCGCCCGGGGCGCCGGGGAGTATGTCGACCTGCTGGGTTTCGTGGACGAGCAGACCAAGCACGAGGAGCTGGCCAGCGCCGACCTGCTGCTCGTGCCGAGCGTCAAGGAGGGCTGGGGGCTCTCGGTGGTCGAGGCCGCCAGCCACGGGGTGCCCGCGATCGGCTACCGCGACGCCGGCGGGGTGTCGGAGTCGATCGAGGACGGCGCCACCGGCGTGCTCGTGCGCGACCTCGACGAGATGACCAGCGCGGTCGACGGACTGCTGGCCGATCCCTGCCGGCTGACCGAGCTCGGCGACAACGCCCTGGCCCACTCGGCCCGGTTCACCTGGGACGAGACGGTCCGTGCCTGGGAGCAGCTGCTGCTGCACGCCACCTGGCGGCAGGCACCGACCGCCGCGGGCGACCACGCCCACGCGGTGCCGCCCGCCCGGCTGTCCCCGCGCCCTACCTTGCGGTAACCTCTCCCCGATACGTGTCCCACGGAGGTCCAGTTGAGCCAGTCCACGAACGCCGCCGGCGTCGGTCGCCGCGTGCTCTACACCGTGATCGCGCTGGTCGTCGGTCTCGGCGCGGCAGGTGCCGCGACCGCGGCCGTTGTCGGCAGCTTCAGCCCCGACGACTCGGCCGCCCGCAACACCGGCCCCACGGAGCCGGTGCCGCCGGGCGAGCTGCTCGGCTACGGCGACTGAGGCGCGACCTCCGCCACGATCCACTCCTCACCGAGGTGCACGTCCCGCAGGCCCTCCTCCCCACGGGGAAACTCACCCGGTGAGCCCAGCCAGAACACCACGTGGCTGATCCCCTCCTCACGGAGCACTCGGCTGTCCAGCACCCCGTCCGCACTGGCAAACCCAGTGGCAAAGGCGGGATCCTCGCCGCCGACCAGCCACTCCTGGTCCCCGCGCCGCACGAGCAGGTCCCGGGCGTGGACCACCTCCGCCTCCAGCGCCCGGGGAAAGGGGTCGAGGAACTGCACGGGACCGACCCAGTCGACCTGACGGAAGGGTTGCCACGGCAGGAGCAGCACCCTCCCTTGGGCCTCGTCGTTGAGCAGGTCCACGATCTCGTCGAACTCCGCGGGCATCGCCACCGGGCGCACGTCGCGGGCCAGCGTGGCCGGGACGTCCGGCACGGTGAGCACGGCCCCGGCCAGTGACACCACCGCCAGGGTGCCGGCGACCATCCGCCCCCACCCCATCCGGTCCACCGCCACGGCCAGGCCCAGGGCGAGGAGGACCGCGACGCCCAGCGCCGCCCAGCCCAGCCAGCGGTGGGTGTCCCGCAGCAGCGCAACGCCGGGCACCCGCTGGGCCGCCCTCCAGACCGGCAGGAGCGGACCGGCCAGCAGCAGGACGCTGACGACGGTGGCGAGGTAGGCGCCCACGGCCAGGTCCAGAGCCCGGCGGGTCGGGACCGGCACCGCGCGGGCCGGGAAGGGCCAGGCGGTGATCGTCGACCGGGCGTAGAGCGCGGCGGCCACGAGGACGAGCTGGAGCAGGACGACGAGGACGCTGCCGCGGGACCCGGGGGCGGTGCCGCTGGCCCACACCCCGCCCAGCGAGGCGACCGACCCGACGACGCCCAGGGGGCCGTCGGCGCGCACCGCGAAGGCGTCGGCCCCCTCGGGCGAGGCCCCGGCGGTCGGGTGCCGGAGCCCGGCCAGTATCCAGGGCAGCGAGAGGAGCAGGATCGGCCCCAGGAGCGTGAGCGCGTCCAGGGCACGGCCCGCGCGCCGTGTGATGCCGCGGTCCGACGGCCCCAGCACGACGGCCGTGACGAGCACCGTGACGGCCGCCGTCACCGCCCCGACCGGGGTGAGGGCCGCGGGGAGCGCGGCCGCCAGCACGAGCAGGACCCGCTCGGCCCACGAGCGGCGGGCCCGGACCGCGACCACCAGCCAGGGGATCATGGCGTAGCCCAGCAGCGACGGCGACTGTCCGAGGAGGAGCCGCTCCGCGACATACGGATTGGCGATGGCCAGCCCGGCGCCCACGCTCGTGGCAACAGGCCCGTAGCGGCGCAACAGGACCGTCATGCCCGCACCGACCAGCAGCAGCGGCGCGACCAGCAGCAGTCGGGCGACCAGGCTGCTGGGCAGCACGGTGCTGAGCGCGGCGACCACCGCGTCCAGCGGCACCGCCCGGGGTGCGCCGCCGGCCCCGAGGGTGTTGGCGCCGAAGACGGGGTCGGGGACCGTCACGAAGTCGCGGAACAGGTAGACCCCGTCCCATGGACCGACCCCGACGGATCCGCCGAGGAACAGGGCCGTCGCCAGGACGGTGACCATCAGGCCGGCCGCGACCGCCCGGCGGACCCGCGTCGTGGCGTCAGCGGCGCTCGTGACACCCGGGTGCACAGGGTGCACCGTGCGGGTCAGACGTCGTCCGGGGTGACCGGCATCGCCCGCTTGTGGGCGGTGCGGGCGTGCCAGCCCTCGATCGTCTCCCGGTCGGCGTCCGAGACCGCCTTGCCCTCGAGGTAGTCGTCGACCGCGTCATAGGACACCCCGAGAGCGGCCTCGTCCGGGTTCAGCGGCTTGCCGTCCTCGAGGTCGGCCGTGGGGACCTTGTTGACCAGGTGGTCCGGGGCACCGAGGTGCGCGGCCACCGCGCGCACCCGGCGCTTGGTCAGACCGGCGAGCGGGATGAGGTCGGCCGCGCCGTCGCCGTACTTGGTGTAGAAGCCGACGACGGCCTCCGCCGCCTGGTCGGTGCCGAGCACGAGCATCGAGCGGGCACCGGCCGCGAGGTACTGCGCGATCATCCGCTGCCTGGCCTTGACGTTGCCCTTGACGAAGTCGGCGCGGTCGATGCTCGTGAAGTCGATCCCGGCCCCGTCGACCTCGGCAAACATCGCGTCCGTCGCCGCCTTGATGTTGACGGTGATCGTCTCGTCGGCGCCGACGAACTCGACGGCCGCCGCGGCGTCGGCCTCGTCCGCCTGCACGCCGTAGGGCAGCCGCATCGCCAGGAAGCTCGCCTCGCCCCCGGACTCGCGCACCCGCTCGCAGGCCAGCTGGGCCAGTCGCCCGCACGTCGTCGAGTCGACCCCACCGCTGAGGCCCAGCACGTAGCCCTTGGTCCCGGAGGTGCGGAGGTAGTCGGCCAGGAAGGCGATGCGCCGCTCGGCCTCGGTGGCGGCGTCGAACTCGGGGCGGACGCCGAGCTCGGCGATGATCTCCTGCTGCGTGGTCATGGCGCCGAATCTACCGGTGACAGGTTGCGAGGACGTTTCGTGGAGCACGGGGGGCGTCCGTGCCGCGCGACCCGGACACCTCACGCCAGCAGCGCGACCGCGGCCAGGCCGAGGTAGACCACGCCCGTGACGACCGCCGTCCGGCGCCGGGCCCGCGGAGAGGCGCTGAACCGCCCGGCCAGTCCGCCGGCGGCCAGGGCATAGATGCTGTCGTTGATCACCGCCAGCGCCAGGTAGCAGCCTCCGAGGATCAGGATCTGCACGGACACCGGGCCCCGGGCCGGGTCGACGAACTGGGGCAGGAAGGCCAGGAAGAAGAGTGCGGTGCCCGGGTTGAGCAGGTCGATCAGCACACCGTCCCGGAACAGGCGCAGGCCGCTGGGGTGAGAGCCGGACGCCGGTGCGGGCCTGTCCGCCTCGACACCACCGTGGAGGCTGCGGAACTGGCTCACCGCGAGCCCGAGCAGGTAGGCCGCGCCGGCCCACTGGAGGAGGCGGAACCCCGCCGGCCACGCGGCGAGCAGTGCCGCCAGCCCGGCGACGGTCGCCACGAGGTGCAGCAGCGAGCCGACCTCCAGCCCGGCCACGGACACCATGCCCGCGCGGCGTCCGAACTCCATCCCGCGGGCGACGACGTAGACCACGGAGGGTCCGGGCACGACCACCAGCGCGGCGGCGGCCAGAGAGAAGGTCAGCAGGGTGGCGGTGCTCGGCATGGCTCTCCCCCCGGAGAGGTGGTGTGCGGTCACGGGATCCCTGGGACGTTAGGGACGAGCACTGGCACAGCGCTTTCATTCCGCTTTCACCGGCGCCGTGGCCGTGCCGCGTCACCTCTAGAGCCAGCCGCGCTCCTGGGCGACCTGTGCGGCCTCGACCCGGGTGGAGGTGCCGGTCTTGCCGATCGCCGAGGACAGGTAGTTGCGGACCGTCCCCTGCGACAGGTGCACGCGCCCGGCGATGGCCGACACCGTGCCTCCGGCGATGGCCTCCCGCAGGACCTGGCGCTCGCGGTCGGTCAGCGGGTTGGGGCCGCCGAGCAGCGACTCGGTGGCCAGGCCGGGGTCTACGACCCGCAGGCCGGCGTGCACCCGGCGGACCGCCTCGGCCAGCTCCCGGGCCGGGGTGTCCTTGACGACGAAGCCGCTGGCCCCGGCGTCCATCGCGCGCCGCAGGTAGCCCGGCCGCCCGAACGTCGTGACGATGAGGGAACGGCACTGCGGAGCGACCTCGTGCAGCCGTCCGGCGACCTCGATGCCGTCAGCACCGGGCATCTCGATGTCGAGCAGGCAGACGTCGGCGCGCGAGCTGAGCGCGGCCTCGACCACCTCGTCGCCCCGCCCCACCTCGGCGACCACGGTGAGGTCCGGCTCCAGGTTGAGCAGGGCCACCAGAGCGCCCCGGACCAGAGCCTGGTCGTCGGCGAGCAGCAGCCGGATCGGCTCCCGGCTGGTGCCCGCGGAGGGCTCGGGCGTGGGCGCGGTCCCGCGCGGGTGGGTGGCGTCAGTCAAGGGTGACCTCCAGGACGGTGCCCCCGGTGGGGCCGGTGGTGAGGGTGAGAGTCCCGCCGGCGGCGCAGACCCGCTCGCGGATGCCGCGCAGGCCGTTGCCCTCCTTGTGGACCTTGGTGCCCTGGCCGTCGTCGGTGACGCGCATCCGGTCGGTGTCCAGCTCGACGACGCACCGGGTGGCGCCGCTGTGGCGCACGACGTTGGTGACGGCCTCGCGCAGCACCCAGGCCAGGATCACCCGGTGCCGCGGGTCCACGACGTCCAGGGCGTCGGGCAGCTCGGCCCGGATGCCGGCGTCGGTCAGGGCGGAGTCGGCGGCCGCCAGCTCGTCGGCCAGGCTGGCGACGCGCAGCCCCGACACGGTGGCGCGGATCTCGGCCAGGGCGACCCGGGACAGCGCCTGGATCTGGTCCAGCTCGTCACGGGCGCGCGCCGGGTCGGTGTCGATCAGCCGCCCCGCGAGCTCGGCCTTGACCGTCACCACGGTCAGGCTGTGGCCGAGGACGTCGTGCACGTCCCGGGCCACCCGGTCGCGCTCGGCGGCGAGCGCCAGGTCGGCCTGCGCGGCCCGGTGGGCGTTGCCCCGCTCCTCGAAGACCCGCACGAGCCCGGTGGAGACGGCGACCAGGGAGATGATGAGGATGAAGTACCAGGTCTCGGCGAGCGAGCCCGACACCAGCGGCACCAGCACGCAGGTGAGGATCGCCGCGCCCGCCACGCCGAGCGCCCAGGCCAGCGGCAGGCTGAACATCCCCAGCGCCACGATGTAGGGCAGGTGGGCCAGGACGCCGAGCCCGATCACGGGGACCAGAGCTAGGCTGATGATGACCAGGGCCACCAGGTAGCGCACACCGGTCCGGACCACCTGGTCCCAGGTGTCCTGGTTGCTGATGGCGATGAACCCCCGCAGGTACACCGTGCCGAAGGCGACGATCCCGCAGATCCCGAGCACACGCCATACGGCCGGGATGTCCGAGGCAGTGGCGAGGGCAGCGATCGGGAAGGCCAGGAAGACCAGCCAGATCGCGCCCATCATCCAGCCGAACCGTTCCCATGGGTCTGCCGGTGCGGTGCGCACGGAGGCGGGGACGGAGGACATGCTCTGAGCGTGCACCATCGTCACCTGGTGCGCCAAGGCCCGCGAGTCACCTGGGCGGGGTGACAGGCGTCATGTCGCGGCGCGGCTAGCATCGGAGGCGTGTCCGCTGCCCCCGACCTGGTGCCGCGTCGGGTCCGTGCCGCGTTCGCGCACGCCGCCGTGCAGCAGGCCGCCACCCGCATCGGCGTGCGGGTCCTGCACATCAAGGGCGTCGCCGTCGACGACGACCTGCGCTCGCGCGGTGGTGCCACCGACGCGGACATCCTGGTCGACCCCGAGGGGGTCGGCCTGCTGCTGGCCGAGCTGACCACCCTCGGCTGGGACCGCTACAGCGACTTTCTGACGGGGTCGCCGTTCGGGCACGCCGCCACCATGCACCACCCGCACTGGGGGTACGCCGATCTGCACCGGTTCTTCCCCGGCATGCACCAGGACCCCCAGGCGACCTTCGAGGAGCTGTGGGCGGGGCGACAGCAGGGTGAGATCGCCGGCTTCCCCTGCCCGGTGCCGTCGGCGGCCGGTCAGGTGCTGGTGCTCGTCCTGAACAACCTGCGCAACCGGCGGGCCGTCCTGACCGACCCGCGGGTCGCGCAGGTGCAGGCGGAGCCGAAGGCCTGGGCGCAGGTGGAGGCCCTGGTGCCCCGGGTGCACGCCGACGTGGCCTTCGGCGCTGCGATGGGGCGGCTGGAGGAGCACCGCGGCACGCGGGAGTACTGGATGTGGAAGGTCACGACCGAGGGCGGCAGCCGCTCCGCCGAGTGGCTCGCCCGGGTGCGTGCGGAGCCGACGCTGCGGGGCAGGGCCGGTCTGCTGCTGCGGGTGCCGCTGGTCAACACCGAGGTGCTCGAGCACCAGCTGGGTCGTCCGCCGACGCGAGCCGAGGTGGGGCGCGAGTTCGTGCACCGCGGGAGGCAGGGTGCCCGGGAGCTCCGGTCCGCGCTCGCGCGGCGGTGGAGGCGGAGGGCGCCGTGACCGGCGACAGTATGCCGGGCGCCGAGGTCGTTCCGCGCTGGTCCCGGGCGGTGGGGGTCGCCGTGGTTGATGTGCCAGACGCCGACGAGCAGCCGAGCGAGGCCGGCGGCGAGCACCCCGCCGACGGGTCCGCGGTGCCGGAGGCCGGGGGCGTCGTCTACCTCGCGCCGTTGCCGGACGGCCCCGTCGCGGTGCTGTCCGGCGCCTCCGCCGTGCTGTACCGGGCGCTGGTGGCCGGCGACGGTGACCCGGTGGCTCGCGTCTCCCGCGACCTCGGCGTGTCCCCGGAGGACGTCGACGCCGAGGCGATCGACGACTTCGCCGACGAGCTGGTCGAGGCGGGGCTGATCGTGCGGCATGGGGCGGGTCAGCCGGGCGCGCTCTGACGACCGCCCGCCTCCCCACGAGACGGCTGCCTCAGTCGGGGAGCGTCGCGGGTCAACCTGGCGCGCTCTGACGACCCCCAGCTTCCCCACGAGACGGCTGCCCCGGTCGCCGGGTGCGTGGGAGAACGTGCAAAACCCCTACGAAAATGCGGGGAGGACGTGCAAAACCCCTATGAAAATTGGGGGTCAGCGGCGGGAGCGGGAGCGGGCGGCCGCGCGGGGACGGGTGGCCTCGAGCATCAGCTGGCTGGCCTCGTCGTCGGGGCTGCCGCCCACGGTGCTGCCGTCCTGGCGGTAGTAGCCGTAGTAGGCCACGCTCTCCAGTGGCGCCATGTTCAGGGCCATGCCGGCGAGCTTGGCGCCGGCGTTCTCGAAGGCCTTGATGGCCTCCGCGACGTGGCGCTTCTTGGTGCGGTTGGCGGCGACGACCATGAGCGAGCCCCCAGTGAGGGTGTCGACGACCATCGCGTCGGTGACCGGCAGCACCGGCGGGGTGTCGACCAGCACGAAGTCGAAGCGCTGGGCCAGCTCGGCGAACAGGTCGCGCATCGCCTCCGAGCCGAGGAGCTCGCTGGGGTTCGGGGGGATCTCGCCGGCCGGCAGGACGAAGAGCTCGCCGTGCCCCCACTGCACGAGCATGTCGTCCAGCGAGGCGCGGCCGAGCAGGACGGTGGTCAGGCCGACGCTGCCCTCCAGGCCCATGGTGCGGGCCACCGACGGGTTGCGCAGGTCGGCGTCGACCAGCAGCACCTTGGTGCCGGCGTCGGCCATCGCGATCGCCAGGTTGACCGCCGTGGTGGTCTTGCCCTCGCTCGGCATCGGCGAGGTCACCAGGAAGGAGTGCTTGCGGGTCGTCACGTCGACGAACATCAGGTTGGTGCGCAACCGCCGGATGGCCTCGGCGTGCGGGCTGAACGGGTCGGACTCCATGAAGACCCGGCTCGTGTCGGCGCCCTTGCGGATCGGGATCGTCGCCAGGACGGGCTTGCCGGACATCTCGGCCAGGTCCTTGGCGGTCCGCACCCGGGTGTCCAGGTTGTGACGCAGCAGGGCGAAGCCGATGCCGAGGAACAACCCGGCGAGCAGCGCCAGCGCGAGGTTGCGCGACACGTTGGGGCTGACCGGCGAGCCCGGTGGGGACGCGGCCACGATGGTCTGCGCCCGCACCTCACCGCCGGAGGAGGCCAGCATCTGGGAGAACTCCGGGGAGACCTCGGCGAGCTTCTGGGCGACGGCGGTGGCCACGTCGGAGGCGGCCTGCGGGGAGCGGGCGCTGACGTTGATATCGATGAGCGGGGTGCCGGTCTCCGCGGCCGCGCGGACGCTGAGGATCTCGCCCGGATTGAGACCGAGCTGCTCCCGCACGGGGGTGAGGACCACCGGCGACTGGGCCACCTCGAGGATGGTGCTGAGCTCGGCCGACGGCATCTGGTAGAGGTTGACCGAGCCCTCGTCACCCTGGGCGGAGAGGTAGACCCGGGTGTAGGCCTCGTAGGTCGGCGGGGTGCGCAGCGTGATCGCGGCGGCGACGCTCACCACGACCAGGATGGTCGCGACGATGATGCGCCACCTGGTCCGCAGGATCGCGAGCAGTTCGTGTATCTGCACCGGCGCATTCTCCCCACAGTGGTCACAAGTCGGCACCCCCATGGTACCCGCACGGAGGGCCGACGAACTTTACCAGACCTTTACCCGTCCAGGAGGGCCAGCAGATAGCTCCCGTAGCCGGACTTCAGCAGGGGCTCGGCGCGCTCGGCGAGCTCGTCGTCGGTGAGGAAACCCATCCGCCAGGCGACCTCCTCGGGGCAGCCGATCTTCAGCCCCTGCCGACCCTCCAGGGTGCGCACGTAGTTGCCCGCGTCGTTGAGCGCGTCGAAGGTCCCCGTGTCCAGCCACGCGGTGCCGCGCGGCAGGACCCCCACCTGGAGCGCCCCCTCCTGCAGGTAGCCGCGGTTCAGGTCGGTGATCTCCAGCTCGCCCCGGGGACTGGGGCGCAGCGCCCGCGCCCGGTCGACCACCGTCCGGTCGTAGAAGTACAGTCCGGGCACGGCGTAGGAGCTGCGGGGGTGGTGCGGCTTCTCCTCCAGGGACAGGGCCCGGCCGGACTCGTCGAACTCGACCACGCCGTATGCCGTGGGGTCGGCGACGCGGTAGGCGAAGACGGCGGCGCCGGTCAGGTCGTCGAACCGGCGCAGCTGGGTGCCGAGTCCGGCGCCGTAGAAGATGTTGTCACCCAGGACCAGGGCACTGGTGTCGTCGGCGATGTGGTCGGCGCCGATCAGGAAGGCCTGGGCGATCCCGTCGGGGCTGGCCTGCTGGGCGTAGCTGACCGAGATGCCGAAGCGCGAGCCGTCCCCGAGGAGCCGCTCGAAGGCGTCGGCGTCGTGCGGTGTCGTGATGATGAGCACGTCCCGGATCCCGGCGAGCATCAGGGTGGACAGCGGGTAGTAGACCATCGGCTTGTCGTAGACCGGCACCAGCTGCTTGCTCACGCCGAGGGTGATCGGGTGCAGCCTGGACCCGGTGCCGCCGGCCAGCAGGATTCCTCGCATGCCCAGGCATCGTAGTGTGGGCCGTATGCAGCAGGTACTGGTCACCGGGGGCGCGGGCTTCATCGGGTCCAACTTCGTGCACCACCTCATCGCGGCGACCGACGCCCGCGTCATCGTGCTGGACAAGATGACGTATGCCGCGAGCCCGGCGGCCCTGGAGGGCTTGCCGGCCGATCGGTTCCGGTTGGTGGTGGGGGACGTCGCGGACGCCGGGACGGTCGGTCCGCTCGTGGCTGAGCTGACGGGTCCGGACGACGCGGTGGTGCACTTCGCGGCGGAGTCGCACAACGACAACTCCCTGCGCGACCCCAGCCCGTTCATCCAGACCAACATCGTCGGCACCTTCGTGCTGCTGGAGGCGGTGCGCGCCCACGACGTGCGGCTGCACCACGTGAGCACCGACGAGGTCTACGGCGACCTGGAGCTGGACGACCCCGCTCGGTTCACCGAGACCACGCCCTACCAGCCCTCCAGCCCCTACTCCGCCTCGAAGGCCGGGGCCGACCACCTGGTGCGGGCCTGGGTCCGCTCCTTCGGGGTGCGGGCGACCCTGAGCAACTGCTCCAACAACTACGGCCCGTGGCAGCACATCGAGAAGTTCATCCCCCGGCAGATCACCAACGTCCTGGCCGGGACGCGGCCCAGGCTCTACGGGGCCGGCGCCAACGTCCGCGACTGGATCCACACCGAGGACCACTCCAGCGCAGTGCGCACGATCCTGGAGCGCGGTCAGATCGGGCAGACCTACCTGATCGGCGCCGACGGCGAGCGCTCCAACCTGGAGGTGGTCCGGCTGATCCTGCAGCTGCTGGGTCGCGACCCCGACGACTTCGACCACGTCACCGACCGGGCGGGTCACGACCTGCGCTACGCCATCGACTCCAGCCGGCTGAGGGCCGAGCTGGGGTGGTCCCCGGCCTACACCGACTTCGAGGCCGGGCTCGCGGCGACCATCGACTGGTACCGCGAGCACCGGGACTGGTGGGAGCCGGCCAAGGAGGCCGTCGAGGCCGGCTACGCGGCCCGGGGGCAGTGAGCGTGTCCACCCACCCGGCCATCCGGCATACGGCCATCCCCGGCCTGCTCGTGGTCGACCTGGCCGTCCACGGTGACTCCCGCGGCTGGTTCAAGGAGAACTGGCAGCGCGCGAAGATGACCGACCTCGGGCTGCCCGACTTCGGGCCGGTCCAGCACAGCGTCGCGCACAACGGGCCGGCCGGGGTGACCCGCGGTGTCCACGCCGAGCCGTGGGACAAGTTCGTCTCGATCGTGCACGGACGGGCCTTCGGCGCGTGGGTCGACCTGCGGGAGGGGCCGACCTTCGGGACGGTGCACACCGAGCAGCTCGACGAGCACACCGCCGTCTTCGTGCCGCGCGGCGTGGGCAACAGCTACCAGACGCTGGTGCCCGAGACGGTCTACTCCTACCTGGTCAACGCGCACTGGAGCCCGGACGCGGCCTACACGATGCTGAACCTGGCCGACGAGACCGTGGCGATCCCCTGGCCGGTCCCGCTGTCGGAGGCGGTCGTCTCCGACAAGGACCTGGCCCACCCGCGGCTCGGGGCGGTGGCACCGGTCCCCGCTGCACCGAGCGGACGGACGGTCGTGCTCGGCGCCGGTGGCCAGCTCGGCCGCGCCCTGTCCGCCGCCCTGCCCAGCGCGCGGGTGCTGTCACGGGCCGAGCTCGACCTGACCGACCGGGCGGCGGTCGAGGCCCTCGACCTGTCCGCGGTCGACACCGTCATCAACGCCGCGGCCTTCACGCAGGTGGACCGCGCCGAGACCGCCGACGGTCGGCGGCAGGCCTGGGCGGCGAACGCGACCGGCGTCGCCGTCCTGGCCGCGGCGGCCGCCCGGCACGGCTGCACGCTGGTCCACTACTCCAGCGACTACGTCTACGACGGGACCGGGCAGGAGCCGGGCGAGGACGAGCCGCTCGCGCCACTGGGGGTCTACGGACAGTCCAAGGCGGCGGGCGACCTCGCCGTCTCGGTGCTCCCGCGGCACTACCTGCTGCGCACCTCCTGGGTGGTCGGCGAGGGGGGCAACTTCGTGCGGACCATGCGGCGCCTGGCGCGGGAGGGGGTGGAGCCGCGCGTGGTCGACGACCAGGTGGGCCGGCTCACCTTCACCGAGGAGCTGGCCAGGGCGACGGTCCACCTGCTGGCCGGCCACGCGGCATACGGCACCTATCACGTGACCAACGGGGGCGAGCCGGGCAGCTGGGCGCAGATCGCCCGTCGTGTCTTCGCCCACGAAGGACGGCCCGAGAGCGCGGTCCACGCCGTCTCGGCGGCGGAGTATGGAGCGGCCACCGGTGGCGCCGCGCCCCGGCCCGACCGCAGCGTCCTGGACCTGACCCGCCTGCGGGAGACCGGGTTCGAGCCGCAGGACCAGTGGGCGGCGCTCGAGGGCTACCTGCGCGCCACGGACTGAGGTCGAGCCACTACCCGGCCCGGTCGGTCGGCGGTACCCTGCCTGTCACGACCCTGCCTGTCACCCGCGACCGCGGGGCCCCGGATGGGTCCGGGGAACCGATCTCGCAGCCGCAGCGTCGCACCGAGGCGCACACCACCATCACCGACCCAGGGAGTGACCACATGCACACCAGGACGATTCTGGCCCTGTCCGTCACGGCCGCCCTCGGGCTGTCCGCCTGCGGCTCGGGCAGCGAGCCGCTGACCCAGGAGCAGGCCACCGAGGTCCTGCTCACCCAGGAGGAGTTCCCCATCGAGGGCTTCACCCGCGGCGAGGTGGACTCGGGCGTGGCGGAGGCGGACGAGGGGACGGCTGGTGATCTGCTCGAGGACTTCCCCGGTGCGGACCAGTTCAGTCAGGAGTGCCTCGACGCGCTCGGCTCCCTGGAGACGATGGACGCCGACTTCGCGGCCCAGGCCTCGGTCGAGTTCCTGGGCGAGGAGTCCGGTGCGAGCCTGTTCGGCCAGCCGACCGTCCAGCTCGTCGTGGCCTCCATGGAGGAGGGCGACAACCCGCTGGACATGATCGACTCCCTCAACTCCGCGTGCGAGGAGATCACCGTGGAGGAGGACGGGATGTCGATGACGATGAGCTTCAACGAGGTCGAGGGCGACGCCCAGGGGACCACCATCGCGGTGGGTGTCCTCGGTCAGACCTTCGAGCTGACCGTGGCCGGGCGTGAGAGCTCCGGCAACTACACCGTGGTGACGGCCATGGGCATAGCACCCGAGGACATCATCGAGGTGCTGGACGCGCAGGACGAGAAGATCGCCAACCTCTAGGAGGAGACCTCAGGAGACACACTGGTCCCACCAGGAACATCAACCACAGGGATTGGGCAACCGGGGGTCAAGAATTGGCCACAAGGGCTCATGAGGTTTCCCAGAGGTGTAGTCAATTGACCCATCGGGCGCATAGAGTCGCTCGCAGAACTTTTTCCGCTCGACCCGTGACAGAGACGCAGGGAGTTATCGACGTGGCACGCGCAGGGGGACCCGACAGGCGTCCCGGTGGCCGGCATCCGGTCCACCGGGGGCGTCACCGGGAGATCAAGCGTTCGGGGGTGGCGGTGCTGGGGCTCGCGCTCGCCGTCTCCCTGACGCAGCTGCCGGTGTGGGCCACCGGCGACGACGCCGGAGCCACCGGGGACGGCACGGAGGTCGAGGCGCCCGCCCCGGCCTCGGGTGGTGGCAAGGGCGGCCCGAGCTACGGCGGCCGGTCGACCGGACCCGCTCCGCTGGAGACGCTTCCGGACGACCCGAACTACCCGGTCCCGGAGCCGCCGACCAACGAGGTGCTCCCGGAGGGGATGGAGCTGCCCGAGGCCGTCGACGAGGCCGACGTCTTCCAGCGCAACGTGGTCTGTGACCCGGTCGCCAAGCCGGGTGTCATCGCGGTCGCGAACCTGCTCGGGCAGCACTACGACCGCCCCGGCTACACGCTGTCCCGCTCCTGCATCGACCTGAGGTCCGAGCACTACGACGGCCGCGCCGTCGACTGGCAGCTCAACGCCTACGACCCGATGGACCGGCGCATCGGCGACGCCGCGGTCACCTGGCTGACCGACAACGACGGTGAGGTCGCCCGTCGGCTCGGCATCCAGTCGATCATCTGGAACCACCGCGCCTGGCACGCCTACGACGGCACCTGGCGCAGCTACGTCGGGCAGAGCCCGCACACCGACCACGTCCACCTCTCCTTCACCTGGGACGGTGCCTACATGCGCACCTCCTGGTGGACCGGCGTCGCGCTGACCGCCGACGAGATCGACCAGGGGCCGTGCGCGGTGATCGGCGGTGCCTACGCCGCGGTGCCGCAGGCCCGGAGCACGCAGGAGTGCGTGCCGGCGGAGTTCTGGCCGAACGTCACCGGCTACAACACGGTGCGCCCGGGTGGCCAGGGCGCCGGTGTCGAGCTGCTCCAGTCGATCCTCGAGGTGGAGCCGACCGGGGTGCTGGACCCCGCGACCCGCGAGGCCCTCATCGCCTGGCAGGACGAGCAGGGCGTCCCGCAGACCGGTGTCCTCGACCAGCTGACGTATGCCGTGGCCCTGGGCGGGGAGGTCCCCGAGCTGCCCGAGGGGGCCCGGGCCCCCGAGATCCCGGACTACCGGGTCACCGAGTTCACGCCCCACCTGCGCGCGGTGGTCACCGAGGGTGACCGTGGCGAGTCCGTCAAGGTCCTGCAGGAGGCCCTCGGCGTCGACGGCGACGGCGTCTTCGGCCCGATCACGGCAGCGGCGCTCACCGAGTTCGCCGAGGCGCAGCCGCTGCTCAAGGACGACCTGACCGCGACCGACACCCTGGTCTGGCACCTGCTGGAGCAGCAGGCCCACCCGCTGCTGGCCTACCGCGACGTCGAGCTGGCGATCGAGGACCGCGGCACCCCCGTCGTCCTGCTGCAGCGCCTGCTCGAGCTCGAGGACGACGGCATCTTCGGCCCGATCACCCAGCAGGCGGTGCTGGACGCCCAGGCCGCCGCCGAGCTGGAGCCCACGGGCATCGTCGACGGTGCCACCTGGAAGGCGATCGACGACGCGGCCGTCGCCCGGGCCGAGGCCGAGGCGAAGGCCAAGGCCGAGGAGGAGGAGCGCCAGAAGGCCGAGGCGGAGGCCAACGCCAAGGCCGAGGCCGAGGCCAAGGAGAAGGCCGAGGCCGAGGCCGAGCGCATCGCCGGACTGGAGCAGCCGGAACCGAGCCGCGCCGCCATCGGTCGCTGAGGCAGCCGGTGCGTCGGGCGCTGGTCCGGGCACCCAGCCCGCGGCTGGCCGAGGGCCTGGTGACGCACATCGCCCGCAGCCCGACCGTGGACGCCGAGCGTGCCGTGGCCCAGTGGCTGGGCTATCGCGCCGCCCTGGAGGATGCGGGTTTCGCGGTCACCGAGGTGGCGCCCGTGCCCGAGCACCCCGACGGCGTCTTCGTCGAGGACGTCCTCGTGGTCGTCGACGACCTCGCCGTGGTCACCGCACCCGGGGCGCGCGAACGCCGTGACGAGGTGAACGGTGCGCGGGCGGCCGCGCGGGGGCTCGGCCTCACGGTCGTGGAGCTCGTCGACGGGCATCCGGCCGGTGGCACGGGGGCGGGTGGCGCTGCGGCCGAGCACGTGCACCTCGACGGCGGCGACGTCCTGAAGGTCGGGCGCACGCTCTATGTCGGGGTCGGTGGCCGCACCACCCGGGCGGGCGCCACGGCCCTGGCGCGGATCCTGGCGGAGACCGACCGGCGGGTCGAGGTGGTCCCGATCAGCCGGACGCTGCACCTGAAGAGCCAGGTCACCGCGCTGCCGGACGGCACCGTGGTCGGCTATGCCCCGCTCGTCGACGACCCCTCGCGCTGGCGCACCTTCCTGGAGGTGCCGGAGCCGGAGGGTGCCCACGTGGTCGTCCTCGACGAGGCGACGGTGCTGATGTCCGACGCTGCACCCGAGTCGGCGCGGCTCTTCCGGGACCGTGGCCTGACCGTCATGACCGTCGATGTCAGCGAGTTCGTCAAACTCGAGGGCTGCGTGACCTGCCTGTCCGTGCGCGCACACCCCTGGGACTGAGGTCGCCACCCCCATGCGCCCGCAGCCCTGGGACTGGGGTCACCACCTCCGTGCGCCAGCACCCCTGGGACTGGGGTCGCCAGCACCTCTGTTGCGGATCCGTTGTTGCGGATCCAGCGCTATAGCGTCGATCTGGCACATGCGGCCGTTGGGCTCACGGCCGAGCAGCGCCCAGCAACTGCACCAGCTCGTTGACGGCCGCCCGCCCCGCGCGGTTGGCGCCGATGGTCGACGACGAGGGTCCGTAGCCCACCAGGTGGACCCGGGGCTCCCCGGCCACCCGGGTGCCTTCCATGGTGATCCCGCCCCCGCGGCCGCGCAGCCGCAGCGGCGCGAGATGGTCCAGCGCCGCGCGGAAGCCGGTGGCCCACAGGATGACGTCGACGGGCAGCACGCTCTCGTCGACGAGGCGCACCCCCTCGGGGAGGATCTCGGTGAACATGGGGCGGCGGTCCAGCGCGCCCCGGGCCCTGGCCTCCAGCAATGAGGGGGTCCACAGCAGCCCGGTCACCGACACGACGCTCAGGGGTGGCAGCCCGCGGGCCACCCGCTCCTCGACCATGGCGACGGCGTCGTGCCCGGCCCGGGCGTCGAAGGGGGTGTCCCGCCAGACCGGCTCCCGACGCGTGAACCAGCTCGTGGAGGTCACCAGGGAGATCTCGTCGAGCAGCTGCACCGCGGAGATGCCGCCGCCCACGACCGCCACGTGCCGGTCCGCGAACTCTTCAGCGGCGACGTAGTCCGCCACGTGGAGCTGCCGACCGGCGAACGTCTCCTGCCCTGGGTAGATGGGCCAGAACGGCTTGGTCCAGGTGCCGGTCGCGTTGATCAGGGCACGCGTGCTCCAGCTCCCCGCCGACGTCTCGACGCGCAGGCGACCACCCGGGTCGTCGTCCTCGCGGGTGACCGTGCTCACCCGCACCGGCCGGGCGATCGCGAGCTCCAGCTGCTGCTCGTAGTCGTCGAAGTAGCGGGTGATGAACTCCGAGCTCGGCTCGTCCGGGTCGACGTCGGGCACCGGGGTTCCCGGCAGCTCGCTGATGCCGTTGACGGTCCGCATCCGCAGGGATCGCCACCGGTGCCGCCACGCGCCGCCGGCCCCCTCCTCCGCGTCGAGCACCTGGTAGGTCAGGTCAGGGCCTGTCCCACTCGAGCCACTGCTCCCACCCGAGGCACTGGTCCCGTCCGCGCCACCGCCCCCGTCCGCGCCCCCACCCGCGGGACGGAACCCCCGGCGCTGCAGGTGGTAGGCCGCCGACAGGCCCGCCTGACCGGCGCCGATGACGAGCACGTCGACGGACCGGATCGGGACGTCGGGACCGGAGGCTGCGGGAGTGGGGGACACAGTGGGTCAACGCTAGCGGCACGACCGGGCGGCGCACGGCATACGGGCGTAGCGTGACCCAGATGACAGAGAGCATCAACCCCGACGCCCCGCCGAGCGGACCCGGCTGCGTGGAGTGCCTGGCCACCGACGGCTGGTGGGTGCACCTGCGCCGGTGCGCGGCGTGCGGTCACGTCGGGTGCTGTGACAGCTCCCCGAGCCAGCACGCCTCCGCCCACTACGGCGGGACGGGCCACCCCGTCGTGCAGAGCTACGAGCCGGGCGAGGACTGGTTCTGGAACTACGCGACGGAGGAGTTCGCGCATGGTCCGGCGCTGGCCGAGCCGACCTCCCGCCCGGAGGACCAGCCGGCGCCCGGGCCGCTGGGTGCGGTGCCGTCGGACTGGCGGGACCATATCCATCGCTGACGCCGCCCCCACCGAGAGGCGTCCGGGTCGGTCCCGACCACTAGGCTGACCGGCATGGCGAGACCGCACATTGCGTCGGTGATCGAGGACCAGATCTCCGCCCGGGTGGAGCGCGTGCTCCGTCGGCGCGGCTGGCACGAGCGGGTCACCGGCTACACCGGCTACGGCAGCGCCGACCGGGCGCGGTTGCTGGCGCGCGTCCTGCTCAGCCGCAAGCCGCCGCGGGAGGCCGGGACCCTCGACGACGATGCCCCCGGCGTGGAGACGGGCACCAGCGTCGAGGAGGCCGCCGAGGCGCTGCAGCGGGCGGTGCGCGGCTGGCGCAACTTCATCACCGCCCCGGCCCTCAACGCCCCCGTGACCGTCACCCTCGGCGAGGTCACGCTCGACGTGGATGTCGACCGGGGTGGCTACCTGGACCTGGTGGTCACCGGGCACGGGCTCGAGCCCGGCTGGCACGAGGCCGTCATCCGCAGCGCCAACGGCGACACCGTGCACGCCCCGGTCTGGATCATGGACCCCTCGGTGGGGATCGGCGTGGTCAGCGACATCGACGACACCGTGATGGTGACCCACCTGCCGCGGCTGCTGATCGCGATGCGCAACACCTTCTTCCTCGACGAGCTGGCCCGCAAGGCGGTCGCCGGCATGGCGCCCCTGCTGCGCTCGCTCGTGGCGGAGCACCCCGGGATGCCGGTCTTCTACCTGTCCACGGGCGCGTGGAACACCGCCCCCACGCTGCGCCGGTTCCTGCAGCGGCACCGCTACCCCGACGGGCCGCTGCTGCTCACCGACTGGGGACCGACCCACTACGGGTGGTTCCGCAGCGGCCGCCAGCACAAGGCCGACGAGCTGCACCGGCTGCTGCGCGACTTCCCGGGCATGCGCTGGATCCTCATCGGCGACGACGGGCAGCACGACCCGGACATCTACGGCGAGTTCGCGACGCAGCACCCGGAAGCGGTCGACGTCGTCCTCATCCGGCAGCTGACCACCAAGGAGCAGGTGCTGAGCCACGGTCTGCCGATCGCCACCGACGAGCTGCTGGGCAAGGACTACGCCGGCGTGCCGATGCTGCGCGGACCGGACGGCTACACCCTGCACCGCTTCCTGGCCTGGAGCCGGGCGGAGTTCGAGCGGCTGCGCGCCCGGCAGGCCGAGCATGCCTGAGCTGCCGGAGGTGCAGGGGCTGGTCGACTTCCTCGCCGGCCGGGTGGTGGGCCGGGTGGTGACCGACGTCGAGCTCGGGTCGATCGCGGTCCTCAAGACCTTCGACCCGCCCCCGGACTCCCTGGTCGGCCGGCCGGTCGACGGCGCGGCCCGGCACGGCAAGTTCATCGACCTGGACGTCGACGGCACGCACCTGGTCTTCCACCTGGCCCGCGCGGGATGGTTGCGGTTCTCCGAGAAGCTGCCGACCACCCCCGTCCGCCCCGGCAAGTCACCCATCGCCCTGCGGGTCCGCCTCGACGACGAGTCCGGCTTCGACCTGACCGAGGCGGGGACCAAGAAGGGCCTGGCGGCCTATGTCGTCACCGACCCCCAGGACGTGCCCGCCATCGCCTCGCTCGGACCCGACCCGCTCGCCGCGGACTTCACCCGCGAGGTCTTCGGCGAGATCCTCGCCGGCCGCCGCACCCAGATCAAGGGGCTGCTGCGCAACCAGGGCACGATCGCCGGGGTGGGCAACGCCTACTCCGACGAGATCCTGCACGCGGCCAAGCTCTCGCCGTTCGCCATCGCGGACAAGCTCACGCCGGACCAGGTCGACACGCTGTATGCCGTGCTGCGGGAGATCCTGCAGGCGGCGGTCGAGCACAGTGCCGGCAAGCCGGCCGCCGAGCTCAAGGACGCCAAGCGCAAGGGGATGGCGGTCCACGGCCGCACCGGTGAGCCCTGCCCGGTCTGCGGGGACACGGTCCATGAGGTGAGCTTCGCCGACTCGGCCCTGCAGTACTGCCCCACCTGCCAGACCGGCGGCAAGCCGCTCGCCGACCGCCGGATGAGCCGCCTCCTGAAGTGACCGAGCCCGGTGCGCTCGGTAGGGTCCTGGACCGCCACGCCGTGCGCTCGGTGGAGTCCTGAACCACCACGCGGCGCGCTCGGTGGGGAGGGACGGCGATTCTGATGACAGGACGCGCCGTGTGACCATGGAGCCATGAGCCAGACGCCGCTGATCCCCGTCTCCGAGGTGCCGGACGATGCCGTCGTCATCGACGTCCGCGAGGACAACGAGTGGCACGCCGGCCACGCGCCCAACGCCATCCACGTGCCGATGGGCACGATCCCCGAGAACCTCGACGCCCTCCCGGACACCGACGAGACGGTGCCGGTGATCTGCCGCAGCGGTGGCCGTTCCGACCGGGTGGTCCAGTGGCTGGTGCAGCAGGGCTTCGACGTGGTCAACGTCGACGGCGGCATGCGTGCCTGGGCGGCCGCGGGCAAGGCGATGACGAGCGAGGACGGCAGCGAACCGACCGTGGTCTGACCGCGGTCCGACCGCGTGGTTGCCACCGCGTCGTGGAACGGCCTGCCTGACTGGGCTCGCTACTCGAGCGTGCGGCGGCGCCGCGGCTCGGGTGGCGGTGGCACCGGCTTGGCGAGCAGCACCTGCGCCATCGGCACCACCTCCGGGCCGCGCCGGGTCTGGATGACCACCTGCTCCTCGGTGCGCTCAACGAGCTCACCGAGCGCGTCCGTCGCGCGCTCACCCTCCTCGATGAGGTAGCGCACCACGACCCGCGTCCCGAGCGGGATGGTCCGAAGGCGTTGCGCGGTCACCCGGCCAGCCTGTCACAGGGAGCGCGCCGGGACAGGCTGCGCGCCGGGACAGGGAGCGCGCCGGGACAGGCCGCGCACGACCGGGGCAGCCGATGCCGTTGTATCTGCGAATCTAGGAAACCCGGAAGAAACCTGGATACTCAGGCATCGGCGCGGCCTGTCAGGCTGGCGAGGGTGTCGCTGTAGTGCTGGTTCTCCATCACGCCCAGCACGTTGCCGAACGGGTCGCGCACCGCAGCCGTCACGAATCCCGGGCCCCGCTCCGTGACGTCCTCGTGCGGGCTCGCGCCGAGGTCCAGGAACCGCTGATGGGCGGCGCGCACGTCGTCCACCGCCCAGTAGGCCACGGCCGTCCCGCCCGCTGCCGAGCCACCGGGCCAGAAGCGGCGGTCCATGATCCCGAGCTCGTGCTGGTAGTCGCCCAGGCGGAACTCGACGTACGCGGCCGGGCCCTCCTCCGGCCGCCGGAAGTAGGGGGTGGCCCCCAGCGCCTCGGCATACCAGTCCGCGGCTGCGGCCACGTCCTCGGCGGTGTAGACGATGGTGCTCAGTCCTCGCAGCATGATGCGTCCTCCTGGTGTCGGGTGGTCGTTCTCACTCCACTCTCGGGCCTAAAGTGCTCACCCTCTGATCACTTTGTGTGACACGATTCAGGAGTGCGCGCGGACCGGCTTG